>Ga0181390_1000056_pt1 | contig 39648 bp, 69 predicted proteins | sample 13SPOviralmetaG_FD_130085 | JGI IMG/M metagenome (GOLD analysis project Ga0181390, IMG submission 130085) | Marine viral communities from the oligotrophic San Pedro Time Series (SPOT) site, San Pedro Channel, CA, USA - 13 SPOT_SRF_2010-07-21 | ecosystem: Environmental > Aquatic > Marine > Strait...
GAATAAGTTTATAACAAATACATAATTAAGGAGTGAATATATTATGTCATTAGAACAAAACAAAATTCAAGGTCGAGTTGATGAACTTGATGGTAACATAGCAAAGTTACAACAAAAACTCATCGACCTTGATAAAGAAAAAGCATCGGCTGTTGCTCAACTCAATGCAATGCAAGGGGCAAAACAACAGTGTCAGATGTTTCTTTCTGAACTAGCTGATAATGAAGAAAACGCATTAGTGACAGACCCAAATGCTAAGACTAAAGACTTGGGAACACTAGGCGAATAAGCGATCTAGGAAACTACCTAGAGTAACATTCCCTCATAAGAGGGTTAACATAACGAGGAGACCTTAAATGGCTGACAAAAAAATCACGGCGTTAACTGACCTTTCAACAGGTATTGCTGGCGCTGACTTACTACATGTAATCGATGACCCAGCTGGAACACCGATTAACAAAAAAGTTAGTGTGACTAACTTTATTAACAACTTACCTTCATTCATTGGATTTTCAAATTCAGTAGAAGATATTTCAGATGGTACGCAAACTGCAATCTCTGTTTCAACAGCACTTACGCTTTTGCAAACAGCAGGTTCAAATGCTACTACTCTTGCTGACGGTACAGTAACAGGACAAATCAAAATCATCGTTCACGATACAGATGGTGGTTCAACTGTATGTACACCTGCAGACCCTATGGGATATGCTGACTTAAACTTCGTAGTAGTGGGCGACACTGCAACGTTGATTTGGGCAGGCTCTGCTTGGGCAGTATTAGCATCACACAATGCCGCTTCTGATAGTGGAATTGTTGACATCGCTAACTAATAAATACTTTATAGTGTGGGGGTTTATCCCCCACATTAACAAATGGGAAAAGGAAATATGAAAACATTTAAACAAATTAGTGAATCAGGCGTAGGCCCTCATGCACAACCAAGAGCAATGGACGGTAATCTGAACATGGCTGCTCTTGAAAACCCATCAGTACAAAGAAGTTTAAATGCGTTTGTTGGTGCGATTGCAAATCAAAATTACGAACTACCAGAACAAGCAATTAGTAATCTTAGAGAAAAATTAATGAGAGTAGGACTAGAATTTGGAACGGTTCCAACAATGTCTGAAAACAAAGGTTCTTTTAGTTTACCTCTAAGTTTGTTTGGTGGAAGATTTGGAAAAGACGAAAACACACCATTTAACGAATTTTTAAATGACGATGGCATTAAGAATAAAGTAGAGGGTGGTTTATCTCTTGAACTTTCTTATGAAATGCAAGAGAATAACGCTTGTAAAATTACTGCTTCTATTAAATAGAAAGTAAACTCGTATGTACGAGAAGATAACAAGTGATAACATAATAATGTTTGCTATCAAACATTATGACAATAGACAATGCCATGGTGAAGAAGAATTTTTTGATGATATGAAAAGAATAAAATATATCAAAAGATTATTCAAGCGTTATCTAGATACAGGTGAATTAAAAGAACGTTTACTTTTAAATCATTTCATAGTCCTTAAAAATATGTTTGGTTCAGATGCTTCCATAACATTGCTCCTATTTAAATTAGAGAAAGAATATTGGTCTTTACTAAAGACTTTTTTAGTCTTTCTAAATATGTTAAGGGAAGGTGAATTAACAGACATAGAAGTTAATGATACAATCCTTAATAAATTAAAGGAAATATAAAATGGGAAGAGCAGTAGATTTATTTGTAACTTACAGATTTTTGAAGTTACTTACAATGCCATTTGAAAAACAAGATGCATACAAATTAGGTATCATCGATAAGAATGGTCACAGAATTAAAAAAGAAAAATCTACCAAACCAGCAGTAGAACTATCTACTACTGAATTAAAAAATTCATATACAATCCTACACAAATTAGTTTTCAATATCAAAAAGATTTTTGCAAAAGTGCCTGGTCTTAGATCGAAGGTTGGTACTTATGCGGCCGCATTATTCCTATTGAAAGATACATTTAAAGAAAGTGTGGATGACCCAGATACCTTTGAAAGACAGTTTTTAAACTATCTAGAAGAACAAGGAATACAACTAGACGGGTCTATTTCTGAAGAAATCATAGGATTTGGCGAACAACTTCCAAAAGGTAAGTATCGTCTAAAACAAGATATACTAAATAAACAAGAGGAAGAATTATCGGCAAAGAAAGGCGATATAGTTATTGCATTTGACGATGAGGCACCAGTAGATACTGTACTTGGTGTTGACATTTTTCCTGTTGTACATGAAAAAACACAAGAAAAAATATATATTAGTTTAGAGGATATAGAAAATGCCTAAGACGTTTACAGATATGAGAGAGAACAGAGCCGCTGATATGATTAAGTATTACGATGGTCAAAAAACTAATCGTACACTTATGTTAAAGTATGATAGAAATCCAACTAAAGTTGCATCAGCTTTAAAACAAATGGGAAAAAGATTAAAACTTTCTTCAAAGACAAAAGGCAAAGATCAATTTGAAATCAAAGGCGATCTAAGAGATTTAAATATGTTTATGAGATACTTAAATACTAAAGGTATCGAACCAGATGTAAAATTAGAAGATGTACAAAAAGAAGACATGGACAAGTATTACAGTGACCCTAAAATGGGTATCGGTAAACCAAAAACTTACAATGTTAAAAAACAAAAATTTGATGAAGATGCACCAATGAATTCAGCAGGTGCTGGAAATGTAGCAGGTATTGGAGTTGGACCAGACGGTGAACCTGGTATGAAAAAAAAGAAAAAGAAAAACCCATACGATGGTCGAACAAAAGAAGCAAGAAAATTTTTTAATAGAATGACAGAAAGAAAATCTAAATTAGCAGCTAAAGTTTCAAAACAAGTAGAGAACTTTAATCACGAATATACTCTAGTAGAAAACAATATTGATATGTTAAAAGATATTGTTAAAAAGAAACAAAACAAACCTGTTAAATTCAAAGACGGACAAATGAAAGTTGATCTATATACAGCATCAGCAATTACGCAAGTTTACGATAAAGTTAATTCAGCAAACAAATCAAAAATTGACAAGATGGTAAACTCTAGAAAAGCAGACTTTTTAAAGATTTCAAATGCAGTCTTTAAAATGTTAAACAAATAGGAGTACTTATGTTTGAATTAATTTTATCACTAGCAATTAAATTTTGGATGTGGACAGCAGTTATCACATTTATAATCATAGGTTTTATTATCAATATGTTTGATAAAAAAATTGATGGCAGAGTAGGTTTTAAATACAAAGAATATCCAAGCATGAAACCAATAAGAATTGCAACAAAAGGTAAAGGTTTTTTTAGTGCAATTAAAATGTGGTTATTAGGTTCTAGACAATGGGAAATATCAGAGGATTTTGAATATCAAATAAACAAACAAACTTACGTTATTCCAAAAGGATTTAAATTTGATGGTGCTAGTATTCCAAAATTTTTTAGAAGTTTCTTATCACCAACAGGTGTATTACTATTAGGTGGACTTGTTCATGATTATGCTTACAAGTATGCAGCTTTAAAACCAGGTGGAAGAGGTGCAAGAAACAAACCTTTATTACTACTAGATCAAAAAAGAGCAGATGAAATTTTTAGAGATATTAATATTGAAATTAATGGTTTCTTTTTATTAAACTATCTAGCATATTGGGGTTTAAGAGTTGGTGGTTTCCTTGCATGGAACGGACACAGAAAAGTAAACGCAAAGATCAAGTAAATGAAATCATTTAAAGAGTACGGTTTAGATATTACTGTTGGTGGAAGAGGTGGTGCATATGGACTTATGGTTCCTCAAGCTGACTTGAGAACTGAACCTTTAAATGCTAATAAAACAACACCACTAGACAATGTATCTGCAAAACTAAACCCAAAAGATAGATTGGAATATCTTAAATTGTTAAACAAAGCATTATCAATAATGCCTGCTTCACACAAACAAAAAGAGATTATCAAACAATTAAATGTTTATCGTGTGAAGGCCAAAGCTAAACCCTTGACAATACCCAAATAATCTGTTACATTAAACAGATGAAACTCAAAGAATATGTTAAACAAGATTATGTTAATAATTTAGATTATTACAAAGATACTATTGGTTATGCAGATTTAGAACAACCTGGTTGGACAAGATTAAATAATGTTGAAATACCTGATATAGATTTTATCAAAAGTATTACAAATGATGAAAGATCAGACGGACATAATGATGACAATGTTTACACATATGGTAGACATGACGAATTAGATTTATGGGGAAAGACAACTTTCCCTAATGTAAAATTTCAAGATTGCAGAGTACAACTGCAAAAGCCTGGTGACAAGGTTGACCCACATGTAGATACCTTAATAGGTCATATACAAAAATGGATTGATCAAGACCCAGCAATAGGAGAATTAGAACATTCTATAGAGCATCCAAATGCTGATTTAAAAGCAGTAAGATACTTTATCGGAGTACAAGATCACATTCCTGGTCAAAATTTCATAATAAATAACAAACAGTGGATATGGAAATCAGGTGATGTAATCTCGTTAAATGTTTGGCGTGGTCTACATTATACAGAAAACAAAAGTAATGTTGATCGATATATAATTAAATTAACAGGAATAGAGGAGTAAAGATATGAAACAATGGATAACTAGCAGATTAAAGGAAAGAACTACAATAGATGGCGCAGTACTAATAGGCGCTGGAGTTGCGTTCTTAATTTTTAAACCAATTGCAGCTATCGTTGCATATGTTGCCATAGGATATGGCGCTTGGACTATTTGGAAGAAAGAGAAATAAATAATGTTTTCATCAATCAAAATTTTTATGATTGGCATAATCGCCACTGCTGTAATAGGTGGTGGCTTTTATGTAATGAAGTTGAGAAGTGATAATGCTATCCTAAAAGCAAATCAGATTAAACTTGAGGAAGCAGTACAAGATCAACAGGCAGTCATAGAACAACAAAAGGTAGACTTCAAAAAAATACTTGAAGCAAATAAAAAATTAAACGAAACAAACAATATTCTAAAAGCAGAGTTTAAAGCTTTAGACGAAAGATTTAATAAAAAAGGCAGAGACTTTGGTAATCTTGCAATAAAGAGAACTAAAGTAATTGAAAAAATAATTAACAAAGGGAGTGCGAATGCAAAGCGTTGCGTTGAAATAGCAATGGGTGCTCCTTTAACTGAAAAGGAAAAAAATGCTACTAAGAAGTCACAGATTAATTCTGAATGTCCTAGTCTCGCTAATCCTAGTTACGTCCCTTACTAGTTGTACAGGTGTAAAAAGATTAGATATATTTAAGACAGAGGTAAAGAGAGAACCACTTAATCTTCCAGCACCAGAACCTGTGCTGTTAGAAGATTTAAATTTTATTATTATTACTTCAGAAAATGCTGAAGAAGTATTTAAAAAATTAAAAGAAAAAAATATAGACCCTGTGTTATTTGGTCTCACAGATGATGACTATGAAACTCTTGCTAAAAACTTTGCACAAATAAGAGCATATATCATAAAACAAAATATAACTTTAGAACAATACAAAGAGTATTACGAATCCCAAACTGAGCAAAAAGATAAATAATACCATGAGTGACTTACATACCGATGTAGAAATCCTTAAAAAAGATATGAAAGATATGAAGTCTATTCATAGAAGGTTAGATAATGCTATAATTAAAATAACAGATGTATCATCATCTATTAATAAAATGTTAGCAGTACACGAAGAAAAAATATCAGCCCAAGAAGATGCGGTCAAAGATACAAATTTTGTTGTAGAAGGTAGAAGACAAGAGTTTAACGAAGACATAAAAGATATTCATTCAAGAATAACAAAAAACAACGAAGAAATTATAGCAAAGATGAATGAACAAGCATTAAAAAGAACTGAAGAATTAAACCTTCTCAAAAGTGAAATGATGACTAAAGTTGGAACGTTAGAAAAATGGCGTTGGATGATTATTGGTGCATGTATTGTAATTGGATTTGCATTACACAAAATGATGAACTTTCAATTGTTGATTAATTAATATTATTTTTTTGCTATATTATGGATAAAGCTTATTATAAAACCTTACAACCACTTATTGATAGTGGACACTTAGAAGCTGCAATAAATGGTACATATAAATTTCCTGGTGGTGTTAATCTTTTCCCTGGCACTAGTTGCATGTTCGAATGTGCCTTTTGTGGAAGAAACTACAATGCCAGACATCCCAACTATAACTATTTTTACGATACCCTTTTAGATCAAGACCCTAAAGATAATCCAAAAAGATATAATATTTCTGGTGGATTAGAACCTCTTACATATAACGAAATAGATAGACTAGCAAAAGACCTAGTTGATAAAGGATTCATATCTAGACTAGTAACAAATGGTTACTTGTTAACAAAAAAGAATTTACAAAAGAAACCAAACCTATTAAGACTACACCATATACGAGTATCACTTTATGGTTATTCAAGACCACAAACCCTCTTGACAACTAGACATGAAAAGGCGTATGATGTAGTTAAACAAAATCTTACAGACTATAATAAATTAAATGATAAACCACCTTTACATATTAACCATGTCATACTACCAACAGACTTTGAAAACTTAGATAATATATTGAATTACATAGACGACATTGGAGGGGTAGATACTTTATCATTAAGAGAAGACTTTTCTTTTAAGTACCCGATTAGCGATAGACAGCGACTACAGGACAAGCTTCTAGACTTCAATGAGAAGATAAATACTAGATCAATGAAAGTTGATTACGGATACGCTCTAGAGGGATTGTTAGAGGGAAGAGAAGTAGAACTTCTAAGAGTTAATTATAAACAATTAACAGATACACAATCACCTCAAGTAAGAATAGCGATAGACCCAAAGGGTGATATATATTCATACTTTGAGGCAGCTTTTATTGATAGAAATAATTCAGAAAGGCATATCTTAGGAAATGTTATCAACTCATCAATTCAAGATGAACTTAAAAATCTAAAAAAAATTAAACCAGAGGAAAATGATATTGAATTTTTCGATGCATTCAATCACGTTATAGAAGGTTACAAATGGATGAAATTACAAGAAACGAACCAGTAATAAAGTTTGAAAAAACAATCGCTGAATTTTTTGGAGCACCATATGGTGTTGCAGTTGATAGTTGTACAAATGGATTAGAACTTTGTTTTAGATTAGATCAACAACAAAGAGGTAAGAAAGTTATCATTGCAAAAGTACCTCTTTACACATATGTTTCTATTCCTAATATGCTAGACAAGATTGATCAACAATGGAAATGGGAAGATAACAAATGGATAGGATACTATAATCTAACAGATGAAATTATTGATGCAGCAGTATATTGGAAAAAAGGTGGTTATGTACCAGGCACAAAAATGGTTTTAAGTTTTCAAAGAACAAAACATTTATCCACAGACAGAGGTGGAATGATATTACTAGACAATGAAGAAGATGCATCTTTACTTAGAAAAATGGCATATGACGGAAGAGCCAGAACAGATGTAGCATGGTGGAAACAAGAAATAGATGTAGTTGGGTATCATTACTATCTATCACCATCCAAAGCAGAATTGGGAATGAAAAATTTTGAAGCAGTAAAAGACGCCCAAGTCAAAGAGAAAAATTGGGATTACTACAGAGATATAAGTAATTACCCTATATTCAAAACTAGAAAATTCGATTTAAAATAACCCTTGACAATATCATGATTTAGGTGTATTATCATCCTAATGTACTTAGAACAAAAATATCTATTATTAGCATCACCACAATTAGGGCTCTTTAAGAAAAAGAGTAATACCCTATACAACTTTCGTTGTCCTTATTGTGGCGATAGTCAAAAACATAAAATGAAGGCAAGAGGATATTTCTTTGCCAAAGATAATAGTCTTATTTACAAATGTCATAACTGTGGTGTAGGTGCAAACTTACCCAACTTCTTAAAAAAGTTAGACCCTAAATTATACAATGAATTTATGACAGAAAAGTTTAGAGAACAACCTGAAAGATTTGCAGAGATCAAACTAAAAGAAGAAACTAAAAAATTATTAAAAGAAACTACATCTAAGTTAAGATCAGTTAAAAAAATATCACAACTTCCGATTGAACATTCGGCAAGAAAGTTTTGTGATATGCGAATGATTACTAATAACAAGCATTACTTAATTTATTACACTGATCAGTTTTATAAATTTATAAACACACTTGTTGAAAATAAGTTTCCTAGTATTGAAAAAGATCATCCTAGATTATTAATTCCTTTTTTTGATGAAAAAAATATTTTATTTGCCATTCAAGGGCGGTCTCTAGGAAATGAGAGTCCTAAATATATCACTATCAAAATTAATGAGGACAAAGATAAACTCTACGGATTAGAACGAGTTGATTGGAACAAGACTGTTTATGTAGTAGAGGGGCCTCTAGATAGCCTATTTTTAGATAATGCAATTGCAACAGCTCAGTCTGATTTAAGAGTTGCAAACAAAGAGGTAGCAGTTTTGGTACCTGACAACGAACCACGAAATAAAGAAGTGGTAAAACAGATTGAGAAATATATAAATGAAAAATACAATGTTGTGATTTGGCCAAGTGATATAAAACAAAAAGATATAAATGAAATGATAATGTCTGGTAAAACTGAACGAGACATTAAAGATATTATTGCCCGTAATACATTTAATGGTTTACTTGCAAAAACAAAGCTTAGTCAATGGAAAAAGGTTTAAAAGATAAACGGGGTAATCCTGTACCAAGTTTTCAAAAAGATTTTAAAAACCCTTTTGGGTCAAAGTCTTATTGTACCAAACCTTTTTGTCAAACATTTACAGATGCAGCTAATAGATATAGGTTGTGTGCTGATGCTGGGATAACGGAAGAAATAAAAGATATGAATATAGAAACAACTTTACCTTTAGACTATCATTACTCACCAGAAATGGATAAAGTAAGAGAGAAAATGTTAAAGGGTGAAAAGGTAAGTGGTTGTGAAATTTGTTACGAACAAGAATCTAAAACAGGTTGGTCTTATCGTCAACAATACATGTCAAGGATTGATGAATATGGTTTAACAGAATTTCCTAGAGCACCTTTAAAACCACGTATCAAATTAAGAACGATTGGTACTAAATGTAATCTTGGTTGTTTTATGTGTAGAGCTTATGATTCATCAACAAGACGTAAAGAATTAACTCAAGCAAACTTATGGGATGAGTGGCGTGATACAGGAATTAAAGAATATGAAAATACTAGAGTTAGAAGTGTAGGTAATAAAAGACATAAAGAAATTTTGAAACATCTTAAAGAACACGAAGATGGTATTCATATGTTTCATATGTGTGGTGGAGAACCATTAATATTAGATAGATGCTGGGAAATACTTGATCAAGTTTCAGACAAAGCAGCCTCTAAACAAAAATTAGTTATTACTACAAACTTAACAACTTTAGATTATAAAGGTCATAGTGTAAATGCATTAGCAGAAAAATTTGGAAAACTAGAACTTGAAGTTTCATGTGATCATTATGGTGAAAAATTTAGGTGGATTAGATACCCAATTGATGTAGATGTATTTGAAGAAAATCTATATAGAATGAGACCACACATTGAAAGAATACAATGTACAGTTTCAATACTTAACATATTTGACCTAAAAGAAATAGAAGATTATTACATGGATAATTTTGGTATTACTGTTCATTGGTATGCGCTGTATAGTCCTACCTCATTATCGATAAAGAACTTACCAAACAAAGATGAGATTCCATATATACCAACAGACGAAATTAAAGGCGAGTTAATGAAAGAATGTGTTCCTAGTGAACTTGCAAAAGGATACAAATATATTAATAGCCTTGAGGCTCATAGAGGGTTTAAATACCCATCAAACAGATAGGAAGAATAATGAAGAAGCAATACTTAGGAATACAAATAGATTTAAACAGAGACGAAAACTTATCAGATCAAGCCTCAAAATTACTTAAAGATTATTATTGTATAGAAGGTGAACCATCACCACAGTATGCATACGCAAGAGCGGCTAGAGCATATTGTTATGATGATAAAAAACTTGCACAAAGAATTTATGATTATGCTTCTAAAGGTTGGTTTATGTATTCATCACCTGTATTATCAAATGCACCTTTACCTAATAAAAAACCAAAGGCATTACCTATCTCATGTTTCTTAACTTATGTACCAGATACACTAGAAGGTTTGATTGATCATACTTCAGAATTAAGATGGTTGTCTGTTAAAGGTGGTGGTGTTGGTGGACATTGGACAGACGTAAGATCAGTTTCAGATATTGCACCTGGGCCTATTCCTTTCTTACATACTGTTGATGCTGACATGACAGCATATAGACAAGGTAAAACAAGAAAAGGTTCTTATGCAGCTTACTTAGATGTATCACACCCAGACATTATGGAGTTTTTAACTATTCGTATTCCAACAGGTGACATTGGTAGAAAATGTTTGAACTTACATAACGCAGTAAATGTTACAGATGACTTTATGAATGCAGTTAGAAATGATGAAATGTGGGAACTCAAAGACCCAAATGATGATACTGTTAGAGAAATTATTAAGGCAAGAAAATTATGGGAACAAATTTTAGAAACAAGATTTAGAACAGGTGAACCATATGTAAACTTTATTGATACAGCGAATAAGTATCTACCAGAAACACAAAAGAAACTAGGATTAAAAATACATGGTTCTAATTTGTGTAATGAAATACACTTACCAACAAATGATGATAGAACTGCTGTGTGTTGCTTATCATCTTTGAATTTAGAATTGTATGATGAATGGAAAGACACACTTGTTGTGAGAGACTTAATTCGTTTCTTAGATAATGTATTACAATACTTTGTGGACAACGCACCAGACACATTAAAAAGAGCAAAGTATTCTGCATCGCAAGAAAGATCATTAGGTCTTGGTGCAATGGGTTATCATTCATACTTACAAAAACATATGATTCCATTTGAAAAATCAGGTGAAATCAATAAAGAAATTTTTAGTTTTATTAGATCAGAGGCAGATGCTGAAACTCTTACGTTAGGAAAAGAAAGAGGAGAAGCACCTGACATGAAAGGTACAGGAAGAAGAAACGCACACTTATTAGCAATTGCACCTAATGCCAATTCGTCTATGATTGTGTCAACATCACCCAGTATCGAACCCCATAAAGCAAACGCTTATACGCATAGAACAAGAGCAGGTTCACATCTAATAAAGAATAAATATCTGTCGCAACTCTTAGAAAAGTATGACATGAACAAAAGTGAAGTTTGGACAGGAATTGTAACTAATAATGGTTCAATACAATCTTTACAGTTTTTAACAGAAGAAGAAAAAGAAGTATTTAAAACGGCAGTTGAATTAGATCAAATTAGAATGGTTGAACTTGCAGGTCAAAGACAAAAGTATCTTGATCAAGGACAATCATTAAATATATTTTTTCCAGCGGGTGCATCTAAAAAGTATGTACAACAAGTACACTTTAGAGCATGGGAAACAGAATGTAAAGGATTATATTATTTAAGAACAGAGGTAAGTAATCGTGCAGAAAATATTACAACAAAAGTAGAATTAAATAAATTAACAGATTATTCTGAAGTTAAGAAGGCTGAAGAGGAATGTGTTTCTTGTCAAGGATAGAAAGGTAAAGAAAAATGGACGTACAAATATATACAACACCAACTTGTGGTTATTGTTTAAACGCAAAGAATTGGTTTAAAGAACATGGAATAGAGTTTAGTGAACACTCACTAGTTAACGATGACGATAGACTAGAGTTTTTTCAAAGAGTAAACAATGTAGAAGAAAAATTAGGGAACAATCAACCAGGTGTTATGTCTGTTCCACAAATTTTTATTAATGGAGAAAGAATTGGTGGGTTTACAAATCTATTAGAAAACTCTGAAAAGATTTTAAAAAGAAGAGGTGGTGGACTGTATAAGTTTTCTGAAACATACAAACCATTTTATTTTCCTTGGGCTGTTGACTTTGTACAGAAACACGAAAAGGTTCATTGGATTGAGGACGAAGTTGATCTATCCGAAGATGTTACTGATTGGAAAGCTGGAAGAATGACCGAAGTTGAAAAAGACTTTGTAACAAATGTTTTGAGATTGTTTACACAATCAGATGTTGCAGTTGGTCAAAACTATTACGATCAGTTTATTCCTAAATTTAAAAATAACGAAATAAGAAATATGCTTGGTTCATTTGCATCAAGAGAAGGTATTCATCAAAGAGCATATGCATTACTTAACGAAACACTTGGTCTACCAGACGAAGAGTTTCACGCATTCTTAGAATATAAAGAAATGGCAGACAAAGTAGATTTTATGATGGATTCAAATACAAATACTAAAAGAGGTATGGCACTTGCATTAGCAAAATCTGTTATGAATGAAGGTGTGTCTTTGTTTGCATCGTTTATTATGTTGTTAAACTTTCAAAGATTTGGCAAGATGAAAGGATGTGGTAAGATTGTAGAGTGGTCAGTAAGAGACGAGTCAATGCACGTTGAAGGTATTGCACACCTATTCAGAGCATTCTGTTCAGAAAATGCATCTATCGTTGACAATGATTTGAAAAAAGAAATCTATGAAATGTCTTCAAAAGTTGTAGACCTAGAAGATAAGTTTATTGATCTTGCATACAAAATGGGTGAACCACAAGGTCTTCCTAAAGAAGATGTGAAGAATTACATCCGATATATAGCTGATAGAAGACTATTACAATTAGGATTAAAAACAAACTTTAAAGTAAAAGAAAATCCTATTGCTTGGTTAGAGTGGATTTTAAATGCAGCTGATCATACTAATTTCTTTGAAAACAGAGTAACAGAATATGAAGTTGCTGGGTTAACAGGGGATTGGCACGAAGCATATGGCTCACCAAAAGACAGAGTTGTATGTGATGATGATACAGGTACATGTGAAATTAAGGTAGCAGTATAACATGTCAAAGAAGACAATACTTTGTGAACATTGCGAGGCATCTTTCTCGTTAAGATATGATATGGATGATGACTACTTTAAACCAAAGTATTGCCCTTTTTGTGGTGACGATTTACCAGAGGAAGATGAGTATAGTATATTAGAAGAGGATGACAATGAGTGAAAAATTAAAAAACCCTGTAGTAAAAAACTTTACGAGTTTTTATGAACAAAAAGATATTACTGTTGATCACAGTATAGTAATTGTCCATGTACAAGAAAAGTTATCACACTCTGTACAAAGACTTATCGAAGAGTGTAAAAAACAAAAGATAAAATTTTATCTTTGTAATGTTGATGGTGCTTATATTGAAGATGGTTTCTTGTATCGTGGAAAAGACGATAGAGGTTTTAAACTATCTGACAATGTAGTTTCAATTATCTTAGGGGATGTACATCAAAAAGATAGTTATTTAAACTTCTTATCTGAATTAGAAAGAACAGGATGTACTCTTGTTAATAGTAGAAGAACTATTGAAGTATGTTCAGACAAATATAGAACATATCTAAATTTAAAAAGAGCAGATATTTCTCAACCTAAAACAGTTTTAATTCCAAACAAAGATGCTGCCGAAGATGCATTAGAAAAACTTGATACAAAGTTTCCTATTATTTTAAAGACTACAAAAGGTTCAAAAGGTATTGGTGTTATCTTTATTGAATCAGAAAGAAGTTATAATGCAACAGTACAATTATTATTTAAAATTGACGAAAATGTTGAGTTATTAATTCAAGAATATATAAAAACAGACGGTGATATAAGAACTATTGTTTTAAATAATAAAGTTATTGCGTCTATGAAAAGACATGTAATTGAAGGTGACTTTAGATCAAACTTCTCTCAAGGTGGAAAAGTATCTAAGTACAACTTATCAAAAGAAGAAGAAGAAAAAGTATTACTAACTGCAAAAAAAATAAATGGAAAATGGGTAGGAGTTGATTTTATTCCTACAAAGGATGGCCCAAAAATTATTGAGGTCAATCACTCACCAGGGTCTGAAGGTATCGAAGATGCATCAGGCCAAAATATTATGGGAGAACTAGTTGGACTTTGGAAAGATGAAACAACAAGAGAACATGTAGCTGAAGAATGTGGTTATCTAGAAATGCTAAACATTGAACCATTTGGCCCAATCATTGCAAAATTTGATAGTGGTAATTCTTCATTGTCTGTAATTCATGGTGACACAATTAAATACGATGCGTCTAAGAAAACTGTTACATGGAAACTATTTGGTAAGACTATTACAAAACCTTTAGATCATATTAAAAAAGTAAACCTTGGTGGTCTTAGAGATTACAAAGAAACTAGATATGTTGTTAAGTTAGATGTTGAGTTTGCAGGTAAAACATATGAAGATGTATTATTTACTATTGATGATCGACCAGATACTAGAACAAGAATACTACTAAACAGGGGTTTTATGACAAGACTAAATGTTATGGTTAATCCACAGAAAAAATATGTCTTGACAAACAAGATCGTTACTGATAAGATGTTTAGAAGTGATTAAGCATTCTGTCATATTTGGCCCTGGGTACGAACATGATAGAATAAAACATTTAAGAAAGTGTGCATCAATACGAGCAAGATATAAAGTAAGAGTTGATGTAACTGATTATAGAATTATTGGAAATGAAATTTGGAAAGATGAACATTGTAATGCAGACCTTATTGAATTCTTCGGTGACAGAAAATTTTGGACGTGGTTTGAAAAGGTATATATATTAAAAGAGAAAAGTGATATAGAAGAAGAAAGATTTAATTATGAGAACACAATCAGCAAAAGCAAAGGGTAGAAGACTACAACAGTGGTTTAGAGACCTTTTAATCAAAACACTAAACATCCATGAAGAAGACATAGAGTCAAGATCGATGGGTGCAGGCGGCGAAGATTTAATTATGGCTCGTGACGCCAGACAAAAATTTCCATATTCAATCGAATGTAAGAACCAAGAGAAAATTAATCTTTGGGAATCATACGAACAAGCAAAACAAAATTCTAAAACTTATGAACCTATTGTGGTAATGAAACGCAATAATTCAAAACCTTTAGTCTTAGTAGATGCAGAATATTTTGTATCACTACATAAAAAAAATAATAACAATGGGAGTAGCGATGCCGAAAATGAGAACGTTCAAATTTTGGAACGAGACGGGTCTTGAAAAAGAAACGGAACAACTATCTTTAAAGAAGGCTGTTAAATCAGTACAAGGAGATTATAAAGATCAGTTTATTGGAGTAGAATATATTACCAAAAAAGGTAAACAAATAGAACAAAGAATTAAATTACCCTACGGAAGAAAATATCGTCAAGCATTAGCACAGGAAGCGAAAAGAGCAGCTGCTAAAAAAGCTATGGAGAAAAGGTAATTTATGATAGGAAGAAATACATCAGGTTATGAAAAACCTAGACCTAAAAAAACTTCTCAAAGTAGAAGAAGTAGAAGCGTGAAAATGTCTTCTATGAATAAACATAAGAAACGACAATATAAATCATACAGAAAACAAGGAGTAGTATAATGGAAAATCCACATGTATATATGTTAAATCAAATCGAAGTCTATAAAATGGAAAACGAAAGATTTACAGAAAAAGGTATCAAGTCTGCTGGAACAAAGGCAAGAAAAGCATTAGCAGAAATTGGTAAATGTGTTAAACTAAGAAGAAAAGAAATACAAGAAGCAAAAAATCAGAGTAAGGGTTAAGTTGATGAACGTACTTGTAATTACGGCACACGCAGACGATTTAGAACTTTCTATGGGCGGCTCAGTTAAGAAGTGGACAAAGGATGGTGGGACAGTAGATAACATCATCCTAACCACTGATAAAAGAAGAGAAGATGCTATTGATGACACGACAAGAATATTAGGACATCAAGCAATCTTTTATCCTAGTCACTTGTTAGAAACTGCAAGACCTGTAATGAATCATAAACTTGTAAAAGACATGGAACAATTTATTAATACATGTCAATTTACAAAACAATTAAAAGAATATGATTATGTAATTACACATTGGAAAGAAGATTGGCATCAAGATCATCAAACTTGTTATAATCTAGTTAGATCGATGCAAAGAAATCAACCAATGCAAGTTATGTACATGGAGTCATATCCATATTGTAACAAGTACAGTAACTTTGACCCAAATGTTTTTGTTGACATTACCGACACTCAAACTTATAAAGAAGATAGCATATTTGCTTTTGGCGATTTGTTTAATGTTGCTTGGATAAAAGGAGTAAAAGGCCTTGATACATATAGAGGTTCATTCATCAAAGCAGATTATGCTGAGTGTTATAAGTTGGATACAATGATACTATGAAAAGATACTTTGATGAAGTCTGGCCAGAAGAAGAAAAGATTTTAGGTATTGGTTTAAAACAATCAAAATTACACAAAGCAGAGAGACAAGAATTGACATTAGAACAAGAAGTTGAAAAATGGATTGAACAGAGCATATCAAAACCAAATAAGATTTTTGGTAATCTACCACCATGTCCTTATGCAAGGAAAGCATGGAAAGATAAAAAGGTAAGTGTGCTAACAGATACATTCTCACTTGATTATGACAAACTAAAGACTGGTGAGTTAGATGTAATTCTTATCGTGCTAGAGGGAGCGACCTTTGAAACCCTTTTGGACGAGAAAAAAAGTCTGCAAAAAAATTTGGGTAAAGGGGTCGTTGTGTTAGAAGATCACCCAGAGCAAAAAGAAGAAGTTGGTGGTATGAATTTAAATTTTGGTAAACCTGTTTTATTTGTACAAAGTAGAGATAAATTAAATGAAGCTAGAAAGTATCTAGAAACTAAAGATTATTATAAAAATTTTGATAAGGAGTATAAAGATGATATACTGTCGAATTAAACTATCTAAAACTAATTACAAATCTTATGAAAACTCTCTTATATTAGACAAACCTAATATTAAAGAAATACAAAAAATTTACAAACAATATTGTGATCACAAAAGATTTAAATCTGTTATGCCAATATTTGAAAACGATGTTAAAATACATAAAGTTATGGCATATTATCATGAAGGTGAGTTTGTGGCATTTAGTTTATTATATGAATTAGATGAACACAATATAGAAGCATTACAATTTGCATGGAATTACAAAACACCAAAATTAAGATTAGGTATTGTAAGTTTAGAAAATGAATGTAATTGGGCAAAAGCAAATGGTTACAAATATCTTTATCTTGGTAGAGGCGATGTTTATAATAATCCCAATAACTATAAAAATCAATTTAAAGGATTTGAAGTACTAGGAGCTTTATAATGGACTTATATACAATATACGCAGATCATCATGAAAATATAGATGCTAAAGAATTTATAGGAAAGATGAAACCTTTCTTAGATGGTCTTGTTAAAATGAATAGAATGGTTTCATATAGAATAACTAGAGCAAAACTAGGATTTAGGTCTATGGACTTACCAGAGTTTCGTATTGATATGAATTTTAATAACATGCAACAATTAGATGATGCAATGACAAGTATTATTAGAAATGAAAAAAGTATAGATGATAAACATGTAAACTTTAATAAACTCGTAGATGTTGAAACCATTCAACACTTTTTATATAGGGACTACCCAGATGAAAGTTAATAGTTGGACTCATTGGCAACCTTTGAAACAAGTTGTTCTTGGAAATGTATTTTCACCAGAATTTTTTGAAGATGTTAAAGATACAAAGTTAAGAGATTCTTTACAAAGAGTCATGTATGAGACTAAAGAAGATTTAGATGGTATCAAGAAGACACTAGAAGACTTAGGTGTTGAAGTTATTCAAGTAGATGATCGTTGGGCAGATAGTCTTGGTTTAAATCCTCATAAGACTTTTGGAGAGTTTTTAGAAAAATCAAAAACATCAAAAGGCCCTATGGCATTAGCAAAACCACTTATGTCACCTAGAGACAATTATATTACTATGGGTAATGATTTACTTATAAGTGCTCAGTACAATCCACAAATGGCAATAGATGGTAAACATCCTTTAGATATGTTTGATGTTGATCTAACTTTAATTAAAGATATGTGGAAAAACATTGGTAGTAAATTAGGTCCATTTAGACCAAATGAACAAGAATTAAAAAATGAGTTGTGGACGGAACAAGAATACTTTGATATAAACATGAAACGAGACCCAGCTGCATTTAGACAGTATGTATGGGAAACTTGGAATTTTGCAGCACCACATATAACAAGAATAGGTGATACAATACTTATTGATGAGGGGCAACATAATTATAGAAAAGGAATTTCAGAATGGTATAATAAATTTAGACCAGACCATAAATATAAATTTAAACTTATTGATATTGGTGGACATAATGATGGTTCTATGAATATACCAAAACCTGGTTTAGTTATTGGTTCACCATGGATGGAAAAAGATTTCTTTAAAGAAACATTGCCTGGTTGGGATTGTTTGATTATTGAACATCCAAATAATTTTGAACAACAGTTTCCAAAAGAATATGAAGACTATAAGGCTAAAAAACGAGCTGATATGCTTTGGTATGTTGATGAGGAAAAAAATAATACAGCATTTGGAAATTTTGTTGATTTATATTTAAAAGAATGGGTTGGATTTATGGAAGAGTCGGTCTTTGAAGTTAATATGTTAAGCATAGATGAAAAAACTATTTTATCATTTAACAAACAAAAAGAAGTACACAATAAATTAAGACAACATGGAATAGAACCTATCTACACTAGATTTAGACATAGACATTTTTGGGATGCAGGTTTACATTGTTTAACACTAGATACAGTAAGGGAAGGTGGTTGTGAAAGTTATCTATGATAAACTTTTGTGTTTTAAAATTTGGTAAAGAATTAAAAGGAAGATCAACAATTGATTTAGTAAATGAAATAGTTGAACCTATAAAAGATATTGCTTTACATTGTTATACAGATAATCATGATGGTATCGATGGTAGATTTAATGTATATGAATTATCAGAGGAAGATAAAGAAAAACATATTCATTGGAACATGATGAAGTTTTTTGACCCAGAGTTTATCGGTGCAAAAGAAACAGATCAAACTATTTACATGGATATTGATGTAACATGGAACAAAGACCCATCGCCTATGATTAATCATGTTATTAACTCTAGTGAAATACTTGGTATTGATAGACATTGGAAAACAGATGAAACAAATGATAATTGTAATTTACATGATAGTTTTTTAAAGTTTAATTCACACGATTTTAAATATATTGCACAATGGTATTTTTCAGACCCAAAATGGTATCAAACACACTATTATGAAAATAAAAAAGTTTCTGTACCTAGATATGGTGTACAAAATTTTATATGGGAAAGTGTCAATAAAGTCGCAGGCAAAAACATAAAATTTCTACCTTCTCACTATGTTATGAAATCTCACAAAGATAAATATAGTATATACGCTGAACAATACAGTAAGAAAACGGGTAGGGACTATTATAAAGACTTTGACGAAGCAATACTGCATTATCTCACATAGGACAGAGGAGTCTGCCTTTGACTAGACAGTCGAAGATTAGACTCAGAAAGAAGCGTTTCATACAACGCTGTAATAGACGAAAAGTCTATCGTAGAATACTACAGGGGTATATTTCCCCCTCATTTTTTGCAAATTTAATTCAAAATATTTCAATTATGGAATAGGACTTGCATCTATTTTTGGTCTAGGGTGTCATTTTTTTGACGCTGATTTTATAAATAGATGTAAAAACTAAATTCTATGAGGGAATATTTTCACATGCTTAAAAAGTCGATAATTGCCATACTATCAGTATATTGGTTGTTCATGATTGTGGCACCTGCGTTTGCAGAAACTAATACAGTATCATCGACAGTAACAGGTACAACAACAGTTGATAAAACACCTGGTACAGCATCAGCACCCAATGTAATGGTAAACAATCAAGACGTATGTTCAACAGGTGTATCTGCCGCAGTACAAACACAGGTATTAGGTGTCGCAGCTGGAACTACAGTTAGAGATTTAAATTGTGAAAGACTAAAATTATCTAAAGCATTATATGGTATGGGTATGAAAGTGGCCGCAGTTTCAATGTTATGTCAAGACGCAAGAGTGTTTAATGCAATGGAAATGGCTGGAACACCATGTCCTTACAAAGGCAAAATTGGTTTAGAGGCCGCAAAAGCATGGGCAGAAGACCCACAGGCAAGACCTGATTACGAGAAGTGGTTAAAAGAAAACAACTTAGAAAAACAAGAAGAGGAATGGAATGATGCTAAAAAGAAAGCTACTGGCCTTAGTATTTTTGGTTTGTTGTTATTCCTACTCTAACGCATACGATCAGCAATATCAAGTAGGTGACACAGGTCCAAATGGTGGCACAGTTACAGATGTAACCATAACATCAGCAATTACTGACTCAACTTCACAGGTTATCGGTGACTTTATAGAGTACACTGACACTTATCTTTATCAAGAAACAATTATTGAATCTATTGAAAGTACAACACAAACAACAACTTTAGTATTGCAAGAAACACAAACCTCTAATTTACTTACAACAGAATTACAAGATACTGGTACAATGACAAATGTTTTTGATTGTAGTACTAAAAATAATTGTTATGGTATGGGAAGTAATGTAGAAATAACTACAGGAAATCAATCAATGAACGGTGGATCAGCGATTGTAGATTTCGATCTTTCAGAATATAATAATATGACAGAGATAGACTATGGTGGTAAAGTATATTCTCATTCGTCAAACGCTACTGTTCCTAATTGTAATCAAACTAATGGTGATTGTAAAGATGAATTTAAAGTAACACTAACATTAAAAAATGGTAATAGTGTTGTAGATACTTATGTTCATAATTATACAAATATGAATTGGCAAGGTGTTCAAGACTATGCGTTTAATCAAGATGTATCTAATAAAACTTTTGATGGTGCATCGCTTGAATTTTACGGAATAGACAGAGGTTATAATACAGGATATTATGGGCCAGGATTTAGTGATGCCTTTCTTCAAGTAACATATTCTCAACTAGTACAACAGATTAATAATATTATTGATTACACAATAATGACCACGATCAAACAAACTCAAGAAAATGTAATTGATTCAGTTTACTCACCACAACCAGTGATAGAGTTTGATTTTGAACCAATAGAAATGGAAGTAGATGTAATTGAATTAAATTTTGAAACATCTACAGATGAAATGATGACTTTTGAAATAGAAATTGTTGAAGTAGAAAACGTTGTAGAAGTAAACATGACAACAGAGTTTGGTGGTGAACTAGAAGTAGAAACAATTGAAACAATAGATGTTGTTGAAATTATGGATATGCCTGATACTGCTATGGAAATGGAAATGCCAGATATTGATATGCAAATGGCAGAATTAGAAATTGAAATGCCAGAGATAGAAATAAATAGTACTGAATCAGTGGAGGTGACAGTAAGTGAAAACAGCGCTACAGAAACTACGCCAGAGACTACAGAAATCGAAGTACAAGAGTCCAATAGTGATGCTGAGCAGTCAGTGGAAGACAACGGAGCAACAGACGAAAGTACAAGTACTGAACCCGATGTACAATCCGAACCTGAGTCAGAGCAAGAAACTGAGCCTGAAACAGAATCCGAACCAGAATCAGAATCAAGTGACAGAGAAGTGGATAACGCAAACGAAAGTGAAGACAGAGAAGATTCTAATGGAGAAGTAGAAGAAAAAGAAGAAAAGGAAGAAACAAAAAAAGAAGAAAGTAAAGAAGAAAAAGTTAAAGCTGCAATCGCAAAAGCAAAACAAAAAGTCGCACAGAAAATACTTGCAAAAATTGTAAGTACAAATGACACAATTGCACTAGATAGCACAAAACTTGCTTTAATGATTGCATTGTCAGATCAAGATGGTTTTAGCACATACCAACAACTAACATTACAAGATATGGAATTTTATCTAGATGACGGACTACTTGACGCATATCTACCTACAAATAATATAAGTCAGTATTTTTTATTTGGTGGTTCAGATGTTTTAATGAATGATCTTGTAAATATGCAGTACGAGTAATTATAAATATAATAGACAAGTAGAGAGGTCAATGATGAAAAAACAAACAGAATTAGAATTTGCTGGTGTAAAAGTAAAAGGAAGTAAGATGCTTCTTATATTACCTTTACTCGGGTCAATCATAGGTGCTCTTTGGGGAGGGTTTGTCTTCTATAAAGATTACTTAGATATGAAAGAACAGATTCTAAGTTACACTGCACCAGACTTATCAGGTTTTGATAAAAGACTTGAAGTTATGGAATCTGAATTAAATATGATAATGGACGAAGTAACACTAGTTGCAGATGTGGCAAAAGAACTTAAAAACGATCTTAGACAAGATATTAGAAGAATAGAAAAAATTGTCGAAGATGTAGAACAAAGAGTAAAAGAAGATGCAAGAGAAAATGTTAAAGATTTTAAAGAACTTAAAGAAGAAGTTGAAAACTCTATTCAAAAAGCGTTAGAAAATCCATTAAACAACATGAGAAAACAATAATATGATTTGGTTATTACTTTTAACAGTAGGCGTTTACGGAGCATGGCGTCTTGTCGATAAAATATCAGACGACTTGAATCCTTATAATTTCGATACAAAAAAGTAAAGGACAGAATTATTGGTAGACCCAGTAACTGCGTTAGCGACAGCTAGTGCTGCATTCAATTTAGTCAAAAGAGGTTTTAGCATTGGTAAAGATATTGAATCAATGGGAAAAGACCTAGGGCGCTGGATGGGCGCTGTAGCAGATATTAAGAAAGCTGAAGAATACAATAAGAAACCCCCAATATTTAAAAAGTTATTTGCGTCTGGTTCAATTGAAGAAGAAGCAATGCAAATCTTCATGGCCAAAAAGAAGGCTGAAGATATGCGAAATGAACTTAAACAAATCATCATATTTTCTAGAGGCCCAAATGCTTGGCAAGAACTATTAAGAACAGAGGGTGATATAAGAAAGAAAAGACAAAAAGCAATATACGATCAAAAGGAAAGAAGACGACAATTACTTGAAGGTATATTACTTACAATTCTTGTCCTTTTAATTGGTGCTACTTTGATTGCGTCTTCTTGGATGATCTTTAAATCACAAGGTCTAATTTAACCCTTGACAATATACTCAATATAGTGTAGATTATATATTGCAGGTTCGGAGTACTAGGCCTAGTAGGAGTTTTCATAACTCACATCGTCAGTAAGATGGCGCACCGCCAACACATTCATGGGCCATGGATGGCCTGCACTAAAAATAGAGGTAAAATTGCATATTGTCCATAATACCACAAAATGTTCTAAATCCGACACGCTAGCATCGCCGCTAGGCCCTGCCGAAGAGGTGTCCGTGTATGATTGTACCCCCGAAAAAGCAGTAAAATCAAGTAAAATTAACCCTTGACATATCACACTAATAGGTGTATTATAATGACTATGTTAAAAGCAATATTCTACATTATTATAGGAATGTTACTAATACAAGTGAACTGGTCTCTTACATTTGAGATATTAGGACACTTTTTTTTAAACCTAGCAAACGGAGGCTAAATGGCATATAATCGTGCAAATAAAAACAAAAGAACTTTTCACAATAAAAGTTTTAATAACAAACCTTTTGAAAAAAAGGAATATGTAAAACCCAAAGGGTTACAAGTTATTGTAAAAAATGGTGACATCCAAAAAGCATTAAGAAAACTTAAACGTATAATTAAGGATGATGGTCTTTTAGATGATATTAAAAATAAATCTCATTACAGGAAACCATCAGAAATTAAAAGAGAAAAGAAAAAGGCAGGTCGTGCCAGATGGTTAAAGAAAAGAAAAGAGTTTAGACAAAATCATGGTTACTAATGTCAAACGATAATGATAATGATAAAGACCCTAAAATTATCAAGGGGCCTTGGTTGGATGAAAACCAATTAACTCAAGAAGTCATCAATGATTTAAATCGATTAGATCAAGAAGAGAAATTTAAAGAACAGGCGAAAGAACAAACACAACCGTTTGAAGAAAGAGTCACTGTAGAACTGATTGAGTACTTTCAAAGATCGCACAAAAGAAAACAAGAGATAAAGGCGTTAGTTGATTTAAATAAGATTAAAGCTGGAATAATCGAAGGTTTAAGAATACAAGAAACAAAACTAAAACAGGTTATTGTAGAATTAGAAAAACGAATAAAAGAGTTGGAAAATAAAAAATGATTATTATTGATATGAATCAAATTAGTGTTGCTAGTTTAATGATGCATTTATCTATGGAAAAAACAAAGATAGTTGAAACAGATAAAGTAAGACACATGATTCTAAATTCTATTAGAATGTATAGACAACAATTCAATGAAGAATATGGTGAAGTTGTTTTAGCATATGATAGTAAACATTATTGGCGTAGAGATTTCTTTCCTTACTACAAAAAGAATCGTAAAAAGGTAAGAGATAATGATGGTAATAATTGGGAAGATATATTTGAATGTTTAAATAAAATTAAACAAGAGATCAAAGATTATATGCCTTACAAACATCTTGAGATACAAGGTGCAGAGGCAGATGATATTATTGCAGTATTGGCAAAAAACATCGATGAAAAAATGATGATTGTCAGTGGCGATAAAGACTTCATACAATTGCATAAATATAAACAAGTACGACAATATAGTCCTATACTAAAAAAATTAGTACAGGGTGAAGACCCAATCGACTATATAAAAGTACATATATTAAAAGGGGATTCGTCTGATGGTATTCCTAATGTGTTGTCAAATGATAATGTATTTGTAGAAGGTATAAGACAAAGACCCCTAAGTAAAAAGAAGATCGAAGCGTGGAAAGAAGGCGAGTTTGAAGGCACTACAGCAACACAAGAAGTTATGAGAAATTATGAACGAAATAAAACACTTATAAACTTAGATTATGTTCCTGTTGAACTCTCTGAAAATATACTTAAAACATTTCACGAAGCTCCATGTGGAGATCGAAGTAAAATATTAAGTTTTTTTATTAATAGTAAATTAAAAGAACTTACAGAAAGTATAGGAGACTTTTAAAATGGCAGTAAATAAAAATATATTTAACACTAATACTAACAGCTCGGGTACGTTGTTAATATCTGAAGTGTTAGATAAAGTACACAAAGCAAAAACAAAAGCAGATAAACTAAAAATTTTGCAAGCAAATGATTCTGCACCACTAAGAATGGTAATCAAATCTTCATTTGACCCAAAAATTGAATGGATATTACCAAAGGGTGAAGTACCAATTAAAGCAAATGATGTTCCAGCAGGAACTGATCATACAAGACTTCATTCTGAATCTAGAAAACTATATCGTTTCGTTAAAGGTGGCGATGCAGATACACCTCAGTACAAAAAAGAACTTATGTTTGTACAGATGTTAGAAGGTTTACATGAGTCAGAAGCAAGAATGTTAGTAAATGCAAAAGACAAATCTTTACATAAAGTATATAAAGGTTTATCAAAAGACTTGGTTAAACAAGCATTTAATTGGAACGAAGACTTTAATAGAATAGACGCATAGGTGGTAAATTGCAACTTGCAGATTACATTAAAATATACGAAAGTAAATTAAGTAAGAATCTTTGTAATGACATAATTAGTTTTTACAAAGAAAATGCTATTTGGAAAGACTCAACGTTTTCTAGCAACAAAGAAAACACTGGTTCGTCTAGTGTTAGTATGCGAGAACATTGGGTACGACCAGGTAAAAAATTCCACAATGAACTAGACAAAACTTTTAAAGAATGTGTTCATTGGTATACGCAAGAATATCCTAGAATTACACCAATCGCATATACGGCATTTAGAATAAACCACTATGGTAAAGGTGGATTTATGAGAAACCATGTTGACAATATTTACAAAAGTCATGGTCAACAATATGGTTATCCTCACTTAACATCTTTAGTATTTTTAAATGATGACTATGAGGGAGGCGACTTCCTTATGTGTGATCAATCTATCAGACATAAACTCAACCAAGGTGATGTGATTGTCTTTCCTAGTAACTTTATGTTTGACCATGAAGTTGAAAAAGTTACTAAAGGTGATCGATATACCTGTATGACATGGATAATGTAAAATGAACTACATGAACGGAAAATTCAGACACCAAAGAGTATTCTCAACACACATTTTTTCTTGCGATAATTTTTATCCATTTGTAGAAGAATTAAATGCTACTGTTCAATTAGGATACGAACCACATATTCCTAATTGGCAATCTAGACCTAATCTTCACAAAGAAAATAACTTTAAAAATTTTGCAGAATATATTATCGAAGCAAACAAAGAAGTAATTCGTGATAACTTAGGTTATATATTTGATGATATTAGAATTACAGACATGTGGGCAAATGTATTGAAACCTGGTGAGTATCACGCACCACACACACATTCAAATAATTTTTACAGTGGTGTGTTTTATCTAGACGCAGATAACACATCTGGCATTTGTTTTTCTGACCCCAAATCACAAGCAAATGTTATTGTACCCGAATCAAATCCAAATCTAGACAATGCAAATGTTCTAGAATACAAGGCCGAATCGAACCGAATCTACATATTTCCTAGTTGGATTTCTCATTGGGTACCCGTATTAAAAGGGAACAAAACTAGAACATCTGTATCTTGGAACATTCAACTTAAAGGAAACGTAGGAAAATCAACACATTTTCAGAGTGCTTTTTTTGAATAAAATGCCAAATTAACCCTTGACTTAATAGTATATGCTTGATAGTATAGCTATATAACAAGAGAGAGGTTAATATGTACAAAGTAGAAAAAACGGCAGAAACACTATTCAACGGAGTTGATAACATGATGAACGGTGCCAAAGAAGATTATATTAAATGGTCTACTATGGGTGGCAAAGAGTTAACAGGTTATACAAAAGAACAAGTTGATGGTTGGGACGATAAAATCAAAGTAAAAGCTGGACAAAAATACATCAAGATTGTGAGAGACAATTCTGTATTTGCGTTTGTTAATATCAACAATACTAAATTCAAAAAAGGTGATATATTTAAACCTGCGGGTTATAACAAACCTGCTTTGAATGCGGCAAGAGGAAATGTTTTAGAAGGTGGATACCACATTCAATGGACAGGTCCTTTATACTTAAAATAGAAAGAGAGGTGTATAATATGAAAACGTTTTTATTAAGTACTGCGATTTTATCATTAATTATGGCTGTAGGTGCAATCGAAGATTGTGGTGGTCATTGTATGGGTCAAGAGAATTGGGCAATGTTCTTTATCATGACAGGTATAGGATTAGTTTCAGGTCTCTTTGGAATATCTTTACAGGATAAACAATAAAATTTACGAATTGGGTTATGCGACCTCTCAACCTCATCATCAAAATGCATAACCCATACCCACACTATATTATGAGGTTGACTTGAAAAGTGGGTACTATGTAGGGGGGCAACCATTCGGATATGCCCCCCTATTTTTTCTAAAGAGGGAACTATGCCAAAAGTAAAAATTTCACAAAAAGAAAGAGACACAATTTCTCGTAGAAAACACTATGAGTATATTAAATCTTTAGGTGTCAATATTGACACAGATACAGGTATTATTTCAAATGATTTTTCTGGTTATGATATGCCAGATTATCAATCTAATCGATGTTTGATTCCTACCAGTGACAAAATTTCTTATGTATCACCGAAGAAAGCATTACCTAAGTTAGAATTACCAGAGGGAAAGGCAATAAGTATAGCATATAACAAGGGAAATTATCAACTCGTAGATAAGGAAGACTTGAAGAATGACTAAAAAGTTTGTAGGAAATATTGTTAGTGTATCTGGTGGAAACAAAAAACAAAGAACTGAAGTTTTTGAAATGGCATTCTGGTATATTGATAGATATATGTCAAGATTTAGAAGTCTAGAAATAGACATAGAATTAGTTTCAGAAAAGACTCTTGATTTTGAAGATGCTCATGGGTGGGCAGATAAAATGGATAGACGAAAGTTTGAAATAGAACTTAATAAAAATTTAAAAGGTGATGATTTTATTACAATAGTATTTCATGAACTTTGTCATGTAGAACAATGGGCAAAAGGATTGTTATCTGATCTTAACAAAAAAGGTAGTATTGTAAGGTGGAAAGGTCATATTTACGAAAACTTTCCATATACAAAACAACCATGGGAAAGACAGGCATATAGAAAACAAGAAGTTGCTTTGAAGTATTGGAAAAAATATAAGAAAAGCAAGGAAAATAAAATATTGACAATAGATGTAAAATAGGTTATTATAGAATCATGAATATATTTGAATTACATAAAGACCCAGTTATTTGTTCCGAAATGCATTTAGATAAACATGTTGTAAAGATGCCAACAGAGTATTGTCAAATGTTATGTACAGCTCATCGTTTATTAGACGGAACTGAATACATAGGACAAACAAAGACTGGTAGACGAGCAAAAAGGTGGAAACTAGATGATGAACGAGAATATAATCTTATGCTCGCTGGACACATCAAACACCCCGATACATTATGGGTAATGAAGTCAAGATCAAATTACTATAAGTTATTCTTTTTATACATGGCATTACTTGGCGAATACACTTATAGATACGGAAAGAAACATGGTGCAGGTAATTACTCTTTCTGGTTGCAAAGAGCACCAAATAATATACCTGATATTGGTTTAACTGAACTACCACAATGTATGCCAGATTATTGTAAAACTGATAATGTTATTAAAGCGTATCATAAATATTATATCAATGAGAAAAAAGGTTTCGCAACGTGGAAAGGCAAAATTAACGCAAGACCAATTCCGTCTTGGTATTTACAGGGGGAAAATGGACTGGCATAAGTTAGTGGATAAAACTTGGTTTTGGACTAAATGTTTATTTGCAGCTGGATTATTTTCTGTTGCAACATTTGTGTATGGTACATTTAATCCAAATGCAAAAGTTATTAATAATATTCAAAGTGAATATGATGAAAAGTTAATTCAAAAATTAATTGATATGGATTTGCATGAACCATCATTTGAGTATGTTAATAATGTACAGTTTGTTCAAGCAATGCATAAATGTATTGACTTTTTAAATATGACAACTACATATGAAAAGCGTGTACCATATGAAATGATTATTGGACAGGCAGCTTTAGAAAGTGGTTGGGGCGAATCAAGGTTTGCAAAACAAGCAAATAATCTTTTTGGTATTAGAACTTTTTCATCTGAAGTACCACATCTACTACCAGAGGGAATTAAAAATTGGCCAGGATGGGGTGTAAGAAAGTTTAAAACTAAATGTGCATCTGTAACAGAATACATGAGATTGTTAAATGAACATTCTGCATATAAAGCATTTAGATTAATGAGACAAAATATGCTTGATAAAAATGTACCTTTAGATGCAATGAAATTGATTACAACTTTAGGAAATTTTTCTACAACACATGATTATGATAAGAGAACTAAAAAAATGATATTAAAAATTAGACAAATGGAAAAAAACCTCTTGACAAAAGGTTAATAATACTTTATTATAGGAACAATATGCCAGGAAAATGGGATGGTAAATCAAGAATTTCTAACGACTTATATCGTAAAAGACATGAAGAGATATATGGAAAAAAGAAAATGAAGAAAGCTAAAAAAATAAAACTTGACAATGGTAAAACTAAACCTATAAATGTTAAAGTTGGATATAAAGATGCACCAAAGATTTTTGTTGACCCTAAAAAAGTCAAAGTTACAACGTCAATTATACGATTTCCATTTGAAAAGGAAAACCAATAATGCCAACTTATACATTAATTAATACTGAAACAGGTGACGAGTTTAATGAATTTTGTTCTTGGGATGATCTTGAAATATTTTTAAAGGCAAATCCTAAGTTTAAACAAAAGGTATCAGCACCTGCTCTTGTTGGAGATCATATTGGTGGAGTTGGCCCAAAAGTAGATAATGGATTTAAAGAAAATCTATCAAGGATTGCAGAGGCACATCCTACATCTGCATTAGCAGATTCATATGGAAGTAAATCTACAAAAGACATAAAAACACATCAAGTATTGCGTAAACATGGTATCATTAAACAATCTGGCGAAAAAAGAAGTAATAAATAATACACTATGACTAGAGACAGACACAGACAACTAACAGACTTTCAAAAGGCAAAAGAAAAAGAAGCCAAAGAAATGAATATGTCTCGTTCACTAAAAAAAGAAGTAAATGTAGGTGCAGGTGGTACGCAAGACTATACAATTAAAGAAGGTATCAATAAAGGTAAAATAGCAAAGGACTTTGACAAATGAAAAATAAATTATATACAGCATTCATGTCTCACGCACAAGGACATATCGACAAACATGTGGCGAATGTAGCAGTAATGTTAGAAAAACCTGTAGGTATCGGTGAACATGCTGATATTATAGAGACAATAGAAAAAGAAATGAAACAAGTTGCAGAATACGAAGATTTAAAAGCTTGTATGAAAAAACATTTTGGACAGGATAAAGGTACTTTAAGTGAGTGATCTTGATTTAATTAAACTGTCTGATATGGTTGCAATTAAACCTATTGGTGATAATCAAAAAGAAGTTTTTGATCACTACAAAAAGGGTGTTAATCAATTTGTATTTGGTGCAGCTGGAACAGGTAAAACTTTTGTGTTATTATATAATGCTCTTAAAGAAGTTTTAGACCCAGATAAAAAACCTAGTAGAATTATTATTGTTAGGGCATTTGCACCAACAAGAGAAAATGCATCTGATAATACTAACATAGAACAGTTTGAAACAAATTATAAAAACATGGTACAATACATGTTTAAACAACCAAATGATGATGCGTTTAGAATGTTATTCGATAGATTAAAAACGCAAGGTGCTATTCAGTTTGCTAGTACATCATTTTTAAGAGGATTGACATTTGACAATGCTATTGTTATAGTGGATGAATGTCAAAATATGAATTTTCATGAACTAGATACTGTAATCACTAGAATAGGTGCAGATACAAAAATTAACTTTGCAGGTGATTTCTTTCAATCAGATTTAGTTGATACAAATGAAAGAAATGGTCTACATGACTTCATGAGAATACTAGAAAACATGAAAACATTTACTATTACAGAATTTACAATCGGCGATATTGTGAGAAGTGGATTAGTAAGAGAATATTTAATAGAAAAAACCAAATTAGGTTTAGGAGTAGAAATATGATTAACAATTGGGAATCAAGTTTAGAAAAAATATTGCATCACGAAGGTGGATATGTAAATCATCCAAAAGACCCAGGTGGTGAAACAAATCTTGGTGTAACTAAAAGAGTATATGAAGAATGGGGTGGAACAAAAGACATGAAAGACTTACTAGTCGAAGATGTTAATCCTATTTACAAAAAAAATTATTGGGACAAATGTAAATGTGACGACCTTCCAAATGGATTAGACCTTTGTGTCTTTGACTTTGGTGTAAATGCTGGGCCTGGTAGAGCTGCAAAGTTTCTACAAAGGATGATTGGAACCACGGTCGATGGTGGTATTGGCCCAAACACTTTGAAAGCAGTAGAAACATATGTTGAAGAAACTGGTTTAGAAACTGCGATTGAAAATTATCAATCTGCTAGACAATCATATTACGAAGAACTATCAACGTTTGATACATTTGGTAGAGGCTGGACAAGAAGAGTTGAAGAAACAACTGCTTCTGCAAAAGAACTTATATAATTAAAAGGGTACATTATGTTTAATCATGTGACTACGGTAGAGATACCAAAACTTGAAACTGTAAATATTGATAAGAAAAGATTCTACGTTACACCAGAAGGTAACAAGTATCCCTCAATCACAACAGTATTATCTAGTAGATCAAAACAAGGTCTAATGGAATGGCGTAAACGTGTTGGCGAAGATGTTGCTAATCACATTGCAAGGACAGCTGCAAATCGTGGAACAAAAGTACACCATATGTGTGAAGATTATTTAAACAATGAGTTTGATGATGATAAACACAAAAAAGACTTTCTCGCATATTGTTTATTCGGACAACTAAAAACTCAGGCATTAAACAATATTAATAACATTCATTTTCAAGAAGCTGGCTTGTGGTCAGACAAATATAAAGTTGCTGGTCGTGTAGATTGTATTGCAGAATACAATGGCAAACTATCAATTATAGATTTCAAGACCTCTACTAAACCTAGAAAAGAAGAGTATAACGAGAATTACTATATTCAAACATCTGCTTATGCAGAAATGTATGAAGAACAAACGGGTACACCTATCGATCAAATTGTAATCTTAGTAGTTACATCTGATGGTGAAGTACAAGAGTTTGTAAAACAAAAACATGACTACTTGCCAAAATTGACAGAAGCAATTGAGGCATTTAATAGCGAAAGGTAAATATGGAACTAAAAGATAGTAAAACAAAAGATAATTTAAGAGCCGCATTTCAAGGTGAATCAGAAGCAAATAGAAGATACTTGTACTTTGCTCAAAAGGCAGACATTGAAGGCGCTAACGAAGTAGCACAAGTATTCAGATCAACAGCAGAAGGTGAAACTGGTCATGCTCATGGTCATTTAGAATACTTAGAAGAAGTGGGTGACCCAGCAACTAATGAACCAATGGGTGATACTAAACAAAATTTAAATTCAGCAATCAAAGGTGAAATACATGAGTACACTGATATGTACCCAGGTATGGCAAGAACTGCTAGAGAAGAGGGTTTTGATGAAATTGCAGATTGGTTTGAAACACTAGCAAAGGCAGAGAAGTCACATGCTGGTAAGTTTCAAAAAACTTTAGATGCATACTTAGAAGGCTCAAGTTAACCCTTGACATTGCTTTCGAACTATGTTATAAATATAGTTGAATTCGATGACGGTTTGTAAAAAATTAGTTAGGACGAGGGTGCGATACCCTCCACCTCCACCATCATCCTAAACACATTAAGGAGTCTTAAATGCTAAAATGGTTTAAAAATGTATTCAATAATTTCTTAACAAAAAAAGAAAAACAAATACCAGGTTATCTTGGTAGAGATTTATCTCAACATAGAGTACATACCACTAAGTATGAAGACCTTTGTAAGTAGTGTGGTTAGGATGGGGGTGAAATAGGTTTCGACTGCTGACGAGTATCTTACCCGAGTATTCACAACCATAAGTGCAAACAATAATTTTGCAATGGCTGCCTAATTGCTAGCGTAATTAACAGTCGGGGTCGGCAAGTACCTGGCAACAGAAACTTGCCACTTTATAGGATTATTAATGAGTTTATTTAAAATTACACCAAAAACATTTTCACTACAGATAGAACAAATGGCTGTAGAAAAGGGAATTAATCACTTGGACGCAGTAACACATTATTGTGAATCAAATGAAATAGAAATAGAAACAGTAGCAAAGTTAATTACTAAGGCATTAAAATCAAAAATAGAAGCAAACGCAAGAGAATTAAGATTAATCTCAAGCGATGTAGAAGGCAAAGGAAAACTACCTATCGATTAATGGAACCCGTTGAAGTTTATATGATGTATTGTGCAATTAAGGCACACTTCTCTAGAGAAGGTTATGATTATCATAAGTACGCTGGAAAAACCAAAACTAAGAAAATGTCTTTCTATAAAAGAAACGACAGGATATTTTTTGCAAGGATTGCTAGGAAGTATAAAGATAAAAAAGACGTAGAAAATTATATCATATCAAATTTCTTAGCAGACAAAAATGGTTATGTTAAAAATTTTAATGAAGACAATTATTTGAATTGGAAGAAAAGAATACAATCTTTAACATATAATCTAACAAATGAGATAACACCATTTGCAGATCGATTTGAAGAGTTATTTAAGTGGGAAGATCAACATCCTATACTATTAAAAGAATATCTAGGAAAAAGAATATCAATAGAAACCATGGTAATTCTAGACGATTTAGTTGGATATATCAAAGATTGGGATGATTCTGATATAATATGGAAAGACCATAAAAAAATGATAAAAAAGTACAAAAAGCTCTTGACAATAGATACGAAAAAGTGTAAAGTAGCTCTAATGAAAGTGATTCAATGAAACATTACATATACGGAAACGGACAATCTCGTATAGGATATGGTGTTGCTAGAATGGATGGTGTATCTTGGGGTTGTAATGCAATCTACAGAGATCATGAAGTAGATAATCTAGTTGCAGTTGATTATGGAATACAAGGTGAAATTATTGAATCAGGTTATGCAAGAAGACATCAATGTTACTTTAGTGATTGGAATGTATTACCATCAGACATTAATGTAAAAGAAGAATTGTGTAAAGGTTTTAAAGAAGAGAACATATATTACTATGGTAAAGATAAAGGACAAATGGTAGTAAATGGTTCTAGTAGAGAAAAAGATAAAGTAAAAAAAGAATTAGGTCTTCATGTCATTTATCCAAATGAAGAAGACATGATCATGCCGATTACAGACCCTAAAGAATGGGGTGCTGGAACCACTGCGGTGCATCTTGCTTGTCAAGATGGTGCATGTAGAGAAGTGTATATGTTTGGGTTTGACATTGCAAATTATAGTAATGGTGAACGTATAAATAACATATACAAGGGTAGTAAGTTTTATCTACCCAAAGAAGCAGAGGGACGCAATCCTCATGACTGGCGACAACAGTTATATTTGACATTTAGAGAATTTTCTAATGTTAAGTTTACCTGGGTTAATAATGATTTTAAATACATTGAGAAGAGCCGTATTGCAGATTGCCCTAATGTGGAATTTAAAACATACGATAACATACGATAACATAAGGAGACAATAAAATGTCAATCGATAACATAAGGTCTAAAAATAGTTTAGACAAACTACTTGGTGCAGTAGCGTCAGAGAAAGCACCAACTGATAAAAAATCATATACAGACGAGAGAATTTGGAAAGGCGAACTAGATAAATCTGGTAACGGTTATGCTGTGCTTAGATTTCTACCTGCCGTGCATGGTGAAGAATTGCCATGGGTTAAAATGTATTCTCATGCGTTTCAAGGTCCAACTGGTCAGTGGTATATTGAAAATTCAAGAACTACTGTTAATCAGAAAGACCCTGTATCTGAATATAACTCTAAACTATGGAATACTGGTCTAGAGTCTGACAAAGAGATTGCTCGTAAACAAAAGAGAAAGTTATCATACTACTCTAATGTTTATGTAGTGAGTGACCCCAAACACCCAGAGAACGAAGGTAAGGTTTTCTTATACAAATATGGTAAGAAAATTTATGATAAACTTTTGGCTGCAATGCAACCAGAGTTTCAAGATGAAACACCGATTAATCCCTTTGACCCCTTTACTGGTGCTAACTTCAAATTGAAGATTAGAAAAGTAGATGGTTATTGGAATTACGATAAATCGGAATTTGAAGCAACTTCAAAACTCTCTGAGGATGAATCAAAGGTAGAAGAGATATGTCAAAAGGCATACGCTCTGTCTGAATTTACAAATGCATCTAATTTCAAGTCTTATGAAGAGTTGCAAAAAAGAATGGATATTGTTCTTTCAGGTACCACTACTGTGGGGAATGTGCAAGAATCATTAAAGGATGAGGTAAGTCAACCTGACAATAATCCTCAAACTGCAATGGCTCAGGCACCTGAAGTCAAGGCACAAGATATAGTGGGGTCAGATAATGATGACACTATGAGTTATTTTGAAAAACTTGCAAATAGTTAGAAAATAACCCTTGACAACTTAGATGACATGTGTTATTCTGTACCTAACAATAATGAAAGGACGGTAACACATGTTATCATTCATAACTAAACTGTTCAATGAAAGGAACAATAATACTATGGCTAGAACTAAACTTAGCAAAACTGCAAAAATCAGAAACCTTTTTGCAAAGGGTGACGCTGTGACTTGGAAAACTCTAAGAAACACATTTGATCTTAAATCTCCAGCGGCAATGGTTGGAAAATTGAGAAACGAAGGCATGATGATCTATCAAAACGAGACATCAACAGGTCATGTTTCATACAGAGTGGGTACACCATCTAAAGCGATTATCGCTGCGGGTATCAACAAGGTACTTGGAAAACAAGTAGCATACTCAGCATAAAAATTTAGTTATCTAAATTGAGAATTGGGGCGGCTATTAAGTCGCCCTTTTTTTATATAGCGAATGATGTTCCACAACCACAAGAACTTGTGGCTTTTGGATTGTTAAATTTAAACATAGATTCAAAATCATCATAAGTATAATCTAATTCTAAACCCATAAGATATAATTCGTAATCTCTACTTACTAAAAGAACATTATCAATTATACAATCATTTCTTTGATCTTCTTTTGTAAAAGACCATTCATAATTAAAACCTGCACAACCTCCACCTTTGACATCAAGTCTAACATACTGATTATCATTTTTTTCACTTAACTCTTTTAATCTTTTAAATGCATTGTCTGATAATTTTATCATTCTACTATTAATTTACCTTTTGGAACTGATTTACTTCTAACGATAGAACCATCTTTCTTTTTAGAAATAGGATGTGAATCTTTATTACATGTTATAACCATTTCATGTTTATTATTAATTGTACTAAAGATGTGTCTTGCAGCTGTAATTAAATACTTACCTGATTCTAATTCATCAAGAAAACCATTTTCTTTGGCAGTTAAATCTGGTTTAGTAAAATTAATTGTATCACCACATGCAAGAGCTGTGTGTCCGTTTACTTTCATATTACGACTAAGTGTTGTTGCTAATTCAACCATTTTACCTTTTAGATATTGAACAGAATCTTTTTCTGTTGAAGTTGTATAACTATAACTTTCAGTCTCTTTATTATAATGTAGTGGATCACCACCTGTTGTTTCATCTACTTGATATGGTATCAGATGAATATTTGTATCTGGGTAGTCTGAAATTCTTGAACCATCTTCTTCAATAGCATCATCATTGTATATTGGTTTGTCTTTATCAGAATTTTCAATTCTAGGAAACTTTTTATAATCATCAAAATAATTATGTTCTTTTGTTTCTATCTTTTTATTAAAAATATCAAGGGTTCTTAACTTGTTTGCTAATAGACCACTAACAATATTTTTTAACATATCACTATTGTTATTTGAATCATCTTGAAGAACAGTACGATATTCTTTTTCAATGTCTTTTACTTTAGACCCAACATCATCTAATTCGCCTGGGTCACCTAGATTAAAATCACCTTTAGTATCTTGATTATATAAACTTTGTAATGTTCTAAAATGATAACCTCTTGTATTTTCAAAGAAAACATAAAAAGGACTTAGTGAATTAGAAGATACAGACTCCTCTACTATGCTCTGTATAAATTGAAATGGGTGCATATTAGGAACAACATATTTTCTTACACCAGATGCTTCTTCAATATAAAGTTTTTTAGAAGTATTAATAGAAAAGTCACTTTTCATAAGTGTTTCAAATATTTCACTTGGACTACCAGTTAGACTTTTAGATACTCTTTTTCTTAGATTAGTCAATGCTTCTGGTGAGATAAACGATAATTCAAAAACTTCAGCATTTAACGATGAATCATTTCTTGCACCAATTTTATACACAGAGAATACATTTTCTGTAAAATCAAAACATTTCTCAACATCATTGCTTTCAAACCCTGGCGTTGTTATTTTTAATCTAAGATAATCTTGTCCTAAAATTTGTGTTTTAGTTATTAAACTATTTGTATCGTAACAAAGGATAGAACCTTTTAATGCATTTGAATAAATGTCTTCGAATAAATTGATTTCTAAAATAGAACTACTAAGATTAATGACTAATCCTGCTGATGTGACTAATTCACATTTCTCAATTACAAATTGACCTGCATATTGTACCGTACTCATTTAAATCACCGTTTCTGATATTTTTTCTTTAAATTCTGCAACAAACTGATCTACATATCTAGGGTCTAATAGTTTGATTCTTCTTCTTTCGTTTTGTAATTTTTCTTCAAAATCATAATTAGTAATAGCAGTTGCACTTGGATATAAAGTATTTGATGTACCAACGTCTATTTTAATATTGTCATGACCAGACTCTTGAGTAATTTCGTAATGATGAACTGCACTAATATTTTCAATACCATACTTATCTTTCATGTATAAATCAAATTGTTGTTGTGTCATTGGCCAATCATGGTATCTGTCTTTTACTTTATTAAATAGTAAAATAACCCAATGTAGATTTATGTCACCATATAATTTGTGTGCTATCATTTCTGGTGTTTCACCTTCTTTAACATCGTAAGTATCAAAAACAGCTGTATTATCTTCTACCTTTGTTCTTACCACAACTCTTCTTAAAATATTAGTTACATCTTTTAATTCACCATTACCTTCGGAGTCGTATGGGATAACAGGAAAGTTTTGAAAAAATGACATCTAGTAACCCTCGTAAATTCTTTCTTTTGTAATTAATTCCATTTCTGAGAACTCTAGTGTACATTGAGTTTCAACAGGTGGAGCACCTTCTTCGTTAGGTGTAAATGTTCTAAATCTATCGCCACCATATGTGACTGTAATATTTTCCAATACACATGTTGATATTTTTTGTAAGTATTGGTTTTCATTACCATCATACATATATTGTATATCAAATGTATTTGGAACTCTCATCTTTCTACCTGCTCTGTCACCACCAACAAACTCTGGTGCTGCATTTGCTCTAAAGGCAAATATAATATTTCTTACTTCGTCTGACTCTCTTTTGTTTTTAGGTAAAAATTTAAATTGAAATTGGAACTTTCTTTTGTTTAAACCTTTGAATGCTAATTCCATTCTATCAGCAACAATGGCACCTTGTGCCGCTTCGTATGCTTCTCTCGTTCCTTGTAAACCAGGTATTGCACCAACAGCTGCAGTTGCAGTTTTCATTAAACCCTCACTTAGACCTGTTCCTAAATTTTTCATTGTTGAACCAATAACTTCGGCAGTCCCAGCACCACTCATTATTTGTCCGTAGGCATCTGTTGCCGCTCTTGCACCAGAACCAATTTCAGTATCAGTATAATTAAATTGATTGATATAAGTTGCTTGTGGTGGCATGTATAATGCAATCGCAGTATCTAATCTTACAGTTGGTGCTCTTTTTAGATATGCAGTTGAACCACCTGCCTTATAAGGTTTTGGTTTAGTTTTTCTTTTACTTAATGCTTTTTTAAACCCAGGGTCAACCATGTCTAAATGTTGTTGATTTTCATACCCATTTGTATTCTCTTCTCTTACAGCAGTATCACCTACCATTCTTGTAATGTATTGTGGAACATTGGCTTGTGATGCATTTTCAATAACTGAAGTCTCACCGTCTTTTCTTTCGCCAAATCTTAATTCTGCGTCTTGTTGTTCATTGATATAGAACATAACATAGTGTCCTTGATTACCGATACCTGGGCCACCAGTGACATCTAGAGGGAAAGAGAAGATATTTGTTGGTTTATTGAATTCTGCACTAGATTTAGATACAGGTCCACCTTGTCGATTAACATCTTGCAAACCTAACTGTTTACGCAAGATACCACTGACTTTTCTGATACCGTAAGAGGCTGCTGTACTAACTGCTTGTGTTTTTAAA
>Ga0181390_1000061_pt1 | contig 37432 bp, 39 predicted proteins | sample 13SPOviralmetaG_FD_130085 | JGI IMG/M metagenome (GOLD analysis project Ga0181390, IMG submission 130085) | Marine viral communities from the oligotrophic San Pedro Time Series (SPOT) site, San Pedro Channel, CA, USA - 13 SPOT_SRF_2010-07-21 | ecosystem: Environmental > Aquatic > Marine > Strait...
ATGTTTCATAATTTTCAGATGTAGGAAATTGTAAACCAAACTCCTTTTTTCTAAAACTACCGTCTGCATCTGCTTTTCCATTATTTCTCATATCAGCCCAAAGCAACCAAAGATGTTTATAATCGTTTGATATATCAAGTATGCTTACATAGGACCAAAGATGTGAACCAAAAGCCGCAGGATTAAGATAATTAAAGGCTTGACTTATATATTTACATCCTACAAGATAATAATTACCACCACTAGATTGAATACCTTGATAAATAAACTTAGTTATATTATTAGTAATTGAATCTTTTATTTCCGCTACACCACTTTTATAATTACTTAAAGTACTGTAAAGAGCAGAAGTTATCTGTACTGTAGTAGCATTAATAGCAACATTAGCCTGTATAGCACAACTACCTATTGCGTCATATTTTATTTGCCCAAAATGATATTGAAACCAAAGAGAGTTAGGCATATCTCTCATCCATCTACTGTGTAATACTTTTGTCTTAACTTTATCAAAATTACCTGCTGTGCTTACTGCCGTTATTTTGTCTTTATTCCAAGACTTAGCAGTAGTAGAGGAATCTTTTAATCCTGTGTTAGATGTATATGTACCAAACTCTAAATTATCATAAGGCGTTTTAGTAGTCACACACCATATATAATTATAAGAAGTATATGTACTAAAATAATTAATTATTTTTTTAACGGTACTTACAGTATGAGAACCTGCATAATTATTTTGTGTGCTACCACTATTTTGAACATCATTAACATAAAACTTATCTCCTATTGATAACGCAGGGTCAGCGTCAAAGAAGAATGTCACAACGTCTGATACTTCATCATCTGTGTTTGGGAAATTAGGTGCTATCATATTTAACCAAAATGTTGTAAGAGCAGCCTGTACACTAGAAGCCGGTATATTAAATGGGTTAGGTGGAGTAGATGGGAATGTATTTTCTCCTTTGTATTTACCTGCGTAAACTATATTACCTACTCCTTTACCATTAGCATAGGGTACATTAGCAGCACTAAAGGTAATGTGATTAGAGCCAAAGGCTACTATTGAATAACTACCATTAGTACTAGGGTAAAATGAGTTTTTAATAATAACTGTATCTCCTGTTTCTAAACCATGTCCTGTAGGCATAGGTAATACTGTACGGCCCGATGAATCTTGGTAAAACCCTTCTACAAAAAATCCTTCGTATTGGTCCTCTAAATTATTAGGACCAAAAACTTCATTTTCGTTATTATACATTTGTATAGGGTGTCCCGAACCTAATTGCATTCTTGAATCATTTGCATCTAAGTAAGAATCATCAACATCAAAACCTAAATTACTATTAAATAGTTTTAGGGGTAAAGTACCTAACTGCATTATATTTCTAAACCCTTGTGCATCATATAACCAATAATCTGTGACTGATTCATCTTCGTTAAGACCCTTTTGCCCTACTTCCCATAATGGTATTTGTCTATCTAATAAACTTAAATTATCTTCGGCTAAAAATGTAAGCATTCTTTTATCGTGTTTTTGTTCTATAGTCAATTTATTAATTATACCCTTCCAAACAGGTCTGTCTATTCTAGGTGTTTGGTTAGCAAAAACTAATAAAGACCAATCTACCGGAGAGTTGGCGGTAAATATATCTTTTAGATTTAATAAATAATCTTGTTTTCTCATACCTCTATTTAAGTTAGCGGGACCACCGGATTCTAATTGTGCATCATCTATTATTTTTAAAGTCGCTTGTGATATACCATTAACAGGTTGTGTTATAGTCAATGCGTCTACAGGTGCGTCATAACTAGCGTAGTCCATAGCGTCAGTAAGACACCTAACTAAACCTACTCTATCTACCATAAGAGTAGTAGTAGTGCTGCTACCGGACTTTGGCTCTAGCGTTAATTGGAAACCATACATATTATCTGCTGTTCTAGTTTCATCGAATGCTTCCGCACTAACTTTTTTATCACCGTTAATATATACATCAAAAGTCTGTGCTGTATAATCCATAACAAAGTCAATATCTATCCAAGTATCATCATTAACATAATCTGTCTCAAACCCTAAAGCGTTATATTGTATAGTACCTGCGTTTGCTAAATCTATTACTTTGTCTATTGCAGCAGTATTACTATAACCCGCAGAAATATTTGTAGTAGGAAAATCAGTACTTTCAAAACCAATTTGAAATCTTAAGTTTAAATCTATTTTACCATCATTAGTAGTAGCCCCGTTAAATGACCTAGCCGCTACTCTTGTGGTAAAAGTATCTCCATCTAATCTACTATTTAAAGAACCCTTGTAAATTAATGTTGGTGTATTAACGCTACTATTGTACGCAGAACGGTATGTCTGTATAGCCAAAAAAGGTTGTCCTGATGGAGATACAACAGTACCAAAAAGTTTACTAGGGGTAGGGTCTGTATTATCAAAATCTATTTGTTCTCCCACCCAACAACCTACTAAATGCGCTCTTTGTACAAAATTACCAATAGCGTCTATTTCACCCGCTATTTTATTGTCATAATTACTTGTAGTAAAAGACTTCATGCTGCTTCTACCAAATGTAGAATCGTTATCTCCCGTACTAACGTAATATTCTCCTAAACTATCATATCCGTTAGAAAATAATAAATAATTTTCGCTAGAAACTGTGTTAAACTTATATCTATTAGCAACGTGTCCATCGGGATATTGTAGTTGCGCTCGACCTTCCCACTTTTCGGCTTTTTGTCTTGATTCATCGTAAGACAACCACTCAAAGATACCATCATTACTAAGGTATCTGTTTGCGTTATCTACGTTTTGTACATGATTAGAACCCACGTTATTTCTATCTGCTATACTAAATCTATATCTAGGATTTAGTGTGGCTTCCCCATTCATAGGATTACCATAATGGCTTTTAATTATACTATATTCGTTTGTGCTACTTGGCGCATTTACATCATCGGGTATAGCCCTAGCACTATTAAAATCATCGTAATAACCGGCCAACCACACACCATAATTAGAAACAACTTTTCTTACCATAAAATCACCTAAGAAGAAAGATTCATTCCTCTCAAACCTGCGCCCCTTTCTATTTCATCTAAGATTTGATTCGCTGCTTCTGCGGTAGTCATACCATTGAATGTATTAGTCATAATTACTTCTGTGGTAGTTATAAGGGTTTCCACCCCCTGTTGCACTACTTGTTTAACTAGATTACCTGTTAGGTTTTCCGATGAAAAACCGTAAAATAATTCTTCCCTAGCATTACTAAACTCATGTAGTGCTTCGGATGCCTCTTTATAACCGTCTACAATTATACCTAAATTAGCCTGTTCAGAGTTTGTTAAAAACGAATCTAAACCGGCTGTCCTACTTTCTATTAAAGACATTAATTCGTCAAACTCGGTTATACCTGCAAATAACCCACCTTCACGGAATAGTACCTCGTTATCTTCTTTAAATTGTTGCATAAATCTACTTCTTTCACCTTGATATAGTTTCATAGCATTTATTGCATCTACACTTTGTCTACCCCCACCACCACTATTTAAACCAATAAATCCTCTTGCCTCTCTTGCATCATCTTCGGCTTGGATTTCTGTCTTAAAATCTAAATATTTTTTTGCTTCTTTCAAAAAATCTTCATCTTGTGCTGCCCTTAGTGCTGTAATATCTAATAAGGTTAAGTTTTTACTAATTTCTCTATCCAAAAACTCTAGTCTTTGTTTATCTAAAGTATTAGTACTTTCTGCTAATTTATTTCTTTCTTCCATTAATTCTTCTAAGTGTATTTTTTGTTCTTCTAAAGTTCTATTTTCTGTTTTTAGGGCATCTATAACTTCATCACTAGATGCTGTGTATAAACTTAAATCTAAATCATTAGTTTGTTTTGCTACATCTTTACCCGCACTAAAAACTTTACCAAAAATAGTTGCTACGGCCATAGCAGCGACAGCAAGTGCAGCATAAGGACCTAATGATACAGCAGCCGCAGCACCTTGCGCTCTTAATGCAGCAGCAGCCGCAGATGCAGATGCAGCAATACCCATATTGGCCCTTGCGTGTGCATTTTTTAACAAAGTAATAAATCCTTCTTTTGCTGCTTCGTATTTACCTAATAATAATGCGTGTGTTGTAACCGCATTACCGGCTTTATCAGTAGTAGTTTTTAACATAGTTGCTTGTACCTGTGCTAATATAGCAACAGTATTTAGAATCATACCTGCTCTCATCATAGTTTGGTTCTTAGAAAATAACATCATAGCAGAACCCGTTGCTGCTATACCCATAGCAAACCTTGTTTGTGCTGCTACTCTAGCACTCATAAGGTCCATTTCTGCTCTACCTTCTGCTTTCATTCTTGCTTTACGGGCAGTTTCTCCACCTGCTAATTTTCTTTCTGATGCTTCTAGTCTGTTTTCTGCCTTTGTAGTTATTTCTAGTTGTCTTTCGTTTCTCATCAATTCCATGCTGTTTTCTGCTAATGCTTGTGTTTCTTGCTCTATTGCTAATTCTGCTTGCTTTACTGCTTGGGTTTTTGCTTCAACAGAAGGCCAAGCACTATCTAAAGAGTTTTTTAATTTATTTAATTCTTCTCTTTGTGCGGCAATACTCGCAGTATGTGTTTCATTAGATAACCTTAATTTTTCGTTATCTTCCAATATGATAGGCACTTTTGCTTTCATCTGTCTTAAATCTTCGGCATCTCTCGATATTTTTAGGGCTAATCTGTGTTGTTCCTCACGACTTAATTCTTTTAGATTAAGAGTTTGTACCTTTATATTATTATTTATATCATCTAATACTTGGTTGTATTGAAACAATATACTTGTTCCACTAATATATTGTTCGTTTTTATTACCATAGGCGTGAGTATTAATAATTTCTTCATTATTTAATGCACCTAATATAGTACGGTATGTATTCATAGCAACACTAAGCATTTGTACATTAACTTGTAGTGCTATTACCGGACCTACTATGTTTTGCATACCTTGTGCGGCAGCAAATAAAGGTGTTATTACATCACTTAAAGGACCTGTTAATAAACCTGCTATTTCTCTATTAAACATAGCCTGTTTTTGGTTTGCTAGTGTTAAAGAAGGCATAAGTGCATCTCCTATAGCACCTGCATATTTTTTAACCTGTGCTTCGGATTGCTGTAATGCGAAAAGATTTGTGTTTTGCCTTCTTTGTATTTCCTCTAATGCAGGTGAAAGCCTAATCAAAGCCTCAAACTCTAACTCTAATGTTCTATTATAGTTTTCGCTTAACTTTAAGAATCTAGTATAGTGTCTATTACCTGCTACTTTTTGGGCTAAATCCATACGTTGTTGTTCATTTAATTCGGGGTATATATCATTTAAATCCCTAAATATATCAGAAAGACTTCTTAGTACACCGTTTGAATCTTTTGTAGCAATACCTAAATCATGGAATGCGTCTGCTGCGCCGCTTGTGTTAGCACCTAACCTAGCGTATATCATACGCAAAGCACGACCACCCTTACCTTGTTCTTCACCGGCTTCAATAAGTGTAGCCGACATAGCGGCCATACTAGCAATAGATTGTCCGGCTAGGTGAGCCTGTGATGCGAATTGATTCATAACAAAAGTTATTTGATTCATCGTAGCAACCGACCTATTTTCAATTGTGTTAAGTTGGTCTAGGATTTCCATTGTATCTCTTCTTATAATATTGCTTTTCTTTTCAGCAGACATATTTTCTTCAATAGACTTTGTCATAAAGTTTGTTTGTTGCTGTAAGTTTACCATACGTTGCATAGCCGCTTCGGTGTCCATATCAGATATAAGACCAAACGCCATACCCATTTCAGTACCCGCACCCATAGTACCCGCACCTAAAACACCGGACAGTTGAGCCATTTTTGCCGCAGCCCTAAAGGACTCATCGGCAGCAAAACCAAAACCTAAACCTATTTGTTCTACTTGTGCTGTAACAGTATCTATATCTTCACCGGCAGAAATAAACTTTTCCATTTGTATTCTTGCTTCTTCAATTTCTTCTGCGACAGGAACGGTAGCATCTACCAACGCTGTCATTTGGTCGCCAATAGCGACTGCTGCATCCTGTACACCCATTATAGCATCTAGCATAATAGATTGGAAAACAGTAGATGCCGCTTTAGCATCAGTAATTAATCTTTTTGCTTGGAAAGTACCAATAACATCGAACATTACTCTTGATGCACCGGCTACTTGTATTACAAATAAAACAGCCACAAACAAAGGCATTAGATTCATAAAAGGTAATATCAACAAATCATTCATTTTTTCCACTCTCGCCCCTAATAGGCACCCCGCTATCTCTAAGTGCTTCTAGTAAATCACCACCGTTTGATAATAGTTTTCTTTGTTCTCTTCTTTGTTTCATGCGAGAGACTGCGCCTTTAGCGTCAGTTTTAGAGTCTTTTGTAGCAGCAGTTATTTGTTCGCCTATTTCACTAGCAATTATTAAATCTAATTCCATTTTGTATGAACCGCCCTCGCAATCATACCTATCCCATAGGTCCGAGGGTAAAACCCCCTTGTAAGCCATACATAGAGAGGGGGCTACTCTAATAAAGTTTATAAAGGGACTGCGCCCTCGTCTACATCACCACGAACAAACGCTAAAATACCATTTAATTCATCTATTGTAAGAGTATCTAAATCAAAATCTTCATCTAAAATACAGTCGGGAACCCACGCTCTAATTTGTCCTTCCATTCCTGCATCCATTTCATCAAGCATTGTAGCAAACTCTTCATTTTGTTCATCTGTCCAATCAGAAGGGTCGCCGGCGTGTTTCATTTTTCTAAAGGCTCTAGCCTGTAGATTTGTTATTTTGAGTTTAGCCATACCGGATGCTTGTTTGACCCATATTCTTGTTCCATCATTTAATTCTATTTCTTTTTTTAGTACCGGCATTTCTATCACTCCTTCTTTTTTCTTTTGGCTGTTCCGCCTCGCTTATCAGACGGATTGTTCCATCCTCTTTAATTTCCCAAACACCTAAAGTGTTTATGAAGGTATTCCTATCATTCATTCTTCTTCATCTTCTTTTGGGGTAAAAGAACGGGGTAATGCTTTCATTACTTTATCCCATTCCATAGAATTAATTGCTTCTTCTCTTGTAGGTGTTTCTATTATTCTATATCTTAACATACCTAAAGCATAGCCTTCTTTTCTTCTTGATTCTTGCGACCACCACCAAACATCTTCGGCAGGGTGTTGTCCTAATGCTGCGGCTAGTACTTCTATATCTTTACTTGCTACTAATACTTTCATTTTTACACCTTATTGTTTTTTAGATTTTTTAGCAGCCTTTTTCTTTGGTGCTGCTTTCTTTTTTCTCTCGATAAGTTTTTCAACTAATCTACCATCTTTTATTTCTTTAGACCAAATGTTTCCTTCTTTATCTTCGTATGTTTCCATCTTACTCACCTTATGTTTATGCTACATCAATCCATACTACGGTCAATGTAATAAAATTACTATCTTTCTTTCTTGAAGTATCACAAGAAATTACTACGTCATCGTTGGCTATTGCAGCCCTAAATGCTGTTTGTACTTCTGCTGCTGTACCTGTAAAAGCATTTACCTTTAGTTTGGTTTTGTCTGCAATTACTGTACCACCATTGTTAGCCATACTTAATCACCTCAATATGCTGCTGTTTGTATATTTGCACCCGCTAGAGTCATACTTAATGACCTACCGGAAGAAGGATTCATTAGTGCTGTAAAGTTTACAGACATTGTGTTTGTGTCTCTACCACTTACACTTGCACCTGTTGGTGCTTCAAATTGTAAATGACTAAACTCAATAGTTAATATATTTGCTGCTACATCTTCTTCTGCAAATGTTAGTTTCATAACAGGCGCACCACTAGCACCGGCATTCATTAGTGCTAATCCACCTTCTGCTGTCATTGATTGATATGTAGGTTCAGTTGCTACTTGTGTGTAAACTACTTCGTTAAACTCAATACTACCGCTAACTTCCATTAATTGTGAAGCAGGTGCGGTTCTATAAGTACTACTACCTAGACCGTATGAATTATCTGTATCTCTATTTAAAGATACGTCAAAAGAAATTGATTTTACTTTTCCTGTTGCGGTTCCATCAACTGCACCACTACCTGCACTAAAATAAACATTACCGTTAGCAAAATGTAAAGCGTTTAATGCTACACCATCAAAACTAGGGACTACTAAATCTCCTACACCGGATTCTGCCCTACCTACAAAGTCTACACCTAACATAACGTATTCACCAACATTTGCAGATAGACTTAATTTATCAACCATCATACCTGTAAATGTATGTTGTTTATCTTCTCTACCTACTACTACGGTAAAAGAAGGGTATTCAATTTTATATGCTTCCGAAGCACTAAAAGTACCGGCACTATGAGCCGAAGTATATCTGTATAAATCGTTTTGGTAATATACATATTCCCCTACTGCGTAAGACGTACCTGTATTAAAAACACGTGTATTACTTAGATTATTACTAGCGTATGAAGCAGCCTCAAACTGATGAGAGTTAGGGCTACCTGTTGTGACTTTATCATCCGGTAAAATACTATGGATTAACATACCCAAGAAATCATCTACTTGCATAGCAAGATTTAGACTACCTGCGGAGTATTCTGTTCCTGTTTGTATTTTAGCAGCAATTTGCCTACTAATGTCATTTCTACTCATCATTTCTAATGTAGTTTCTAGCGATTCATCGTCTACTTCTCCAAAAATTGCTGTTCCGGGGCTGCCGCCGTAAGAACCTTCTTTTGCTATGGAAACATATCTATTTAAAAACTCAACCATAATATTACCTCTATGTAATCATTACAACGCAGGGAGTCTCTTATCAATATTATCGCTGTCTCATATCTATTCTACGCATATACGTTAGATTTAGTGTGTGTACACATACTGTTTCATCGTCATCCATTTTTGTATCAAACTCGGCGTTATAAGATATAAGACTATCTGTAGTACCACTTACCCCTGTTTTAGTATATAACTCATCGAATACTTCTCCTAATATATTTAAGCCTTGTCTATAAGCATTTTCGTAGTTTGTACCTCTAGTTGTAACATAAACAACAACATCATAATTTTGTGTAGTTTTAGAACCTGCTAGAGAATCAAAACTAGGAGATTCTACACTAGGTACTATAACGTGGATATTAGGTACAGTATATCTGTTTATCATTTCAGAGGAAATATCATACCCATACATAATATTACTGTCCGGTACTTGTGATTTTAGATATATTTTTTCTGTATTTTTAAGTAAATCAACAATACTAATACCCATTCTAGGTACTGCGTTTTGTGCAAAAGCACTTGTCATTAATTCTTCGGGAGTAAATGCACCAAACTTAGAATAATATACATTAGACCATTTTATATTACCACTTGTATTACCCCATTGTACAATTTTAGATGAACCACTAGCACCTGTAACACTACTAAATATATCTTCGGCGTTATCATCTTGTATAATTTCATGTACATACATTTTAGCAACACCTGTAGAATCTAAAGTTAATCTTAAAACTAAAGGAACAGGTTTACTTTCCGTTAAAAGTAAATCTAAATTACTTACTGTCACGGTACTATCTCCTACTAATTTTAAAGATGTAGCATTACCTGTACCCTTTACTTCTACTTTATGCGTACCGTTATCTAATTTTATAAGTACTTCGTCATTATTAGGTGCGGTAGTATAAGACAAACAAGCAACAAATGTGTACGCTGTATTAGTTGTAGGTGTTATTGTATATGTTCCGCTTGTTATAACCCAATTACCACCGGATGCAGAACCACTACCGGATGCAGCAGTCCAAACATCTTGAAAATTACCTGTCAAACCCGTAGGGTCTGTACCATTCATTCTACTATTCCAATATTGTGTTGTCTTTGCTACTGTCATATTTATTGCCCCTTTAATCTTGCTTTCATTGTACCCGCTAACGGACTTGTTTTTCTAGGAAAACTATATACCCTTTTAGCATAAAGTTGAGTAAGTGATTTTTTCTTTCTTGTCATTCTACTACCGAAAACACCTGTTGGTTTTTGTGCTGTAGTCAATTCCCCTGTTTTGGGGTCCATTGGTGTACCTTTGTCAAAAGAACCTACTTGAATACTAGCCATTTGAGTTATAGGTAAGTTTTGTGCCGGCCATGCGTATGTAATTCCTTTTTTATTTTTGTGGTAATAACCTAAAGAATCACCTAATGTTTCGTATATATCCCCATCTTGTTTTTGTGTATTACCATGCCACTTAGATTTTAATTTTGTATTACTAGAAGTTTGGCTTTTCATAACATAATATTGGTCTTTTGTTAATTGTATTCCTTCGTTAGTAGCAATCCTTAACGCCATTTTTCCCGCTTCGTATGTATCATTTGCTACAAAAGCATTTATTTTTTCAAATACTTTACCGTCAAATATAGTAGTAAATCCTAAAGTTTCCCTTTTATTAAAACCTCTATCTCTACGGCCCGGTTGCGTTGCGGTTTTTCCTTTTTTTGATATTTTACTAAGACGCATAGAAAGTTTTTTATTTGTCTGTAAGTTTATATGTTCTCTAAGTTTTTTCTCTTGTTTTTTTACTTGGCCTTGTACATTTACCCTAGCATCAGCCATTAAAGGTAATTTAGGATAACCCGGATATTTTCTACCTTTTAACTGTACATAAAAAGGTGCAGATTTATTACTACTTCCTTTGTTATCTTTCTTAGCCATATTTTTACCTCAAGAAAAACTACCTAAATGAGCCAATCTTGTTAGGTTATTTACGCCTCTTTCTCTTAATATATTACCTCTTAGATTATCTCCTGCCGTCTGCATAGTAGATTCATCTTCCATGTAGTACGCTGCTGATATATCCGCACATATTTCTCTAAGAACGTGTGCAAACTCACCCTGTTGTACTGTAACACCACTTGCGTGTGCAATAGAAACTCCTGTGACACCTGTTAAATCATTACTAGATTTTCCTGTCCAAGATATTGTATCTCCGTCAATATTACCACTACCCGCAGTAGCAAAAGCACTTGCGCTTGTTAGTGTTATAGTAGTAGCACCTACTGATACAGCCCCGTTAGCGGTAGTTTCTATAACAATAGGATTAGACCTACCATAGTCATTATAAACTTGCTCTATTTCAATAGAGGCTCTACGAATTGCTACTTGTAAAGTATTACCTGCTTGTATTCTTTGGGCTGAATTAAGACCTAATCTAAGGCCCACATCACTTGTAGAACAATAATAAACCATTTAAACCAATAACTCCTAATAATAATAACGTGTTAAACCAAAGCATACGCTTGTTTGTAGTTTGGTATTCCTTAAGTGTCTTTTCAATATTACTAACTGTGACAGATGTACTAGCAGATGTAGAACCTAGATGTTTTACCCAAGTATTCCATTTTTCTATATCGCTAGTCATATTATCACATTTGTGTAGAAATACCCATAGCCCCTGCTACTATTGCTATTAAGGTAAAAATAATTTTTTGCATATTTCCCATATATGTACCTATTAAACCATTAGTTATTTCTAACTCGGTAGCCACTTTAGCAAGCCCTGTTTGCATACTTACTTGGGATTGTACTAATTGTTCAATTAATCTTTCGTGTCTTTTTACAGACTCTTCTAAATTGTCTAATCTTATTGAGACAACATCAGAGTCAGCCACTAAGCCTCACCCATGTGTGCTTCTAATCGAGCCACAAGGTCTGCTTTTTTGCCTTTTACTGAAAGACCTGCTTCTTTTAACTTCTCTTTCAATTCTGCAACATTATGAGAGTCAAGAGTTTTTTCTATTTTCTCTATCTCTTCTTTTGCTTCTTCGGCTTTCTCCTTAACCTCGTCTACTGAATCTAATAATTCATCTAATGTTATTTTTCCATCAGCATTTAGTACTAGGTATTTTTTATATAAAAATACACCTATACCCGCTAATGCTACTAAAGATAACAGTATCAATTCTATATCATCTAATAATGATGAAGAATCTAGGGCTATGCAATCTATTGTTTCGTTAAGTGCATTTAGGCACGTTTCTTTTGTTGTGTTAGTTGTGTTATTCATTTTTATTCCTCTCTATCGTATATTACTTGCTTAACTGCTGAATGCGGTATAACTGTAAATGCTCTTTCGCTGCCTCTTCTATAAATCTTGAACCCATGAGGTGTCTCTTCAATGTTTACATTGGTATATGACTTTTCGGGCGCAATATACACTATTTTACCTGTTCTTACTTCTCCCAAAAAATCACACCCAACGTGGACCTTCGGCCCATCCTACTAGGCTTGTTCTACTACCTTTAGTAATAGGTGCTACTCCGTGTTCATAGTAAGACAAGAAACATATTACTGTACCTTTCTTAGCAAGTGCTATTGGGTCGGGATTTTGTGTATGACTAAATGTTAATTCTCCACCTTCATAATCTTCGGGGTCTGATAGTTGTACGACAATACTTACTTTTCTGTGCATACCATCTTGTCTGTTCCAATCAATATCGTGGTGCATACCATAGTGGTAGCCTATATCCATATATTCTGTGAATTGTAATGGTGGTAAATAAGATACTTCTACACCAAAATGTTCATTTGCTTTTTCTATATACCACATCATTTGTTCTGTAAGAGGTTTGTATTTTTCATCTTGTAGCCATCTTATTTGTGTTTTTCTGTGGCTATCTTCTTTACCTTCACCTGTTCTAAAGGTAGATGCCGCTTGGGGTTCTGCTTCCTTTGCCGCCTCAATTATTTCATTCACTATTTCTTCACTCAACGCTTCTTCCCACATTATCCATGCAGGATGTTCCATCATTTCTGACATAACGTACCATTACATCATAGGGTATTTAAGGAGTACCTTATCAACTAAGACCTATTCCTGTTACGCCAACGGTTATTATATTACCATTTGCACCCGTAATTGTCATTGTTCCGTTTCTACTATGAACTTCTATAGAAGCAACTGTAGTATTTATTTTTCCACCATCAATAATTAAAGGAATACTTGCACCGCCGCCGCTACCACTTGGTCCTGTAGGACCCGTTGGTCCTGTAGGTCCGGGTGGTCCGGCAGAACCATTACTTCCACTTGGTCCGGTAGGTCCTGTTTCTCCTGTATTACCTTTAGCACCACTAGGTCCTGTCGGTCCGGTAGGTCCGGTAGAACCACTTGGTCCTGTGGGTCCTGTTGGACCTGCTGCTGCCCTTGATACACCCTGTGCTTCTTCTAATTCTCCATAATCAAACCATGATGGAATGCTAGGGAAAACTCCGTCATCGTGAAATGATGATTTTGTACTAATAGAAGATAAGTTTTTCATACCCGTTCTAAATGTATCTAATTCGGTTTTTTCTGAATCAGATAAAGCGTCATAATAGTTTTCACCGTATGCGTTTTCTATTCTTTTTAACCATTCTCTTTGGGTTTGTTTTAATGCTTTTTCTGCTGCATCTGCATTTTTAAAGTTTCTAGTCATGTTATCAATTCTCCCTCACTTCAAAGTAAAATGTGGCTCTTAGTCTACCTATTTGGTTAGTGCTTGAATAACCACTAGGTGATGTTACTCTTAGGTTAAAAGTATCACCTGCGGCAAAATCTAAATCCGGTGAAGCACTTCTTGTGTAAGAATTACCGCCGCTTCCTGTTGAAGCCCAAGAATATGTTGTAGCCAAGTCCGAACCATTCTTTGTAATCTTATGAGTAAATGAAGTTGAGCCTGTTTCCGCACCTACATTACCTACAAACCATTCTATCTTTTTTAGTCTGCAAGCAATAGGTAAAATAGTACCTACAGGATTTGTTGATGAATCGCTGTTATCTACGTTATTCATACCTGCACCAAAAGACCATCTCCAACCGTTTCTAAGTGATGAAGTATAGTATTGGTCGTTCCATTCTGCGACTATTAACAACCTACCCGGAGATGCAAATAAAGTCCATCTTGAAGAAGTATCGGGGTCATTACCAACCGCAGTAGTATTTGCTATGTAAGTCGCACCTGCATAAAGAACAACATCCCCCGCCGAATAAACAGTCGAAGCCGAATAAACAGTAGGTGCGGAGACAGAGCCGCTAGGTCCTGTCGGCCCTGTTGGTCCTGTCGGGCCTGTACCACCTGTTGAACCCGGCGGTCCAGTAGGCCCGTCATTCCCCGTAGGTCCGGGTGGACCCGCACCACCAGTAGGCCCAGTAGGTCCGGTAGGCCCTGTTGGGCCAGTAGGACCCGCATCGCCTGTTGCACCTTTTGGTATGCCGAAAGCAAAAGATGTTGCTGCATTAGGTCCACTAAGAGTGACAGTTGGAGTTGCCCCTGCGCCGAGTGATGTTGCCGTAGCAACTCCAAACCCTGCTGCTGTACCCTGTGGCCCAGTAGGACCCGGTGGTCCAGTAGGTCCAGTAGGTCCAGTAGGACCAGTTGCGCCTTGTGGTATAGTAAATGCGAATACTTTAGCAGTATCGGGGCCACTTGTACTAACCGCAATAGGTCCTGTACTAGCAGACGCACTACCAAACCCTGCTGCTGCCCCTGTAGAACCTGTAGGGCCGGGTGGTCCTGTTGGTCCGGTTGGGCCGGTAGGGCCTATCGGTCCTGTCGCACCTTGTGGTATAGTGAATGCAAAGACTTTCGCTGTATTAGGGCCGCTAGAAGATACGGCTATTGGTCCTGTGGTTGCTGTAGGTGTTCCAAATCCTGCGGCCGGCCCTGTTGCACCTGTTGGTCCTGTTCCGCCGGGTGGTCCGGTAGGACCTGTAGGACCCGGTGGTCCCGTAGGACCTGTTGCACCTTGAGGAATAGTAAAAGCAAAAACCTTTGCGGTGTCGGGGCCGCTAGAAGAAACTGCTATAGGTCCGGTACTAGCGGTTGGAGTACCAAAACCTGCTGCTGAACCTGTTGGACCTGTGTTGCCTGTAGGACCGGGTGGACCTGCGCCGCCCGAAGGACCGGGTGGGCCTGTTGCACCTTGAGGAATTGTAAACGCAAACACCTTAGCAGTATTTGGACCACTAGATGAAACATTAATAGGTCCTGTTGTAGCAGTAGGTGTTCCGAATCCCGCAGCCGCACCCGTAGGACCTGTACCACCATCGTTTCCATCATTACCTGCCGGTCCGGTAGGACCTGTTGGTCCGGGTGGCCCTGTAGGTCCTGTGCTTCCGGGTGGAATTGTAAAAGCAAATACTTTTGCGGTATTAGGACCACTACTAGATATGGCTAAAGGACCGCTACTAACACTTGGTGTTCCGAATCCCGCAGCACTACCTGTCGGTCCTACAGGTCCACCGCTACCTGTTGGTCCGGGCGGTCCGGTTGGCCCCGTAGGTCCGGTTGGGCCTGTTGGTCCGGTATCTCCGGCAGGTATAGTAAAAGCAAAGACCTTTGCTGTATTTGGCCCACTACTACTTATAGAAAGAGGACCGGAAGAAACACTAGGTGTCCCAAATCCTGCTGCTGTACCTGTTGGTCCGGTTGGTCCTGTACCACCATCGTTTCCGGGTGGACCGCTAGGACCGGGTGGACCTGCGGGGCCTATAGGTCCTGTTCCGCCGGGTGGAATTGTGAATGCGAATATTTTAGCGGTGTCCGGTCCACTAGAAGAAATTGCTAAAGGTCCTGCCGTCATAGTAGGTGTTCCGAATCCGGCTGCTGCACCTGTAGAACCTGTGCTACCTGTAGAACCTGTGCTACCCGGTGGACCATTAGGTCCTGTAGGGCCTGTAGGGCCTGTTGGACCTTCATCACCTTGTGTACCCGGTGGACCTGTCGGTCCTGTTCCACCACTAGGTCCGGGTGGACCTGTAGGACCTGCACTTCCGGTATCTCCGGTGTCTCCTTTGTCACCTGTTCTAGCAAAAGTCACCATAACATCTTCACCATCTGAAAATGGTGATGTAGCAGAAGAATCTATTGTACTTACTGTTATGTCAAAGTAGCCCGAATCTTCTGATAAAGAAGTAATAGTATGTAAAGTAAATTGGCTTGCATCTGTTAAATTACTAATTTTAACGTGTCCTTTTATAGCAGATGTAGAATCATCTATTGTACGAAGGAATGATTGAATATCTGTTCCGTCTAAATCGCTGTCATCTATATAGATTCTAGTAGCAGATGATTGAGTAGCGTTGTTTAGTTTTACCTTACCTGCGCCGGGGTCGCTGTCTGTTGTATTTGTAGAGAAATCATATTTAAAGGATGCGCCACCGAAATTACCGTCTGCCCCTGTAGGTCCTGTTGGTCCGATAGAACCTTGACTTCCTGTACTACCCGGTGGCCCTGTTGGACCTGTCGGTCCGGTTGGTCCAACGGGACCTTGACTTCCTGTAGGACCTTGCGGTCCCGTAGGTCCTGTTGGCCCTGCCGGAATTGTAAAAGCAAATACTTTAGCACTATCCGGCCCACTTGTTGCTACTGCTAAAGGACCTGTAGTTATGGTAGGTGTCCCAACACCTGCTGATGCACCCGCCGGACCCGTAGGGCCTGTAGAACCTATACTACCTGTTCCGCCCGGTGGACCTGTTGGCCCTGTAGGACCCGTAGGCCCTGTAGGGCCGGTAGAACCCGGTGGAATTGTGAAAGCAAATACCTTTGCCGTGTCTGACCCACTAGAACCTATTGCTAACGGACCACTAGATACTGTCGGTGTACCAAATCCTGCTGCGACTCCGGTAGGTCCTGTATTACCCGTAGTACCTTGAGGCCCTGTAGGGCCGGTTGGTCCTTGAGAACCTGTAGGTCCATTTGGTCCGGGCGGTCCTGCGGGACCTGTACTTCCTTGAGGTCCTGTAGGCCCTTCTGCACCTGTTCCACCTTGAGGTCCCGTTGGACCATCCGGTCCTGTGCTACCCGGCGGTCCTGTCACACCTATAGTACCTTGACTACCTGTTGGGCCTTGAGGTCCTGTTGGTCCTGTAGGACCGGCAGGTCCGGTGTCTCCTTTATCACCCGTTCTTGCGAATGTTACCAAAATATCTTCCCCCGCACTAAAAGGTGATGTAGCAGAAGAGTCTATACCACTTACTGTTATATCAAAGAAACCTGTTTGTTCACTTAGTGAAGAAATAGTAAATATTATAAATTGTGAAGCGTCTAGTAAATTACTTATCTTTACATGACCCTTTATTGTAGAAGTAGAATCGTCTATTGTTCTCATAAAAGATTGAATATCACTACCGTCTAAATCGCTATCATCAATAACAATATGTGTAGCAGCATTTTGTGTAGCACTATTTAATCTTAGTTTACCTGCGCCGGGGTCTGCTATACCATTAGCAGTATCAAAATCATATTTGAATGAAGCACCACCAAAATTACCATCCGGTCCTGTCGGACCTGTTGAGCCTGTAGGGCCTGTAGGTCCTGCTACACCTTGTGAGCCTTGCGGTCCCGTAGGTCCTTGAGGACCTGTATTACCTGTTGTTCCTTGTGGACCTTGAGGCCCATCGGGTCCGGTAGAACCTTGCGGTCCTGTAGGACCAGTTGGTCCTGTCGGACCTGCTACTGTAGAATCTGCACCCGTAGGTCCTGTTGGTCCTGTACCCCCTGTTGGGCCTGTACCACCTGTAGGTCCTTGTGGGCCTGTCGGTCCTGTTGGGCCTGTAGAACCTTGCGACCCTGTAGGGCCTTGTGGTCCTGTAGCACCTAATTGACCTGCCTGTGCAAAGTCTACAACATATTTTGTGTTGTTTGTTATAGTACCTGTTTGACTAGCACTTACAGGACTTACACCTAATGTGTACCATCCGGTATTGTCTGTAACGCTATTAACTATAAATGTAGCAAACTGCTCTACATCTCCGCCTCGATGTTGTATTTGTAATGAACCTTTTCTAGTGTTATTAGATAATCCTACAAAAGTAAACCAACCATCTTGATTAACACCCCCCGCATCTTCTTCATCTATATAGATTTCAGTAATGTTAGCAAATGTAGCATTGTCAAATCTCATAAAACCCGAACCGGGGTCGGCTTCTGTTACAGTAGTAGAAAACTTCCAAACTAAACCTACTCTAGTACCTGCCGGACCTGTAGGACCTGTTGGGCCTAAAGGGACTGTAAATGCAAATACTTTTGCTGTGTCCGGTCCACTTGCACTTACCGCTAAAGCACCTGTTGTAATAGTCGGTGTGCCTACACCTGCTGCCGGACCTGTTGGACCCGTATTACCTTGTATTCCTTGTGAACCTTGAGAACCTGTACTACCTGTAGAACCCGTAGAGCCTGTCGGTCCCGCCGGTCCTTGTGGTCCTGTAGGCCCTGTCGGTCCTGTAGGACCTGTATTTCCTTGAATACCCTGAATACCTTGAGGTCCTGTAGGGCCTGTAGCATTATTTTGATATGCAATCCACGTATCTTGTGTAGCACTATGCCTTACATATACTTTTTGATTTTCTATTAAGGTAAAAGTACCACCTGTACCCGGATTAATAACCCCTTCACCTACAAGAGAAACTACTGTACCTGCATCAGTACCAATAGTGACACTACCGCTACCTTCATTCATAATTTGTAATTCAGTTAATCCTACCGGAAAAGGAACGGAAGCGTATGTAGGTAATGTGTATGTATATGCAGAAGAGTCAGTATGTATAACCATCCGTGCTTCGTCTGCTCTAGTAAATGTATAATTAGCATTTTTTGTTTCTAGTGGTCTAACGTCTGCCGACCTACCACCTGCTGTAGCACCATCACCAATAAAAACACCATTAGCGGCTGAACCTGTATTTGTATCTAGGAATATTTGTTCTTTAGTAGGTGTGACACCCGCCCTTTGGGTAGTGGTAGCAGTAAAAAGATTTTTATTACCTGTTAGTGCCATATACTTTCCCTCTTTTATTGTTTAATAATTATATCACTAATGCGCCCATGATAATGATACCACTATCATTATTACTTACAACTAAGTCGCCTATATCAAGTGTTCCACCGCCACCGCTTTCTCCACCTGTGTTAGTAGCCCAAACAGGACTGCCACTATTTATAGTAAGCACCGTTCCTTCTGAACCTGCGGCTAAGATTGTCATATCATCGTGTCCCTGCCCCACTAATATTGCATCTTTAGTAATAAACTCTCTCCCTGTACCCCCCTCTACGACAGAAGTTGAGGGTGGTGTGTTTCTACTGCGGTAAATACCATCAGATACTTGAGAAAAGTTCCAATCTCCTTTTACCGTAGGTCTTTTTACCGTGTGTATATCAGCACTTTGTTTTGATTGTGAATAAGGACCATATAATACACCATCAGTTTCTATGACTAATTCATTACAAGTTAGTGTTCTACCATCAGATATAATCCAATCGTGTGTAGATGCCTCAATAACTACTTTGTTATATTTGACGTTAAACTTTTTTGTTGTAGAATTACCGTAGGTTGTATCTCCGTTTACAGGTAAAACTTGATTACTAGAAGTAGCGGTATAGTGTACAGTAGTATTACCCCAATTATATTCTTCATGTGCTATGCTAATAGTCCCTTGTAATTTAAATATTTTTGATAAATCATCTGTATCAATTGTTTTAGGACTTACTTTTACGGTAGAAGGAATAACAAAATTACCAATATCTACAGAACCGTATGTATTCCATACTGCGCCTGTTCTTGTATATATGTGTTCGGGACTAAATATAGCACTACCGGATGCAGTAGCCAATGTTATTTTAGGGTATTTACCGTCTGTTAAAGTCATTACACCACCGGAAGGTAATGTAAATGTTATTATACTATCAGAATCAGGCTCTCCGTTTGTACCACTCCATATACTTGTGTTTGCTTCATACTGTATGTAAAGTCTATTATTTGTTTGAGTTGCGGCACTATCGCCTATAGGAAAAGGTGGTGTACCTGTAAAAATCCATGTAGTCCCTGTGTTATCTTTTATGCAATCTTCTACTTGGATTATTAACCCCGCTTCAAAGTATAAAGTAGAACCGCTACAATTAAAAACCCTACTACCCGTAAATGTAGAATCTATTGTTACAAGATTTAGATAACGTGTATTAGCACCAAAGATTATTTCTTGTTGCGCTACTGATGTAAAGAAAAGTGCATCGTCATTTCCTGTTTGTAGCCAATCAGCCGGAAGGCTACTTGCTATTGAAGTACCGTTTGAAGTTGTGGACCAATTATTAGCGGTCATAGGGTCAGTAGATGCCGCACCAACCCACCAATAATTTGTCATATCCTACCCTCTTTAATCTTGATAAAGAGAGCCGGACAATTGCGAGCCGGTTGTTGTTCCCCCGACTCTTGATGCTGTTGTTCCCGATTTAAACGCACTACCACCCTTCTCTTCTATCGCTGCTAAAGCGTCTTGTGATGATTTCTCAAAAGACGCTAATTGTTTATTGTATCGAATGTCAGATGTACCTTGTTCTTTTTGTGGGAATACAGCAGGTATAGTATCTATCAATACTCTTAGACAATCTACACAAACTAAAAACTTTACTGCACTTTCTTTTAAGGTATCAGTAGGTGCGCCTGTAGCATCTACACCAAAGTATTCTGCTACTCTTGCTTTTTTGTTTACTTCTGCTGTACGAATGGTAATATATTCTGTGATTGTACCATTGTTTAGACCTCTAGGTCTATTAAGTAAATCTCTAATATTATCCGTTGTTACTGCCATCTCCGAACCTCTCCCTATAATCTAACGGTACGTCAAGCACTATATTGTTTGATGAAGGTTTGGTTGCTCGGCCTAGTACTACAACAAGTTTAGTAGCAATAATTTTTTGAGCCATTTCGCTATTTGGAATCCAATAAGGTTTCTTTGCATTTCTACTTAACAAAGACATAGGGTGATTAGCGTATCTTCTACCACCGTTCTTATGCGCCCTTATTAACCATCCCGGTCCGGGCAAATAATTATCTAGTCTGAATTGCATATCTTCTATACTACCACTTTCGGGTAATGGAATACCCGCTTCTTTTAATGCTGATGCAAGTTTAGCCTTAGAGGGTTTCTTTGGCTTCGCCTTAGCGACTTTTTTATCACTCATTCATTCACCTTTTAGTTTCAAGGGTTAGAATATCCAAGTACGAATACATGGACTGCCGGTGCTGTGTCGTCAGAAGATGTGGATGTGACCTTAAGAGTACCACCCGCACTAATCTTGTAGTGTGCGTCATCTATCTCACCACATCTTACAACATCTTTGTCACCTGCTGTTCCTGTAACAAAAGCATCAGTAATAGCGTCAGTACCGTTAAGTACTTGTAGGCTGTTAGAGTTATCTCCACCATCTGCTAAAAGATGGGACCAAACATCAACAACTTCTAAGTTGCGGTCTACAGTTAGTGAAACGCTTTCTGTTGCGCCACCATCTACTGCTATTTTGTAAAGGATAGGTATAGACCCACCTGTTCCACCATTAGAGACTTGTTTTGTGTTAAGCCCTGTCATTAGGTTTTGTAATTTACGGTTAATAGGCATTTATTTTAGCCCCCTTAAGCCCTTACGCCTGTAATCTTACAGATTCGGTTGTTCTTACCTGCTGCTGCACCATCTTGCATTTCGTGGATAACGCTACCCATGTAAGATGTTAATAGCCAATCAAAACCGACTCCCGGTAGACGTGTTAATTCTGTCTCTTGGAATCCCGGTCCGTTGTATGTGAAAAACTCGGCTGTTTCTGCGCCCGGTATAAGTAGTAGACCATCGTTTACCAATGCGCTACTAGCCCCGAAATCTCTTGTGTAGTAAATTGTTAGGTTTGCGATTCTACCCAAGTGTTGTTGTAGAGACTCGACTACGTTTCCGTATAGAGTTGTGTTAAGCATAGCACTTCTCTTGTCAGCAGGTAATACTAGAGCCATTGGCTCATTACCGCTAACCTTTGCGTTAGCAAAGATTAAGTCCATAGCGTCTAGCAAGTCTTTTTCCTCGTCTGCTGATGCACTACCGAATGTTGAAGTTGCTGCTTGTGATTGTCCATTACCTGCCATTAACTTTGTTAGGATGTGGTTGTCAATAAGGTCTGCACGACCTCTTACTACAGCCATTTGTTGCCTGTCAATGTTCTCAAAGGATTCACCACGTAGTCTTACTGCGTCTAGGAATGTAACACGACCTTGACCTTTCTCAAGTTTAACTGTGTAGTTTGCTGTTCCAATGTTTGTTGGGTCTGTTAGAGCAACGTCATCAATTGGGTAAGCGAATGTACCTGTCACTCCGGTGTACCACTTAAACTCTAGCCAAGGAACGGTTCTTACACCTACCAAATCAGTCGCTATTGCGATTGTGTTAGACTGTAATTGAATGAAATCTCTTAAAGTCTGTTCTAAAACCGCATCTCCTACCGAGAACGGGCCTGTTGCTGCTTCTACGTTTAATATTTCTTCTAATGTGTTATTTACCATATTATTCACCTCAATTTATTTGCTATATCTAACAAGATACAGGAATAAAGTCTCCCGATGCGATTGCACCTTCTCCACCAAAGTAGTACCCTACGAATACTGCTGAATTAGTTGCGTCATTTACTGTGACTGTTCCGTTATCAGAAGCAGTCTGTGAAACATATACCGACATTCCAAACTTAGGTGCTGCTGTTGCTGCACCTGCTTTAAGATAGCAAATACCGTCAAGAGAAACTACTGATACTGTTCCTGTACCTGCTGCTTCTAATGCTTGGTCTGCATCTCTGCTTGATTCAGCCATTGTGTAAGCGATTGGTGTATCTGTTACGCTTGCTGTCATTAGTATTCCACCTGCACCGTACTTAACTAAAAGTCCTTTGCTTGCGAAAGTTTCTGCTATATCTACTACGTTTACTGGGTCGTTTCCACTATATGCTACCATTTTATCTCATCTCCTTTATTGTGTCGTATGTTGGGGCAACCATTTGTGTACCTTCTCCAACTGCGAGTGTTTTGTTCCATGCACCGGCCCAAGCGTTCCATGCTTTAGCGTATAGTGCTTCATCGTTTTCTACTACTCTACCATTTAGATAGTTAGAAACTTTGTGAGTTGATTCAGAAGCGATTGCTTCTTCGATAGGTTTCTCGACTGATTCAACAGGAGACATTTCTACTTCTGTTGGTGTCGGGTGTGCCTCATTCCATGAAGCAATTAGAGAAGTTAGTGTATCGGATGACAAATCTTCGTGTCCCGACATTCCTAATTCTGATGCCTCATCAACAAGAGTTTGACGTGATGCCTCTACTCTTGCTTCTTCTAGTGCCTCAAACTCGCCAACTCTTGAATTGGCTAAAACGAGGGAAGCCTTAAGTGCTTCAATTTCTGCTGCGTAATCTACTGTATTTTCTTCTTCGGTCATTTTAATCACCTTGTTGTGCTTTGAGTCAGATTGTGAATGTCCTATAAAGGTTGCTTCTGCTGCCGTTGCTTCTATTTTTCGTATAGAATCTATCGTAGCCCTTTGATATGCGGGTTTATGCACAATAGCAAGGTGGTCAAACTTAAAATCTTCACCAAATAACATACCATCTTCGGAAGCCTCAACAGGTACGCCGCTACCACCAATTGACACGCCGTAGTTATCCCTAGACCATAGGCCGGACTCTAAAGCATCGAATAATTCTGTTCTTACAACGTGTGCTACATATCTAACTTCGTAGCCACTTGCTACGGTTTTGTGGAATGATGCACCTTTAATATATCCGACTACTGCTTCTTCTACGCCGCCATTCATATTTCTTGTAAAGCCACTACCGTGTTCACTTGCTGCCGGATGATTTAATGTTAAGTCTGCACCTTTCATTTGTTCTACTACTAACTTTGCGCCTTCTTCTGTTAAAGCCCATTTGTTTTTATTCATGCCTTCGTGGAATGCTACGCCTCTTATTTCTATAACTGTTTCTCCGGTAGATGCTTCTACTATTGCTTCTACCTCGTCAAAATCTAAATCTAATGTAACAGCAACTTTTCTACATTCACCATCTATCATTTCTTCCCCTACTCCACATTCAGAAGCATAACCATTCTTTTTCTTGTCATCGTAATCTGCTTCTGTTTTAAACTCATGTCCTTCGTGTGCAGCCATACATTCTTCTTTAGAATATCCTGCTTTTTGACACCTAGACATATATTCTCCGTGTGTTTCAGAATCTTTAGGTGTAGGTTCTGCTGCCTGTTTCAAAGCCTTTTCCATTGAAGGTTCGGGGTCCTCTACATATGCAACACTCATACATTCACCATGTGATGCACATTTTTCTTGTGTCATACAAGAAGAACAAACGTCATATGCCGCTTCTGCCTTTTTCTTAATAGGAATACAATTAGGTACTTTTCTACCGTTTTTCATTTTCATACCGTATTGTTCATAACCCGCAGTACAAGGGTCATCGGCATCTTTAGCCTCAACTTCTTCATCATTACATCCACATCCACATGGTGTTCCATCTTCTGCTTCTACTTTTGTTCCGCCTCGCCATTGTCTACAAGACCAATACCTAGCCTTCCATTTTGGGCCGGGTGTTTTACAGTTGTGTCTAGCACGAAATGATTTTCTTCTAGCGGGGTCATCTCTTTTGATTTCCATGTTAGGGTCGCCAAATCGTACAATAACTACTGTGCCGCTACCATTTTTAGTATATACTGCAAACTTTTTAGCCCCACCCTTTGTTCTAAAGGGTTTATTGAGACTTACAGTACGGCCTTGATACTCGGCTGCTGAAACATCTTCTTCATCCCATTCTTCGTATGCTACTACTTCGCCACTACAACCGCATCCACACGACATGGTTTTCCAATTTAAGGTTTGTCTTATTAATCTATTCTAGTATGCCGGATTGTTTTAGGCTTTCTATCAAATCTTTATACAATGAGTAATCAGATAAAGTACATATCGGTTCTATGTGGTTATCACCTATACTATAATTAACGTATGCTTTGGGACTTACATATACTTTAAAGTCCTCACTAACATAAGTGTAGTTATCTTCTACTCTTACAATAATATAGAATGGTTCTTTTTCCACTATTTCTCCGGTAATACTACTACAGGAAATCATATTGGGGTCATAGAAAGGGCTTGTTTCATACGCAGGTGCAGCAAAAGGCACAAGAAAAATACACATCATACATATAGCGATAACCTTTTCTATTACTTCGTCTTTGTGCATTAGCCCCACTTTTCCGTGTCAAGGGCCATAAAAGCAATAGCGATAAATAATAAGATGCAACAAACTTCGTTAAGTGTCATAACACTAGGTTATCCTAGTGTTTTATGATTATTTAGTTTTAGGGCCTTTAGTAATTTGAAATGCTTCCATATCTAAAGTATGTTTTTGTTGCATGGCTTCCATATCCAAATCGTGCTGTAGTTTTAATTCTTCTAGTTTACGAGTATGGTTTTTAGATGCGTTAGTAGATTCTACGTCAGCGTTTAGTCTGTCGGGTAATACTGCAATTTTAGCACTTTCTTTACCCTTAAATAAATCTAGTACACTTGTTATAATAAGAAGTGCAGGACCACCTAATAGACCAATAACTGTAAGTTGTGAATCCGATATATCCCTTTGTTCTACAACGCTGTAATAAGAAGCAGCCGCAGCGATTATAACCCACGCCATAACAACACCCATACCAAAAGTTAGCATAAGTGTTTCGTTGGGATTTGACATTTTTGGGCTACTCATGTCTTTTCGTTGTTCGGGGTGTCTTTTAAGTATTATTGCTGCAACAGCACCCAAACCCGCTAAAATAAGACTATATACTGCAAATTGTAATTCCGGTATCATATATCTTCCTCACTAGGTGCGCTCTCTTGTTCATTCTCTCTAGGCAAACTTCCTACATCCGCAGGTTGTTCGACCTCTTTTCTTTCATCACCTTCTTTGCCTATTTCCGGTAAGTTTAGAATATCAAGGGATTGATTAAGCGTAAGTAGGCCCCCATCATAACCCATTGTTACTCTTTGCATAACATTGAGTGGAGATTCCATATCCATAGCGTCAAACTTAATAGTAGGCAAATCTTGTCGTCTATATGTTATACCTAATAGGTCTAAGTGCATCATAAATAGTTGCATAGCCGATTCCGCTAGTATTTTGTGCATACGGCTTATTGCTTGTACGGCCCAAAGGTTAGCGTTGAATGTTGCTGCAAATGTAGAACCACGTTCTTGACCTGCTGCTACTCTCGGTACTTGTAGTACGGCTGCAATATCAGCATTTATACTATCTAGGAAATCTGCACTATTAGGCATTGTATTACCTAAATCTACGTGGTGTAGATTAACGTAATGCGGCAGTACAGGTATTTGGTCGCCCCTTAAACCGGAGAATAAACTAATTACCTCATCCATAATAAATGATAACCTTTGTGATTGTTCCACAGGGTCTTGTATGTGTTCAATAGCAGATTTGTCTATTGTAATGTATTGTTTAGTCATAGCATCTTCTAAAGATATACGATTATTCATACTGTTGTATTTCATGCGTATTGCTTGCTTTAGTGCCGAGAAACGTGATGCACCCCATATACCATAAGTCTTTCTACCTTTGTTATCTGTAAACCAATTAGAACGGAAATCAACCTTTATGTGTAATATTTCTTTTGCGGAAATAGCAACTTCGTAAGGTGATGTTTCCCGCATAATATATGTTCTTGGGTTAATTATAGGGTTATCTTCGTCAGCAACAAAGTAAGAACCTACACCGCCTCTTTCATCAACAATAGTTATTTGTTTGATAGGAAGGCTTTGTAGACCTGTGACCCCTATACCTTGTTTACCTACTATTTTGTTAATGTCATTACCGTAAACCATCATATTACGCATAGAGTTAATCATAATGTCGTCAAAGTCAAGAGTATCTTCTACAAGACTCTGTATGGCGTTTCGTATCTGTGCATTTTTACCTTTAGAATAATTAATTTCATAATTGTTAGCCGTAAGTGATACAGCACGAACCGCACCGTTCAATTCCGGGTCTAACTTCAACATAAGGTCATACAAATCAAACTCATTGTCAAACTTACTGTCTTGTCTTAGTTTTTCTGTATCTCTAACAATATCCGGTATTCCCGCAATTGCTGAAAACTTTTCGTTAGTAGATAACGCTATTCTCTTCGGTTCTACGGGTTTTTCTACACTTCCGGTTAATCTTTGCCACAAACTTCGCTCGGCCATATAATTACGAGGATTAGGTCGTTTTATAACACTTTTTGATGTTTTTCTTAATTTTTTTTATTTTTTCGATATATTACAAAATTAATAAAACGCTGTACTGCGCTAATTCTTTCTATTTATTTTATTTCTTCTATAGTATGGATGAAGTTAATAACTAAAAGAGTAATAGATAGACAGGGCCGCCGCCTACCCATACTAAAGAAAGAATAAATTAATTCAAACATAGGCTTTTAGTAAAGCGTTTTTTTAATTTTGTTAAACACTAAAAGAACAAAATAAATAAGTATTATAAGACGATATGAGCAGGACAGTACAATGGGAAGGTATCAAGGGGGCTACGACCTCATAGAAAAATACGCCAATGATAGGACTTTTAGGAATAATTCCGATTTTGCTCGGTTTTTGCACGAAGTTGAGCCACAATGCTCGATAAACAGTTGGAGATGTAGAATACAACGGTGGGTCAAACAAGGAAATGATTATAGAGAAGCCGGAACACCGGAATTATCTGTAAATAAGATAAGAGTTTACTATGATAAAGCAAATGACACTTATTTGACGGTGTTAGATGCACTAGGTGGTGAAATGGTTGCTATTGATGGTGAAAAACATAGAAACATGAAAAAAGATTATTCAGATGACGGTAATGGTTTGTCTGCAACAGATTTGGCTAGAAAGTACGGAATACCTACAGGTTGGATTAAAGAATACATAAGAGTCAATGAATGGAATCATGGTATGGACATTTTTACCGATGAAGAAGTTATGACAAAGACTACTGATGATTTAGTAAATGAAACTCTTGCTGTTAGGCGTATGCAAGTAGCAGAAAAGGTAGAAAGTAAGCGTTGGGCCGAAATAGAAAAAGATGCTAACGCATATAGGGCTTTTAGCGATACAATTCTTAATGAGTTTCTTACTTTAATCCCAAAAGTAAAAACAACTACGAAAAACAGAATCAAGATGACGGAAAACGGTAATTATGCCGTAGTAATTTCTCCTACTGACTTACATTATGGTAAATATGGTTGGAAAGATGAAGTTGGTGAAGAGTATGACCTTGACGAAGCACGTTCAAGACTTATTGACCGCACAAACAATTTAATTTCAAGATTACCTAGTAGGCCCGATAAAGTTATTGTGACTGCGGGTTCTGATTGGTTTCATATTGATAATGACGCAGGTACTACTACAAGAGGAACGCCACAAGATATGGCGGCTACTCCTGCACAAATACTTATGGGTGGTTGTGAGTTAGCAAGAGAGCATATTGAAATGCTTCGTGCTGTTTCTCCTGTACAAGTAGTATTTATGTGTGGTAATCACGATAGGCATAGTAATTTTGCCTTGATGATGTATTTATCTGCACTTTATGAAAATGCAGATGACGTAGAAGTGATTGTTAGTCCTTATCCTCGACAGTATATAAAATACGGAAACTCTTTGTTAGGTTTTACTCACGGTGATGGTGTTAGGGGTAATGACTTACCTGCACTTATGGCTACAGAAGAAAGACAGGCTTGGGGAGAAAGAGAACACCATTATTGGTTTCACGGACACCTACACCACATGAGACTGACAGAAAAAGCAGGGTGTACGGTAATCCAATTACCTAGTCTAGCCGGACATGATAGATACCACGCTAGAAAAGGATATGTACTTGCTAGAGCAGGTATTTGCGCCCATATTGTAGATAAAGAATTAGGATTAGTAGGTAATTTGTTTTCTCCGGTGGTGCATGAGTAATGTGGGTTTCAGCCAAATGCTACACTTGTGGTTGGGCTACTAACAGAATGATGAAAACAAAGGCGTTAAGAGGTATATGTCCACATTGTAATAAAAAAGATTTACACCCGAAGTGATTATATGGCTACATTCAATACTAATTTTTCTATGGAACGTAGTCGTAATGACGTAGAGTATTTCTACAAATGGCTAGGTTATACTTGGGGCGACCATATAGGACAATGGATGGATATGTACGGAGATAATCACGACAATTCTTCTGTACATCGTGTTTGTGTTATTGCACCGAGGGACCATAGTAAATCAACTACTTTAAGGGTAAAACTATTACACATGGCTCTTTTTGAACAATGGCGTAATAAACCTTTTACTTGTTGGTTGTTTTCTGCTAGTAAAGACCTTGCAGTTAGAAGGTTAGAAGAAATAAGAGAAGATATGAAAAGGCATCCTCAATTATCTAGGTATCTCGACCCTAAGAGGGGAAACAAACTAGAAATCCGCTTTACTAACGGTGCATGGATTCGTGCTACTTCTGTTGGTGCGGCTATTCGTGGAGAACACCCTGCGGCTATTGCATTTGATGACGTACTTGATGATATGGGGGATATGAATTGGAATAACATAGCACAATGGTTTAGAAAGAAAATTACCCCTATGTTAAGTCCCGGTACAGCGATTTTCGTAGTAGGTACACCTATGAGTATGAATGATTTGTACCATACAGAAATGTTAGAAAATAGAACATGGAAATCGGGTACGTGGTCTGCTATTCCTAATTGGGATGAACATAAAGCCGACCCACTAAATATTAAGCCTGTAGAGTTATGGGCCGAATATAGACCTATTAAGTTTTTACTAGAACAAAAAGAGGCTATGGGTGAATTATCCTTTGTACAAGAATATTTGTGTAAAGTAGTAGATGACGAGGCTAGTGTGTTTCCTAGAATGCTGATTAGAAAAAATATGGATATGGATTCTATATTACAGACTGATAAGATGGATGGGTACAGATATGTTATAGGGTTTGACCCTGCACATGGATTAAAGCAAGATTACAGCGTTATGGTATGTCTAAAGCAAGATGATGACGGTTATATTCACTTTGTAGATATGTGGAGAAGAAATGACTTTCCACCGGATAAACAAGCGGATATGTTAATAGAGTGGTCTAAACGCTACGGTAATTGTCCGATAGCGGTTGAGGATGTAGGTTTTCAACAAATGTACGAAAGTCTGCTTGCACAAAAAGGTGCGGTAGTAGATTACAGACCTAGTAAGGTTAGTAATAGGGTATTAAAACAAGGATTACTAAATAGACTTAGAGTTTGGTTTGAAAGAGAAATGGTAGTATTCCCGTTTGGTAATGATGCTACTAGAACCAAGATAGGTATATTATTACAAGAATTAGAAACTCATGCGTGGCGTGATGGGTTGATTGTAGATTTAGGCAGACATAACGATACTGTTATGGCTTTTGCACACGCCATAGACCAATTCACATACAGGACACCCGATATGCCGGTAATTATGAAAACCATGAAAGGTGGCGATTGGTTAGGTGGTGAAACACAAATGCAACGAATAAGCAAGCATGAAGGTCTTGGTGGAAAAATAATAGATAGGAGAGGATGGTAAGTGAAGAAAAAATACAATAAACAAAACCCGGAAGTAAGAAGGCATGGCCCTAAAAGCAAAAAGATTGTCTATAAGGAATCTATTGATAAAATAATGGATGAAGGATATTTAGATGATTGGAAAACGTCAGAAGAAATTGCGTGGAAAGCAAATAAGTATGTAAGTAATTATTGGACACCACTTTCTAGGAATATAGTCCCAACTTACTTGAAGCGTACTAACCAAGTAAAATGGCGTAGGAAACCCGGCGCACATAAACTTGAATGGAAAAAAATGTAAAAAAATATTTTTCAAAAAAATTATAAAAAATTGTAAGCGGTGCTTGGCGAGGTGCATACGTGCATATATTTATCTATTTGGAAGAGTGAAAAAACGCCAAAAAACCCCGAAATTAGCCCAAAAACCCACTTTTTGTGATTTTGTAGTCCGGTCGGGTACTTCATATAGGTAATACCTCTATGAATGACTATGTCATTGGAAGTAATGTCAAGAGGCTTAAGAACGACTGCCCTAAAGGATGCTGATTTTATCAGTCATTTAGGAGATTTATTTGAGGTTAAAACCTCAAAAAATCAGGATTTCAAGTGTAAGAAATCCAAGATTAAGAAAGTACTGAAAATGCTTACTTTCACTAATATTGATGATTCATATTTGAATCGTCATGGTAATGAAAAATTAATCACATTAGACACTATCATCAATCTAAAAGATTCTAACTCTATTAGAAAGAATGCTAACCGTTCAAAAACAGAAGAACAATGTCCAATATCCGATATTAATTATTCAAGTGAAACACGTTCAGTATGTCCATGTAATGATTCAAAATTATATGCAAATGATGAATTATGTACTAAGAATAGACTAACAAATATTGGTTCATTCTGTGGCGAATGGTCCGGTTCATGGGAATGGTCTCAAATCCATCCTCGAACCGTTCTAGTACACAATATTGCTAATAAGATTGAGATGAAAACTACTATCAAGATGCCATTATTTGAGATGCAGAATGGACTTCCTGTGTTCATTGGTGAGTATGTTCTAACAGTTAGAACAGGTCATGGAAAATCAATGTATGATGTAGAATTAAGATACCCTCAAACAGTATCAACCAAACAATTCGCAAACGGTAAAAAACATTCATTTTGCGATAATAGAATGTGTTGGGGCAACTGCAAGAAAGTAGTAGGTCGATGTTTGCCACGATTAGGTTTCACTTTAGTCAATGGCGGATGGGCTATGTTTAGACAAACAGAATCAAATCTTGAACAATTAGCAAAAGCAAAAGTTGCATGGTCAAATATGCCAATGATAGGAGGTTCGAATTAAGATTGTTGGGGGGCAACCCCCTTCAATCATAATTATTAATTCGACTAGACTACAAAATAAGGAGGAAATAAATATGGCAATTATACACGATAAAGATGATAACTTACAAACTTACTTTAGGTCATTCTCGGATATTAGACCCTTCACAGAACAGAAGGCAAAATATCTGAAAATGCTTCGTAATAACGCAAAGAAAAACTCAAACGGAATCGGTCGAGAAAACTTCGGCGAAATGTACAATGTTTGCATAACAGAAGTTGCTTCATACTTTGGTGTTAAGAAAGATGCAGAGGCATTACATTTTGAATCAGATATTATTAACGCATTCAATAATTCAAAAAACACATTTGCAGCAGTATGCACAAAGGAATTAAGAAAGTTTAGCAGCGAAATTACATCAATCAAATATCATGGCGGTTTTTACGAATCAGCAAACGACACAGGAATAGTGAAGAGAAACTTATGGTGCGTAGGCAACCGTCAAAGGACTAGAGTTTATCGAGCAGTAGCCGAAGCAGTATTCCTAAACCAATCGGAAGAAGTACAATTAAATTATGTGCCTGTTGGATTCTATTGTTCAGTACCATACCACGCAATAGCATTAGACCTACAAGGCAAAATTGCAGTAGATACAGCACCCGTACTAAGAGATTACAGATTCATGGAATCTATGGTCTTAATCTTTAGAAGAAGGGGGACAACTGATTAACAAAAACCCCCAGACCCCCCCCAATATTAAGAGGGTCGGGCCGTAAGGCTCGGCCTTCTTTTTTTTATTTTAATTTTGTATCGGACTAGACTACAAAATATTTTGTAGTTTTGTCGCAGATACCTCTATAACAACACGCACGTACGTGCGTGTATTAAACGGGTGTGAGAGAGTAGACTACAAAATGTGAAAGAGGTCTAATAGTTATCTTTATATACTGATAGTCATACCGAAATATATGAGCGAAGAAAAAGAATGCCATGAGTGTTATAGAAAAATGCCAAAAGAAATTATTGGAGATACTTGTCCGGCTTGCGAGGCAGCGTGTCAGCAAGATGCAATTAGAAATGAACCGTACGGTGGAGATGATTTTATGAGTTATTGTATGTCGGGTGATTGTTGGTGAAAACCAAAATCTTCTCGACTAAACTACAAAACAAGTTGTAGTTTTATTACTACAAAACATTTTGTAGTCTTGTCCATAAGGTCTTACAAAAGATGAAGTTGCGGGGGGGGGGGGGGTGCGGGCGAAGCCCGCACCCAACCCCTTAGACTAGACTACAAAATATCTTGTAGTTTTGTCCATAAGGCTTGCTAGAACGTCAAGACGACACGCCTTATGCGGGGGCGTGAGCAAATAAACGCACTCGACTAGACTACAAAATGTCAAATATGTCTAGTAGTTATCTTTATATAGTGGTAGTCATACGGAAGTATATGCAAAAAAGCGAATTACTTGCACTAAAAAAAACAAACCCGAAAGAGTATAAAAAAATAGTAAAAAGATTAAACTCTCAAAATGATAAATTGGTCTAGGCCCGACTAAACTACAAAATAACTATTAACTTCACTACAAAACATTTTGTAGTCTTGTCTAGCAGGTTTTTACCGTTCCCGTCAAGTAGGGGTTAAACGCCTTCAATAATAGTAGACTACAAAACAGGAGAATAATTTAGCATAGGGGTTTATATAGGGTGGGCCTCACTCAATAGATATGCGACAAATAGCAGACGGGACTTATTACCGGAATGGAATGCAAGCAACTCCGACCACAGGTTATGCGGTTGGTTTAGAAAAGGGAGATGCTTTCGCAACTCACTCACAAGACCACACATTATTTATGTTTTTGTCTGTACTTGAAAAATACCCAAAAGCAAATTATGTTGGCGTATGGACTGAAAAATTAGGAATGTCAAAAAATAATCCTAATGGTTCAAAAATTGTTTTCGACCCGATAGCAATTTATTCAAACATCGAAGTTGCTCTTAGAGTAGCCAAAAGAAACAATCAAAAAGCAATCTGGGATTTTTCAACAGGCAGCGAAATCCCAATTCTTAGATAAATAAAATAACAACGAAAGCCCAAGACCTCGGCACACATTAGACCTAAAGGGCGGGTCGTGTGTCGGGGCAATTTTTTTTTGATTTTTTTTACGCCTAGACAAGACTACAAAACATTTTGTAGCGTTGTCTAGCACGTTTTAGGTAGTTTCATTAAGTAGGGGGTAAAGACCCTAAAAAATAGTAGACTACAAAATGAGAGAGAGTAAAGAACGGTGGGTTTATATACTAAAGAGAAGAGGACAGTATATGCGAAACAAAGAAGCAGCCCTCTATGAGTTAAAAGAAACATTTGATGTTATGTTCAGAATAATAGATGAAAACCCAGAACATGAAGAAATGCGTGAAGGTGTTCAAAAACAATTTGAGCAATATAAAAACGGTGAATTAAAATTACCGGATATGTATTATTTTGAACCTCATTGTACTTGCCAAGTTTGTGTTCATGGTTTCCGAGGTGCATGGGGAAAAGAAAATCTTGAATATCTAAAAGATTTAGATGACCCAATGACCGAGATTTTAGAATTAGCAAAAAAACCTCGACCACAAAATCCGGTTTTTGAATCCTATGAAGAAATGATGATTTGGGAACGAGAAAATAAATATGGGTCGTATTGACCTATATTTTTTCTTGAATTATATTTTGTAGTCTACCCCCCCCCCGAAGGGGGGGTGTTAATGTTGTGTCAGACAAAACTACAAAACATTTTGTAGCCCTGTCTAGCATATTTTATGTGGTTCTGTAAAGTAGGGGGTAAACGCATCAAAATATAGTAGACTACAAAATAAGAGAACTTAAGAGAAGGTCAAATCACTATGCTTATATATAGTATATGCCGAGGACAATTTGCCCAAAGGGCTGAAAAAAAAGGGGGTGAAAAAGGATATGAGAGGACAATCAAATAATAAAATTATTAAACAACTAGAACACAAACTAGATTTGTTTACTGAAATGATGGATGTACTAGAGGGCGGTGATTGCATTGAGGATATGGAAGATATTAATACTACTGACATTGAAACAATAATGACATTACTTAGTGCGTTTCACGATAAAACTTGTGGCACAATTAACAATGTTAAATGGTACGAAACAACATTTCACAATAAATCTTAAGTGGATTAGGGGGGTCGCCTTCGGGCGACCCGTCTTATCCCTTTTTTTTTATTTTTATTTTTATCTTCAAGACAAGACTACAAAATATTTTGTAGGTTTGTCTAGTATGTTCCCCCCCCCGAAGGGGGGGGGTAAACGCTACTAAAATTAGTAGACTACAAAACAAGAAAAGCATCAAAAAAAGAGAGGCCGAAGCCCCTCAATTTTTTTTACGTGATTCCGTCAATTTATTTTTATCTTATCTTCTAACATAAAGTGATACTTTGGTGTCAATACAATATCCTGTAAATCTCCAAAGTGCAGGGCTTGGGAATCCCCATGCGTTCATTTCGTGTGCGTCAATTTCTCCGATGGTCTTAGCCATGTTAAGTGCTAGGGGTGTACCCTTTTAAGTCTGCCGGTCTAGCATTTACTATCATCACACACTAGACAAGACTACAAAATATTTTAGGTGTTTTCTTTTACCCCCTACTTGAAGGGTCTAATTATAGTAGACTACAAAATATCTAACTAACTAATATAATTCTTTATATAGTAGAACGGCCTCTCGACACGGACAAAATGACATATGCGATAGACTACAAAATATTGCTTCCAAAATTACACTTAGTGCAAAAAGTAAACCAAGTGTAAAAAGTAAAGTAAGTGTGTAAAATTACACTAAGTGTAAAAAAGTAAATTAAGTGTAAAAATGTACATTAAGTGTAAAAAACGCACCAAGTGTAAAAAAAGCACTAAAAACTAGACTACAAAATATTTTGTAGTCTACTTGAGAATAGGGCTTCTAGGTGGGCCTAAACGCCTCACATTTGAGTAGACTACAAAACGAAAAAAACGCTGTACTGCGGCGGTGTAGAAAGTAAAGTGAAAACGAGTAGACTACAAAATAGTAAAAGTATATAAACCGAGTACTAGACTACAAAACCTAAAAAAAGTGGTGTCTAAAAACTCACCTAGTGTAATAAACACACTAAGTATTTTGTAGTCTTGCCCACTATACTCTAAAACTCTAAAATAAAAAAAGTTAAATAATAAGACTACAAAATAAAACTTACTTTTGAGAAAAAAATACATTTCTATAAATGACCGAAAACAGTAAACTACAAAATGGGAGAATGTAAGAGAGTATAGTTTCGATGCCTTTAAGTACTATGAGTATAATTGTAAATTATGGCGGAGAAGGCGAGAAAACCATGCAGATACAAAATCTGTAAAGGTGTAATCCATGAAGGTAAATGTCCCGTTGCTTCTAGTAGAGGCAAAAAAGGCGGGTCAGGCAAAAAATCAGAAACATGGGTTCAAAATAGAATCGGTTCAAATAATCCTAATTTCAAGGGTACTAGAAAATGTGGCTGCCCAATTAGACAACATTTACCGACTTGTTCACAATCAAGAATGTCAAAAATCAAAATCAATGCAATCAATAATCACGATTTCAATAATTATAATCCTCTAACAAAATCACAATATATCTTCAATCAAATGGAAGATAAGATAAAAATTAAAATTGCCCGAAAAGAAAATATTCCACTCAAAAGAACCGTTGCTAATTGGGAATTAGAAAATGCGGTAAAAGTAAAATCAGTCCCACATTTCCAATTCTTGAAATATGATGGCGTTTGTTCATCATGTCAAAAAATCAGTCCTGTAATATCGGCTTCAAAAATCCATGCCGAAGATATAAAATATAAATTACCCGAAGAACATTTTTTCAAAGCGAGGATTATTTGTGAAAACTGCAACGCTTAAGAATCAGAATCGAGGGTATTAAATAAGATGAAAAAGGAGTTAGAAACATGACGAACAGAACGGATTACAACGGATGGACAAACAGAGAAACATGGCTTATTAATTTACATTTTGAGCCAAGCACTCAAGGAGATTTAGATTTCATAAAAGAAACACTAGAACAAGAAGTCGAAGCAATTCAAGAATCTATTGCTTACGGTAATTTCTTTTCAGATTTCATTAATTTGGGTAAAATTAATTGGTACGAATTACAAAATCATGTCGAAGAAAATTATGAGGAAGAGTAAGACGCTTAAGAATCAAGAACGAGTATATTAAATAAGATAAAGAATAAGAATAAATTGTAGGAGAAAAAGAATATGACAACCGAAGAATTACAGCAAATGATTGAAATGACGAAAGCAGGAAAATTATATTGGGGGCAAAAGTAAATGGCTAAAGATTTACGCCCAACATTACAGAATCGGAAAGATTTGAGAAACTCAAATCCTGCTCTAACCCTTTGGGCTAGGCAAATGATTGACGAATTAGGATTGAATGCAAATCAATTCTAAAATACATTTAACGAAAAAGAAAAATATGCCTTCCGGCATTAGGTTCGGAAGAGGACTTATTTTTAAGGTCAAAATACCTTTCGGGGTGCATCCGTTCGGGTGCATCCCACTTTTTTTATTTTCAAATA
>Ga0181390_1000063_pt1 | contig 36947 bp, 15 predicted proteins | sample 13SPOviralmetaG_FD_130085 | JGI IMG/M metagenome (GOLD analysis project Ga0181390, IMG submission 130085) | Marine viral communities from the oligotrophic San Pedro Time Series (SPOT) site, San Pedro Channel, CA, USA - 13 SPOT_SRF_2010-07-21 | ecosystem: Environmental > Aquatic > Marine > Strait...
CGGTGTTCTTGGAGCCTTTTCTGTTGGTTTTCGAGTCAAGGACGCTGATTACTTAAAGGAAACCGACGGACTAATGATTAAGGACGCTGAGTTGTTTGAGGTATCGGTAGTATCTGTACCATGTAATCAATCAGCTACTTTTTCGCTCGCGAAGTCATTTGACTCTGACGAAGAGTACAATGAATTCAAAAAAACTTTCACAAATCGTGTAGATCTAGCCGGTCAGTCTCTGGCTAAGGACGAAGATACTTCTTCAAATATAGCTAGTGACCACACACCGAAAAGCGCGGATATCGTATCCGCAGATCAGGAGATCAAGATGGATAATCAAAACATCGACTTGGAAGCTTTCGCAAAACAAGTAGCAGAAGATACTGCTGCTAAGATTGCTATGAAGCAAGCCGAGCAAAAAGCAGCTGAAGAAGCACAAGCTAAAGCAGCTCAAGCAGCGGACGAAGCGAAAGCTTTAGAAGCACAATCAATTAAAAGCACCGTATCTAGCGGCATCGAATCTGGTGTTGAGAAGCTTATGGGCGACGTTGAAGCTAAACTAGCTGAAAAAGACGCTAAAATTGAAGAAGTAATTGGCACTTTCTCTGCCGAACTAGAAGAGAAAAAAGCAGAAATCGAAGCTATGCGTGACAGCAAGCGTACTTTTGCAGACCGTAGTGGCGCTGGTGATATGACTAAATGGGGTCGTGACTTCTTGCAAGCTCACATCCTAGGTAAAGTTACTGGTAAAGGTTTCGAAACTGACTATGCTAAAAGCCTTATGGAAAAAGCAGGTATCGTATATGCTGGTTCAGGTAATGCTCCAGACATCGATCAAGAAGTTGCTACTCAAATTGAGAAAGAAGTTCGTGAAGAACTACGTGCTGCAGCTCTTTTCCGTGAAATTGGCGTAAATAGTACTGCTACTGTATTGCCTATCCAACCAGACGCTTCAACAGCTGTTTGGCAACAAGGCGCTACTGCTGCTGGTAACTTGAATAGTAATACTGGTGGTTCTGCAGACTCAGGTTTCACTGCACAACAAGTAATTCTTAAAGCATATCGTTTGATCTCTCAAACTCATATGGACAACAACATCGACGAAGAAGTTCTTGTTAACTTGCTTCCAATGTTGACCGACTCTGTAGCTCGTGCTCACGCTAAATCAGTAGAATCTATGGTTGTAAATGGTGTTGGTGCTGGCGGTTCTGCTACTGATGGTCCTCGTGGTGGTGCTGAGCAGATTCTAGGTCTATCAGATCACGGTGAAGAAACTGTTGGTGGTGTAATTGACCTTGGTACTGCTGCAGGTAAAGATGCTGGTGTACTTACTGCTGAACACTTAGTACAAGCTCGTAAAGGTATGGGTAAATATGGTATTAACCCTTCAGACGTTGCTTATGTTGTTGGTCAGTCAGTTTACTTCGATCTTCTTGAAGACTCAGGTTTCCAAGACTTAAACGAAGTAGGCCCAATGGCTACTAAACTAACTGGTCAAGTAGGCGCTGTATTTGGCTCTCCAGTAATTGTTACTCCTGAACTAACAGGTGCTAACGGTACTATCTCAGCTATGGCAGTTAATACTAGCAACTATGTTATCCCACGTCTACGTGGTGTTAGCGTTGAGTCTGATTACAGTGTTGTAAATCAGCGTCAAGATATTGTTGCAACTCAATCTCTAGGCTTCGCTCAGCTAGTAGACGGTTATACTAATAACCAACCTTGTGTTAAACTAACTACTAAAACTTCTTAATAGTTAGAAATACTTTTAAACTTCGGGGAGGTTCGCCTCCCCCAAGTTTTTACTAATGGACTTATAAATATGGCAAATTTAATAGAACTTTTCGATTACAAGAGTGCTCAAGGCATTACTAGTACTAAAGACGATAGTCGACTTGATTCGTTAATTTCCTCTGTGAGTCAATTAGTAAAAACTTATTGTGGCAATAGTATTGTAGATTTTTATGCGACAGGAAAAACTGAAACATTGAGCATTAACTGGGCTTCAAATATTGTACAACTCACAGAAAGCCCTATAACCGCTGTAGGTACTGTAAAAGAAAGAGATGATTTAGCAGCAGGTTATACTACTCTTACAGAAAATGTTGACTACTATGTAGACTTTGCGACAGACAGTATTTACAGGGTAAACTCTGGAGGCAGGGCGAAGAACTGGGCAAACGGTCCAGGTGCTGTGCAAGTAGTTTATCATGCTGGATATGCTTCTTGTCCTGAAGATTTAAAATTAGCAGTTATTGACTTGGTTACTTACTACCATAAAGATGAGCATAAGGCTCGTCAAACAATGGCGGGTGCGAGTATACAGAACCAAAGTTCAACAAGTCAGAGAAATAACGTAGCGTTCCCAGACCATATTAAAAGAGTCTTGGATCTATATAAAAACTTTTAATGAGCAAGCAGAGTCTAGTAGACTTTTTAGAAAAGATAAACGATGATTTAACGAGAAATCATACTACTTCATCGGGAAAAACAGTATCTGCTTCAGAGATTTGGAGAAGTAGAACAGGTAATAAGTTAACTACTACAATAACTGTAAACTCTAGAAAGTTAACAAAAACTATAAAAGATGCAGTAAGTAAAGCTTCAAACGTTCCAGGTAATGGGGATGTACTAATAAAAGAGCTAGGAGCGGAATACACTAATTTATTAAATACTTTAATGTCTACTGTGAGAGGAAACTTTAATACTTTAGCTCAGACTTCTGAAGGAATAACATTTATAAAAGGAAGTAGATCAGGAAACATAATTCGAGTAAAGATTGAACAAATGGAAGGATCCAAAAGAGACAACTTTACAACTGGTCAGAAACAATATACAGATGCTTTACAAGATTTTTACGATGGTTTCTCAGAATTAGTAGGTGGCTATTTAACTAGAATAAGTAGTAGAAAAGGCAGAGGCGAGATTGAACAAAAAAGTCAAGGTCAGATCTTTAACCTAGAACATATGCGTGGTAAGAGTAACGTACAAGGCTTTATAAATGATACTATATATAATGCTATTCAAAGCTACGATGGTACTATGCAAGATCTACAAGACAACGCAAAAGCCTTGGGATTGAAGACCTACTTAAATATAGAGAAGAATACAAAAACTGGAGAAATTAAAGTCTTTTTAGGAAGCCAGCAAGAAAACGTAGCAGCTTCTGCTTCGGAACAAAAGATTAAAGCACAACTGCAAAAGGCGTTAAGAAAAGCATTAGATAAATTAAAAGATGAAGCATTTGAAGTAAAAGGTTCAGATAGTTTAAAAGATGCAAAAATTAAGAAAGTAAGAGAAAAAACGTTAAAACCTTTTAAAAATTTAAAACACGTTAAGGTTACAAGCTCAAAAAGCACAGAAGTAAAGCAGTCTAAAAGTAGTGCAAAACTAAACTTAAATGGCAAAGTTACTACTGCCAAATTAGGAAAAGCTGCTTTAAAGAAAAGAAGAACAGCTCGTTCTGCTAAAAAAGCAAACATAGCTTCAAAACCTTTACAGCTTGTAGTTAAACTGAATAAAGAATTACCGGATACAGTTAGAAAAAATATGAAATCGCCCTCACTAGTAAATAGGTCAGGGCGTTTTGCAGATAGTGTAAAAGTTACTGAGGTAACTCAAACACCAAAAGGCTATCCAAGTATAGGATATACTTATAGAAGAAACCCTTATCAAGTGTTTGAAGAAGGAGTAGGAAAAGAACCTTGGGCAGATGGTGATAGAGACCCAAGAAAATTAATTGATAAATCTATAAGAGAGATTGCCACACAAATGGCACTCGGAAGATTCTTTACTAGGAGAGTATAATGGCAGCAAGAGACTATACAACGAGAAGATTAGGTATTGTAAATGCTCTTGTTGAGAAATTAAAAAATATAAATGGGGCAGGCTCCTACTTAACAGATTTATCTGGTAATGTGTCTCCTCGATTAAAGTTTTGGGATGAGGTGGAGGATTTTCCTGCAGTTCACCTAAATGCAGGTTCTGAAACCCGAGAATATCAGGGCGGAGGATACAAGGATAGATTCCTCTCAGTAACTCTTCGTTGTTATGTGCAGGACGACGATTCTGTACAAGCTCTCGATGAGCTACTAGAAGATGTAGAAACTGTATTGGAAAATAATTCAAGACTAACGTATACAGATCGCCAGGGGGCGACTCAGTATACTCAACAAATCACAATCGTCAGTATAGATACTGATGAAGGTGTACTAGAGCCTTTAGGAGTTGGAGAACTCCAAATAGAGGTTCGATACTAGAAAATACTGGCACGAACAAAAGTTCACGTCCAAGTCTTTTCAAGATACATAGGAGATAAACTATGGCAAATTCTTTACATTTAAGTCGCGAGGTAAAGGTCTGGGTAAAATTCGGTGATAGCTACTGGAATGTACCAATTTTGGACGGACTAAGCTTTTCGCAATCAACAAATACAGCAGAAGTATCTGTGAAAGAAATGGGAGCAAGCGACAATACAAGTCGTCGTGGTCGTTTAATGTTTAATGACTCTCTATCACCTGCGGAGTGGAGTTTCTCTACTTATATGCGTCCATTCGTACGTGAAATATCTGGCCCAGCAAACGAGCATCACGCAGTAGAAGAAGTATTGTGGGCAATGCTTGTAGGTGCAGATACTGCGGATTACAGTGCCGCTAATGATAAGTTTGATGAAGCAACATCTATAAATAATACTGCAACTCAAGCAACAATGAAGTTTGGTAAATCTAACGCTCTTACTTTCCCAGATGCAACTATTTACTTCCAGTTCCCTGGTAATGATGCTGGTGATTCTGGTAATGCTGATCTTTGGTATGAGCTAGCAGGTTCTACAGTTAACGAATGTTCTATGGACTTCGATATTGATGGTATCGCTACTGCAAACTGGTCAGGTATGGCTAAATCTTTGAAAGAAGTAGCTGCTATTTCTACTGGAAACGGTGAAATTACTGCTGCGGAAATTATTGATACAAGTAGTTATATTCGTAACCGTCTAAGTACTTTAGCACTAACTAATGGAGGTGAAGGAGAGCTACAATCGGCTTATAGCCTTACTCTAACAGGTGGTAGTATTACTATCTCGAATAACGTAGAGTATGTAACTCCTTCTAGCCTAAGTGTTGTTAATGAGCCTTTAGGCCATGTACTAGGTGGTAGAAATATTTCAGGAAGCTTTACTTGTTACTTAGATCATGGAACCAGTAAGAGTGCTGATCTACTTCAAGATATGCTTTCACGTACCGGTGATGTTAAGAACTCTTTTGGTCTTACATTAAATGTTGGTGGAACTACTGCTAGTACACCTCACGTAATCTTTAATGCTCCTAAAGCACACTTGGAACTACCTTCTCACAGCGTAGAAGATGTTGTAAGTATGGAAGTAAACTTCCACGCTCTAGGAACAGATATTTCATCTACTGATGAAGTTAACATTACTTATAAAGGCGCGTAAGGTACTAAAAAATATTTCTTGACATTTATGGTCGTTTGGACTATAATATGAAATAGAAAAAGTTAAGAAGGGGTCTTTTTCAGACCCCTTTTTATTACCTGGAGATTTATGGCTACTTACAATATTAAAAAGGAAGCAAGACTTTTCTTGCATACGGGAGGAACTTACTATGAGTTAGAAGTTACCCCGGATCTTAGTTTTAGCCAGACTTTTTCGGATACAAATACCGAAGTTAGAACTTTGCATGATACAGATGCTTTCTTCGGAAAATCTACTATTACAAAAGCCAATCCTGCTAATTTTGAGTTTACTCTACTTATAATTAGACAGAATTATTTTAAAAAGGTTCATGACTTACTTTTAAGCGCAGACCCTTTTGATTTGTATGTAGTAACAGGTACAGCAGTTTGGAGAATACAAAAAGCGGTCATTACTAGTGGGAGTTATCAAATCGAGCGATCTGAACCCCTGAGATTGAACGTTAATGGACAAGCCTCCAAAGTCTATAGATATGCTAATAGCGGTACAGTAAGTTTTAGTCCTTTGGACCAAATGTACTATGCCGGCGTTAAAGACTATGTACTACCTAAATACTTAAATATAGAAGTAGGTGGTACAGACGTTTCCTCAGGTGTTTTTTCAGTAAAAGCGGAGTTGCAAAACGATATTGAATGGTTAAATAATCGTACTTTAGACAAAACTCTAGATGTTACTGACAAAGACAATGCAGTATTCCCCCAAGATTATGTGGTAAATAAAAAATCTTTTGCTGGAAGTATCGGTTCATATATAACAGATGATAATGATGACTTTTTAAGCAATTTTGATAGAACAACTTCATTATCGGTTTACGCGGGAGAGCAAGATGGCAATGATTTCTATGGTTTTAGATTTAATTTAGGAACTGATGCTATTTCGTTCACAAATAGGGTAATTACTAATGAAATATTTTCACAAAGTATAGATTGGAAACTTGTTAGTAATCCTGCCTTATCTACATCAATTATATATTCAACATCTTAACTAGGAGTAACAATGGAACTTAAAAAATTAATGATCGATACTAAATCGGTCTGGATAGATTTCCCTGGTCTTTCAGGGTTTTCAGTAGAAGTAGCAAATTTATCAAGAAAAGAACTAACAAATTTACGTAAAAAATGTACAGGACAAAAGTTTGATAGAAAAACACGACAAGTAGTAGAGCAGTTAGACGAAGATAAATTCGTAACAGAATTTACTAGAGCTGTAATTAAAGGATGGAAAGGATTAACTCTAGAGCATCTTGAAACTTTACTACTAATTGATATGACAGGTAAAAATGGTAGTGAGGAACTGGAGTATACTTCTGATAATGCAGAAACTCTTGTAAGTTCTTCTACTGAATTTGATACTTGGTTAAACGAGGTAGTGTTTGATCTCGATAACTTTCGCACAGGATCAAAGGGAACAGTTGTTCCAAAGGCTGGAAAAGTACTTTAAAAACAGCGAAGCTAAGATGACAAAAGATCGTTATCTTAATATGTGTGAACAGTTAAACCAAAAACCAGATCCGGAAAAGATGCCTCCAGGGATTGAGGATTTTCCGGATTTTGTAATAGAAGCTATGAATACTTATAACGGGTTAGGAGATAATGTAGTACCTGATTTAGGTTTTATGGGAAAAGATTATACAACTCTACCGCATTACTTAGAAATATATGGTATTAGTAATGTGGAAGACAAAGAATTATTTTTAGAGATTCTTAACTATTTAGAATCAAGAGCTATTAAACTCTCTCAGGAACAGATGAAAAAAGAGAGGGATAAGCTAAAGAGAAAGTCTAGTGGCCGGTGATACAATTACGTTAACGTTTAAAGTCGCGGAAGATGGCAGTCTTAAGGCTATCTCTAAAGATGCGGAAAAAGCGGCAAGTAGTACTAATAAAGCCGCAGGTGCAGCAGGTAACTTTAATAAGCAACAAAAAGGAGTTGCGGGAGCGACTTCTAATAGTACCAAAGCATTCTCTAAAATGAATCAATCAATGGGCGGGAGCAATGGACTTGTAGCCGCCTATGCGGGTTTAGCCGCAAACATTTTTGCTCTTACTGCCGGCTTTGGAGCCCTCTCCAGAGCCGCTAGAGCTACCCAACTAGAACAAGGCTTGCTTGCAATGGGCGAGGCTTCTGGTTTGGCAATGCACACCCTATCTAGAGGTCTAGTAGAAGCTACTGGACACGCAATCAGTTTAGAAGAATCCATGAGATCAGTAGCACTAATTACTAGTGCGGGAATTGATCCTGGAAGTATTGAACGTTTTGGTCAAGTTGCTAGAAAAGCAGCTACGGCTCTCGGTAGAGATGTACAAGATTCTATAAGTCGTTTAACACGTGGTGTAACTAAGCTAGAGCCTGAGCTTCTCGATGAATTAGGTATTATGGTTCGTCTAGATGAAGCCAGCAAGACTTATGCCGATAGTATAGGTAAGACAGTATCCGAACTTACAAACTTTGAAAAACGTCAAGCATTCTTAAACGCTACTCTTACCGAAGGTGAGGCAAAGTTTGGCGCACTTGGAGACATTGATGTTAATCCCTTTGACAAACTCTCTGCGGCACTTCAAAATATAGCTAAATCAGGTATAGGTACACTTTCCAGCATGTTGGCACCAATCGTTGGATATCTCTCGTCTTCTCCTATGGCTCTCGTAGGGGTACTAGCTCTTTTCGGGTCTACAATATCTGGTGTTGTTCTAGGCAGTTTGCACGAAATGGCAGAAGGTACTAAAAAATTAGCAGTCAATCAAAGAGAGCACATGGCAAACCAAATGGATATTGCCGATGGAAACAATCGTGCTAGTAAGACTATGGAGACTTTTACTTCAAAAGTTAGAGATGGAAGTGTTGCTCAAGCAGATCTTGACTCTGTAATTATAGGACAAACTCAGTCCCAAAAAACAAATATTAGCCTAGAAAAAAGAGGAATAATTAGTAAGAAAGAGCTGGCTAATCGATTAAAAATGTCTAGAATACAAACACAACTAGCTACTCAAGCATTGAATGAGCATAATTTAGCTCAGGTACAAGACAGTGCTTCAACTGCTCAGCTTGCTTTTGCAAACGGTGATTTGTCTGGAGGATTTAAAGAGTTAAAAACTACGTTCTCTAAAGTAGGAACGACCATGAAGACTGCTTTTAAAAACACTACAGGTTTAAGAACAGCTTTTAATGGTTTATCTATATCAGCAAAAGCTCTTGGAACTTCTTTAAAAGCAGTAGGCGCAGGTTTCATGGCAATGCTTGGGCCGCTAGGTCTTATATTCTCACTAGGCATGCTACTGGTTGATATGTTTAAAGCGATTTTCAATTTTTTCAAGTCGGATGCAACAAAAGAATTTGAGAAAAAAACAGAAGCACTGGCTTCTGCACAAGAAGAACTATCAAAAAACTTGAAAGAAGTTGATTCTGGTCTTGCCGATACTTCTCTAAAAATAACAACTCTTGCAGGAGCATACACTGCATTAGACAATACTTTATCGACTTTTATTAATAAATATAATGAACTTGCAAAGGCCACTGAAAAGGCAGGAAAGAGTCAAAAAGCACAATCTGAAGCACTCGTGAAGTTACTAAAATCTAGCGATACTTTGTCAAAAGGTTTTAAGGAACATGCAGCAGCTACAGGCGGCGTTGAAAAATCCTATAAAGCCTTTAATATACAGGCTATGGAGTTTTTAACTAAAGAAAAGAATAAAGCGGCAGCAATAAGAAATGTTGCTGAAACAACAAAAACAGCTACAGATGCAATCTCTAAGTATATACAAAGTGCTAAAATAGATACTGCGATCGATGATGTCGTTGCGGGTGTGCAAGATATTAATAAAGCAATTTTTGAAGTAGGGAAGAATGGGCGTCTAGAGATAAAGGCGGTACTACTAGCAGATGAAAATGCAGGAAGACTTATATCAGAAAGCCTAACTGCAGATCAAGCCTTAATACTTAATGTATCTGCAGAAAAGAAAGCCTTAGATGAGATACAGAAAGATACTAAAAAACGTAAAGAGAGTATCTTGAATCTTAAAAAAGAAGCAGACGGAATGGCCTGGTACAGTAAAGGCAGTCAAGCTCATAACGCTCTTCTTGCTCAAATGAAAGAAGAACAAAAACAGATTAATATAAACAAAAGAGAACAACAAGAAATAGCTAAAACTTTAGCTCCTGTTGTAGAAGAAAGACAAAATATACTTGAATTAGAACAAGCTCGCTTGGCTTTAGCAAAACAAACTATTGAATCCGCCAAACTAGATACTAAAATTGCAAAAACTAGAAAAGCCAATACCCTATCTAGTATTAATGAGCAGATTGAAGCAACTAAAGCGTTAAACACTGTTCAACTAGAAAATCAAAAAGGTCTAGTAGGTTTCTTAGAATCTGAACAACAAACTTTGTTACAGGCACAGAAAACTAGAGCCTTAACTAAAGACGAGACTATGAGACTCTTAGATCTTGAGGTTCAAATTACTAAAGAGAAAAAAGAACAACTTTTATTAGAAATTGAATCAAAAGAAAACTCTTTGAGAGAAAATCTTAAAAGAGAAAAGACTCGCTTAGCAATGGTACAAGAAGAGCAGAAAGTAGAGAAACAAATACTAAGCATAAGAAACAAAGCAGCTTCAGTAGGCAGAGAAGAACTAAAAATAAGAGTAGATTTAGCAAAACTAGAGCAACGAAATAATAATAGAGCAGCTCAGTTAAATGGTAAATTGCTACCTTCTCAAATTGCTTCAATCGAGCTAGATAGTAAAGTATTAAAAGATAAAATACTGTTTATGAAAGCAGATGCTTCCAATAAAATTACTGGTATTAAAATGGAGAAAACATTACTCCAAGCTAAACTAGCAGTATTACGCGAAGAAATGAATATTATTAATGCTAAGAGAAGCAGTGATAATCAAATAAATACTTCAGATTTAGACTCTTTAATCGCCTCATTGGATGGTGGCAATAGCGTATTTGAACAACAAGTTGTAAACGTAAGAAATGAACTTGCATTAGGCTTAGGACTAATGCTTGAACAGGTACAAACTACAGATATACAAGCAATGAAAGATGCGGAAAGATTGAGTATCTTAGTAAAACAAAAAGAAGAAAGTTTAGATGTATTAAGTACTATTGAAGCCATGACAGGGGAATTGAAAAAACAATCAGAACTGGGCACAGAGCTTGCAAACATTAAAAATACTGGATTAGATGGCAATATTATAAACTTAGATAAAGCGTTCAAAGTAGCAGAAACAGCTCGTAAAAACTCAGTTGAATTTGCAAAACAAGAGTTCGCTCTACTAAAAACAAGAATAGAGGCTGAAGAGTCTTTGTTAGATGCTAAGTATGCACTATTGAAAGCTGAAATGAGCAAAGACGGTAATATAGATACTAATGAAGCATCGGTTCTTACTGCTTTATCTGCTGCTAATGCTAAACTTAAAGATCTTAACTCTGAAAAGATGAAAACTTTAAAAATGGAGTTAGGAGTTATTGAAGCACGTTCTAAATTAGATTCTAAGCAAGCCATTTATGATGCAGGTAAAGAAGGTGGCGGCGTAGCAGCTATAAAAGCTATTATGGCTCGTAGACAAGGCAAAGCTGAATTACCTGAAGGTAGTCAAGACAAAAATAAGGGAGAAATAGTAACAGCTACTCAAGCAGTAGCCGCAGTAGATTCTTCTATGCAAGCTGCTATACAAGCTCTTATCCAGGAACTAACAGTTCCAAAGGCTAATTTAAGTAATATAGATAGTAATGTTGCAAAAATTGCAGCAGGTGGCCCTGGAGGATCTGGTACTGGAGGCAGTACTAATACTTCTAGTACTTCCACCCCCGGTACAGGCCCAGAATTTAAGAAGAAGCCTGGAGAAGCGGGTAGTGTTTACACGCCTACAGATGTGCCAACTACGCCTAAAGCAGGTTTATCTATCTCTGATTCCGAAATTAAAGCTGGGATAGCAGCAGGAAGCGCTGTAGACATGTCAGTAGATAAGCCTAGCGTAGATATTAGTGTGCCTAAGCCGTCAATCTCAGAAGGTGCAGGCAACGCTACAGAAGGAACGGAAAGCGCTGCTTCTGGTGCTTCAGAATCTTTAAATAATACAAAAGTTACTATAGATGAAGTTAGAGCAGCAACCGCAGGTTTTGCAGCAGATATGGCTAAGTTAGGTCCTGAAGGTGAAATTATCGGTCAATTTGTAATGGGTATGGATAGTGTAATGGGAGCCTTCCAAAACTATGGTACCGCCCTATCCGAAATAGAGGCTGTTGAAGGTAGTTCTGCCTATAATCATGAAAAAAGAATTGCTATGGCTGATGCAGCTGCGGCAGGTATTGCAGCAACTCAGCAGATGGTTGCCGCTGCTTCAGCACATAAAGTTCAGGCTATAGATAAAGAAATAGAAGCAGAGAAAAAGAGAGACGGATATTCAGCAGCTAGTGTAGCAAAAATTAGAGCCTTAGAGAAAAAGAAAGAAGCTACAAAGAGAAAAGCATTTGAAAATCAAAAGAAATTGCAAATGGCCGCCGTAGTAGCAGCTACCGCATCTTCTATTATGACAGCTTTAGGAGCACCTCCCTACGGTTTAGGCCCTATCTTCGGTTCACCTATGGCGGCTTTTGCAGCGGTCACCGGTGCTATTCAGTTAGCTACTATTGCTAAAACTTCTTATAATGGGGGAGGAGGCTCAGCACCTTCAGCACCTGGTAAGATCTCTGCAGGCCAAAGAACCAATACGGTAGACTTAGCAAAAGGTAAAAATGCCGCGGGAGAGTTAGCATATACTCGAGGTCAGATGGGTGCTGGAAACATGACTAACTTCCGTACTGCGTTTACAGGTTACAAACATAGAGCTCAAGGAGGTTACATTGTAGGAGAGCAGGGTCCAGAGTTATTTATGCCAGAGACTCCAGGTACAATAGTACCTGCAGATGAAACAGAAGATATGGCAGGCGGCGCTCCAGTAAATGTAAACTTCTCAATACAAACAATCGACTCCAGTACTATGCAAGAGACTTTGCAAGGACAGAGAGCAAATATTATCAGTATGATTCGAGAGGCTGCACATACAAATGGGGAGCAGTTTTTGGAAGATATTGATCTAAGTGAGGTTGAATACTAATGGCTGTTAATAAATATTTACCGACCCCCGATAATGGGTTCTCAGATGCAGGCTCCTATGTAGGAAGCTCTTCAGCCGATTACAATGGACCAGGCTTTGCATCTCTTAAAATTACTTCTAACCAACCCGTTATGAATAATAGAACAAATGGCGGGCTTCTAGTAAGACGAGTGAAAGCTTACCAAAAGTGGGAACTAGGCATACAATATAACTCTTTATCTAAAGAAGAGTTTTTGGCAGTACACTCTTTTATATTAGAAAGACAGCAAACTCTAGAGCCTTTCTTTGTAGAGTTGCCTCAGTTTTCAGGAAACTCTAAAGATATACAAGAGGACGCCTCAGCAGGCGAAAGGCAGCTACTTATATCTAATGATAGCGGAATCAAAGTTGGAGATATGTTCACCATCAACGATCCTAATAAGGTTACTCATAAGAAAGCATACCAAGTTGTTCGAGTAGAAAGAAATGGAGCAACTGGAGATTATACAAATAATACGGCAACTAGCCCTGCCGCGGGTAGGTGTAGATTAACTTTCTCACCCGCTCTACAAAAAGATGTTGAAAGTACTAATTCATCTGTAAACTTTAATGCAAAGGTTCAAGCAATACCTTCAGCAGACACAATACAATACACAATAGATAAAAACGGATTATATAAATTTTCCTTAAAGCTTGAGGAGGCTTGTTACTAAAAATGGCATTACGAAATCTAAATTCAGCACTAAAGGCAGCTCTATTAAAAGATGATGAGTTCATCTTAGCGCACCTAATAAAATTTGAAAAACCTAAACAAGGCTCTAGCACTAGTACTAATGCTGTTGATTATGTGTACATGACAGATGCGCCGTTCCCTCTAACTTTAGACGATCAAATATATATTCCTAGTAATATTATGAATATAGGTATGGTTAGAGAGAATATCGAGGCTAAGGCTAGCACTATGTCTATTAAATTAGCTTCGAGTGCTTTGGGTACTTCTTTTGTAGATGATATTACATTTACGGCTAGCTATATTCAAATTCCAGATAACTGGTCTGTTTTGGGCTTTAAGGAAGGAGATGTTATTACATTTACTCCTGGCTCCGGGACGGGACATGGCAATTCGGATTTAGAGTTTAGAATTGATAGTATATCTGAAAGTGCAGAAGGTAAAGAAGATCGTGCCCAAGGAACAGTTGTATCAGGAACTTTATCTACAGAGACAAAAAACTATAAAGTTTCTACAGATAATCCACAACTTAATTCATTACTTATAGATAGAACTTCCGATGGTTATGCAACTTATATTCACAGAGAGATAACAGTTTATAGAGCTTATCTAGATCCTCAGACTGGTGCTTATATTGGTAACGCAGATAAAGAACTATACGATAATGATGGTGAACCAATAAGTAATCCTTTTATACTATTTAAAGGGAATATCGCAAATGCTAATTTAGTAGAGAATGCTACTTCCGGAAGTACCGTCACTTGGTCTATTACAGATCACTGGGGTGACTTTGTAAGAATAAACGGCAGACAAACTTCGGATGCTTCTCACAGAGCTTTAGATAGTTCAGGTAGGTCTGTAGTAGAGCATCTACCTAACCCTTTATATGAAGATGACTATGCATTTGAACATGCTGAGAAGTCTCTGAATGCTATGGCGACTTATATTCGCCAAGAGCAGAGAACCACTAAAAAGTGGGGTAAGTGGGCAAAGAAAATTACTGGGGGTAAAAAGACAGTAACATATTGGGCAGATGTACCTGTTCCTGTAGAACTAAACTTTAACCTTGCTGCAAAATTCATACCTGTAGTCTATGGCATGTCTAAAGTTAAGGGAAATACCTTTTTCATTGATACAGGTAAAGATGATTCCACTACTACAGATATTGATGAGAATACTTATATATACCAGGCTCAAGCGCTTTGTGAGGGCCCAATTGCAGGTATTTATGATATCCATATTCAAGGGGATACAGTACTATGTACGGATAATGTAGATTATGGTAGAAGACAGCCTGAAGAAGACACAGAAGCGGGAGACGAACTACCTACTTGCTATGGTAATGCTAAAGCGGGTAAAATACTTAATGGTTATACTACTATTAGTTTCTCAGATGCTGACCGTTATGATATTTTAAGTACTCCTGAAGAAGATGCAGAATTAGTCAATAGATCGGCAAAGCTAGATACAAAAGGTTTAGGAAGACATAGATTTTTTGGGGGGGTTGATACGCCTGTAAACGAACCTGATAACCCTACTGTATTAACGTCCTCTGCTTTTAGAGGTGTAGGAGCTAATCAAAGTATACGACTTCTTAAACCAAATGAAATTATTTTTGACGTATTTACTGGTACCTCTGATCAACGCGGTTCAGATCGATTAGCGACTATTTCTGCCGAAGGTGGTTTTAAAATTCAAAATGACTTCTATAGAGGCGCAGAAGGTAACTATAGTCCGTACTACTGGACAACCTCTCATAGAGCCCTGGATACCGCCTATGTAGTATCTCGAACAACTTTGGCAGCAAATGCCTCTTCTTTACCTGAGATAGAGTATGTTGTAAAGGGTAAGTTTATTAACTGTTTCAACTATGACGGTAGTTTATCCCCTTATGAGGGAGAGTCTGAGATCTCTACTTGGAAGAGATACGATGCTGTTGATGTGTATGACCTTAATGACAATAAACTCAACAGTGGCGTATACAGAATTGCAGAAATTTTTGATATAGATAAAGTAAAAGCCCAGCAAGTAAGATCATCTAGTCAATCAGGTGTTGGCACACAAAAACGTTTCTTAGTTCATGATACGTCTAGACTTCTTGCCGATATAGGTGAAGAAAAAGAGGTTTACTTTAAGAAATCTGGAGCAACTGAAAAAGTTTATTGTAGCACCTATAGAAACTCTGTAAAAAGAGGGGCAAGTAGTACAATTACTTTAACCCCTGTTCCTTCTATGACTACGTCTAACTTCAAAAATACTGCAAGACGTAGATCCGGGAAAAGCTATATTGGCGGAGATAGTGAAAATAGCTTTACAGTAACCTATTCGGCAAGTAGTTCAAATGCCGCAGTAGGTGATGAAATGGCTTCTAATAGTACTCAGTACTATCCTATTACATTTAAAAAACCAAATTCTAACAGTAATTTTAATACTACTATTATGTGTAAGTCTGGTACCCGTACCTTATCGGGAGGAACTTATACGCATAAAATAATAGTAGACTACTGGCCCTCTGCGGAAACCTTTAAGAAAATTAAAAAGCATGGAGGTGCCGCATACTTCACAAACTTTGTATCAGCAGGTAGCCAAAATGTTTCAGAGATTGAAGCAGAGCAAGTATTAAGCCTAAATATAGCAGACAAGCCTGATAGAGTGATAAGAGTAGAGAAAGTGATAACCACTTCTAGCTCGAATAAAGTTATTCAGCTAAATGAAAGTGCTAAACGGGTAGAGAATACTTCAACAGTTGCAGCATATGAAGATGATATTCTTAACGATTTAAGAGTTTCTTTAAACCCTTCAATTCAATTACTAGACTTTTTGACAAGTAAAAGATATGGTAAAGGTCTAGATTTAGATACAGATATTGATTTAGATTCTTTCTTACAAGCTGCTAGAGACTGTGACGAAAGATCGGAAATTTCTATAGTTGTAACAGGTACCCGCACTCCTTCTAGTATTGGTATAGGTTCTCTATGGAAAAGAGAATACTCTAATAATGTAACATTTACGGGTAAGGTTAAAAGATTAACACCTATACAGTTTGAAGGATCTAGTTATACTCAAATTGACTTTGAAGACTGTACAGGTAAATTTGTAAGAAGATGGAAGCCTTATGCCTCTTATGTTGTAGGCGATTTAGTATATGATGGTCACGCTATTTACAGAGTTAACTCGGCATTTGCTGTAGGAGGTTCTTTTGATGATACTGACAGTGATTCTCACGATGACCTACAAAGCAACTCTACAGAAATTTGGCATGAAGCTGAAGATGAAAGCGGAAATCTTACATCAGCCTCTTTATCAAAAATAACTGGATCTGGTTCTTTAAGTATTTTATATCCTTATGTAGAAGATGATTCCACACATAAAGCACAAGGCCCAATCGCTAATCCAGTTATAAGATCTTGGAATGGTACAGATTTTAGTGCTCCAGGATATTCTCTATATGATTGTGATGATATTGACTACTGGGCACTACAAGGTTGGAATGACGCAAATCAATATAATGTAACACGTCACCAGTGTTCAATGAATATTGATACATCTGAATCTCTGTTTGAAACTGTTAACTTAATGCTTAAGCAGTTTAATGGTCTGTTAACTTATACTAACGGCAAATATTCTTTGTCTGTTAAAAAAGCAGTTCCGGATACTCTAGATACTATAGTTGTTGATAATGATACTTATACACCTGCTCAGATTCATAAAGATGATATTATTGGAGAATTAAAGATAGAAGGTAAGGCAGTAAAAGATACCTTTAATACTGTAACTACAAGAGTATCTGATCCCGCCCAGAAGTTTAACAATACAGATATTACTTTCTTCGACTCCAATTACATAGAGCAAGATAGGGGTATACCGAAAAGTGCAAATATTGCGTACCCTGGTATTATAAATTACTATAATGCAAGAATTAATATCAAACAAGAATTGGATAGATCAAGAGCAGGTCTTACTGTATCCTTTACCACCAAGCCTTCTGCTATTTTGTTAAAAGCAGGTGATTTTATACAACTAACACACCCTGAATTCGGCTTGACAAATAAAACTTTTAGAATTACCTCATTGAGTCTAAAATCAGACGGTCTTGTAACGATAGCAGCCCAAGAACACGATTCTTCTACTTATATATTAAAAGGGCTAGACAGAGGTACTGAACTCATAGCTACAAATGATAGTAGTGGAAGATTACCTGCTCGTGTAGGAGCTCCACCCGTTTTAGCCACAACAACTAACAACGAGGGCCAAACAGTATTAGATCTACCTAATATTGTTACTTCTTTGCCTCAGCAAATGATAATTAAGTGGTCCCATGCTGATACATATGACCCTTCTACCTATGCGGTAGAGGTGTGGAGACATTCATCTGAAACAAATAACGTTCTTGCAAATGCAACCAAACTGGGCGCATCTCATGGTACAGAATTTTTGGACAGTCATGGACAAGAAGACGACGGATTTAATTTCTACTACTACTTGCGTTATATAGTAACAGGTACAAAAGTAAATGCTTCAGAACCTTCAAGAATGTACTCAGACTTTACACAAGTTATTGAAGCAGACATGACTCCTTTGAATGCGGAGAACGTAAAATATACAGGTACAGGAACTCCTACTATTCAGAGTCTAATGCCTAATGAAGCAGGTGCAGATAATACTACTAGTCAGGTCAATGATGGAGTTACTATTGATGGTGCTGGTGGTGGTTTTGTGCTTGACGAAAACGGACATATTAAATCCAATGGCAGAATCTCAGAGCAAGTAAATAGTGCAGGAGAATCAGGCTTCTTCTTAGGCTATAATGCAGATGCTATGGAAGACGAAAATGGAGTTGCTCAAGGAGCTTATACTTTCGGTGTAGGCGACCAGACAAATAATTTAATTTGGGATGGTGAAGAATTAAGTGTAACAGGAAACATTGATGCTACAAGTATGACTCTTGACAGTAGTATTGAAATTGGGCGCACTAATTTAGATAGTACAGTAACAACGCAGTTAGATCTAGCAGTAAGTGCTTCACAATCTACAACAGGTTTAGCTCTTTTATTAAATCAGAATGCAGCAGGTTCAGCAAATGCGGGAGAAGCTTCCTTAGTTGCTGTTGATGGCGATGGTAATGCAAGAAATGATGTAGATGGATTTATTGAATGGAACGGAGACAGAGTTACTGTTCCTCATGATAGCTATCAAAATACTACTATCTTAACAGATGTTGCGGGCAAAAAAGGCTTTATCGCTTTTGATGTAAATAAGTCAAAACCTTTTGATCTTGGAAGTACTTACGGAAAAACAAGCGTTGCCTTTGTATATAAACAAGGAGATCAGTGGTACTATGATAATAATGGAAATACAGTAGCAGGTGTTGTAGAGTGGGCTCCTGGAACTTTGATGGGTACAGAAGCTGGTACTACAAGTACTCCGGCACGTATATTAGCAATCGGATACTTACAAACAAAAACCGCTTCTGCAGATAGTATCCTTAAAGGAGGACTATTTGCAACCCCTGTAGATATTGATCTAGCCTCTATGCCTTCTGATGAAATTAATTCAGGTACTATTGCAGGGATTAAAATTACTCATAATTCTATCGAATCTAGTAACTTTAGTACGGGCACACAAGGAAATGGATTTAAAATTCAATCAGATGGTAGTATGGAAGCAAGCTCTGGTACTTTCCGAGGAAATCTAGATGCTAGCACTTTGACACTTGATGAGAGTATTACTATTGGAGCATCCAACTTACCATCTGCTATTGTATCTGGAGCAGCGGCAGGCGCAACAGCTCTCGAGCAAGCCAAAGAAATGCAAAGTAATACAGATAACTTAATTGTTACTCCTGTTTTTACAGAATTCAATGAATCTCAAGGAGATTGGACAAGCACTACCACGAGTGTTGTAGAACTCTCTGAAGAAAGTAATAGTGTAAATTTCCCTAATGGGTATGAATATGCTCTAAAACTAACAGATACTTCGGTAGCTAGAGCTTTCGAAGTGGGTAATATTATTCCGGTTCTTCCGGGAGAAACAATGTATTTCAGTGTCTGGGTAAATACAGAATTTGCAAACCAAGATGTTAGCATTGGGTATCATAAGTATACCTCTGGTTCTGCAACTGGCATATATGTTAAAGCAGCAACCTTAGCACACGGCACAGCAGGATGGAAACATTTAACAGGTACTGTAGATCTACCGAACGATTCAATAACAGCTATAAATCCTTTTGCAGAAATTGATTGGGAATCCGGAGACAATGGAACTTCGGGTGCAGCTTATTTTAACGGATTCCGTGTAAGTAGAAGCCCTCAAGGTAATATTGGTGGAATTACAATTAATTCAAATAAGCTTTATCAAGGTGCGGGCACTTTTAATGATTCGGGTACTGGATTCTATTTAGATAATGGAGGAAACTTTAGTCTTCAAGATAAACTTAACTTTGACGCAGATGGCGGAGACGCCGAAGGAGAGGGTAAGCTTACTGTCAAAGGTGATATTGAAGCAGATAGTTTAACACTTGCTAGCGGTATCTCTATCGGTACAGGTAACTTATCTAGCGGAGTTGTAGACAGTCTTACAAAAGCTGATAATATCCCAGCTAATCAATTTGCCGCACAAAGAACTTGGGGATTTGATACAGGAGCACAGGGTTGGTCTCCTGCAAGTAATTTAGCAGTCCAATCTCAAAGCGGAGGATACTTACTTTTAACCCCTAGTTCAAGTGATCCACAGTTTCAATCACCTGATAACCTAAATCTTGAAGGTGAGCTAAACACAGTAGTGATGGCTAGAATCAAAAGAACCGGAGGCACTGGTTGGGACGGGAAACTATTCTACTCTACTGATAGCGTAGGTAATTATACAGGTCACAGTTTCAGCGGTGATTATAGAAAAGATATTAGTGATCCTACAAACGGTAGCACTGGAACTTGGGTTGTTGCTCAGTGGGATATGGAAGACCTAACTCACGGAGATGATGACTGGACTGATAATATTATTAAAAGAATACGATTAGACTTTGGTCTTACAGTAGCAGATACTTTTTTAATTGATTGGGTTGCCGTTGGTAATATAGGGTCTGCGTCTTTAAGAGATGGTGCAGATCTTCAATCCGGTACTGTAGGCGGTATAACAATTGAGGCTCAAAAACTTTATCAAGGAGAAGGTAATCATAATGATGACGATACTGGGTTTTACTTAGACAACTCAGGCAATTTTAGTATACAAGATAAACTTTCTTTTGACGGTACAGATCTAACTGTAAGTGGTGATATTACTGCTGAAAATCTTAGCATAAGTGAAAACGCTACAGTAACAGGCACACTCTCCGCTGACAATCTCTCAGTAGGAAACCTATCTCTAATTAGTGCAGATCTGGGTACTATTACAGGTGGTTCTTTAACAATCGGAGAGAATAATGAATTTGCAGTAACAAGCGCAGGAGCTCTAACAGCTACAGGAGCAACTATCTCTGGTGCTATCACAGCAACTAGCGGTACCTTTACAGGTACTGTAAATGCTAGTAGCGGTACCTTTACAGGTAATGTTAATGCTGAATCTATAACAATCTCCCAACCTACAACGTCAACTGTACCCTCTGGCATGAATGTTCCAGATGGTGAAACAACTGTTGTACTTACTAAAAACCAAGATTCAAATGGAAGTACGAATGTTGGCGAAATAAGAATGCAGTCAGGATACTTTAGACTAGCAAGAGATTTAAAGAGAACAGTTGCTTCAGATATTCGTATATTAAGTTCTTACGAGAATAGTACTACTCCTCCTGGAAATACGTTTTATGTAATCTCTGGTGAAGGACAAGCTTGGGGCAATAATACGGATGGCGATGCGACTAATAACGGAAGATTCCATGGCGGAAGTGATAATGCTACTATAAATAATTCTGCAAACATACAGGGTTTCTTTATAGCAAAATATGAAAATTCAAATTGGAAAGCAGTAAATAATAATAATGCTTCTATTACTTTTACCCCCGCTTCTACGGATTATTGTATAGCGGTTGGTACTAAATCAACTACGGACACCGGTACTGGGATTGATACTCTTGTACAAACACAACGTAACGGCACGTTCGTTCTTCCTGATAACACTACTGATGATATAAATGCTGGTATAACCATCGAATCTGGCGGTATTACAATGAGCTCTGGTGGCTTTATTAAAGGCGGACAAAGTGGTTTCGATACAGGCTCAGACGGATTCTTCTTAGGTTATGACACGGATGCGTATAAGTTTAGTATTGGTGATGTTGATGGCGATAAGCTAACTTGGGACGGCTCAGATCTAGCTATAACCGGTGATATTACGGCAAACTCTCTAGGTTTAGTAGAAGGCCTTACGATCGGTCAAACAAACCTATCTTCAGAGCCCACAAAACTGGGTATAGTAAAAAGACTTAACTCAGACCCTTTCTTTGCTCATGCGGGAGGCACGGATTACTGGTTTAACGACTCTGATCTTCACGACGGTGGTCAAAATAGTGTAGGTGTAGACAGCGATGCTGATACTACATATAAAACAGATGGCTCAAATCTTCCTACAGGAAAGTCGACTTATCTTCAAGTTGTGGACAATGATGATGACTCTGACAATTTTGTAAATAGCCAATACTTTACAATAGATAGTACAAAAACTTATAAAATAACTGTCTGGGCAAGACAGACTGCAGGAAACAGAAAAAGTTATTTACTTGTAGATTTCCGAGATAGTAGTAACCAAAAAATTAATAATAGCTCTAACCCTACTGCGACAAATGATGGGTCTACAGGCTGGCTAAATATTGGAACCTACCATTACTATGGAGTAAACGGTAGTGTATTTGGAAGCGACTGGACAAAGTATGAGGTAGAGTTTGGAAATAATGTTTCTTCGGTAACTTCTCCAGATGGCGCAGTCAAGTTCTCTGTGGGAGGGTTGTTGACACGAGACGCTGGAGCCGGCGTTACAGGTGAAGAAACAACTGTAGAAATTTGTCAATATATTGTTGAAGAGTTCGACAATAATGATACTACTAATGCGGCAATCACAGAACTTGCCGGTGTAACACTTACTGATAAAAAACTCTTTCTAGGGGCTGGCACACATAATAATTCAAATACAGGATTCTACTTAGATAATGACGGTAAATTTAGCCTAACAGATAAGCTATCTTTTGATGGAACAAATCTTTCTGTTAGTGGTGCTATAACTGCGACAAGCGGTACCTTTACCGGTGCAGTAAATGCTTCTTCAGGTACATTTACAGGAAATGTATCTACTACTGCGAAATTTACTGCAGGAAATGTAGGTTTAGATGGTACTTCTGGAGATACTAATACAATTCGTATCTATGCAGGCAACTCTACTCCTTCTGATGCTTTATTTAAAGTAACAGACGGAGGTGCGGTAACTGCGACAAGCGGTACTATTGGTAGCTTGACATTAGCTTCTGATAAAGTAACTATCGGTTCAAGCACTACTCATGGAAATGCAGATGCTAAGTTCTATGCAGATAATAGTGGTAACTTTGGACTAGGTAATAAACTTACTTTTGACGGATCTGCTCTATCTATAAATGGTGCTGTAACTGCTACAAGCGGTTCATTTGGTGGAATCACAATCGCAGACAGTAAGATATATACTGGAGATGGAGATTTCGCAAATAGCAACACAGGATTTTATCTAGACAACACTGGTGACTTTAGCTTATCAGATAAGTTTAAGTTTGATATTAGTGCAAGTACACTGACTGTAGACGGCACTATTGAAGCAGATGGGTTTTCTACTATAGAAGGTAAGCCTGTTCCAGAAATTACGGTTGGAACAAAACTTCAATCTCAAGCTACACTCTCTCCTCGTGTCGTAATCTTTGGAGGAGATCCAGTATTCTATGCAGCGCTTGAAGATAATACACGAGTCTATCTAAACGGTATATTAGTAGATACAGTTAATAAAGGTGCTTCAAGCACTATTGCGGCGGCGGATCTTGATAATGGCGATATTATTCATAGTACAAAACCTGTGTCGTTACGTCAAAATGGTGCACCACTTCCAACTTTTGCAGCTACTGGACAGTTCTTTGCAACAGGTAACAGACCTGATTATACATATTTACATTTTGGTATATATTCACCTTATGCAGATGGTCAAATTAAGTACTTTAATTTTGATTCTATAGAGCCAGAAGATGCAAACAACGATAGTTTAATTGACTGGTCAGACAATAATGCTTACGATGCTTCATCAAACCCGAATGGCTGGAAGACCAAAGCTCTTATTCAAGGATCGGTAGCGGAACTTACTATTGAGAGATCTTCTAACACTGTAAACGGATTTCAATGGTTCCAAGCAGATACTCCTGTATTAATATCTTCGGCAGCATCAACAAGTAATACCTGGTTTGGTGGAGATCTTAGAGACGTGAAACTTCTCAAAGAAGTATCACGAGAAGTTTTATCTTATGATGAAGGTAATCAAATTAAGTATAGCCCTTCAAACACAGGTACAATAGTAAATGATAATACAGGCTCCTCTGATTGGAGATATTCTAAATCCACTGGTGATTTGCTGTTTGCACACACTGATCAAGGTGACGGAGACGGTAGTGACGGTGTTCAGGGTATTCCTTGGAAAATGTGTGGAGATACCTATGTAATCGATCATGGTCTAAGAAGCTATCAAATTGCAACTATTGAGCCTTCAGTTATTAGTGCTTATTATTGGACAGGCAGTACATGGACTCTCTATAAAACTCATGATTTCACCACTGCGAGCAGATCATCTTTTGCTTCACATAGTGAGGGAGACAGCGATGCTCATGGTGTTGATAGTTCAAACTTTATTGGGCAAGCAGATGCTGATAAACCTTGGAGATTTATAGGAACAGGAAGATTTGCACTTCGAGTAAACACTCCTCATGATGGAACCGATGGAAACGATGATGATGAGTATTTCGTACTTGGCTATGACTCAAACTTGCGATCACAGGAAACAATTCGTGTAGGTCAGCTTATTGCTGCAGATATTTCTGCTGATGCGATTACTGGTGAGAAGATTCTAAGTACCACAAATATCAAAGTTGGCCCTTCTGGCAGTGAACAAGTAGGTCTAGACGGTAGCGGAAGTGGTGATAGTGCAGTAAGAATTTATGCTGGTGATACAACTCCTGGCTCTGCTCCGTTTAGAGTAACTAACGATGGTTCATTAACAGCTACAGATGCAACTATTTCTGGTGCGATTACTGCAACCTCATTAACTATTGGAGGGTCTGCTACTGTAAGCGGTACTATTCCAAATGCAAATGTAGATGGTCTATCAGATATAGCAACTAGTGGTTCCGCTAGTGATCTAACCGGCACTATAGATAGCGGTAATCTACCTGCGGGTGCTCTCAACTCAAATGTTACAACAACCAGTCTAGGACTAGGTACTGCAGCTACTAGTGACAGCGATGACTTTGCTAGCGCTACTCAGGGTGATACAGCTGATTCTGCTTTACAACCTGACGGTAATTTAACAGGTAGTATTAACGACTTGCCTGTTGGAGATTCTTATAAAGAAACTACAAAAGGTCTTCAACTGCCTACAGCTAATCAAGTATTACCAGGTGCTCACGATGATGAATGGACTTTGGGAGTGGTCTCCGGAAACCGAGGTATTTGGGGAAATAATGGAGGAGCGAATGAAAATGAAATTGTATTTGAACAAGGCCCTCATGGAGTAAAGACAAGAGTTTGGAAATCCATTAATGAGGATATTAATGAGCCTTCTCAGACTCCGGCGGACGATGGCGATGACGGTGATGGTGGTTTCTATAATACAACTTCTTTTACAATAGGTTCGGATGATGATGCTGTTTTCAGATTCTCTCTTTTTATACGTCAAGAAGATGCTGATGGTTCAATGTACGTTGGTGGTTGGAACTGGGATGCTTCAGGCAATAATATAGCGCTTCCTAAATATGATGGTAGTGAGCCTACTGATACTAATCAGTATTTTTTCGCTGGAGATTTGCCAACTCAAGGAGAGTGGTATCTTGCAGTAGGCTACTTCCAGATGAATAACGATGATGACAAGAATTCTGGTCTTAGCGGTTTGTATCAAGTTTCTACAGGCTTTAAGAAGCAGTCTTGGGACGACTTAATGTTTAACTCTAATGCTACAAAATTCAGCGTTAGAACTTATCAATATTATGCAAACGATACAGACGACGGTACTGTTGCTCGATGGGCACATCCTCGTGTCGAAAAAATGAGAACAAATACTCCTAGCATTGAACAATTAATTGCTGGAAATACGGTTGTTCACACTACAAGCGCAGAAAAAGCCTTGAAAACAATAACTTCAGCAGACGGAAGTACAAACATAACCCTGACTCCTAATGCTGATATAGACGATACTACGGACCATGATCCCGGAGAAATAAAAGTTTCCGCAGGTGTTTATAAATTTGGCGACAATGATGTTAGAGAGGTGGCTACAGAAGCTACTTTGGCAACCCCCTTCGAGGGTGGAACATATCCTGAATTTCCTGGAAATAATTTTTACATAATTAGTGGAAATACCGGTACCGTTACATACAGAGTAGTAGTGGGTGGGAACCCTATAGGACGATTCCAAACTATTAGCGGCTCAAATATTGGAGCAGGTCTATTTGTAGCAATTTTTGATCCTGCAAACGAACAGTGGTACGCTGTAAATAATTCTAACGAGAGGGAAGCATTTACTCCTTTGTCCACTGACCACGTTGTTGCAATAGGGCACAAGACCAGCATTGATTCAGGGTCTGGTTTTCAAACTTTAAGAAGTCTGATACCTTTTGTAAACGATCCAGATTCTGATCAAACAGAGCCTACTCTTACTGCAGGTGTCTCTATTACAGGAGGGGGTGTTACTATTAATGGCGGTGGTTCTGTTAAAGGCGGCCAAACTGCTTATAATAACGGAACAGGTTTCTTCTTGGGCTATGATACGGATAATTACAAGTTTAGCATCGGTAACTCTACAGCAAATGAAAACTCTTTAACATGGGACGGTAGTGATCTAACTATAAGAGGTGACATTACTGCGGACAGTTTAACTCTGGCTAACAGTATTACTATTGGTACGGGTAATCTACCTGACTCAGCTCTTAACGAGAATGTTACAGCGTCTAGTCTTAATATATCTAATACGGATGTAAGTGGTTTAGGTAGTGCGGCTACTAGTAACACAGGCGACTTTGCTACAGGTGCTGAAGGTGATCTGGCAACTAGTGCTTCTCAAGTAAATGCTGGTCTAGCCTTTATTCCAAACAAGTCACTTACTAATAATCCAGCTAGCGATACCAGTACTTTAATCAATGCACCTGGTGAAGCTCTTATATGTGGAGTAGATAAAAATGGTAATCCTGCCCCAGGTACTGATGGGTTTATTCAATGGGAAGGAAATAAAATTACCGTTGAAAGAATACAATACACTGATGTCTCTACAAATGGCTTGAGCCTGCTTACTCACCAAGCAAATAGAAAAGGTTTTATAATTTTTGATACTGCAAAAGGTAATGACTTTTCTGTTAATGGTGTAGCAATGGATATTGCATTTGCGTGGAAAATTGGTACTCAGTGGTATTACGATAAAAATAATGCAGCTTCAGTGCACACCTTTACTCCCACAGATGACTATGTTGCACTCGGGTACATGGAAACATCTACTAGCGATCTAATTTTAAAAGGCGGTCTATTTGGACACCCAATACCGTTAGAGCAAGCAGCCTTCCCTGGAGATGTTGTTCAGTCTGGTACTATCGGCGGTATTAAGATTGATAATGAAAAAATATATGCAGGTACTGGTACTTTCAATAATGCAAACACCGGGTTTTATTTAAAGAACGACGGAGACTTTAGTCTAAAGAATAAATTAAAATTTGACGCCAGTGAATCTCAACTAACAATTGATGGAGATGTTAGCATTGCTGGAGGTCTTAAAGCCTCTGAGATAACTCCTCATACATTAGAGGTTGTAAACCCTCCAACCTTAGCGGGTAATATTAATAGATGGGGAGGTATAAACGAGTTTGGTACTGATGCTCTTGCCGATGATCTTCCTACAGGTTGTACGAATAGATCTTATTCGGATACGGAAAACGCTCTGCGTATGTCTAGTACAGGGAACACGGCTACTTACTGCGATTCTTGGGAAATTGACCATAATGCGATTTATAGGATAGAGTTAAAGCTGAAGAAAAATATTGCAGATGGCGCAATATATGTAGGAACTCGCTCAAGCACCACCTCTTTCGCGGGTAGTACGGTATCTCACAATGCTGATAGCGCGTCATCTGAGGTCATGCTTCGTTGGGGTCCTAGTAGGGCTGCGGAAAGTAGCACTTACAATCAATATTTTTGGAGTGCTTCAGATGGCGGCGTACCTACTAGCTATAAGAAAATGGTATTTTATGCGTTTGGTAGTAATGTAGATATAGATTCTGTTCCTGATCACTATAATGAAATTAATTATTCTCATGGTGTACCTTATGCTCAGTTCCCTTCAACATCGCTCTATGGCGCTGTTAGATTTTTGAACTATTTTAATAGCGGCACAGAGTCTCATGCATATTTTAAAGATGTTACTGTAGAGAAAATAACTCCTTTAGACATACAGGCGGATAATATAAGAACAACGACTTTGTCTGCAATTAGCTCTGATCTTGGAAGTATTACAGGGGGTTCTTTAGCAATCGGAAATAATAACGAGTTTCAAGTAACAAGTGCAGGTGTTTTAACAGCTACAGGTGCAACTATTAGTGGGGCGGTCTCTGCAACTAGCGGTAGTATTGCGGATAGTGTTAATATTGGTGTTCGTGACGAGGACAGATTTGCTTCAAAAATCGGTTGGAACTTTGAAAGCGGTAAACAAGGATGGACATCCGACGGAGATTCTAACTTTACTCATAATACTGGCGGATATATAGTAATTGATGCTACAGATACTGATCCAGTTTTGTTTTCTCCAGACGGCTTGAACCTAGATGGTAATCTTAATACAAAAGTTCTTGTAAGTCTGCGTCGTACTGCAGGAACTGGCTGGCATGGTGCACTTTATTACCAAACTAATGGTGGTCATAGCCACGAGGAATCTAACAAACACTTAATTAGTGACCCTACAGGCGGAACTACAAGCAGTGATTGGATGGTAGTCGAATGGGATATGTCAAATCAGAGCAGTGGCTCTACTTGGACAGGCTCTAATACAGTTAATCAAATAAGATTAGATTTAGGTAACACTGCAGCGGATACTTTTGAAGTAAATTGGGTAGCAATTGGTGAGAGAGGTGCAAATGCTCTGCAAGAAGGTGCTAATCTTCAATCAGGTACTGTAGGCGGCATTAAGATTGATAGTGAAAAACTTTATGCAGGTGCTGGTAATTTCTTCACTAGCGATACTGGCTTCTATCTAAAGAACGATGGAGACTTTAGTCTAAGTAACAAACTAAAATTTGACGAGAGTGCTGATACACTAACAGTTAACGGTAATATTACTGCTCAGTCTTTGAGTTTAGCTTCCGGCATTACTATTGGTACTGCTAACCTTCCTGATGACGTTCTTAATGACAATGTAGGCCCTGGAGGAACTCATAACAAAGATCCTTACTTTGAGAAAAGTAGTTGGTTTGATAATCCAAGTACTACGGCTCTGGGTAGTGTATACTCTACCAACACCATTGTCACAAATGCTACAGGTTTGCCAACAGGACGCAGTACTCACTTTAGATCTACGGATAATGATGATAACAATGAACAATTCTTCAGTGAGCTGATGCCGATAACGGAAGGTAAGCTATATAAAATTACTGTTTGGGCAAAACAGTCTGGAGATAGAAACAATTACCTTCTCGTTGATTTCCGGAATGCAGCGGGTCAAAGAATTAATAACGGAGATATTCCGACAGGACAAGGTACAAGCGCTGCTACCACGCCTATACACAATAGTATCGGATGGGACGGTGGAGTTGGAAACTATAGTTATTGGAAAGTAGCAAATGCTGACTTTGCTTCAGACTGGAAAAAGTATGAAATAATAATGGGAGGAGATGACACCTATACATTCTCTAGCGGAACTGACTCAAATGGAAGAGATAGAAATCCTGTAGAGTTTAGAGTAGGTGCTCTTGTAACTCGTGCTGGTAGCAATAGCTCAGTTGTAGATATTGCAGAGTACACTGTCACAGAAATAGATGCAGATGACTATTTTGCAGTGAATACAAGTACTATAAACCATAACCCAGATTTTAAGCTTAGAAATATATATGGCAGACCTGAAGGAATTAAAGCCCTATATGGTAACCAATATCAGTCAAACATTAAGTACGAAGATGAGTATAACAGTAATAACGTTGTCTTAAAACATAGCTCAGATAGTTCAATAGGCATGGGTTGGCCTGCTATGAGATTAGATACAGGTGTTAGTTATACAATTACTGTAAGAGCGAAGGTAACAGGGTCTTCTAATAAAAGCACTGGTTTTTATATAAGAATGCAAGAGTACGATGGTGATTTGTCAACAGATAAAACTCATATTTCAGCATTCTCTGGTATTTCTCAAGTTGATGGTGTACAAAGTCCTACTAGGCAATTATATACCTTAAGAGAGAATGCATCTATCACTACTAGTTTTGTAGATTATACTTATGAATATACTCCAACTACTACTGCTAAATGGGGTTCTTTAGTTTTACTTAATTGGACAGGAATGGGAACAGAGGGGTTAGTAGTTGAATATGCTAGAGTTACTCCTAATTCTTTGGATAAAGTACGAGGCAGCGTAGGTGGAATCAGTGTTACTACTGATAGTATTTATGCAGGTGCCGGTAACTTTGCAAACTCAAATACAGGATTCTATGCTGATAGTTCTGGTAACTTTAGCTTATCAGACCAACTATCTTTCGACGGAGATGATTTAGTTATACAAGGTAATGCCCTTGTATCTGGAAGTGTTGCAGGCTCTGCGCTAAGATCAAATACCACTATAGAGGCTTATCAGGTTGATGAGAATAATCTAATAATAGATGACACGTATGCTGCACTTGATGGAGAGGATGATACGTTCAGAATATATGCAGGTAGTTCTATACCAGATTCTGCACCTTTCTCTGTGCAAAAAAATGGTAGTGTAGTTGCTAGAGACTTAAAACTTTACACAGAAGCTGGAGAACTTTACTTTGACTCTCAACAAGGGTTTGGTGTTTCTGCACTTTCACAGGTGGCGGCATATCTTGGCGAAAAAGTACATCAATTTTCTAAACCTTTTATTACTGGTACTGGGCACGGCAATACTCCTGCTCATACAGGCGGTTATGCGGATACTAGTGACTATAGAGAGTGGGAGAAAGTTACAATAACAGAAAATACTGATGTTACTGTAACTTGTAAAATTGATACAGGTTCTTGGTATGGTTATGCCTCACATACTCAGTACGAAAATCTTATAGGTTATAGAGGTTCAGGATACATTTACCATATGATAGGTGGATGGACTCAAGGAACCAATGGTTCAGGGGGCAGCCATGGAACTAATAACCTAGAGACAGGAAGTTGGCCTACAACCAATAAAACACTATCTACTTCAAACTTTAAGGTAGACAGTTATGGATTAGCTGGGACTAGTTCTAACTTTCCTACAACTACTCATAGAAAAAGTAGCCCGAATTCTTCACAAACTAGTTTTTATGATAATGAGCTTATAAAACTTGAGTTTGCAGATCTACCTCCCGGTACAACTACAATTACGGGAGTTACTGGAGCTAAACTTGCATCTGGTACAAATGCTGAAACTGTAGAAGTTTTTACTAGTAGTAATAACATTATTACACCTCATGGGGTGAATAGAACAGGCACAGTTTATATGCGTATTCAGCATAGTGGTTCTACAAAGCTTGCCTTTACAATTACTACCCCAGCCGGTTATGGTAATATTAGCTACTCAAACGGTAAGATTACTACTAACCAGGTCGATGTTTTGCAGCAAGCATACGATGCAATACCTGAGTTTGTATATGTAACAGTTAATCGTAGGTTCTCAAATGGTAATAGTACTTCAGGTAGAATTCGTGTAATTGATAAAAATATTGGCGGTATTTATGCAAGCGGTCAGGGCGGTACTACGACTGCTATGAAACTGACTAAAACTTCTCTGAGAAATGCTACAAATGTTAACTATACTCCTTCAGCATGGGAATTCTGCCCTGTAGTCGAAGAAAAATCGGGGGCGATAGATACAAGCTGGATCTCTAATCTAGATGATTATTATGATTCTGATTTTGGTCATACACACGGAAGTGGACATGTTCGTTTAGGTATAAGAACTAATGCGGGACTTGTAGATTCTTCAGGAAATATTGTAATTACTGCCCCGGCTACATCAGAGACTGTAAGTGGCGCCTCCGACGATCTGTACTACGATGTGCAACTAAGTACGAGTACTCCAAGTCCTATGGACGCTGATTGGCTAGTATTCCCTACTGTGGATAGTTGTGTATTAACTTGGTCTGTTCCTACAACAAGTGCAGGATTCGAACTAGAGGAAGGTCAAGCTACTCAGGCTGACGATGTACCGGCTAACAAACTTGTTTACCAAAATCAAGATAGAATTATTAATACTAGTAATGCAGTTCAAGTAAAGAACAAAGATCTTCATGTTGAAGATGATATTAAGGCTCAAGGTGATGTAACTGCTTTTTATTCCGATGAAAGACTTAAAACTCGTACAGGTATTATTCAAGGCGCTATTGAAAAAGTTAAATCTTTAGAAGGGTTTTATTACACAGAGAACTCTGTAGCTAAATCTCTAGGGTATAAAAATGATAAAGTACAAGTAGGTTTATCTGCTCAACAAGTAGAAAGTATTATGCCAGAAATAGTATCTAGAGCTCCTGTTGATATTGACTATGATGAAGACGGTAATCAGATATCAAAAACTGGCGAAAACTATTTAACTTTAAACTATGCTAAACTCGTACCTTTGTTGGTAGAAGCAATAAAAAGCCAGCAGGATACAATAGAAGAGCTTACTGAAAGAATAGATAAATTGGAGAAATAAAAAAAGGGGCGCAAGCCCCTTTTTTATCAGTCTTCAGAAGAGGTTTCCTCTTCTTGTTCGGATTCTAGCTCTTTTCCTAAAAGATCACTAAAAGCCTGCACTGTTACATCTAGTCTTGTTAACTTATTACGAAGATCTAGCTCTTCTACTCTAAGTTCGTTGACTTGTTGAACAATATATTTTGCTCGTTCATTAAGATCTTCAAAAAGATATTCTGTACCATTATAAGTTATAGTACCGTTATTAGTTTCTGTCATTTTATTTCCTATTTAAATATATCTTGCCAGTTTCCGGTTGTACTCGCTTTTGAGTATTCGGTAGCTCTGTTTTCAAAAAAGTTAGCGTGTTCTACGCCGTTTAGCATATAGTCTAGCCAGTCTAAAGGATTTTTATCACTACCAAAAATCTTTTTCAGTCCTAGTCCTAGTAATCTTCGATCTGCTATATATCGAATATATAACTTTACATCTTCTGGTGTAAGATCAGGTACATCTGCACCCGCAAAACACAAGTCAATGAAAGCATCTTCTAGCTCTACAGAACGTTCTGCCGCACAATAGATTTCATACTTTAGATCGTCGTTCCATAACTCTGGATTCTCTTGAATATATGTACGGAATAATTGACTCATGCCTTCAACGTGAAGACTTTCATCTCTCACAGACCAAGTAACAATCTGACCCATACCTTTCATCAAGTTATGTCGGGGGAAGTTTAACAGAATAGCAAAACTACTAAACAACTGCACTCCTTCGGTAAAGCCTGAGTAAATAGCCATTGTTTTTGCAATATCCATTTTAGTACTCATACCAAAGTTGCTAAGATGCTCATGTTTATCCATCATAGCTTTGTGTTCCATAAACTTCTGATACTCATCATCACCGAAACCAAGTGTTTCTAGTAGTAATGAGTATGCTTCCTGGTGTACTGCTTCCATTGCTGCAAATGCAGATAGCATCATACGTACTTCAGGTTGCTTAAATGTTGGCAAATAGTGTGTAGCATAGCCACAACATACGTCAACATCTGCTTGCGTAAAGAAACGAAAGATATTTGCTAGTAGAGACTTATTGCCTTCACTAAGATTCTCACGAAAATCTTTCAAATCATCTGCAAGATTTACTTCATCTGGTAGCCAGTGCATATGTTGTTGAGACTTATAATGCTCAAACGCCCACGGATAGTTAAAAGGTTTATAGTATTCTCTTTCTTCTAATAAATTACTCATGATAACCACTCCATTATATCAGCTTTGCTTTTACCGCCTACTAGACGTCCTTGCTCTACACCTTCACTTGTGATAAGTACCATAGTTGGTACTCCTCTTATTCCAAACTCACCGGCTAAATCGGGTTGTTTATCTATATCCACACCTTCTACTGGGTAGGGTAGAACCATTTCATCAAGAGTTTTTTGTAACATCTTGCAAGGCCTACACCAATCAGCACTAAATTTTAGTATTTTCATTTTAACCCTCACACGCTAAACAAGCGCCTTCGTCGATACTATCGAACATATATTGTCTTAATGCTTCATCTGATACAGTTTCAGCTCTCTTTATTGCTTCACTACGCAAATAATATAGAGTTTTTACTCTTTGTTTCCACGCCATCATGTGTATAGCATGCAACTCTTGCTTTGATACATCAGCAGGGAAGAATACGTTAAGAGACTGACTTTGACAAATTTGCTGCTGTCTATCTCCTGCCATTTCAATAATCCACTTCTGATCTATCTCTACAGCTGTCTTAAATACATCTTTTGTGTAGTCATCTAAGAACTCTAGCTGCTGAACTGATCCACCATTTGTAATTACGCTTTTCCAAACTTCTTCAGTATCCATGCCAATTTCTTGGAGAGCGTGTTGTAAATACTCGTTTTTAAGTAGACTAGAGCCGCTTTTAGTTTTTTGGGTGAAAGCATTAGCCCTATAAGGCTCAATACTAGGACTAGTATTACCACAAATGATAGAACTACTAGCGTTAGGGGCCACAGCAAGAAGATGTGCATTCCTAACTCCGTAACCTTTGCCATCAGGGCACTCCCCTCTTTCTGTTGCAAGTTGTCTTGTGGCACGTACTGCCTCCTCTTTAATTCTTGTGAACATTCTATTATTTGCACCTTTCGCAAGCACACTCTCAAAAGGAATATTGTGTCTTTGTAGGTACGCATGGAAACCCATTGCCCCCAAACCAATACTTCTTTCTCTTTCTGCACTCAGCTTAGCACGATATAACGCATCAGGAGCATTCTCAATAAAGTGTGTAAGAACGTTATCTAACATTCGTACTAGATCAGGTATAAACTGCTCATTATCCTTCCATTCGTCATACTCTTCCAGATTTACACTTGATAGACAACATACTGCTGTACGCTCATCATCAGTGGCAAGAGTAATTTCAGAACATAAATTAGAGTGATGTACCTGTAATCCTGCATCTTTCTGAAATTGTGGTAAAGCGTCTTGTACTGTATCTTTAAACATAATGTAAGGTTCACCAGTCTCTACACGATTCTGAATTAATTTTACCCAAAGTGTTTTAGCGGAAACAGTTTTAGTAACTTCACCACTATGTGGATCTATTAGATCCCATGAATCGTCAAAGCCCTCTTCTCTTGTAGCTCCTTCGATTAATTCCATAAACTCGTCAGAAACAGTGACAGCATGGTGCAAGTTAGTAGACTTGCGGTTAACGTCACCCCCTGTAGGTTTACGAATGTCCAGAAACTCTTCAATTTCTGGGTGAGACATTTCCAAATATGCTGCATAACTACCTCTTCTTGTTACACCTTGCGAGAAAGCTAGCATCTCTGCATCAACCACTTTCAAGAAAGGAATTACTCCAGTTGACTCTGACCCCGCAGAGGTTCGACTACCTACTGATCGTACATCATTCCAACAACCACCAATGCCGCCACCCACAGAAGAAAGGAAAGCATTTTCGGTATAATGTCCTGTGATTCCTTCTCTTGAGTCTTCGACATAGTTAAGGAAGCAAGAAATAGGCAAGCCCCTACTAGTCCCACCATTACTAAGTACAGGTGTACTGAACATAAACCATAATTTACTAGCATAGTCGTATAACCTTTGTGCGTGTGCGTCGTCATCTGCAAATGTTTTTGCTGCCCGAGCGAACGCATCCTGGGGAGATGTTTCCCCTTCTACTAAATAACGATCTTCAAGAGTTTTCTTACTAAACTCTGATAGATAGTTATCTCTTTTATAATCAATTTGCATTCATCATTCTCCCTTCAATCTCGGACACATTGTCCATCCCAATTGCATCATCGCAATATGTTACTAAATCCATTAACTCGTAGTTTTTCAAGAGAACTTCTGCATTTGCATTCAACTCTTGTATATATTTATAACTACCACTCAATGGAATATTATCATAGATAGTCATGGCATCTCCATAGTCTCTTATAAGACCTTCGGCTCTCTTAGGGCCGATTCCATTAATGCCAGGAACATTATCCCCTTTGTCGCCTGTTAGACATTTAAAAGAGATATACTCCTCTGGACTAACATTGTAATGCTCACTCCAGTTGTCTATAGTTACTTCTTTTCGAGTAACGTAAGAAAATCTACTTACTCCGTCTTGAATTAACAAGTCCCAATCTCGGTCGCTAGAGATCAACCATACATCTTCTAGTCCGTAATCTTTCTTACGTTTGACAAGGTGGGCAGCAAGATCATCTGCCTCTACACCTTTGAAACGAAGAACTTGATATTCCTCAGCGAGTAGCTCTAGTGTTTCTTCGTACTCTTCGAAAAAGTCTATAAATGCTTGCTTCTCTTCTTCTGTCTGTGTTGCATACTTATCTTTTCGATTCTGCTTGTATTCTGGTAAAATCTCTTTTCTATAACTAGAGGAGCCCCAATCTGCGGTAATAATAACATTACCGCAATTATAAGAGTTTGCTAATGATTTTACTACTGCTACATAATCGTGTCGAAAATCTGTTCTGCCTTGATGCTTCCAACGGAACGCAAGGTTTAAAGCATCTACTACTAGTGCTGTACCGCTGTCTCCGCCTATTTTATCTTCAAAGTTAAAAGCCACCTATCCACTCCACGTCTTCTTTTAAGAAATCCTCGGCTAGTAGTATATAACAATCTAGAAACGCAATCCACAGATAATCTTCTGTGGTTTCTGGTGTTTCTTGTGTAGCTACAAATACCTTAGATCTATCGTATTTAAAAAATAGCATTGGCTTTTGATCTCCGCCTTCTGCCTGTATTACAATCTTTTTCCACCAACGTATAAGATTATTAGTCTTTTTAGCTGTAAATATCTTATCGTTCAGCGGTGAATCTTTATAGTTTTTTACTTCAATGCAGTAATGATTTCTCTGATTGGGGACATATAAGTCCCCTTTCAGGTACTCAAGAGCGCCAGAGGCAGGCACTCTCTCAAATTTCAGTCCGGTCGCTTCCCTCAGCATGTCCCTCACCAGGTACTCGCCTCTCGCTCCCTTCGCTCTCGAATCTACCATCTTCATCCTCTTCTTTCTTGGGGTCTGATACTGCTTGATCCCAGTTATTTTGTTGTGCCCACCACATTCTTCGTCTACCTGC
>Ga0181390_1000064_pt1 | contig 36724 bp, 63 predicted proteins | sample 13SPOviralmetaG_FD_130085 | JGI IMG/M metagenome (GOLD analysis project Ga0181390, IMG submission 130085) | Marine viral communities from the oligotrophic San Pedro Time Series (SPOT) site, San Pedro Channel, CA, USA - 13 SPOT_SRF_2010-07-21 | ecosystem: Environmental > Aquatic > Marine > Strait...
GTTGAATCACTTGATTATATTCGTTTACATAAAAAATATAGCTGGAAAGATGAACCGAGTTGGAAACTAGATGCTATTGGGGAAAAATATGTTGGTATGAATAAAGTTGAATATGAAGGAAACTTAGATCAATTGTTTGAAACCGATATACAAAAATTTATTCAATATAATTTTGTTGATGTTGAAATTTTACAAAAATTAGATGAAAAATTACAATACATTGCTTTAACTAAAAATCTATCACATAAAGGTAAACATAATTATAGTGAAGTTTATTCTAATAGTGTAACTCAAGATGGAGCAATTTCAGCTTACTTATTATCTCAAAATATAATCCCACCACCTAAAGAACCTAATCCTCAAAAGAAAGATGGTTATGCTGGAGGATACCTTTTTTGCCCTAAAGCAGGATTATACAAGTATATGTTTGATGAGGATTTAACATCGCTGTATCCATCTATAATTATGTCAATTAACATAGGTAAAGAAACATTCGTGGGTCGTATTATAGATGCAGATGATCGTAATAATAGATTGGGTCTTAACGATTTAAAAGAACGTGATCCTAAGGATTTATTATTAGTTGAAAATGGAAAACGACGTCAAACTAATGTTGAAGCTGGAGAATTAGTGAAAATAATTAAATCACAAAATTTAGCTGTAGCTGCTAATGGTTCAATGTTTAGAACAGATAAAGAAGCAGTATTATCAACTATACTTAAAAAATGGTTTGAAGAACGTGTTTTATATAAAGGACGTATGAAAAAAGCATATAAGTCTGGGGATAAAGAAGCAGGTGAATATAATCATTTAATGCAATATACAATGAAAATTTTGCTTAATAGTTTATATGGGGCTACAGCATTGCCCTCATTTAGATACGGTATGAATCAATCTATATTAAGTGAAGCAATTACATTATCAGGACACAGAATTATACAAGAATCAGCTCTATGTGCTAACAGACATATGAATAAAGTTATGCGTGGGGAATTAAAACTAGAAATATAATGGGTAATTTTGATTGGGTAGTTACAAAAACAATAACCCCATGGGGTGAATTTAATGTATTACTTAGTGAAAACAATACTAAAGTAAAAAAAATAATTATAAACCCTCATAGTAAGTTATCTTACCAATCCCATAAAAAAAGACAAGAACAATGGGTTTTAATTGAAGGGATTTTAACAGTAATTAGAGATGATGATGAATATATTCTAGATAGATCAGGTGAATCTTTTACTATTCCTTTAGGATCTAAACATAGAGCCTGGAATAATACAGATAAACCTGTAACATTTATAGAAGTTCAAACTGGAACTTATTTTGGGGAAGATGATATTATTAGATACGAAGACGATTATAATAGAAAATAAATATGGCATTAAAAAAACAATCAATTAGAAACAACATGCACATAACAGTGGATGGGAAGGAAGTTATTAAAGATGACCTAATACTCTTAAGTGAAGAATGGAATGAAACCCAAGAAAACTTTTTTAGAAAAATGTTAAGACAAGGCGGGCATTTTAGATTAAAAGGTCGTAAATTTATAATTGAATTAAAAGAAAGAGCAGATCTAGATTCAAATGGAGACAAACCAGTTAATTTACCCCCAATCCCAGGAGAAAGATCATTTTAATATGAAACATTTAGAAGAAACACCTTGGTGGATTTGTGATACAGATGATGAAAATTACTGTGCTTATGTAGATACTGATTCTAATTATTTTAATGCCGAACCTATATTACTTCATTTATATCCTAATTTTGAAGATTTTAATAGTAAAGAAAAAGATGATATTTTAGAAAAAGTAGCACTTAAGTATCAAGATGTTATTACTGATCATTATGATATTTTAGCTAAAGAATGCTTTAATGTATCAGAACATAGACTTGAAATGAAAACCGAATGTGTAATTAGATCAGCTTATTTTAGAGCAACTAGACGTTATGCACAGTGGATTACTAAACAAGAGGGTATTGAAAAAGAAACTTTAGACATTAAAGGTCTAGAGTTCATGAAAGCAAATTTTCCACCTATTTTAGGGGAATTTTTTAATGATATTCTTCAACAAGTACTTAAAGGAGAAGAAAAATCAAATATAATTGATCAAATTAAAGTATTTAAAAAACAAATATTAGGTGGAGAAATTCCATTAGCAAAATTAGGTAATCCAACAGCCGTAAAAAAATTACAAAAATACTCAGGTACTAGTGCTAGAGCAGGTGAAATGTTTACTGAAATACTTAAAGGTGCTCCTGCACCAGTAAGAGCAGCTATTAGATATAATGATTTATTAAAATTATGGAAATTAGATAGAAAACATAATTTAATAACAATGGCTGATAAAGTAAAATGGATTTATTGTAAAGATAACCCCTATAAAATAGAAGCATTAGCATTTTTTGATTATGATATACCAGAAAAAATTCAAGACTTTTTAAATAGATATGCTGATAGACAAAAAGTATTTGATTCAATATTATTAAATAAATTAGAAGGTTTTTTTAGTGATTTACAATGGTCATTAGATTTAAATCCTTATACAAATGCACTAAGTTCTTTTGAAATTTAAAATAAAATTCGTATATTCCAGTTATGATAAATAAGTCAACACTAACATCAGTTATCTCCAAATATTACCTAAATGGTTTAAATAACCAGGTAAAATGGAGAATTAAAGATAATAAACTAACTATTTACGCAGGTGAATCAGGTAGAGTATGTAAAATAGAACATAATAATTTTCCATTAGAAGATTCAGAATTAGGTGTTTTTGATACACATAAATTAAGCAAGTTAATATCTATCACTAATGGTGAATTAATGGTATCATTAGAAAAAATAAAATCTGTGTATATTAAAATGCATATTGCTGATTTAAATTTTGATTTAACCTACTCACTAGCTGATATTCTTATTTTAGGGAAAAATACATATTATGAAGACCCAGATTCATTTGAAATGGAGCTTGATTTAGAAAGAGAAGATATTGATCATTTAATTAAAGCTAAAAGTGCATTAGCAGATGTAAATAATATGTTACTTACAAGTACTACAGATATGGATGGGAATAATATTTGTGAGTTTATATTTGGTGATAATACTGGATTTTCAAATAAAATTACATATCAAATTCAAGGTAATATAACTAAAAGTGATATAGAAATACCTTTTGATTCTGATATATTTAAAGATATTCTAAATTCTAATAAAGATATGGATAAAGGTACTTTAAAACTATCAGAACAAGGAATGTTAAAATTAAACTTCTATTCCGAAGAAGTAAATAGTGAATATTTTATAGCAAGAAATGAATAAAAAAATAATAGACAAAGATAACAATAAAGAATCTGAATATGGACCTATTCATTCTAACAGATTTAATGTAAATCCAAATGCTAATAAAAGGATTTGGGTAGTAGATGATTTTTATGAAGATCCTTTAGCTGTTAGAAAACACGCATTATCCCAAACTTACCATGATGATCCTGGGTATTTAGGTAAACGTACTAGAAAACAATGGTTTTTTGATGGGATGAAAGAAAAGTTTGAAGAAACTTTAGGGAAAAAAATTACTAAATGGGAACATTATGGAATGAATGGAAGGTTTCAATCAAATATAGCAGGTACAAAATTAGTTTATCATTGTGATGAACAATCGTATGCTGCTGCTATTTATTTAACTCCTTATGCTCCTTATTGGACTGGTACTTCTTTTTGGGCATATAAACACTATAACCCAGGTAATTTAGGAAGTGCCCATTCTATTAGACATGATAGTCATCCTGATTTAAATCAAGCATTTCCTATTGGTAAAGAAACTTTTGTAGACAGATCTCCTTATGATTTAGTTGATGTAGTAGGAAATGTATTTAATAGGTTAGTTCTATGGGATGCTGGTTTAATCCATTCAGCATCTGAATATTGTGGTTGGGATCTTGAATCAAGTAGATTATTTCAAATATTTTTCTTTGATGCAGAATAAAAAATTAACATACGTATAACAAAATAACATTGTAGCTAGGGCACAAGTTATATTTTTAATTAATCGGGAGCTTCGGCCCCACAAAACTAAATGATATGAGTACATTACAATTACTAGAGAGGCATCTAAGTCCTTTCGACATTCTTTTTAAGAATCACTTCAATGCTGAAGAGAAATTTGCACCAGCATTAAATTCAAAACAACCACATCCACTTAATATTTTCTATGATGATAAAGGACTTCATTTTGAAGTTGCCTGTACTGGGTTAACTAAAAAAGATGTTATTCTTGATATCGAAGGAGATATTTTAAAAATTACCTATAAAAAACCTGAAGATAAAGGGGATAATTTTGAAGGGTATATTTATCATGGTTTATCTAAAAAGTCCTTTGACTTAAGATATAAAATAGCACCTAAATTTGATTTATCAATAACTGAAGCAGAAATGCTTGATGGTTTGTTGAAAATTTTTATACCTTTAGCTGATGAAGCTAAACCAAAGTCTATTAAAATAAAATAAAAGTTTTACTAAAAAAGCGTGTCCTAGCGCAATATTATTCGTATATTCACGTCTAAATAAATAAGTTATATATGGCAAGAAAACCAAAATCATTGACAACCATTTCAGATCCTTTAATGGAACCCTATTACATAACCCGAGATGAGTTATGTTATACAGTAAACGAAAGGATTACCCCTGATAAAAATCATTTTAGATCAAAAGGAAATGGAACTGAGTATGCAAAACCACAAGGATATTATCCTGAATTTCAACAAGCACTTGTAAAAGTAGCTAAAGAAAAATTACACACTCGAAAGAATTATGAAACACTTTCAGAGTTTTTGAATGAATTTAAATTAATAGAAACTAACATTAAAAATTACACAGATGGCCTTAGAAGCACTATTTGATGCGGTTATAGTTAAACCGATCGAAATTGAAGAAACCACTTATGGGAATATAATAGTCCCAGATTTAGGTAAAGAAAAAAATGAAACAGGAACTGTTATTGCAGTTGGTCCTGGAAAACCTACAATAACTGGAGATTTTATCCCAACCCAAATAAAAATAGGGGATAAAGTAGTATTACCTACTATGGGGTTTACTAAATTACCCTATGATGGAGATGAATATTATGTAGGTCCAGAAAATCAAATATTAGCAAAAATTACAGAAACAGTAACTGTTGAAGAAGTATTAGCTGAAACAGAAGTAAATTCAATTGATAAAGAAAATTTAGAAAATATATAACAAATGGAAACAGAAATTAAATACGGAAAAGTTGCTAGAGAAGGATTAATGCAAGGCATTAATAAATTAGCAGATGCAGTTGTATCAACATTAGGACCTGCAGGTAGAAATGTAGTAATTTATAAAGGAGTAATGGATGCACCTGTTTCAACTAAAGATGGTGTAACTGTAGCTAAATCATTTGTTCAAACTAATTCAAGTGAACAATTAGGTCAATTATTAGTTAGACAAGCTGCTATGAAAACTGGAGAAAAAGCGGGTGATGGAACTACAACATCTACTTTATTAGCCAGAGAAATGATTAAACATGGATTACAGGCGCTTGATAGTGGGGAAAATGCTGTTAAAATAAAAAGAGATATTGATGAAGCAACATCAAATGTTATAAAAAAATTAAGAGGAATATCAGAAGATATTTCAGGTGAAGAACAATTAGAACAAATTGCAACTATTTCATCAAATAATGATAGTGAAACAGGAAAGTTAATTGCTACTGCTATTGAAAAAGTAGGATTAGAAGGAGTTGTCCATATAGAAGAATCAAAAACCGGAGAGACTTATTTAGAAACTGTTGAAGGGTTACAGTTTGATAGAGGTTACAAATCACCTTATTTTGTTACAAATAATAATGATATGACTTCTGTACTGGACAATCCCCTTATCCTAATAGCAGATCAAAAATTAACACAAGTTAAAGAATTATTACCTATTTTAGAGAGTGTATCTTCACAAGCAAGATCACTTTTAATTATTGCTGAAGACATTGATAATGAAGCTTTAGCTACTCTTATTGTTAATAAAATGAGAGGGACTATGAGTGTATGTGCTGTAAAAGCACCTGATTTCGGTGATAGAAGAAAATTAGTTTTAGAAGATATTGCAATAACAACTGGAGGTACAGTATTTGATACTCAAAAGGGTATGAAATTAGATAAATTTAGTTGGGATTGGTTTGGAGAAGCTAGAACTGTAACTGTAGAAAAAGAATCTACAACAATAGTAGATGGTAAAGGTGATGTTAAAGTAATTGAATCACGTATTGAAGAATTACAAAAACAAATAGACAAAGCAACAACCCCATTTGAAATTGAAAAACTACAATCAAGGTTAGCAAAATTTGTTGGGGGAGTAGCTATTGTTCATGTGGGTGGAAACACTGAAACAGAAATGTTAGAAAAGAAAGATAGAGTTGATGATGCCTTACATGCAACAAAAGCAGCAATTGAAGAAGGAATATTACCTGGGGGAGGAGTTGCTTTATTATATGCTTCTCAAATTTTGGAAGGGAAAACAACAGGTAACCAAATTGTATCTTTATCTTGTAAAAGACCATTTGAACAAATTTTGATTAATGCTGGTTATGATGATACTGAAGCACAAATGTTAGGTAAATATAAACTAGTAGAATCAGGAAATAATGAATGGGCAGGTATTGATGTTGATAGTGGAGAAGTTGTGGATTTTAAATCAAGAGGCGTGATTGATCCAATGAAAGTTACTAGATTGGCGTTAGAAAATGCAGCATCAATTGCTGGTACTGTATTATTAACAGAATGTACTTTATCTCAAGATAAAAATTCAGTTGAAGAAAAATTAAGACACGTACATTCAGCTACTCAGGGATCAATGCAAGGAGAATTATATTAATATGAGCAAACCAGAAACAAAAATAATTGAAGATTATATCCTAATTGCCAGGCGAGTTCCGCCTGGCGATAAATGGAGATTAGTTGCAAATGAACCTGATGGTCCTGTTCATAAAACTCTAACTGATACTTTAGAAGCTTACATGACAAAAACAGGATTTAGAGGTGAGTATAGATTAGCTCCATTAAAAAGCCAATTATACGCTATCAATACAGATGAAGTAGAAGTAAAAATTGAACCTGAAAAGAAATATTCTATTTATGGAGAATACTAACCATAGCTTATTAGTAGAAAAATATCGACCTTCTAAGTTAAAAAATTATGTGGGAAATGAAAATATTAAAAAATCTATTTCCCAATATTTAGAACAGAATGATATTCAAAATTTAATATTTTACGGACCTGCGGGTACAGGTAAAACTACATTAGCTAAAATAATAATTAAAAATTTAGATTGTGATCACATTTATATTAACGCTTCTGACGAGCGTGGGATCGAAACTATTAGGGATAAAGTCTCTGGTTTCGCATCGGTTGCTTCATTTAAGCCCCTCAAGGTTGTTATCTTGGACGAGGCGGATTTTCTCACGATTCAAGCGCAAGCGTCGCTCAGAAACATAATTGAAACATTTTCTCGTACTACAAGATTTATTATGACTTGTAATTTTGTAGAACGTATTATTGATCCTCTACAATCTAGGTGTCAAGTACTTAAAATTGTACCTCCAACTAAAAAAGATGTTGCTAAACATTTAAATTGGATCTTACAACAAGAGTCAATTAAACACGATATAAATGATTTAGTACCATTAGTTAATCAATATTATCCTGATCTACGTAAATGTATTAATACTATACAGTTATCTACACAAGGTAATACATTAAAATTAGACCAATCAATATTAGTATCATCTAATTATATAGATAAAGTTATTAATGCTTTATCAGGTAAATCTAAATTTAATGATATTCGTCAAATTATAGCTGATGCTAATGTAGATGATTTTGATGAATTATTTAAATCATTATTTGATAGAGCAAATGAATACTTACCAGGTAAAGAAGGTACAGTAGCTATTTTAATAAATGAACACCAATATAAAGCTAATTTCCGCATCGACAAGGAAATAAATACAATGTCGTTAATTCAAAACTTAATAAATAATAAATAATTATGCAACAAGCACCACAACAACCTCAAATTGATTTAAAAAACACCACTGAAGTTAAAAATTTTAACGGTGGATCAATTTTCCAACAAGGAGTAATTTTACGTAAAGTATCTCGTTTTGTAACAGGAACAGATGATGATGCCGTATTACCTATTCCAGTATTTTATGATCCTGAAACTAAAAAAATATTAACTGATTCTGTACCTAAGGATTTAAGAGAAGAGTTAGCTGATGAATTGTGCTAATATATTTGATTGGCTCAAACATATAAACCAATATAAAACCCCAGTCGATAAGTTTTCGGATAAAGACTGGGATGTTTTTAATAGTTATATGGTTCATAGATTTTTATCTATGAATAAGGATTATCTTGAAATAGTAAATTATGTTCAAGAATATCCACCTCAAGAAAAAAGAGCTATATATCAAGTATATAAAGAATTTATACCCCAAAATAGTAAATGGAATAAATATATTAAATCAAAATCAAAACAACCTAATAAAGATTTAGTTATTTATATTAAAAATTATTTTGAATGTTCCAGTAAAGAAGCAAAAGAATATATAAATATATTGGATACCCCAGAAATTAATCGTATATTAGATAATATAGGATTAAGTAAAAAAGAAATAAAACCCTTAATAAAATGATAAAATTAATAGAAATGTTACGTACGTCTGCACTAGCAGATAAAGCAAAAGCACTATTATCACTTGAATTACTAGGTGATAGAGCAGTTGGAATTGGTGACCACACAACAGGAGATTTTTATAAAAATGCTGAAGAAGCACTTGCTATGTTAGTTGATGCTGATGATAGACTAGCAGCCATAGATAAGTATTTTTCCTTAGAACAGCAAATTAATGGGTGATTCAATTAAAAAATATTTTACAGATATGAGTGATAGAGAAATTATGGACGCTAAAAGAGGAGTATCAACAAAATTAGGTGTACAAGTATTCGAAAAAGAATATCCTGAGTTGTCTAAAGAGTTTAAACAAATTCAAAAAGAAATGTATGAAATGTTTGCTCGGAAACATATGGATTATGGTTTAAATAACATAGCTTTAGGTGGAGATATCGTTAATAACAGCGATGATAAACAATTCTCACTAACTGGGTTATGTATTAGATTAACTGATAAAATATCACGTTTAAAAAACCTATTAATTAATGGTAAAGCATTTGTTGAAGGTGAAGGTATACAAGATACATTTATTGATATAGCTAATTATGGAATAATCGGTCTTTTAGTAGGTCGTGATAAATGGAAAAAATAATTTGGCTAAAAAAATCCCAAAAATAATAAAGGAGATTAGAAATAATCCTCCATCACCTATAAATTTTGCATTTCAAAAGAATATTTCTTATTCTCAAATGTCAATATTTAGAGGATGCCCTCATAGGTGGAAATTACAGTATAAAGACAAAATCAAACGATTTACGTCTTCTATACACACTGTATTTGGGACAGCTGTACATGAATCAATGCAACATTATTTAGATGTAGCATACGAAAAATCATTTGCAGCAGCAGATAGGGAAATAGATATAAAAGATCATTTCCAAAATGCTTATATATCTGAATATCAAGCTCAATATAAGAAAAATAATAATGAACATTTTTCAGATGCCTCGGAAATGAGAGAATTCTTTGAAGATGGCGTAGCAATATTAGAATGGTTTAAGAAAAAACGTAGTAGATATTTTAGTAAAAAAGGTACATATTTAGTTGGTTGTGAGTTACCAATTATAATAGCACCAAATAAAATGTATAATAACGTATTATACATGGGGTATCTAGATGTTGTCACATACCATGAAGAAACAGAGACATTTAAAATAATCGACATAAAAACCAGTACTAAAGGTTGGAATGATTATGCTAAAAAGGATGAAGATAAACAATACCAATTATTATTATATAAACAATATTTTTCTGAACAATATGGAATACCATTAGATAAGATTGAAATTGAGTTTATGATATTAAAAAGAAAAGTGTTAGATATAGATGATGAAAATATTATGTCACCATATCAAGCATATAGAGTACAACAATTTACACCTCCAAGTGGTAAAATAAAATTAGGTAGGGCAAAAAGTGCTATCAATGGTTTTATTAATGAGTGTTTTACCTCAAATGGAGGTATTAAAGAAAAAACATACCCTAAAACACCATCAAAATGGACTTGTAATTTTTGTCCTTATAAAGAAGAAAAAGAATTATGTGGGGAAGGTATAATCTACTGATATCCCAATATATGTATACTAAAATAATGTTATTAAAATCAAGACTATGAACGCAAAAAAACCAATGACACTTACCAGTGTAAAAGTAAAAAGCGATTTATTCGAGAATTTCAAGATTGAATGTGTAAAACGAAAGTTTTCATTTCAAAAACTTGCTGATAGATCTATTTATCTGTTTCTTACAGATGAAAATTTCCGTAAAGCTATTACAAATCAAACAGATCTCGAACTATAAATTGTATTAAAAAATGAATAAAAGTTTTAAGTATCTTCCTAAAGAAAAAAGGAAGAAAATATTGTTAATATGTGACGATATTAGAGTACACTCAGGTGTAGCAACAGTTGCAAAAGAAATAGTTCTTCATACCTCTCAACATTTTAATTGGGTACAAATGGCAGGAGCGATTAAACACCCAGAAAAGGGTAAAAGATTAGATCTTTCTGCAGACACTAATAAAAGTCTAGGAATAGAAGACGCTTCAGTATTTTTATATCCAGTTGATGGATATGGAAATGAAAATATAGTAAGGGAAATTATTAGTATTGAAAATCCTGATGCTATAATGTTAGTTACTGATCCAAGATATTTTACATGGTTATTTAATATGGAAAATGAAATCCGTAAAAATATTCCAATTACATATTTAAATATTTGGGATGATTACCCTGCTCCAATGTATAATAGACCATACTATGAAGCATGTGATTTACTAATGGGTATTTCTAAACAAACTGTTAATATTAATAAATTAGTTTTAGAGGGTGTTGAGAATAAATTATTTAAATACATTCCCCATGGTTTAGATCATACTAAATATTTCCCTATTGAAGAAAAAGATAAACAATATAAAGAATTTAAGAAGTTTAGAAAATCATTATTAGGAGATGATGATCCTGAGTTTGTAGTATTTTTTAATTCTAGAAATATTAGACGAAAACAAATCCCAGATACTATGTTAGCATTTAGAAGCTTTTTAGATAGTTTACCTGAGGCTAAAGCTAAAAAATGTTATTTAGTACTTCATACAGAAATGGTATCACAAGCAGGTACTGATTTAAATAAAGTAACAGAATTTTTATTTAGTGAAAAGTATGAAAATAATATAAAATTTTCAACTTCAAAATTAAATCAAAAACAACTAAATTTTTTATATAACATGGCAGATGTTCAAATGTTATTAACATCTAATGAAGGATGGGGATTAACCATTACAGAAGCAATGTTATCAGGTACACCTATTATAGCTAACACAACAGGTGGAATGCAAGATCAAATGAGATTTGTTGATGAAAATGGAAAATGGTTTACACCAAGTGCTGATATACCTTCTAATCATAGAGGTACTTATAAAAAGCATGGTGAATGGGCATTCCCAGTTTACCCAACAAGTAGATCAATCCAAGGTTCACCTCCAACACCTTATATATTTGATGATAGATGTGACTGGGAAGATGCTTATAAAAAATTAGGACAAGTATATTCCTTATCCTCCGAAGAAAGAAAATCTAGAGGGTTAAAAGGTAGAGAATGGGCTTTAAGTGAAGAAGCCGGATTTACCTCAGAATATCAAGCAAAAAGAGTTATAGAAGCATTTAATGAATTATTTGAAACATGGAAACCTAAAGAAAAATATGAAATTGTAAATGCAACGGAGCACAAAGGAAGAGTTTTAAACCATAAATTAATATATTAATGAGCAAACCAAGATTTGTAATATCCTCCCCATTTGATACTTATTCAGGGTATGGAGCTAGATCAAGAGACGTTATTAAGTCAATTATAAAAAGTGATAAATATAAAGTAGAGTTATTATCCCAAAGATGGGGTAATACATTATGGGGTTTTTGTAAACAAAATCCTGAATGGTCTTTTTTACTAAACCATTTAGCATCACCCGATTGGCAGAAGGTACAACCAGAAATTTGGATGCAAATTACAATTCCAAATGAATTCCAACCTATTGGGAAGTATAATATAGGCTGTACTGCAGGGATAGAATCAACTGCGTGCCAAGCTGAATGGATACAAGGTTTAAATAGAATGGATATTAATTGGGTATCTTCTAAACATTCTAAAAAAATATTTGAACAAGTAAAATATACCCAAACCCACCCCCAAACAAAACAACCAATAGGAGAAGTAAAATTAGAAAAACCAATTGAAGTTATTTTTGAAGGAGCTGATTTAGATGTATATAAACAAATTCCATCTAATGAAATTAAAAATGTAAAATTAGATGATATTAAAGAATCATTCTGTTATTTATTTGTAGGACATTGGATGCAAGGTGAATTTGGTCATGATAGAAAAAATGTAGGTAAATTAGTAAAAGCATTTTTAGAAATATTTAAAAATAAACAAAATAAACCGGCATTAATATTAAAGGCTACAACCGGAGTTACTTCATATATTAGTAGAGAAGAGATTTTAAATAAAATAAATATTCTAAAAAAATCAGTAAATTCTAAAGATTTACCTAACATTTATATATTAAATGGAGATTTTACAGACAGTGAAATGAATGAAATATATAATAACCCAAAAGTTAAAGCTATGGTTAGTTTAACTAAAGGGGAAGGATATGGTAGACCTTTATTAGAATTTGGTTTAACAGGTAAGCCAATTATAGCGTCAGGATGGAGTGGTCAAGTTGATTTTTTACATAAAAATAATACTTACTTAATCCCAGGTAAATTAGAAAACGTTCATGATAGTGCTGCTAATAAATGGTTAATTAAAGAGTCTAAATGGTTCCAAGCTGATGATAGTCATATAGGACAATATTTTGAAGAAGTTTATAAAAAGTATAATAAGGCACTTAAAAAATCGAAAAAACAAATAAAATACGTCAAAAATAATTTTAGTTGGGGTAAAATGGATGAATTAATAAATAATGTTTTAGATTCAAATGTACCTGAATTTCCAAAACAAGTCCAATTAAATCTACCAGAACTGAGTTTACCAAAATTAGAAAAAATATAAATTATGAAATTTGATGCTTTACAAGAATGTAGTCGTTGTGGTTCTGATGCCTGTTATACTCAAGAAGTAACTAAAGACATATCTATAGAATTATGTTATGGGTGTGGTTTTCAGTCTAATTCTTTAATGAAAAAAGGTTCAAAATTTTTTAATGAACAATTTGAATTATTACCTGAACTTCATAAAGAATTAATGGATGAAGAAGAAGATACTGGTAAAGTATGGATGCCTACTATTATTAATATTAAAGATAAAGGAATGGTATTTGCCAATGGAAATGGTAGATATGATTGGGGATGGTCAGCTGTAAAAGCTATCCCAGATGAAGAAAAAGAATTTAAAATGGATATGACTACATTATCTAATTATAAAGAACGTGACTTTATGGATGCTCTTTCATATATTGGAGTATTACCAGAATAGATATGAAGATAAGTTATGCAATAACAGTTTGTAATGAGTTTGTAGAAATACAAAAACTTGTAAATTTTGTAAGACAAAATAAAAGACAACAGGATGAAATCATTGTACTTTTTGATCAAAAAAATGGTACAGAGGAAATTGCAAGTTGGTTAACTAAACAGTCTAAATATCCAAACTTTCAGTTTTGGAGAGGATTAGATTTTAATGGGCATTTTGCTAATTGGAAAAACCAATTAACTGATTATTGTAATGGGGATTATATATTTCAAATAGATGCTGATGAAACCCCAAATAAGTCTTTAATAGATAATTTACCTTTAATTTTAGAAGCAAATCCTGACAATGAAGTTTATTTAGTTCCTAGAGTAAATACAGTAGAAGGATTAACTCAAGAACATATCAATAAATGGAGATGGAATGTAAATGAAAAAGGGTGGGTTAATTGGCCTGATTATCAATGGAGAATTTGGAAAAATAAACCAGAAATTAAATGGGTAAATAAAGTTCATGAAAAATTAGAAGGATTTAAAACTTATGCTCCTCTTCCTGCTGAAGAAGGCGTAGCTTTATATCATCCTAAAACGATAGATAAACAAGAAAAACAAAATAAATATTACGAGACATTATGAGAAAAATATGGTACGCCCCTTATAAACACGAAGCATACGGTCAAGAAGAGATAGATGCTGTAGTAAAATCACTTGAATCAGGATGGTTAGGTGGACAAGGTCCTAAATCCGTAGAATTTGAAGAAAAAATTGCTAAAACATTTGGTAAAAAATATGGTGTATTTGTAAATTCAGGATCATCAGCATGTTTATTAGCCATTGCTGCTTTAGATTTACCTAAAGGAACTAAAATTATTACTCCTGCTTGTACATTTGCTACTACATTAGCCCCAATTATTCAATTAGGGTATGTACCTGTATTTGTTGATGTAGGTTTAGATACATATTGTGCTATTATAGATCAAGTAATATCTAAAGTAACAGATGATACATCAGCAATTATGTTACCAAATTTAATTGGTAATAAACCAGATTGGGATAAATTAAAAAGATATTTAGTTGAAATGGGTAGAGATGATATTTTCCTAATTGAAGATTCAGCTGATACTTTAACTAAGACCCCAGTAACAGACGTTGCTACTACAAGTTTTTATGCCTCGCATGTTATAACAGCTGGTGGAGTAGGTGGAATGGTAATGTATAATGATAAAAAACATGTTACTAAATGTTTACAATATAGAGATTGGGGTAGATTAGGAGATGATTCGGAGATTATGGATGATAGATTTAATCATGTTGTTGATGGGATACCTTATGACCATAAATTTTTATATAGTGTATTAGGTTACCATATGAAAGCAAGTGAAATGAACGCTGCATTTGGTATTGTTCAATTAGAAAGATTTGGGGTTAATAGTAAAATTAGAAGAGATAATGTTGAGCGTTATATAAAAAATCTAAAGGGTGTTGGTGATTTAATTTTACCTGATGATAGTATTGAACCAAATTGGTTAGCTATGCCTTTACAAACTGAAAATAGATTAGAATTATTAACATTTTTAGAAGAACAAAATATTCAAACAAGAGTTACATTTGCTGGTAATGTTACTAGACACCCAGTTTATAGAGAATATTTAGAAGATTTTGAAAATTCTGATATTATTATGAAAAATGGTTTTTTATTAGGAGCTCACCACGGTATGACAGTTGAAGACGTTGATTATGTTTGTGATAAAGTAAAAGAATTCTTTGAAAGATAATAATAATGCAGTATATAAAGTATAATACAGACCATTACCCATTTAAAAAGATTGTTAAGGGTTTATTAGAAACTAATAGTCTAGAACAAATTCATAATGAACAAGATTATAAATTATTTATTAAAGGTACGGATCAATCAACAATATGGCATCGTAGATATTATGATAATTTAGATAAATTTTTACCTTTATATGATAAATTTATAAATAAAGTAATAAAACCAATATTTGGGGAAGAAGTAATATACCAAAAAATACCTACCTTTAGAACCCAATTAGTAAACAATTTAGGTGTTTTTGAATTCCACAGAGATAGAGATTATTCACATAATGAAGAAGTATGGAATTTCTTTTTACCTTTTACTGATGCCTATGCTACTAATACTATTTGGGTAGAATCCGAAGAAGATAAAGCAGATTATACCCCTATGACTACCTTATATGGACAGGTAGTAAAATGGAATGGTTGTAAATTAATGCATGGTAATAAACAAAATAATACTCAAAATACTAGAGTAAGTGTGGATTTTAGATGTATCCCTTTATCTAAGTATAAGGAGGAAGAGGGAGCAGTTTCTATATATTCTAAAATGAAATTTAAAGTAGGAGATTATTATAAAATAACTGGATGAAGATATTAATATTAGGAGATGGGTTACTAGGAACAGAATTAGCAAATCAAACAAATTGGGATCTTATTAGTAGGACTACTCATGGTCTTGATTTTAATGATTTAACTCCTTGGTTTCAATACTTAGTTAAATATGATATAATAGTCAATTGCATAGCACATACTGATTCTTATTCATCAAATCCAATCCCACATTATAATATTAATTACAAATCAGTATCAAGGCTATCTGATTGGTGTTCAGAATATGGTAAAAAATTAGTACATATATCTACTGAATTTGTTTATGCTAATAACCCAACTCCACCATCTGAAGATGATTTACCTTTTCCAGATAATACTTGGTATGCTTATACTAAATTATTAGCAGATGAATATATTAAATTAAATAATAAAAATTATCTTATTTGTAGAGAATTACATAAACCTAATCCTTTTATTTATGATAAAGTTTGGAAAGTTCAAACATCTGGAGATACTGTTGATAAAATAGCAGGATTAATAATTCAATTAATAAATAAAAATGCTAGTGGGGTTTTTAATGTAGGTACTGGAGATAAATGGTTAAAAGAAATTGCACCCAAAACAAGTAAAGTAATACCTCCCCCATTTAAAACTCCATTTGATACAAGAATGGATTTAACTAAACTTAATAGATTTTTAAATGAATAAATCAATAATATTTTTATCCCAAATGGGGTTTAAGGGTAAAATACCTAGAAATCACCCAAATATGAGAGTAGAGTTTGCACAAATGTGTACTTTACAAGCAGACCATGATAGTTTATTTAATACAAATTCTATAACAACAAAATATGATATAGCTATATTATTAATACCCAAAACTGGTAAAGACAGAGATAAATTAGAAACTATTGATATAATATCTGAAGCAAGAAAAATAGCAAATAAAGTTTTATTCATGCAAGAAGGTCCTAGTTGGATTTTTCAAGATATGAGAGTAGAACAACAAATATGGCATTATAATATACTTTCCAATGTAGATGGGATACTAACTGAAAATAAAACAGATATACCTTATTTTCAAGGTATAAACCCTTCAATACCTGTAAATGATATTACTTCTTTAATGATAACTGATTCAGTTCAAAAAGCATTAAACATTAAAAAAGAAAATAAAGTAATAATAGGAGGAAATTTTACTAGGTGGTATGGTGGTTTTGATAGTTTTGTAACTGCAAGACACTTACAAGTCCCTATTTGGGCCCCTTCAATGGGTAGAAGACAACCAAATGAAGAACAATTAGTAAATCATTTACCTTATATGCAGTGGGTAGAATGGATTTATAAATTAGCTGAATTTAAATATGCTATACATTTAATGCCTACCATAGCTGCCGGTACTTTTGCTATGAACTGTGGGTTTTTAGGGATACCGTGCGTAGGATATAGTGAATTAGACACACAACGTAATATACACCCAGATTTAAGTGTAGAAATGGGAGATACAGCTGCTGCAATAAAATTAACATCAAAATTAAGAGATGATAATGAATTTTATAATGAATGTAGTAAAAATGCTCAGTTAAATTATCAAAAACATCATAGTGAAGAGGTAGTTAATACATATCTAAATAAATTTTTTAATTCCTTATGAATATAAATGTAGTTATACCAATTGATGATACTCATCCTAATATTGGATGGGGTATGCCTGATGATGAGTGTACTAATTACTTAACATTATTAAATCAGGAATATGGGTGTAAGTTTACTCATTTTGTACCCTCTAATTACCATAAAAATTTCCCTATATCTAAATTTAAAGAATGGGTAGATTTTTGGAATGATTTTGATTGGATTGAATTAGCAGCACATGGGCATTATCATAAACGTAATATTATAGACCCTAATTGTAGAGAATGTGAATTTGTAGAATTAGATTATAATACTGCTAAAGAAAGACTAGATAAATGTTTGTATGAATGGGAACAAGTAGGTATTAAACCTAAAGGATGGAGAATGCCTGGTTGGTTAGCAACACAGGGTTCATTTGATGCTGTTAAAGAAAAATTTGATTACGTAGCTATTCATGGTAGATTAAACGATAATATTAATCTAGAGGGTATTAAAGTATTTAAAGGTGAAAATCCAATACATGATGCTTCATCTATGAATATCATTGATAATAATTTATATTTTCAATCTCATATAGCAGGAAAATATAATCAAAATAATTGGAATAAAGAAAATTATGAATATTTTAAAAAAGTTCTTGATGCTCTAATTAATAATGGAAATACTTTAAATTTTAAAACATTTTCTGAATTATGTTAAAGATACAATTTATTATTTTAGGATGGCATTATAACCCAATTTCATATCAAAAAGGTTTATTAGAATTAATTAAAAATAATCCTAATGTAGATATTAAGGTTTATTTTGTGTGTAAAAAAGAACCCACACAATTTGTTAAAGATAATTTTGATTATAAAGTATATGATAATATAGGATTAGAATGGAAAGGGTATACTGATGGTTTTTTTGATTTAAATTTAGATGATGATACTATATGTTTTTTTACACATGATGATATAGAAATACTAGATTGGAATTTTTTACCTATAGTAATAGACAAACTTAATACAGGATTTAAATTAATAGGTAATGGATCAAACCCTAATTTTTACCTAGACCCAGATGCTATTATTACTCCTAACAATACAGAAGAACCATTTCCTTATGGAAGTAAATATACTTGGAAAGAGGTAGCAACTAATAAAGAATATTTTACAGAACCAGGTGTATGTAAAAATTTAAGAGCTAGTTTTATGTCAATGAAAGCTAAAACATTTAGAGATATGAAAGGGTTAGAATGGATAGCTGATCCTTACGATGGATCTAGTGGAAATTTACTTTGGGCAAATATCTCAGTAAATTTAAGTGGATATAAATGGACTAAATTATATGGGGAAAAATCAATTGGGTATTTATCTAATACTTATGCTATTAGTCCTTATATTAATGAATTAGAAAGAGGTAAATAATGTTTGATTTAATCTGTACATTTCATAATTATAAAGAATTAGAACGACAAGTATCTATATTTAAAGATTCTAATTTAAAACCTAAATACATTTGTAATTGGGAAAATAAAAGCGACATTGATAATTTAGAAAATGAAGTTCATTGGTTAGGTTATAACCCTGATAAACATATGGGGGCATATGCTTTAGCTACAAGTGCATCCCCTTTAATTGAAAATGATTATGTTTTTCATTACCATGCTGATATTAAATTTCATAATTTAGAATCATTATTGTCATCATTTAAAGAATTTAAAAAATCAAATAAAAAATTAGGAGGAATACCTCGTCAATGGGTATTTGATAATAAAAATAAATTTATTAATAATAAAAGTATACCATTTAGATCTGAATGTTTTTTTATTAAAAGTGATTTATATAAACAAATTTTTAATATTAGTAATTTAAATCAATATAGAAATAAATGTATAGAAAATGGTCATCCATCACTTCATTTCGAACCCTTAATATATGCCGCTGCTGAAATTAATGGGGTTGATTTTAATAAAGACATTTATTATCTTGAAGATGTAAAACAAATGAAAGAACTATATGGTAATAATGTTTTTTATTATGATGTAAAATTTCATAAAACTCAAATAGAAAGAATAAAATAACTTGATTAACATAAATAACTTAATTATATTACCATTATGAATATATTAATAACCGGAGGTGCAGGATTTATTGGCACTAATTTAATTAGAAGATGTCTTAAAGAAGGACATAACGTAGTAAGTATAGATAATTACGAAACTGGATTAGAAACTAACCATGTTGAAGGATGTAAATATCTAAACATGGATATAGTAGACATACATGAGTATTCATTTTTGGACAATAAACCTGATGTTATATTTCATTTAGCTGCTTTAGCTAGAATACAACCATCATTTAAAGATCCCAAAGCATCATTTAGAGCTAATGCTATTGCAACTTTAAATGTAGTAGATTGGGCAGCTAAAAATGATGTACCTGTTATTTATGCTGGTACTTCATCAAAACATAGTGGTAAATTTAAAAACCCATATACCTATACTAAAGATGTAGGAGAAGATATTATTACACTTTATCAAACACATTTTAATTTAAAAGCTAGTATTACTCGTTTTTATAATGTGTATGGACCTAACCAATTAGTCGATGGGCCTTATTGTACAGTAGTAGGGATATGGTTGAAAGCGTTTAAAGCAAATGAAACTTTATATATAACAGGTGATGGTGAACAAAGAAGAGATTTCACCCATGTAACAGATATTGTAGATGCCCTATATAGAGTAGCTGATCAAAAAGCATATGGTCATGAATTTGAATTAGGTAGAGGCAGAAATAATTCATTAAATGAAATAATTGAATTTATTAAACCTAATTCCTATGAATACATACCAGCTAGACCTGGTGAAGCAAGATCAACACTTAATACAGATACAACAGCAAAAGACATATTAGGGTGGGACCCTCAAATTAACATAGAACACTATATTGCAGATGAGTACAAATAATTTTACTGATAAAATCACTTTTGTAATACCAAGTAGAAATAATTTAGAATTTTTACAATTAGCTTACCAATCTATTCGTAATTTAGATACTAAACATGAAATATTAGTATTAAATGATGCAAGTACAGATGGTACTCAGGAATGGATTAAATCTCAAAATGACGAAGATTTAATAGTACATCATAATCCTGGTCCAGATAGAATTGGAATTGTAGGTATGTTTGATAAAGGTATTGAAATGGCACGTACTGATATTATTATGGCCTTTCATTCGGATATGGTAGCTTGTAAAAATTTAGATTATAATATACTAAAACATCTAAAAAAAGGTACAGTAGTAACTGCTACTAGAGTAGAACCACCTCTACATCCAGCTGGACCTGAAAAATTAACTGAAAATTTTGGTATTGAGGTTGATGAATTTGATATAGAAAAATGGTATGAAAAAAGTGAATTATTAAAGAGTGATAAAATAACAGATGGTATATTTGCTCCTTGGTGTATGTATAAAGAAGATTTTTTAGCAGTAGGGGGTCATGATGAATTATTTGCACCTCAATCTAAAGAAGATTCTGATTTATTTAATCGCTTCCAATTAAAAGGATATAAATTTATCCAACCATGGGATGCACTAGTTTATCATTTTACTTCACGTGGGTCTAGATTTAATAAACATGCTGGGGGCGCAGCAGGTAAAAACTCAGAAGAGTGGTTACACACTACTACTAAAAATGGTAGGAATTTTACCCGTAAATGGGGTCATTTTGTTTTACATACTCCAACAATGAAACCTATTATTCCTCCTAAATATAATATAGGAATAATACTTAAAAATAGTAGTTTTGATTTGTTGAGAGCATTAGAACCGTGGTGTGATAACATCTATATTGAAGGATATGATCACTTAGCAATTCCTTATTTTGAAGAAGAAAAAAACAATACTACTTATGATTTAAGTAAAAGAGTATTACCTTATGATAATGAAAAACAGAATGAAATTCTAGTAGAATTAGATAGACAAAAATTTACCCAAGACGATTTTAATAATATTCAGCGTTTAACTCAAATAATACAAAATAGTGGGCAAATAGGTGAATTTAAATTAGGTAATATTAAAGTAAATATTATACAAATGAATGAATACCAAAATGAATTAATATGAAACAATATAAAGTAGGATTTACAGCTGGGAATTTTGATTTATTACACCCTGGTTATATCTATACATTTGAAGATGCAAAAAAACATTGTGAAAAATTAATTATATTTTTACAAAGAGACCCATCATTAACTAGATTTAGTAAATATAAACCTGTAATTCCATTATATGAAAGATATAGGGCATTAATGTCTATACATTATATAGATGAAGTTTATGTATATCAAACTGAGGAAGAGTTAATGGGTTTAATTAAACATTTTAAACCTGATTTAAGGATATTAGGTGAAGATTATTTAGGTAAATCTTTTACAGGTGATGACTTACCAATTGAAGTTTTATACACTTCTAGAGCCCATGATTGGTCTACTACTAAACTTAAAGATTTAATTACTAAACAAACAATAAAACAAAACCCTAGTTTATTAGATGAAAAGAATAAATGATAACAGGGGATTATTTGTTTTAAGTGATAGTAAAAAATATGACCAAATATTTCTAGCGAGCAATGAAGCTAGACATACATTTAGAGGTTTACATTATCAAAATAACCCCCAACAAATAAAGCATGTAAGTATTATTCAAGGTAAAGTAATAGATTTTTTATATCATTTACGTACTGGAGAAGTTAAAACTTATATTTTAACCCCAAGTAGTGAAATACTTACCATTAGTAAAGAATATGCCCATGGTTATTTAACTTTAGAACCCGATACTATAGTATATTATGAAGTTGAAGGCCAATATAATCCTGAAACATATAAAAGTATAGTATGGGATACAATCCCATCTATAAAAGATAAAATTATAGAAGTAATAGGCATTAACAATTCTGATAGAATAACCATTTCAGATAAAGATAAATTAGGATTATGAGAGTAGTAGTAACAGGAGGATGTGGTTTTATTGGTTCACATTTTGTAAATTTATTATCATCTAAGGAATTAGATATTGAAGTGTTAGTTGTAGATAAAATGACATATGCAGCTAATATAAATAATATAATAGCAGCTAATTATAGAATAATACAAAAAGATATTTGTGACCTAACAATAGATGACTTAGGGCACTATGATTATTTAGTTAATTTTGCAGCAGAATCTCATGTAGATAATTCTATTAAAGATGGTAAACCATTTGTTAAAACAAATGTTGAAGGAACATTTCATTTATTAGAATTAGCTCGCCAAAACCCTAATTTACAAAAATTTGTTCAAATTAGTACTGATGAAGTTTATGGTGATATGGCTGATTATCTTAAAGTAGATGAAGCAACACCTGAATTTCCCCTATATGGTTCATCTTATTACTCAGCAACTAAAGCATCTTCTGATTTATTAGTTCAAGCTGCAGGAAAAACTTATGGATTAAAATATATAATAACTCGTACTGTTAACAATTATGGTGAAAACCAACATTCTGAAAAATTAATACCAACAATTATAGATTGTGTAAAAAATGATAAACCTATTCCAGTATATGGAGATGGTAAAAATATTAGAGAATGGATATATGCTGATGATAATTGTGAAAATATATTTAACTTAATGATAGGTGGTTATGAAGGAGTATATCATATAGGATCAGGTGAACGTTATAGTAATATAGAAATTATAGGGATAATAGAACAAATTTTACTTAAACGAATTAAATTTGATTTTGTTGAAGATAGAAAAGGCCATGATAGAGTTTATAAATTAGATTCTAGATTAACCCCCAAACTATATTTAAGTAACACTCTAGAAAATTACTTAACTAAAGAATTATTATTATAATATGATAGGAATTATAGGACAAGGTTTTGTTGGTAATGCAGTTTATCAAAAATTTAAAAATTATTATGATGTATTAACCTTTGATTTAGATAAAACAAAATCAAATTCTAATATGAATGAAATAATTTATAAGTGTGAAAATATATTTATATGTTTACCAACACCTATGGATGAAGATGGTAGTTGTAACATCAATATAGTTAAAGGGGTATTAAGTGAAATAGATTTGATGGTAGATAACCTGGAGACTAAAAGAAATATTGTAATTAAATCAACTGTACCCCCAGGCACAACAGAAAAATGGAATGAAAGGTATGAATCGTTAAATATAGTATTTAATCCTGAATTTTTAACTGAAAGGAATGCTGTTGATGATTTTAATAATCAAAGTAGAATTATCCTAGGTGGCCCTAGACCTGCAACTACAGAATTAAGAAGGTTATATTCTAAGGTATTCCCAAAAGCACATATAATTAAAACAGGTTCAACACATGCTGAAATGGTTAAATACGTTACTAATAGTTTCCTAGCAACTAAAGTATCATTTGCAAATGAAATGTATGAAATTTGTCAAGGAATAGGTCTTGATTATGATAAAGTAATTGAATACGCTTGTTATGACGATCGTTTAGGAACATCACATTGGAATGTACCAGGTCCGGATGGTGATTTTGGTTATGGTGGTCATTGTTTTCCTAAAGATGTAAAAGCTTTAATACATTTAGCTAGTGATTATGATGTAAGCTCAGTAATGTTAAATGCTACAGACCAAAAAAATAATAACGTTAGAAAAAACAGAGATTGGGAACAAATGAAAGGAAGAGCGGTAACTTAGTAGGATACCTGAAGAAAAGGTCGTATATTCACGCCTAATTTAAAAAGGTTATATATTTATGCTACAGACTATTAAAACACCCACCAAAATGAAAATGATTCCTTGTATTAAATGTGAAACACAAATGCCTGAGTTAAGATTAACTAAATATGGCTATAAAGTTTGTGTTAACTGTTCAACAGTAGGTACTAAACGTGGTATTCCTGTAATGAGAGGATCAGGTGATCATACCTGGACTGAAACTATTATAATGGAAGAAGAACAATATGAAGAATTTGTAGTAGCATCTGCTCTTGAACGTGGAGATAAAAATGCTGCCAAAGCTGAAATGTTAAATATGGATAAAGAAGACCGTAACTTACAAGGTCCATACCAAATAATTAATAATATAGATAAAGATAGAACTTAGTTATGCCAAAACCAAAACCATTATCTAAAGAAATGATAGTGGCGGCTCAAGCAAAAACTAAATCTAATATGGCTGCTGCTAGATATCTTCATGTTTCTTATACTCATTATAAGAGGTATGCCCAAATGTACAAGGTATTTGAGGATCATAAAAACCAATCTGGTAAAGGTATACCTAAATTTCTAAAAGGTACAAGTAAAGAACCAGCATTATTGGATATAATTGAAGGTAGAGTATCAGCAGCCTCATTCACTCCAGCTAAAATTAAATATCGTTTAATAGAAGAAGGATATTTATTAGAAGAGTGTTCTATGTGTGGTTTTAAAGAACGTAGGGTGCTTGATTACAAAATGCCTCTACTATTACATTTTAAGGATAATAATAAATCAAATTATAATAGTGATAATATAGAATTATTATGTTATAACCATTATTTTTTAACTGTGGGAGAAATATTTACAGATAAAGATGTTAAACAAATTGAATCTCATAAAGAAGTTAATAGTACTAGTGAAAAAGTAGAATGGGAAGTTGATGATTATCATCTACAACGTTTAAAAGAATTAGGATTAGATAATGAAGATGAAGATAGTCCTAACCAATACATAAGTAGAATATGAAAAAAGCAAGATCAATAGATAAGAAACATCATAAAATTGTAAAAGATTATGATAAACAAAAATCAAGACATTTAGAAAAATTAACTGATAAAATACTTAAAAATGATGAAAAAGCATCTCAGTTAAAATCAAAACCAATCAAAGGAGACTTTTTAAAAAACTTTTAATATGAAAAAAATAGACAGTATAACAATAGTATTATTATTTGCTTTAATCTTATTTTCTACAATACTTTTATCTTCATTTAAATCAAAAGATAATAGTCCAAAAATCATACCTCAAGAAAATGAAGTAATTAATTATACTAAGGAAGATTCTATTAGAGATGAAATTGAAAGATGGAATCAATATAAACTCCAAAACTATAATGATTTTTTAGATGCTATAGGCTACCAAGAATCCAGAAATAGATATCATATAGTAAATAAATATGGCTACATGGGTAAGTATCAATTTGGTAAATCAACATTAAAAACATTAAAAATAAAAGTAAGCCAATCTGAATTTTTAAGGGATAGTGTACTTCAAGAACAAGCTATGTTTGCTTTACTTAAATACAATAAAAAAAGATTAAAAAAATTAATAGATAAATATGATGGGCAAATTGTCCATGGTATATTTGTAACAGAATCAGGATTACTTGCTGCTGCCCATTTAGGGGGGCAAGGTAGTGTTAAAAAATGGTTTAGATCAGGTAAGATAAAAAGAGATGGTAATGGGGTAAAAATTACTTCATATATGAAAAAATTTGGTGGTTACTATTTATGCCTTTAGTCATATTTATAATAAAAAATAATGGCTAAAATTGTTATAGGAAACTATAAACCCAATAAAAATAAAAAAAGACCTGGGGTTCATGCTAAAAGTAAAACCTCAAAATTAAAAGCAAGTAAAAACTATGCCAAAAAATATAGAGGGCAAGGAAAGTAGAATGTATATGACTACTCTATTTGAGAGTATGTCTGACACAGACTTTAGAATAATATGGGAACAGGGCCAATTAAGAAATTTTTGTAATGCTTTAAGTTTAGATTTACACGTTAGATCTGATAGCAATAATAACAGTGAATGTTAAATAAGTTTATAGAACAAGGTTATATACATTTAGAACAAATAATTCCTCAAAATTTACTTAAAGAGGTCCGTTCTAGATCTATTCAATTAAAAAACAAATATGAAAATTTTGTAGGATCACCTAGACATAATGGGTCAGGTCAATTTTGGAAAGGACTTGAGTTAGCAAGTACTCTAGATCCTAATTTATGGAAAGCATATACTTCAAAATTTATGTTTGATATAGCTAAAGAATTATTACAAACACCAAAAATTTATTTATATAATGACCAAGTAGTAGTTAAATTACCTAATGAGGATTTCCATTTTAATGCTCATTTTGATAATCAATATTGTAAAGACCCTAGTGCTGCAATAAGAGGTGAGTTTAAAACTATAAATTGTTGTTGGGTATTAACAAACATGCCCAATGAAACCGGTCCATTAAGTTGTTTTAATAGAAAAACAAATAAATTTGATTTATTACCTGCTAAAGCTGGGGACATGGTTATAATAGAGGGAAATACACATCATTCTTCTACTCCAAATAAATCAGATCAAATAAGAGCTTTATATGCCTGTGTTTATTCATCTAAAAATATTGGTGATTTTGAAAAAGGATATTACAATGAAGAATTTTTACATATTTATAACAAATAAACAAATATTATGATAATTAGATCAGAAGATCCAGGACCATGGTTAAACTGGATGAAAAGACCAGAAAATAAGTCCTTAAATATTAATGAGGCAAGAATAAAATACAATAGAGAGCAAATGCTTTTTAATGAACAACAAAATGCTTACATTGCTACTCAAAACTTCCAAAACCAACAGGCTGCTTTACAAGCAGATATGTCACCTAATGCTGGATTTACTAAAAATCAAGTTACTAGGGTTCAATTTGTTTTAAATTCACTTAAAGCTATCCCAGCAAATACAGGTAGTATAGTTGTTGGTTTCCAACATCCTGTTACAGTAACAGGTACTCCTCAAATTACAGTACAAAACGGACAACAAGGTGGTGGTTCTGCAGCTACATTCCCATATAGTTATGTATCAGGAACTGGGACGAATGCTATGTTATTTCAACACAATCACGCTTCAGCCTCTAATAATGATAGTGGTATTGCTGCTCATGTTTTAACATTAGATAATGAAATAGTTGGGTCAGTAACAACTCAACCCACAACAGCAACGGCAGATACCTATGTAGCTGAAACTCTAACATGGGCTCAAGGAACAGGAGGTACTGGAGGAAATAATGTAACAGCTACTATTGTTGTAGGAGATTTAGAAATAGTTGATTCCATTAAAATTACTGATAATGCTAGTGGAGTATTTTCACCTGGTAATACACTTACACTTGCTGGTTCAAACTTAGGTGGTGGTGGTAATTTAATAATTACATTAAGAGATCAAGATCTTACAGGTGATATAATTACTATTGGTGGTCAAACTATAGCATTAAATGGTGGAACCATTAAAACAGGTGGTCCAAATGCGAACACACAAACCCAAGATGCTATTAGAAGACAAGGATTAATTCCAGAAACTAATTTTAATAGTGTACCAGTTACACAAACCGTAACTGCTAATTAATAGAAAATAATATAAAAATAAATGTGGGGAAGCTAGGCTTCCCCATTATTTGTTCGTATATTCATGTATTAAATAAAGGTTATGCCCATAGTAGAATTCACAAATTTAAACAAATACGGTCACAAGAGAACCCGTAGATTTTATCAAGAAAAAAGCAATTTAAGTATCGATCCAAGTGGGTTTGGTCCGTTTATAGCTTATAGGTTATTTAAATATGATGTAGAAAATCATTTACCTCCAACAATAGCTAAAATAAATGGTAAAACATATATAATGCCTATATGGAAAGAAGTAATTGAAGGCACTACAATAAATGATATTAATTGGATTAAACCAAAACCTAAAGTTAAACAAGAACCCATAGTTAAAATATCAACTAGCAGTAGTAACCCAAATAAATCATATAAAACAATATACTACCCAGATTCAGGTAAATTTCATTGTAATTGCCCTGGTAGATGGAGAGCATCAGATGGTAGATGTAAACATATAAAAGCATTAGAAATAAAAATAAATAAATGATTTGTAAAGTAACATGGTGTAATAATGAAACTGAGTTTTATAATAAAACCCAAAGACATTCATATTGCTCTACCCATTATCAGTATAAACAAATTTGTGGAGCTGCTTCCAGAAAAGATAGACCACATTTAATGTATAAAGTAGAAAAATGGACTAAAGGAGAACATCAATGTGAATGTTGTGGATTTGATCCTGTAGCTGCTTATCCTAATTTACATACTAAAGGACAATCATCTATGTTAGATGTAGATCATATTAATTCAGATATTAAACATTCGATTAAAGGTGAACATCCTGATAATTATCAGTTAAATTGTAAACATTGTCATATAGTTAAATCCCATGAAGAAAATGATTATGTGGCTAAAATATATAGAAAATAATGGCAGAAAATAGAGGTAGACCAAGTGAAAAACCAGCAGTAGCATTAGATAAATGGATTCAAGAAACTGAAGACCAGATATGGTACTTTGATAGAAATAAATCAGCTAATGGGTGTTGGAAAGTAGAAAACAAGTATAAGGCAGGTGAAAAACAAGCTAAACCTAAAATCGATCAACGTATGTATGCTAAAGGCATGCCTACAGTAATAGTATTTAAAACATCTAATCGTTCAAATGCTAAAACTAAAATGAAGGTAATTAATAAAAATATTGATTATGTTCTATCAGCTAAAAAAATACCAGGCATACCTGATATTGCTGAATGGTTAGAATTAGGTACTGGCAAGTCATTCATTGGTAAGTATAAACAAAAATATAATTTAGCTTAGGCTTTATATATTTATAATAAAATAATAACCAAATAAATTAGATATGTTAAAAATTATAGGTTTAGTAGTAGTGGTTTTAATGCTTGGAGCAGTAATTTACTACTTTGGGTTTTACAAAGAAGGTAAAATCAATGATAGAGATGGAGATTTTATTCCTGACGAAGTTGAGGATGCAGTAGAAGATGTTAAAGAAGTTATTAAAGAAACTAAACGTAGAGCCAAAGCTGTAAAAAAAGAACTTAAAGATGTTGCTGATGCAGCTAAAGAAGTTATTAATGAAGCGGGTGATGTAGTACCTGCTATAAAAGGTAAAAAAAGAAGAGGAAGAAAATCAAAAAAATAAAAATATGAATTTATCACCAGAAGAAAAAGAAAGATTTGATAACTTATCTACTAGCGACCAGCTTAAGTTGGAAAAAATATTTGCTATGATGAAAGCTGAGAAAGATGCTAAAAAAGCAACTAATGAAGATTTTGATAGTGTAGTAGATGATATCATGGATCAAGGTAAATCAGAAGAGGATGCTAAAAAAATTGCAGGTGCAATTAATGCTAAATATGTAGGCAATTATAGAGAAGGTGTTGAAGAAGGTATTAAAGAAGGTGTAGTTAAAAAAATTAGACAAGCACTTAAAGATGATGCTAAAGGAACTGATGTTGAAATTGATTCTTATATGGATAGTTTAAGAAAATCAGGAGATTCATTTGATGATATAGATGATTTTGTAGAAGATTTTAAAAATTATGTAGCAGATAGAGGATTACAAGAACACTTTGGTCGTTTCTTAAAAGATTTTCAATAAAATAATTTAAAATAAATTAAAGGTAATGCGGTATCCATTTGGTTACCGCATTTTTTCTTCGTATATTCATGCCAAGTTAGTTAAGGTCAAAGCTGGTGTGAGAAGTCCAGGTAAAAGATCCAAAAAGGTGTAAAACACAATCCACTAATCTTAATTGTATGTGGTTTCAATCTACTGCTTAACAACTTAGCCCCGCGGGCTTTTTTTAAAGATTCCCGCGTAAATATTTGGTTACCCGGAGGAGAGTTCGTATATTCACGGTATAATAATTAATAAACAATAAAGGTTATGAAAACATTTAAAGATGTTATTTTTAAAAAACACAGATTAGGTGATGGATGCATCCAAGGATTACTTATGTTAGATAATGGTATTGAAATATCTGTAGTAGCAGGTAATGGAATGTACAGTGCAGGTAAAACAGGTGTTAGAGGACCAATTAATAAAGCAGAAGATGTTTCTTCATTTGAAGTTGCTATATTTGACCAAGATGGTGAATTTATTGGTGATGATATGGTTTTATCATGGCAATCAAGAGAAGATATTAATAATATAATTGAAAAATTTTCATAATGGATAAAGAATTAATTTACTTAAAATTAAATGAAATACTTGACTCATTAAATTCAAGAAAACCTCATCAAGCAAAAACTGAATTAGAAGGGTTGTTAAATGAAATTAAATATGGAATCTATGACAAATAAAGAAAATAAAAGATATGTAGTACAAATGGAAATGTACGTCTATGCTGATAATGATTATATGGCTAGAAAACGAGCTAATGATTTAAGGTTATCAATAGATAACAGACGTCATTCTCAAGATGTAGAAGTTAAAGAAATAGGTGAACAGCCATTTGCTACCTTTGATTATCGTAAATTAGATGATCCATCATTTACCCCTAAAGATTTGTCTAACGAACCATTACCATTTTAATATGTGCATGTCAGGAATACATTACGAAATTGAAGACGAATTTAAAGAGGATTTAATAGAAGTCGATCCTAAATTAATTTGTGAATACTCAGGACTTCTATCAGTTTATGCTTACCAAGATAAATAATATGGAAGGATTAGGACTATTAGATAAAGCAATGAATATTGGTTATACTATGCTTATGGCAATAGATGAACAAATAATACCTAGTGATAGTAATGAAATAGAAGACATGGTATTCATTCCAGATCCAGAACAAAGCGAATTAGAATTAGCTGAAGATTTACTTGAATATTTTGAATCAACTGAGGAATATGAAAAGTGTGCTAACATAAGAGACGTAATTAAAAGTATAAACGTTATAAATGATTTAATATGATCAAAGCAAACGATTGGGTTGTATTTAATAATAAAAGAAAAAAGTGTTTTGGTATACACTTTAATAATAATATTTTAATAAAAATGAACGGTACCTTAGTACAGGTACCAAAATCAAAAGTAAGGTTATGGCAAAAATAGAAAAACAAGTTTTACATCATTGCTTGGATAAGGCAAAAGAATTTTTTAAATTAGGTGAGAGAGATAAGGCTAGAGACTATTGTGATATGGGAATTGGTTATGTCGCATCCAAAAAAGAAATGGGTGCTGATGGAGAAGATTTAATTGAAGACGTTAAAATTAATTTATGGTTAGAACGTTTTTGGATGTTTTTAGAAAACAAAAATTTAATGTTATGATAAGATACGATAGCGAAAATTCAGACAAATGGTGGGAATTATTATTAGGTTGGAAATGGCCCCATCAAGGATTAACATTTGGATATGACTTAGTAGAACCAAGTGAACAACCAGATAATGGATTATATTATTATACGGTATTAATTTATTTAGGACCTTTATCTATTATCTATAATTTTGGTAATCATGAAAATAACTCAGAATGAAATTAGATAGTTTATTATTAGGAGTAATTTATTTTATAATTGGACACGTATTAGTATGGTTTCAATTAAATGGGCAATTCTTTAAAATGGATTGGTTTAGGAAAAATGAAATTATTGTGGCTGGGTTCGGATTAGTTATTTCATTTTTTTACATATGGGCTACTAAACATACAGTTGAATCATTTAACGGTTTATTATGGCCTGCTCGGTTTATTGGGTTTGCTATTGGTATATTAATTTATGCTTTATTTGTAGCAATATTTTTTAATGAAGGAATTAGTACAAAAACATTCATTAGTTTAATGTTATGTATTTTATTAATATGTATCCAAGTATTATGGAAATAAAAAATAAAATAAAATGGAAGAATACCTAAAGGATTTACACTCAGTTTTTAAAAATACAAAACAATTAGTTTGTTGGGAAAGTTTTAATAAATATGTTGATCATTCAATTAAAGCAAATACATTACATCCTCATACTGAATGGGCTACTAACTTTTATAGATCAGATTATTTTCAAGAAAATAATTTAATAGATGAATATAAAACAAGGATTAAAGATTATGATCATGCTGATAGACCACATTTACTTACAGAGCAATATAAAGAAAATTTAAGGGAACTTGTAAAGTATGAAACAAATCAATCAAAATTACCTATAGATAAGGTAGAAGATTTTATATTAAAATCACTTCCAATCCATAATAAAATATTTAGTTTAGGAATAAACCATTATAGAGGAGAATTTCAATTTTTATCTAGATTTTCTATGTGTAAAGCAAATCATGAACATTTTCCAAATCAATATAAAGATTTTAAAGATACAGTTAAAATTATTAAAGCTTACAATAAAACAGGCAAATTAAAAATTACAAAGTCACAAGAACATCTTAGAGACAAATATCATGGTCTAATGAATGTACTATGGGGTTTTGCTGAAGTAGGAATAGGTGATAAGGTATTAGATGGTTTAGATGTTTTATTAGAATTTGAAACATTATGTGGAGAACAAAAACGAATGGAAGATCAATTTTGGCCTAAAATAGATTTAGCATCGGGTTCATTAAGAAGAAGGCTATCATTATTAATGATTAAGTCTAGTATTTATCAAGGATTAGGTGAAAATAAAAAACGAATTAAAGTTTTAAAAGAGATTATTAATATGCATGTTTCTAAATGTAATTTTAGACCAATACATTATTATGTAGGGGCAAATAGACTAACTGAAGCGGCTTTAAGTTTATATAAACTCCAACCTACTAAAGAAAATAAACAACGAGTATTAGAATATTATATTTCATCTGAACCACAAACACATGATCATTATGAATCTCCTAGAGAAAGAGCATTGATTACATTTGAAATATTAAAAACATTTGGGCATATTGAGTAATATAATAAAACCATACATTGAACGTGCTGTTATTGAAATAAATGGAGGGTGTAATTACACCTGCCAAATGTGTCCTCAAACTAACCCAGGCAGACATAAAGGGTTTTTAAAACAAATGCCTTTAAATGAATTTGAAAATTATGTTTTACAATGTGTAGATAAAGGAGTTAAAGTAGTTAATTTAGAAGGATCAGGTGAAGCTACCTTAGTAAGGAAATTACCTGAATATATTAAAATATTAACTAAACATAACATTTTATCTTATATTTTTTCAAATGGCTTTAAGTTTAAAGGTGATTTTATGAAAAAATGTGTTGATGAAGGATTAAGTCGTATTCGCTTTTCAATTATAGGTTACGATAATGAAACATATAAAAAATGGATGAATAGAGATGCATTAGATTTAGTTAAAGATAATGCAATTCAAGCCCAAGAATATATAGCAAAAAATAATGGTGTAACTGAAATTGCATCATACCATTTAATTACAAATAATGAAAAAATTGATTATGAGATAGAACAATACAAGAAAAATTGGATTAAACCCACTGATGCATTAGCCGAAATTTGGAAAATGCATAACTGGTCAGGGGTGTATGAAAATCCTAATGAAAGAAAAGGTACAGTTAAAACTTGTGGTAGACCATTTGCACCCGAAATTACAATTAGAGCAGGTGGTTTAGACGGTAAAACCGGAGCAATCCATCCATGTTGTCAAGTATTAGGTAGAGATGAGGAAGCCGTATTAGGGCACTTATCAGAAAATACATTTGATGAAATTTGGAATGGAGCAGAATATCAAAAATTAAGACAAGGTCATATGACAGGAGATTACCCCTCATATTGTAAAGGGTGTGATTTTTTAATTGATGACCCTGAAGTATTAGTTTATACAAATCATAATAGAAGTGTTCACACACTTCCAGGAACAAATTTTACATTAGAAAATTATAGATAATGGACAACGAACAAAAAAATGGCAACACACAACTTAATATAGACCGAAATGCATTTAACGCAAGAGTAAGTAAATTAAATATGTTAGGTAAATCAAAAAAAGTAAAATGGTCTAACAGCCGTAGATGGAGAAACGTATAGATAATGAAAAAAACTATATTAAATAAATATTGGAGAGGAACTATATTAAAAGCTATGGTTCGAGATAAAAGATTATCCCCTATTGAAAGATTAGGAACCAGAATAGGTTATATGGGGGTAGGATTTTTAATAGCGGGTCAATGGACATTATCTCCTCCTATGTATGTAATAGGCTTTAGTTGCGTATTGATCCAAGTATCGATAAGGCGACAATGGAATTTAGTAGCATTACAATTAAACGGTCTTATAGCATGGACCATACATTTTATAAATTCACTATGATAAACAACACAAAATTAGAGGAAGCAAGATCTATCATGAATATGATTATCCATTTAAAAACTCAACCATCAACAATAGAGACTAAAAAAACTATACAAACATTACAACAAAGAATGGGTGAATTAAATCAAAATATGGATGAAACCAAGATGTAATATAATCTATAAGAATAATATAGCCTATGAAATACTTGATGTAATAGGTATTCATCATTTTTTAAATGGAGATGATAGTATTAATAAACAAGTATTAGGATTATATGTACATGAAATAGAAGGTGATCATGTTTTACAACGTGATAATGATTTCCTTATTTGTAATGAAATTGAAGAAGCAATCATAATAAATGAATAGTATACCAGTTTTAGGAGTTGCAATTGTTAATGGTGTTTACTGGTTAACAAAACAAATAGCATCAATAGATTATCCAGTTGATAATTATATTGTAATTAACAATAATGGTAAAGGTGAAATTGATGATGATTTAATAGCGTTATCTAAAATTAAACATCCTTATATTAAAAATTTTAAAGTAGTAAATTTACCCTCTAATTTAGGTTGTGGTGGAGCTTGGAATTTAATTATAAAAAGTTATATTACATCCCCAGGATGGCTTATTACATCTCATGATGTTAGTTTTACTCCTGGATTTTTAGAAGAATTAAGTTGTGCAGCTGGAAATGAAGATGTAGGATTAGTATTTGGTCAAGGAGGAGACTTTGGTTTGGGTTCATTTGATTTATTTTATATTAAAGATTGGGCAGTAAATAATGTAGGACTATTTGATGAGAATCTATATCCAGCATACTGTGAAGATTGGGATTATATATTAAGATTAAAACAAAACCCAATTAAAACTATATATGATTTAAACCATAAATATTATCATGGTAATACATTTAATTATAATATATCAGGTAAACAAACCTTAAAACATGATGAACAACTATCTAAATTAATAATAGATGCTTGGGATAAAAATAAAGAATATATGAGGTTAAAATGGGGTGATGAATGGGAATCATTTAATATATCAGATAGTCGAATAAATAAACCATTTGACTTGATGTTTAGACGAAAAAAATATTTAGGTTTCTAGCAAAATGCTTGGCTACCCGGGATAGGGTTCGTATATTCACCACGTTGATGCAGTTAAGTATCACGTTAAAACAATAAAGGTTATGTCAAATTCAAACAATCAATTAGATTTATTTAATGGAGTATTATTAACTACTGAGCAAGAGAAAGAAATTGCCACTTGGATTGAGCGTCAAGCTAAAAGAGCAGCTGAAGTTAATGATGAAACTAATACAATAATGCTAATGTTAGATAGAGCAGGTTTTGTTCAAAATGAAGATTACAAAAGTAATTTTGAGGTTTTTGAAGTTACTAAAGAAGTAGATTTTGGCTATTCATATAATAACACAAATTATACAAAAGAGGTTACTTATATGAATGCTGTAGGTGGTGTTTCACTTATTACTAATTGTATTCATGAAGGTAAAATGAAAACATATAATGCTAGTGTTAGTAGAGATGGTAATAAATTAATGTGTACTAGTATTACTGAGCAGTATAGATATTATAAGCCAAGTTCATTGTATACTAAATTTAATGAGCATAATGAGCGTAAAATAAATGAATTAGCTAGAACAAATAAAGAATCTATAGCAATAAAGAATGTAATAGCAAAATTCAGAAAACAATACCCTGAAGCTACTGTTTATGCTAGTACTGATTATTATAGAAGATCTTACCAATCGTTTCCAATAGTTAAGGTTAAGTTTGCTTCTGGTAGTGAAGTTAGTTTTACTTTAGGTTATAGTGATGATTATGAAAATGTAAGA
>Ga0181390_1000065_pt1 | contig 36651 bp, 19 predicted proteins | sample 13SPOviralmetaG_FD_130085 | JGI IMG/M metagenome (GOLD analysis project Ga0181390, IMG submission 130085) | Marine viral communities from the oligotrophic San Pedro Time Series (SPOT) site, San Pedro Channel, CA, USA - 13 SPOT_SRF_2010-07-21 | ecosystem: Environmental > Aquatic > Marine > Strait...
GATGCGTGTTTACAAGAGCTAAAGTACCACTAGCGTCTGGAACATCTAAAGTTCTGTTCGTTGTAGTTGCAGAGTTTCTAAATCTAGTTTTACTTCCACCAGTAGATTTAACAACAAATAATTCTTCATTAATTTCAAGACTACCAGCTAACACTTCATTAGCATCATTTTTAATGTAATTATCTGCTGCTGCCACTGCACTTACTGCTTCTGCATCTGTATACGCTGCAGGTATAACAGTATTTCCTTCTAGTGCTGTACCAGCAGTTGTACCAAAACCAGGAAACGATGTCTTAGCAGTGTTTGCTGCTACGTCTGTTGCAATGTCAATACCATCAACCGTACCTGTAATAGTTAGGTTTCCAGTAATTTCAACGGTATCACCTATCTGAACATTACCTGTATCATTATATATAATAAGGTTATTACCATCAGCTTGTATAGAGCTATCATAATCAACAGCAGCCATTCCATTACCAAAAACTATTTTACATGAGTCTGCTACTTTTAAATGGTTCATAGAAGCATCCCAAAGTATATTTGCAAATTGTGTTGTAGCGCCATGCAATGTAAAGTCGTGGCCAGCTTGGCTAGCTCCAATGTTTACATCTCCATCTATTGTTTGGTTTCCTGCTGCCAATGCGGTTGCAGTTGCTGCATTGCCAGTTGTGCTTTGATTTAATGTAGGTACATTGTTAGCGTTTATAGTACCAGAGCCATCAACAGTCAAGTCAGGCTTGGCTGTGTTCGCAGTAATTGCGTTAGCTTGACCAGTAGTAATACCAGTCTTAGCTGTATTGGCTGTAATAGCTGATGCTTGTGAGCCACTTATTGTAGTTGTATCTCCTGCTAATGCAGTTGTACCACTTGTACCTAATTGTAGTAAAGCAGTGTCACCAGCAAGAGCTGTAGTTGAAGTTGTGCCAAGACCAGGGAATGATACCTTTGCAGTATTAGCGGTTATTGCAGTTTCTATATTAGCAATGTTAGGTATAGCTATTGTTCCTGTAAATGTAGGGCTTGCTATTGGTGCTTTAGTAGCAATGTTATTTGTAACTGTAGTAGAAAAATTTTCATCATCACCCAATGCATCTGCTAATTCATTTAATGTATCTAAGGTGCTAGGAGCAGAGCCAACTATTCCTGCTACTTGATCATCAACATAACTTTTAACTGATTGCTGTGAAGGAACATGAGAAGAGCTATTACTAGCCATGTTGTCCTCATCTATAAAAGGTAACTGAGTATTGGTATCTGTATAGTTGCTTGTGTGTATGTTTTCTGTTTGAGCAACACTCCAATCAATTATTTCACTATCTGATATTCCGTCTAACTTTACTCCATCTGCGGCAATATCTCTACCATCTACAGTACCTGATATAGTTAAGTTGCCAGATTGATCTAAAGAAGCTATAGTAGTGTTTGATGTATTTTGAAAATCTATTGTTGTATTAGATTTTATTTGCAAAGCATGACTATCAGGACCCGTTAAAGTGGCAGGAGAAGACCCTTTAAGCTTTAAGTTATTTGCTTTAACCTCTCCGTCTAAATCAGGATTACTTGAAATTTTATCTCCAGTAACATTTCTGTCTGCTAGTTTTGATGTAAGTATCTGGTTGTTAGCAATTTTAGATGTTAATATAGAATTGTCTTCTATTTTACCTCCGTTTATAATTGAATCTGCTAAAAGCTCTCTTGTTACTGTTCCATCTATTATCTGTGCAACACCAACAGAATTATTAGCTAGCTTGTCTTGAGTAACAGCACCATCTAAAATTTTATCTGTAGTTATAGCTTCAGACTGTATTTTACTACCCCTAACTGCACTATTTTCAATCTCATTATAACCAACAGAGCCATTTATAATTTCATCTGAACCAACAGAATCTGTTGCTAAATGAATATGCGTAACTTCGCCTGTACCTATACTTGCAGTTCCTGCGGCACCAGTTGAGCCAATTGGCCCTTGAGCACCAGTTGGTATAAACTTTATTAGAGGCAAAACATTAGCTCCACTAATAATTTCTCCACCACTTAATGTTGTAATATTTACTGAGGTTGAATCTTTTGATTTTAACGATATATTTACTACCGTGTTTGCCATTATAAATCGGTAATTTTTAGTTTCCCTATAACAACTGTATTAGTTTCACTATCTGTTGAACTAGTTACATATATCTTATATTTATAACTTCCAGGATGTATGTTCATATTATTTCCTGTTGTAGATATAACTAACTCAGCTAAAGACCCATCTACAGTAATTGTGCTATTTATATAAGGACTGCTTTTGTCTGATGCAGAGGTAAATCCTAATATCAACTGATCGTTATTATAAATTTCCATATTAGCTTCGTAATCTGCTTCAGCTGAATCTATTATATCGTATACGGTACCGTCTTCATTTGTTAACACAGCTTTTAAGTAAAAAGAATCACCTTTTCTTGCTGTTAAATCTACCTCGTTTGCTATGTCTACTGAAACTTTTTTTGCCATGGTTGAAAATTTGTTGTAAATATACGATTATTTTACTTAAAAGTAATTTGATAACACCTTCCTGGTATTAGGTTTTCCATGTTGTTAATATTCCATTCAGGATTATATGATTTACCACCCCATTCATTACTTTCTTTTAGAAGAAGAATTTTATTTGCTAAAGGTTCACAAAATTTTACAGGAGAAATTTCTTTTGAACCAACGTAAGGAAAAATTCTAAAACTATTATGATAATTATTTAAAAGAGGTTTATAAAGATTTTGATATATACTACTATTAATTAATAGGTTTTCATATTTGTATACACCTTTAATTCTTAATTCTATAAAAACATTTTCTGGTGCTTCAAAATACAATTGGTAAACACATTCAGTATCTATATTTCCTGTTGTATTATATAAACTATAAGAGGTGTTTTCAATATTATTATTAACCATCATAGCAACTTCAGTACTCTCATTCCAACTTCCAACACCTATTTCTCTTATTTTCCTGGTAACTAAAACGATATTTAAACTATTCCATAAGGTTTGATTTTCATAAATTAATTCAGATGTGTCTTTTATATATAAATGGTTTTTTAAAAAATCATAAGCATTACAAATACCTTCTGGATAGAGTATTGTGTTACTGTCATTTTTAATAGTTCTAATTGTAAAAGGAATAGAAAAAGAAAAAGGAACACTAGAACTAGCTTGATTAACCTGATCAAAATATCTAATTATAGAATTTATATCATCTGGTTGATCTCTATATATATTAACTAAAATATTTTTATTAATTATACTTGGATTTATAGTTTTTTTATAAAAATCATTATATACTTTTTGATTATCAAAATTTGAAAAAACTATATTTTTACTATTTATTTTTTCATTAACAATATTTTTTGATGTTGTAATTTGTTTTACTTCATCTTTGTTTAAACTATATTTAACGCTATTAACCTCTAGTTTCATTTTAAATACTATTATAAATAGCAGCGTCATTATATGTGATGCCTGAGATTAATAATAAACCATCTATCACTGCTGTTAAAGGGCTATTTTCATAGTCAATCACATACTCTTTTGATGCCCCAGGAAATGTTTCTTTAAAAAATATACTTATGTTTTCCCCATTATTAAACCCATCTTTAGATGTAGATGTACTATCATTAATTGCACAATAAATACTTTCTGATTGTTCATTTATAAAAGATTTTTTTTGCTCTATAGTTGAGCCTCTAATAACAGATGTACTATCCTTTATTATAAAAGTTATGCTTGTAAGGTTTAGGGAGTTTTGTATTCTATTTTCCCATATACTCTGCATCTCATTAATATTATGTGGCGTAAAAGATTTTTTAATTTCAGAACCATAAAGCCAATATTCAAATTGAATTAAAGTCTTTTTTATTGATAAATTACTGCTAATAGGAATTTGAAAACTAGATTTTCCTTGATTATTATTTTTTTGTACTACGTTTTGTGACGCTTGAATGCTTTCATTAACATGCACCCCTTTATTAATATAATTTACAATTTCAGCTATTGCTTTTTGTTTTTCGCTTGTTGTAAATTCATTATCTCCAATGGAGTCTAAAAAATTTTTAATGACATTTTTATCAAAAGTTATGTTAAAATTTCCTCCAGTAGAATTACCTAAAACCTGAACTAATGAGTCTCCTGTTATTGTTATCTCATTCATTCCAGCCCTTTTGTAAGATCGTTTAACTTTTTTATAGCTATACCCACCTAAAGGTATAATACCTTTTAATAATTTTGGCATATTATAAAATATTTAAGTGGCTTGTAAACTCTATAGTAAACGCTTCCGTTACCTTAACTTGATAACCGTGTCCCGCCACCCAACTACCAACACCATTAAAGTTCCACTCTGGTAAATAGGCATTACCTAGATAGTCCTTTACAATTATTATTCTTTCTTGCACTCCTGCCCATGCTGGATTAGTTGCAATTTCATAAGCCCATTGAATACCAGTGTCAGGTTCGTATGCTTCTGAAAAAAATGTATGTATATCAAAATTTAAGTTTGTAAGTTGAAGTGATGTAACTAAAGGATGTGGAACACCAATCATATTCCAGCCTGCTACAAAATCCATATGCATACCATATTTTACATTATTACCCTCAGTTACCGTTATAGGGTTTCCTTCAATTGTTATAGTTTTACCTTCCTCTAATTTAATTTGGTAGCCTTGCCCATTTTCCATATCACCTATTCCGTTAAAATTATATTCTGGAAGATAGGCTGCGCCAAGATTATTTTTAGCTATTATAATATTTCCTGAGGAACCATCTGCTTTAGTGTCAAAACCTATCCCAACTAAAAAGTCATCTATTCCTTTTCCGTAATCATTAAAAGCTCCGTGATCAGAATCAACATCTATATATGTAGAAAAGATGCTCCAACCTGCTGGTATGTATAATGTTTGCTCAATAGTTTGAGAACTAGTATCTGGATCTTCAGAAAACATTCCTACTGATATGTGATCCCCGTTGTTTATTGAACCTCCTTCGGGATCAGAAATATTAAATACTGGATTTGGCATAATTAAAATATTTCAAAAAAACCACCTGTATCTGCGTGGTCAACCGTTAATGTTAATTGAGGATGATCTGTGTGGTCTATTTCAGATACTGGACCAACTAAAGATGCCTCAAATGTTAAATTAAAATATCTAAGAACTGGATTAATATTATCGATCCATGAAATTTTAAGCTCACTTCTATAACTACCCTCAAAATAAGGAAAGAAATAAATATTAAATTCAAAATATTGATTACTAGTATTGTTTGGTAGTAAATTAACTTTTTTTCTAAAAATAGAATCGTTTATAAAATCATTATAGTTGCCACCATACTGGATTCCATTTAACATATCATTTAAATCAGGGGTTGCAAGAAATGAAGTATTATTAGAATAACTGTTTACACTAGATAATTGCTGTCCGATTGGAAACATTCTAAAAGGCTGTCTATAATATGCTTCATGGCCTTGAAATCCATAAGGCATATTATAGTTCCAATCATTTACAAGCCAACCCTCTAGTATTGTTAAAGTACCAAGGTCTCCTATATGTTTTGCTCTCAATGTAAGTCCCAGCCCAGGCAAATCAAATGGCATTCCAAAGAACCCAGAATTTATACTATAGACTGATGTTTCAATTGGCATTACCCAAGGTTTATGTTACCCATGCTAATATTCTCATTAAGCGTGTGGTTGTGACCTTCAGTATCGTGTATTGCTAATACAGGAGTTGGCTGAACATCCATTTTACAAATAAAACAAACTTCATGTATTCTAAAATGTTCTGGGCTCGAGTTAGCTATAACACCTTCATATCCAACTCGCTTTTTATTCCAATAAGTATCTTTATAGTATCTAATCTTTAAAGTTGCATAATATGAGCCAAAGTCTACTGTTGTATTTTTAGCAGGAACTTTAAATTCTAAATTTATTGTTGGATTTCCTTCAGGGTTAAATCCTTCATCCGCACCAACATATTCAGGCCAGTCATGTCCACTTGAGTCGCTTCCATAGTTTTTCCAATAATCAATATGTCCATTTGGAATATTATCATTATCCAGTCTTTCGTCAGTAGCAAGCGCGTCATACACGTTTACTTGGTAATTCAATGATTGACACATTTTTGGAGGTAAATAAAGTCCTCCACTATAAGGACTAGTGGATGTATTCATGTAGTAACCACTTGACTGACCTCTATACCATTCTGCTGGATTTGCAACATCTAATGCGTGAGGCCAAGCCCCATCATCGGCTGAATTGCTAGTTACAGGACAAAAGGATCGATTAGGGTTATTATATGAATTACCATGCCTCCAATCGGTCATTTTTCCACCAGCGTAATTATCACTCATTATATACCTCATTTCACCACTATTAGATGAATTTACGTGGCTATCATGTGTATCGGTTCCATTATGGTTTGGTTTATAACCAAATCTTTTTGTTCCATGAATTGTTCTAAATTCAAAAGTACAAGTTTCAGTTCCACTACCTACAGTTGCATCAGGAACGGCATTTAATGTAATAACTGATCCATTTATTTCTGTAATATATTGACCTGAAGAAAAATTACTAGCATTAGTTGTAGAGCTAACTGACATGCCAAGTCTTATACCAGCCGCTAAAGCGTTTTGACCACCAGCTAGAGCTATGGTAAGCCCATTATAAGAGCAATTAGTTTGTGTAAAAGTTTTATTACAGAAATCTAACATTTGCCCTTTTCCGTCACCTAAATCACAATTTAAAACTTCCACACTATGAATCCATATAGGGTAATCACCTTCATTAAATGGTCGAAAACTAAAATATGAAGTGTATTGCCCGTTACTAGAATGTTTTGATGGGGCTGGAAATTGTAATATTTTATTATAAGGAATAAATTCTTTTACAAAATCTTCATTTTTATCTTTTATATATTTCTTATCTGCATTATGCACTGCGGCTGTAGCCGTTGTTCTTATTGTTTCTTTTATATCTGTGTTTTCATAAACTGTACCATTATTCCCGCTATACATTTTAAATCCAGTTACATTTTCTGAAGCACCATTGTTTGTGTTAAATTGGCCGCTTGTGTTGTAGATCCTATCTCCTGCAGGTCCATACCAATAACCATCAGGATTTATATTAGAAACAAGGCTAACAACATTCGTTGCTCCATTTATATTTTCTGGTAAGCCAGTTCCATCCTCATAACCTGGCGTACCACTACTACTAGTCCCGCCTGTCGTACCTTGTGCATCTTTGTAAAACCATGCATTTGCAACACGAGAAATTTTTATGAATGGATCTCTAGGCATAAAAGCAGCTTTAAAACATATATCTGCATCTTTATCAAGGCCAGGGTAAACTCCATCTCTATTCCAAAATTCATCAGTATCTTTAGGTTTTAACTGACAAGTTCTAATCCCAGGACCACTGTGTTGCGCCTCTAATTTATTACTACTTCCGTCACCAAACCATTTACAGCTTGAATACAGTTGGTTTGGCTCTAATTTAAAGTGAAATGGAAGCCGAAACCATGCGTCTCTGTGTGTCACGTTGTCGCCAGCCCCAAAAGCAAAAATAGAGAACTGCCCTCCAGTGTTATAATTCACTCCACCATCTTCGGAATAAGATGTAGGCCTCGTATTATTACAGCCAGTACCTTCAAATTGTACATAGTTATTTCCGCCTGCCCAATTAAAAGAGGTCATAGAGTATTGATTAGGATTTGCTTGGCTAGTACTACCATTCCAGTTGTTCCATCTCACAGGAAATTCAAAATGCCAAGTTCTGTTTGTTTGCGCAACCTCGCCATTAACGGATGATGCATTACTAGATAAATTATCTGTATCTAAAACTATAGCATGATCTCCATTTCCATAGTTAAATGACGAAGCCGCTATTTGATTTCTAACTGCGTAAGCACCATTAGCTTGTACCCCAACATAAGCATTGTCAAAAGTAATTTTTTGATAAACACCGTATTTTATTCCATATAAAAACCATTGATTATTTGTTGGCTCTGAATCGAAAATATCATATCCATCTGCATAACCCTGTCCTTGCGCTGCACTAGTATTATTGTAATCTATAGCCCAGTATTTAACCCCAAAACATTTGTATCTTTTCCAGGACCCTTCAGTTTGGTGCGCCCCGTTACGATTTCCTGTAGCCCCTTCCGTGCTCGTTCCATCATATATATTTAGAGACTCAAAATACTGATAGATAGGATACCTACCTGGAACATCATAGTATTCAGCGCTATTATCAGTTCCGTATAGTGCTATAATGCTATCCCCAAAATCACCTGCTTCATCCGTATAGTACTTATCAATATTATTCCATTGTGTAGATGGCGCGTGAGAATGATTTGCTGGAGCACTTATTGTTACGCCATCACCAGTTAATGTGCTACCCACAGCGCTATCCTTCCATTTATATGTACCATTTCCAATATTATTTGGGGAAATATCACTAATTCTTATTCCATCATAATTCCATAAATCTTGTAAAAGTACTTTCGCACTATTTTCGTTTACCTCACCTGCATCATTACCTGTTGCCTGTATTTTTGGTTGATAACCTAATTCTATAAAATTACCATCAAGAATGCTTGTGTTAAGTATATCTAATTCATATTGGCTTGCACTAAAGTCTGCAAGACCTGGTTGAGCAACCATTACTATCTCATTATAGGAATTTACTTTTAAAGGATATGTGTATGAACCAGCGTTAGTGCCTATGTATAAATCACATATTGTAACAAAACTTGGTATGTCTTGCTGAGGATGAAAATGAACAGTAAACGCAGCATAACACTGTGTTGGTATGCCGAATCCCGCGCCAGTTTGCGACTGAAGTGTTGTAGTTTTAAATATAGGCATTGCTATATGATTTTCACTAGAATCGTTATCCGTTAAAATATCATCTTCCTCTACTGTTTCTGCAGGATCATATATTCTATAGCAAAATAAATTATCATGAACACCAGCCGCGTTATCTGAACTTGTATCTCCAGGAACATCAGCGTGTTTAGATAATATTTTATTATTAGATCCAGACGCAAAATCTTCTGGGGCACCCATAAATGGAGTAACAGATTGAGGTGGAAGACCATTTAAACTTATATCTACACCCGATCCTGTACCATTTTCCTCGTATTGATCTGAAGAGTTTGGCATCCGAAGAGATATATCCTGAATCTCCAAGGTTGTATCTGTACCAGGTACTGCTAAATTTTTAAGAACAACAACCATAGTAGCTCTTTCAGCGTTATCTGTATCGCCTGAGTTTTGAAATTTGTAAACATCAAATATTGAATCACTAATACATAATGAATCGCCATTACTATCGTTTAAATCATATCTACTGTGTGTGTTTCCGTGAATTAAAGGGTATTTTGCCATTTTATCTTAATTTTATATACGTTGTATCTGGATCAAACCAAATTCTGAATTTGTTAACTTTATTAGGAATACAGTTTCCTAGTGATTTTATCCAACCACCACTACTTGTTGCTGGAGTTATGTCTATTTTATTTGAGTTATTTAGATATATTGTTCTTCCTGGAGACCAATTGTTTATCTGAGCAGCATCAATTTCGTAATCGAAATAGCCTTTATGCATAACATAAAGATTTTCAGTCGTGCTGTTGTAGCTTAAAAATACCATTAAATTACCATAAGCTCCATTCATGTCTCCTATATCGGCTTTTACAACTTCACAGTTATAAGAGTTATACCCAATATTTTGTTTAAAATAAACAATATCTCCAGCGCTTAAGCTAGCGCTATTTGTTATTGAAAATTCTTTAAAAATATATTTAAATCCATCTAACTCTGCACCCAACTGACTATAAGGAAGAGTCCCTAATGTAACATTCATTGCTCCTGATATATCAAAACTACTAACGCTAAGTGATGACTCTGCAGTGGTAACATCTAAGATTTCAGGGGGATGCGTTGTAAATGCGTAATTATTGTTTGGCTCAGGGTTATAATAAGTTGTATGCCCAGACTCTGGCACTATAGCAAATCCAGCAGGATAACCGTTTATAGTTATTGACTCTGGGTCTGAAATTGATATGTCAATAGCGTGAGCCATTATGATTGTGTAATATCAGCTTTTAATGTAAACGTACCGTATAGCCAAGTTATATACTCTAAAGTGCCTGTACTGTTTAGGTTTTGTCTTATTTGTAAATCGTATTTATATGTTCCAGATTGAAAATCCATATAGTTATAAGGAACAATAATGGCAATTTTTTCTCCTGCAGTACCCGTCTGAGCCTCTAAGTTAATTCCAGAAGCGGCATCAGTTGCTCCACCAGTATAATAACCTGCTTGAGTTGGGCTTGGCTCTCTATCTTTTGGATGATCAACCGTGTATGAGCTTGCATGTTCTGCGGCATCATTCCATATTAAACTAAACACACTTAGTATTTCATCACCACTTTGTGATAAAATAGTCATCTTGGCTTGATATTCAGGTTGAGATGTACTTGTGTTATTGCTACTTAAATCTAAAGTGTTGCCAGCAGAGTCCTTTACTTCTAATAACAACTTAAAAGTATCATTTCTTCTAGCAGTAATATTTACCTCTGCAGCTACATCTGTATTTAATGTTTGCGCCATTTTATTATTTTTTACAAATATACATTTAATTTTCTAAACTTTTTGATTCTTTAAGTACTTGAGCAGCAGTCCAACTAACACCTCTAAGGCCTCCAACAAATTTAGCTTCATCTGCAGTAGCAATACCAACAGCCATTGTAGCTCCTGACTCTACAAGACTCCAAGATGCAGGTTCTGCCATATACTTTAATCTTCTAGGGTCTGTCATAAACATTATGTCATCTCTAGTGTCTGATGCTACGTTTGCTAAACCTCTTAACTCCTCGTCATCTGAATCTCCAAATAACATTGAAAGTATAGTTAAAGCACTTACAACCTGCATACCCCTAAAGAATGTTTTAACAGCTTCTTGCTTTGATTTAGGTAGCTCGTTAAATCTTTTTCTAAAGTTTTTAATAGACTCTTCTCCAGCTATTAATTTTCTAGCAAAGTCAGAACCAAAAATAAAAGCTTCTCTATTACTACCAGATCTCATTTCTCCAAACCTATCTATAGTTTCTTTTTGGAATCTTTCAGCTATAGATGTAGGCATCCATTTTTTAAATTGCATTATTGCTTTACCCCAAGAGTAAGTAGCAATACCAATTTGATCTACTTTAGAGTAACCGTAACCTTGTTGTCTTGTTACGTTATCTACATAAAGATCAACCTTATCTTGCAGGTCTGCAGGTATTTCTCCGTCCTCACTTATTCTGTTCCATTCTTCTTCTGTGAATTGAGAAACAAATCCAGAACCCTGAATATAATGTTCTGAACCTATATATGGAGACATAAGTATTGTATCAAGACCTGATGAATCATTACCTTGTATTAAGTCATATGCAAATTTCTCAGGGTTCAATTGTTTTTTAATTAATGCCCAAGCCTTTTTACGTTGACCCCAATATCTTGATTCCCCTCTTAAGAAATTTTTACCGCCTTTAGACCTAAACTCATTGTATTTACCAACCATTAAGTTTCCAAAACCTCCACCTACTCCAAGAGATAAATATCTAATACGAGTTAATTTAACTAGCTGATGTAACGCATTATCACCTAATCTACCTAACCCAAATTGACTATCTTTAAATGTATAAAATCCTTTTTTCCAAACATTTTCTAAATATGTAACTGCATTTTTATTTCCTTTGGTTTTATTATATTCTATTACACCGTCTAATAATGGTGTCATAGATTTAAAACCTTTGAAGTTTTCATTACCATATGTAAACAATGTAGTGTTAACATACTGAGAAAGAGCCATTCCTAAATCTTCACTAGCAAACATTGCCGATCTTACACCTCTTGACTTGGTAAACCTAGACATTAAATTAGTACCCATAGTACCGTGAACTTCCTGTTCAGTCATAGATATATTAGTTCCATCATCGTGTTTACCTTGCTTTGCTAATTTTTCAGCACGCTTTCTAATTACATCTAATTTTGCAGCAGACTTAAATTGCTTTTTATCTACTAAGCTTTTAAATCCACCTTTTGTACCTTTAGCAGAGTAATATACTAACTTCCATTGGTGGAACGCTAAAATCTCTTGCTTACCAGTCATAGGATTATATCCTTTAACTTTTACATGATTAATATCTCCAGTACCTTGAAGCATATAATCATAAAGGCCAAACAAACCTCGTTGTTTTATAGAACCAAAAAGCCCCATTTTAATGTGAGGAATATAACCTTCTTTATATCTTTCACCAAGAGATTGTTGTGTTACTCTACCATACTTGTTTGTAGTTTCTTTAAAGAACGTATAAAATTCTACCTCAGCCTGTGTTGGTTTTGTAGCTAAAAAATCTTTTGTCGTTTTTAATTTTAACTCTTGAGTTTTTATACCATTAATTTCAACATCTACTTTATCGTACATGTTTTCATACATTTTTTGTGTGTATCCAGTCCAACTAGGATAAGAACCCATAATCCATTTAAAACCTTCAGCAACTTTAGATGCAGGACCTACACCTTCTGCTATCTTACTTCTAATAAGATTTTTAGTAAGCCTATCAAGTTCAGTTTGAAATTTAATATTTTCTTCCATAAACTTTCCGTACTCTTTTTCCATAGTACGAACTAAGTTTTGAATTTCTGGTCTGTGCCCAGGAATATTGTTTGACCCAAACCAAGCATGCAACCAAGATATGTCACCCTTATCTGTCCAGTCTATACCATTACGAGACGCTTTCTGGGCTTCTGATGCACGTTTAGCTAATTCTAATACAACAGCCTTGTGAGCAGAAGATAACGCGCTAGGATCAAGCTTTTGCATAACCGATGCGTAATCATATAGTTTTTCTTCTGAGAGTGTTTTAATTCTCCCAGTTTGAATGATTGTTCGGTCAAACTCCTGGGCTAAATTAAAATTTGCGACATAGTTTTTATAGAGCGACTCCATTGCTTCTTTTAAGACCTTGTTTTTCATAACGCTCCTGACGTTGTGTCCTTTATCTTCAAGGTACTCTTCAAGGCTAAACATTTCAGCATCAGCAGAGCTATATCCAGCAAACTCAGAGTTTCTACTATGTGAAAATTTCATCTTTTTAGATTTAGCTAATGCTGGCTTATTCTTAGCCATGTTTTGCATCTTTAAAAGATTAGTTCCCTCACTTCTTTTTTTCTTACCTTTTTTAGGCTCAGGCTTTACAATGTCAACTAATTCGTATACCCCATTTCTTTTTGCTTGATCAAGCTTACTTGCTTTCCCACCTTTAACTTTAGACTCATTAAATGGTTTATACTTATATACAGCAGTCCCTTTTCCTGGGATACCTACTTTAACATAGTGAGGTTGATTTGTAATCATTAAATCTTTTTGGGCTTTATTAGCTACATCTACTGATTTAATTTTTACAGGAACACCATCTCTCTTCTCTGAGCCTACACGAGCTATCGCTCCGTATCCTTTTATAAATTTCATACCCGAAGCTCCAGCGTGTATTCTAGCTGCTGTAGGTATAATTTCAGTATTATCCAATATAATAGATTCAGCCATTAATTCAGGGCTAATTATATCAGAAAGATTATCAGTTACTTCTTGGTGTACTGTATCAATTTCTTCACTTAACTTTTCTAGAGTCTTCATATCAAACAAAGACTGAACAGATGTATTTCTATATCCTAACTCATTAAGTATAGAGTCTACTATAAATATATCTTCCTGAATATCTAGAGGTAGCTCACTAAACCCTCTTCTTATTTCTATAATCTCACCATCATTAGTGTATTCATTTATAAAGTCCACATTCGGCTTTAAAGTATATTTATTCATATTACTACCAAAGCCTTCATAAAAATCAAAATCAATTGCTCTAATAAAAGGGTTTTCACTTAATTGGTTCTCTTCTATTTTTTCTTTTAAAGACCTAACAACTTTGTTTACTTTAGGTTCTGGATTTTCACCCATAAAGTTTCCTAAATGTTTTAATGTCTTTTTAAACATAGGAACTGTATTCTGAAGAGTATTAGTAAATACGTCTCTAACAATTTTGCTTTGTTCATCACCGTCTCTTCTTGCTATGTTTTCGTTACCAGTTAAGTTTTCTATTAACTGCATAGTCGTGGAGGCGTGATCTGTGCCTGTAATATTATTGCTTTGATATATAGATGCTGTTTTTACCAGTCTATCTTTGTAAGATTTTAATATTGGATTGTTAGCCATTTCTGTTAAAGCCTCACCTTCTAATGAGCTTTTACCATTTATAATATCATTAAAGTCTGAAAGTTGTTTACCAGCTTCATGTTCGTTGTAAGCAACATTTTTGTGCTGACCAAGCATATTGTTTATAGCGTAAATATCTTTTGTTATACCTTCTGACGCTTCAAACATTGCTAGTATAGAAACCATTTGTTGCTTCTCTTCTGCGGTCATATCGACAACACTTTTTCCACTAATTATAGATGTGTTTATATTAATACCGTCTAATGCGATAGCGTTGTCAAGAGCTTTTCTAGCTTGCTCTGCCGTTGTTTGCGGAACTAATTGCATGTATGCTAACACTGCTGCGCTTGTTTCATTAGTATTAATAAAAGTTTGATCTTTTAACGATTTCTTACCTTTAAACTTAGCATACAATTCTGCAGCTTTAGATGTAAATATAGAATCCAAAGAAGAGCTGTTAAATCCTAACCTAGTCATAAATGCTACAGCACCTATAGTAGATGGATTCATGCCTAATGCAGTTGCGTGTTGATTCTTTGTGTTATCTAAAGCTATGTTTAATAGTACTGCATTTTTAAAGGAAAGAGAGTCTTTACCTTTTAAACTTGTATCATCTTGAAATTTTTCTACTTTTTTCCCATCTACAGTTATACCACCTTTAACGCCTATTCCAACACCATACCTTGCAGTATAGGACATACCGTTGTTAAGCGCAGCAATAGTACCAATCATTCCACTACCTTGAACGTTTTCTTCAAAAAACTCAGAAGCACCTATCGGTGATGTTTGTGAAGATCGTTTTGATCTATTAGGATTTTTCTTGTTTATAGCTTTTATTCTAGATTCAACATCAGCTTCATATTCCATTGATGCAGTTAATAAATCAAACATTGCAACATTTCTATAAAACTTAAATTGCTTATCTAAAAGATCATTTACTTTTTCTTGTCTTTTAGTTTTGGGATTTTCGTATTTTAAATTTATAAACAAACTATCACCATCATGGTCAGAACCTAAAATTCTATTTATCTCTGGAGAAACCTGTATATGGTTATTTAAGTGTTTGCCATTCTTATCTAAAACTTCTTTTTGGAAACCTTTGATTTCCATTATAGGTTTAGATTGTTTTCCGTGAGCAGGAACACGAGGCCCAAAAAATTCCTCACCTAGAATAATAAATTTACCGCCTGGTTGAACAGCAATTTTATTATATAAAAATTCTTTAGCCGCTCTTGCACTAGAAAACTTTCTGTTTAATCCTTTTATTCTAACCCCAGCCTTGTCTAAGTTAGTAGATGCTGCTGTGTCTACAATTAAACTTTTAGCATACTTCATTGCACTGTCTACATTCGAGAACTCTTTATCAACTCTAGCAAAGTATTTACCTTTTAATCCAGCTGGAACAATTGCTTCTGCTGGTAATATAGAAGGTCTTTTAACTATAGTTCCATCAGGCTTAACTTCATGCCTCATTCCTATATAGTCATTGCCATTCTCATCAAAATAACCTCTAAGACCTTTACCAACAGCAACACCTTGAATTGCTATTGTACCAGCAGTCATAACTTTAGATGATTTCTTTACAGAACTTCTAATGCTGTTACCATAAAATTTAGAAACTGAAGGTAAGTTTTGACTTACTTTAGGATTCTTTAATGCTAAGTATTTTGCTATACCATTAAATGTAGAAGCTACAGAACTTTTAGTTATTTTACCTGTAACTGCTTCTTTACTTTTAGCTCTTGCTTCTGGTGTAGCATCAATACCTTCCGATAAAACATCTCCTGCAGATTCCTCAAAAGCTAAATCTAAAGCTTCTTGTCTTAATTCTAATATCTCCTGCATATCCTCAAACTGTTCAGGAGTTAATTCATTTAAGTCTGCAGCAGACATTTGTGTTGGCTCTACAACCTCTTCTCTATATTTATCCATAGGTAATTGTATACCCATGTTAGAACCATCAATACCAACCACTCTATCTCCAGACATATAAGCATCATTCAATTGATTCCATGCTTCGGATCCCTCTGCAAAACTTTCAGCAGATGATGATGTTCCATGAATTGACGGAGCTTTTTTGGCTGCACTTTCATACATTGCTATATTCAATGTTTCACCAAACATATTTTGCTGGTCATTATTGAATTTTTTTCTAGCCCTTAACTCTTTCTCTATTTTTTGCAACTCTGGAGAGCCTGCAATAAATTCAGCATCTAATACTTGAACGTAAGTTTTAAAGTAGTAGTCTTGATCTGCTATTGATTCATCTCCAACTGTGTTTGTGTTTTCTTCTTCTACACGCATATCACTACCGTAGTACACAAACTTAAATCCTCTACCAACGTTATTGCTAACTTTATCCTGAATCATAGGAACATCTTCAGGTAATATAAATGCACCAGCATCAGTAGCTGTTACACCATTTTCATCTACATCTTTATATATCATTGGCTCAATAGCAACACCTCTCATAGAACCATCGTGTCTTGCTATAGCTCCTGTAGCTCTTTTTATATAATCAGCTTGACTTTTTGCTTGACCATGTTTACCTACAAATAATTGTTGAGCATAATAACTATTTACCATATAGTTAAACACATAGTCTTCTATCATTTTATCTCCTTGAGGAGTTAATGTAACCTTGCTTCCAGATACTGTAGCAAACTTAGATAATACTTTATTAGACTGAATTAAATTAGGATTACTATACATCCATTGTTTCATTTTTGCAAGCTCCTCAGAAATATCATAATTACTTAGTTCATCTATTTTAAATCCTAATGCTTGAGTGCCATCTTTATATGAAACTTTATGCTCACCATTAGCTAGTAAACCAATTATCACTTTCTGCTTTTGAGCTTTAGTAGTAGCCATTGGAGCAGCAATAGAATATCTTCTTTTAGAATTTGCAAATATTGCTATTGATTGTGTGTAGAAACTTCTACTTCCTCCTGGTTCTCTTGAATCCCAATTAGACGCAAATTTCTCCATGTCAAATTGAACAATATCATCTTTAGTTTGTTGTTCATATTTTACCCCTTTACCATCTCCATCCCTATAAGAAACAACACCACCATCAAACCCAATTTGGTATGCTTGATCTGCCATTCCATTCACTCCAAGCCCAATAGCCATTTCAACAAATGGATTACCAGCAAGTTTTCCATCTACAGTTTTTAAATACTTGTCAGCTAATCTTTTTCTACCCTCTGGAGTTTTAGCCATATTTATTATAACATCGCTACTATTAAGTAGATTGTTGTTATAATTAAAACCTAAAGTCATGTTACCATTAACATCTAAAACAGATTTAATTGCATTTTTACCCCTAGAGGCTATAACCATACTTTTAAATAAAGGAACCATATTCATAATAGGAATTTTTCCTAAAGACAAATATGTCTTGCCAGTCTTTTTATCAGTCAATTTTTTATCTGATATAATATCAGCTACATAGTCTTGAACATTTAAAAGTCTGTTGCCTCTGTATAATCTTATATTTTTTACTTGACTGTAATCTAAATAACTATTTAAACCTTCCACTGATCTTAAAATAGCTGTAGCTATTTCTACACCCTCTTGTTGAGAAAGTTTTTCACCTTTATTTATTTTAGATTGTGCTTCAGATATTTTATCTAACACAGCGCCTTGCAACATAGACTTTCCTTTAAAGAAGATTTTATTACCTTCTTTTTTCATTTCATTAATTCTTTTTCTTTCGGAATTATGAATAGCTAAAGATTCAGATATAGATCCATCACTAGTTACTGTCGTATTTAATATTGATTCTATAAATTTATTTCTATAGTTATTATGAATATCTCTAATAGCAGAAAGCATTTCACCTTGAGAAAGTCTTTCCTGCATTATTTCTCTAGCCTTTTTAATATGACCTTCATTTGAGTTCATAAAAGATCTAGTAAAATTATCAACGCTATCTCTATTAGAATGAGCCATACTTAAAAGCCCAGCCTCTAATCTTGACTTTTGATACCTTGGCTCTCCTGTAGTTATATTTCTACTGTCAGGGTTTGCTATTCTCATTAATGCAGTAATAAATGTTGATGTAGAATTGTCCATTGCTTTTTCAGCAGACATATACCAATCAGCATTTGAATCAGAATCTTCTATTACAGATTCTATTATTGCATTAGCATCTTCTGTTTGTTCTAAATCACTAGGAAGGTATTGCTGCATTTTTGCAGCTTTATAAATACTATTAACACCACTAGTTTTTCCAGAAGGAGATAAAGTAAATCCTTTTAGCGCTTCTTGATGTCTAAGCAATCTATTCTCAACTTCTTCTCTAAGCTCTTTTGTTAATTTTACATCTTCACCAACAGACTTGGAGTATTGCGTAGCGAAATCAATTGCTGTTTTAGATAGCTCTTGCACACTCATTGTGTTGTACATATTTGGAGTCATCTTATTCATAGCAACAGATATAGACGCTGAAAATGTTTTATCTAACTTTAATCTTTTAGATCTAGATTTTTGGAATTTTAAACTACCACCTTGAGTTCCTTTAGCGAAATCATCTGCTATTTTACTATACATCTCATCTGTAGTAAGATTTTCAAAACCTCTATCTAATTCAGATAGTATTTTCTTAGAGTCGGAAGGAGTAAACATTTTTGCAACTCTTTCTGTAGCTCTTCTAATAAAAGATTTATATTCTTTAGCTTCCGCAGGTTTTTCAAATAATAAATCTAATTTAGTTGCAAGCTGTGGAGCTAATGATGTAACAAACGCTTCTTCAATTATTTCACTTTGCATTGAATCAGGTAAAACAGAAACAACCCCATCTTCTTGAAGTTTGTTTATTAAATTATCTGATATTAAATTAATAGCTTCCCCGTCACCACTTTTTACAGCTTCACGGAAAGCCTTAATAAGCTCTTTGTATTTTTTATTTTGAGATAATCTTAAATCAAATTTTAGAGCTATACCTACCAAATCACCACCACTAATAGTTTTACCATCAGCTGTTTTATATAAAACTAATTCTGCGTACTGCTTTTTAATGTCCTTATAAATATCGCTTCCTATAATCTTATTTACTCCACGCATAAAGGATGGATTATCTTTTAGCATATCATAATAAACATGCCCATACTCGTGCATTATTCTAAGACCTAAATCAGATCCTTCTTTTGCTAAGACAGCAGACCCCATAGCATAGCCACCAACTTGCTCACCATGCTCGTCAATAACATTTCTTAATATAAGTAGTTGCTTGTCAGGAAACTTTTTAGATGCAGCTTCCATAATTGTTCCGTGTAGCGCTGGATTTATAGAGGCGTAGTAAGATAAAACACTTTTAGTTGTTTCGTTTTCTATTTTTAATTTATTAGATTTAGCTTTTGGAATAAAGTTTTTCCAAGCCTTACCTAATGCTTTAATACCATTATCTAAATCTTTGTTTGTACCGCGAGAAAAGAAATTTTTAGTTGCTTTACCTACATCTTTGGCAAATTCTAAAATAACATTTACTGATTCAGATTCTTCTTCAGCTTGATTAGTGCTCTCTTGTGATTCTTTCGCTGCTTCTTCTGCACTAATTTGTTCTTTTCCTTCTGGGATAGCTGATTCTGATTTCTCATTCTTTTTAGTTTTGGTTCCTAACTTTCTTTTAGTCTCACTTTCATTTATCCAATTCTCTATTTCTTGAGAAAGAGCAGCTCTTATGTCTTCTTCTTGAGTTGTAAAAGACTCACCTTTTATAAGCTTCATAGCTAAGTGCTCTATTACATCTTCACCTACTTTACCTGTGTCTACAAAGTTTTTATAAACTTCATCTGTAACTGGGCCTGAAGAATCTTCTGCTTTTTCCTCTGCTTTTCCTTCTGTATAAAATACTGAAGCTTCATCTATAAGTTCATTTATTTTTTCTTTAGCAAGTCCAGACTTTTTTATTTGCTCTGGAGTCATCTTGCTTTTTATAAAATCAGATATTTCTTCTGCTGACTTTCCTTCGTCAACAAGTTTTTGTATATCCTCTTTAATAGGATTAGTAACCCTTCTTAAAGCTGAACTTTCTTTAAATGATAAGGCTTGCTTTTTTGCAAAATCTCTAGTTGCATTATAAGCTTTACCAAATAATTCTTTACCTTTTTCAAATATAGACTTAGCTTCTTCTTTGCCTTTCTCGACTACTTTTTCTGCTTTTACTCCTGCAGCTTCAGCAGCCTCTTTGTCAGCAACAGCCTTTTGCTCTTCACCTTCTGTGGTGAATTGTTGGAACTCAGATTCTGTCATAGAAAGAGCATCATTAACTACATAAGAATCTTCTTTAATTCTTTCTTGTAGGTTTTGTCTTTCTTGTAATAAATCTTGTTTTGCTGAGTCAGACATGTTATCGTACTCCTCAGTTTTTACAAACTCATTTATTTCTGATACTCGTTTCTTATCAACTGCTTTACTCTTTTCAGAGTATTTTTTAGCAGTAAGCAATTTAGCTACAGCATCATTGTTTTCATTCATCTCGTTTTCGAGATTTGTCATGTTAACAGCGTGCTCTGCCTCTATTAAAGCTATTTGATCATTTAAAACTTTACCAGTCAAATTATCATTTGCCTCTTGTAAGCTTTTATCCTTTAAAGCCTCTAAATTTGTTTTAGCTTTATTGTTTTGATTTTGCTTAACCTTTAAGTTAAATAAAGTTTGTTGTCCAACCTCTGTTAGTTTTTCTTTAAAAGGAAGAGTAGCTGCTATTTCAGCGTACTCGACAATTATATTGTCAAGATCAACTCTTTCTTCTGTAGATATTTTACCTGCTTTCTGTAGTTTATCTAAAGTACCAGTAAGACCATCTAATTGATCTTCTCTAACGGCTGCTTCTATAATCTCAAGAGTTCTAATTTTTCTTTGAGCTTCATTCATGTTTTCATACATGTTAATGTCGTCATCAATAGAAACTCTCTTATTAGTTATTCTTCTACCATTTTCTGCAACACTATTCATAAATCCACCACGACCCCCCATAAGGAAACCAGCCGCAAACGATACACCTAATGTTTTTCTATTTTCATCTGATGTAAGAAAATCTGTGTAGCTTAAAAACTCTTCACCTTTAGCTTCTGCTAAATTCTTTTCTTGTATCCAAGTTTCAAAAGTTTCTTGGAACATTTCTTCTGTACCCTCAAACGTACCAGATGCAGCACCCCTTTGAGCGTGTTGCATAAGCCTTTGACTAAAAGTTCTTTGTAGTTGTTTAGCTGATTGAGCTCCACCTTTCATTTTATTGAAAGCTCTAAATGCTCTACCAGAAACTCCACCAAACTGAACACCCCAAGATAAACCATTAAGACCTATCCAAGCCATGTTATCTATAAACGTACCATGCGCAGCTTCAGTAGCCTCATCTTCAGACATACCCATGTCTACGGCTCTATTATAAACATCACCTGCTAATCCTGCGCCAATTACAGTAGTACTTGCGGTACCAGCACCTAGCCATGTAGAAAGACCAGAACCAAAAGATGTTAATCCTATTTCTCCTGTTGTACCAGCAGATGTTGCTAACGCACCCATTATTCCTGATCCTCCTGTTGTTGCGGAAGCTCCTGCAACAGCTTTTGCGCTGCCCTTTGCTGCTGCCTTAGCAGTTTCCTGTGCAGCTCTTACTCCAAGTAATCTTTTAGCTGAACCAAACATACCGCGTTTTGCTGCTGCTTTAGCCCCTGCCATCATAAGACCTCTACCTACTGCAGCACCTTGAGCACCAGGAACAAACATAGCAGCCATATAAGGAAGAGTCTTAGCTACGTCTGTAGCCCAAAACTCCATTTTAAACATATCATCTAGAGTGAACTCTTCTAATCCTGGCGATTGATGAGTTTCTCCCCAATTTTGTAAAGCATCACCATACTCATGAAAGTTTGGTAATCTTTCCGCAAGATTCATAAATGTATCAGACTTTCTAACTTCATCTGGTAATACTGTCATTGCAGCGTAATCAATCATATTACCTATATCGTTAACAACGATACCAACACCCGCTACTAGACTTTTACCAAACTTTTCTGCATTACCTTCAAATAATAGTTCGGGATCTACATAACCTTCGTTAACTGCTTGCTCATCTCTTTGTTGTAAACCTGCTGTTAATGGGTTAATAGCTTCTTCTACTCCACTTATTGCAGCTTGCTCAGATATAGAATCTGCAGTCCCCGATGATAACATTGGGTTTGAGCCTAACTCACTTTGTTCTGGTTGTGGAGCTGTTCCTTGATTGATTAATGAAGGATCTGCGTAACTTAATAAATCTTCTTGCATTTATTACTTTCTATAATTAGACCATGTTTGAGCTAAACTTTCAGCTTTTTCAGGATCAAAATTAATATTATTAAACATTGAATTTACTAGCTCAAAGATAGTTTTTCTGTCACCACCTTCTACTGCTTTTTGGAACTTAATAGCGCTTGCATTGTTCCCAGTCAATAGACCATCAAAAGCACTGTAGTAAGCTTTAACTTGAGCAGGGTAATTACCTTTATTGTTATTTTCTGCACCAAGAGATGCCATAGACATTAGTAAAGAGTGATTCTTTTTAGCTTCATCAGAAGAATTAATATCTGTGTATGCTGTCATATAATCATCCATAAACGTCATAGTAACAGGCTCACCCTCGGTTGTTTGTTGCTTATTATACAAGTCATTTGCAGGCTTCATTTGAGCTTCTTTAGTAGACTCTAAGTAAGAATCTATTTCTGCTTGTTTAGATTTTTTCATCTTACTAATAACTTGCTCACTTTTTTGTGATTTTTGTAAGCTTTCTTCTATACCTGTATTGTCCATGATTTTTTCAAGCATTCCACTTTGAGGATTTATTTGCATATGAACTTGCTTATCCCATGTTTTAGCCCAATTATCATTTTCAAATGTAGCAACAAATGTTGGAACCATCTGTAAATTATTATAATCATCCCCCCATTGTTCTTTCAAAGAAGCTCTAAGATCTTTGTTCCCAGAACCTCTAATATCTCCAACTAATTGTTCTTTTTTAATCATTTCACCATTAGGGCCTTTAACTGTAAATATAGCTTTTGTTGCTACATACATACCAGCAAAATTCATGCTTTTATGAGTATCTAAAGCTTCTGATCCATCTACAAAAGAACCATTAGCGTCAAAACAATTTTTAATATTATCAATTGTATATGTCCCATCACCATTACTTGTTATACCATTTACTGCTCCTCGTTGTCCTAGTATTTCTTCTAACACAGCACCAGGGAAATCAGTAAACACACCTTTACTATAAAGCTGAACATCTCCTTTCTGCTCTATACCATCTAAACTAACACCTGTCTGCTGCATAGCTGGTTGAGATATAATATGATCCATTCCACCTATTGCAGCGTATTGAGTATCATATGTTTGGTCTAGAATACTTCTTATCCTAGCCTCTTGTTCAAATACAGGTAATTCTTTTGTTCCTTTCATGTTTTGATCGTAAGCACCAGCTATACCCATATCTCTTTTAGCCCAAGCTTTTAAAGCTGCTTGTGTATTGCCATCAAAGTCTGTGTCTGCCCATCTTTGTAAAGCAGACCAATCTCTATCTCCAGTTTCAGTCATATAGTTATGGACTACAGCTTGATACTGCTGACTGTATATCTCATCAAAATTAGGTTTAGTTCCTTCGTAATGATCCGCAGCCTCTACTGCATCATATTCAGTTCTTAAACCAGTTAAAGAAAATTCATCTATTTCACCGTTTAAATATGCAGTTCTACGCTTTCTATCTCTTTCGGATAGTAATCCTTTAGTAGAAACTCCGTTACCGTCTTTTCCTACTTCGTATGCATCAAAGTTTGCTAGCGAAGAAGCAGACCTAACAGCTTTCTGATATTTATCTGTTCTTTGTAAGTCTGCTAAAATACTATCTCTAAAGTCTAAAACTTTACCGCTAGACATAGCGCTAGAATATCTACCATTATATTCTTTAAGTATTCCTTTAAACTCAGAAGACTTTTCGTCAAAAAAGTTATTGACGTAATCTCTCATGTGAGGGATGTTATGAACAGTTTGTAAGTATTGCTGTCTAGACTTCTCTATTGTAGCCTGCTCGCTAGCAACAAGATTTGCGTTTTGCAACTCTCTTTGCTCCATTTGGTACATCTCGTTTTGCAATTGAGAGACTTCTTGTCTTCTTGCTCTTCTTGCTTGAGATGTTCCTTGAAATATTTGTGTTAGAGCTTGCATAGCTCCGTAGTCTATAGCCATATTATTTTAAATTTAACCAAGGATCAAAAGTTTGAAAACTTTGCTGATTATATAATTGTTGTTGCTTTAATTGATCTGCTAATGATTTTTCTGATTCTTGTAAGTTTTTATTTAATTGATCTCTTGTATCAATTAAACCTGTATTAGTTGGTGCTGTATAGTTTATAGAGGGTAAGCTTATTGGATCGTTATTTTTTTGTTCCTTTTTAATATTAAACTTGTTTTTTATACCTTCTATTAAGCCAGTTCTTTGAGAGCCATCAGATGTAAGAGAATTTATATCTGCAAGCAAATCATTTCCATCTTTATCTGTACCTAATTTATCTTGAGTAGAATTACCTTTCGAGTCAGGGACATAACCCATTTCTCTCATCATTTTCTGTGTCTGCATTTTTCTAAGTTGGTTTAACTGTCTATCTCCAATAGACTCAGCAACCATACTTAGCGCAGATCCAGCAAGAGCAGCTCCTGCTTGTTTATTCATCATTTCTTGCTCAAACTTAGCATTGTTGTATTTAGATTCTCTAGCAGCTTCATACTGCTCATTCATCATCATCATGCCATCATACTTTTCTTGGTTTTGTCTTTGCATCTGTGCATCTGCTACTGCAATGTCCATTAATGCAGATTGACGAGCAACATCAAGACCTCCAAGCCCAGCCATAAATTGAGCTCTATTACCAGCAGAACCTCTAACAATATTTTCTATACCCGTAGCATAAGATGAATCTAACTCATTGTGTGCTTTAGCTAACTCAGAAGGGGTTAGTCCTTGTTGAGCCATTCGTTTAGATTCTTCTAATCTTTGTTGAAACGCAGGGCCAAGTTTAGGATCTTTAGGTATATCAACCTCTTTAAGAGCTTGGCCTAAACCTACAGCTCCAGTTGCTAAACCTATTAATGAAGATACACCACCTATTTTATCTAAAAACGTTTCTTTAAACGGATCATCATCTCCACCCATTGCATCTGCATAAGTTCCCGTACCAGCATCTGTACCAGTATCTGTACCAGTATCTGTGGTAGATTCTCCAGAAAACTCATCCATTAGACCCTCCAGTCTATTGTTGTGTCTATCTAATGCGTCTTGTCTTTCTTGGTCTGTAACACCCTCTTTAATACCTAAATCTAAATCAGTATCTAAATCCAATAAAGATGTTTGTTCATTTGCTTCAGGAAATAAATCTGAATCTATTATAGATTGTGATATTTTATTTTCATCACTATCTTGAATTATAAAGGTTTCAACTTGTTCTTGAGATAAATCATCTACAACATCCTTTATTGTGCTTTTACCAGTAGAAATATCCTCTCTTAAACTTGGTGCTTTACTAGCTAAATAATTATCGAATCTTGATTCATCATAAACTAACTTTCTGCGATCATAACCCTGAACATAGCCACCTTTAACCATGTCCATTGTAATAGGATTTCCGCCTAATTCAGCGTAAATCTCTGAAGGTGCACTTCCAGCGAATGGTATGCCTATTTCTTTGCTTGCTTCTAAAGTACTATAATAAGTGTCTTCAGTCATGTCTTCAAATAAAGAATCCCACCACTGATCTCCACCTATTTTTTCACCATAATCTTCTCCTTTAGTATATTGAAAAAATTCTTCTACCTGACCTCTAGCTACTCCTAATTGTTCTGGGTCTAATTGATTTACATCTGACCAACCAAAAGCATTAGATATTCTTTTAAAGTATTCAGACCTAGCCTCATCATCATCACCTTTGAACCTACCTTCTTTTAAATCGTTAGCAAAAGCTTTAGAAATTCCATCTACCTTAGCTTTAAAAGCATTTACATCTTCTACTTCTGTTTTTACGTCAACAGTTGCATCGTGTAATTCTACTAACTTTTTAGCATCTCCAACAAGGTTTGCAGCTGTCTGCTCCTCTTGAGTTAAAACTCTAACCTTTAAATCATCTTCTTTTATTAGCCCATCATCAACTAAACCTTTAAATGATTTAGGTCCTTCTGTTTTTAGTTGGTTAGCCATTACAGCATTAAGCTCTTTATCTGTGTACTCAGATAAAAGCTTGTTTCCATCTAAACCTTTTATACCTAAAGAATCTACAGTATATCCTGTTTGTACGACACCATCATTTCCTGTAACACCTTTACCGCTATACTTTTCTAATGCTTGATTTAATGTTAAGCCCTCGTAAGCTTTCCAGTCTTTAGCTTCATTCCAAAAAGACATGGTAGCTTTTAGACCATCTTCTTTGCTTTCATACTTAGCAAAAAATCCTTTACCTTTTTCTCCTTCACTACCTTTTGTAAACTTATAACCTTTAGATTGTAAGTATTTACCCCAACTATTTAAACTTCCGTCAGGATTATATGCTTTTATGTTTCCTGGATTATTATTAAACTCCGCATGAGAAACTCCTTGAGGTTTTGCCGCCATAACTATACTCTATTTTTTTGTAAAAAATTATCTATATGCCCCACGCTATAAGCGTTTTCTGTAGCATTTTTTTGTCCTTGCCAGAAATCAGAAACAGAAGATTGAGAATCTTTAATGTTTGACTGCATTTGTGAAACAAGACCTTCTGTAGAAATAACATTTCTTTCATGATGCTTCATTTTTCTTTCCATTTCACCACCCTGCATAGCTCCATATAATCCACCACCAATACCTCCAATTAGCGCACCCCAAGGTCCTAATTTAGATCCAAGTTGAACACCTTTAGATGCGTAATTCAGAGTGGTTTTGTCTTTAACATTTTTACTGGTAATCTCACCTGAGCCCGCAGCAAGACCACCTAACGCCCCTAAAGTATTACCAACATTAAGGTTAAAACCACCACCACCACTAATAGTGTCAGACATGTTAGATCCAGTATTAATCGAAGAACTGTTATTTAATATGTTATTATATCCTCCAGAATTAAATGTTTGATACATTCCTCCTTGGCTTACCCCATTTGGGAATAATGAACTATATATGTTTGAATTTTCTGGCATAATATTATCTTGATTGTCTGTATCTTGTATTTATTGCAAATATATTGAATTTTTTGTCATTAGCTGAATCAATACTATTTGATACTAATGGTTGGTAATAATGTATGGTGTGTTTTAACCAATTACCCCTCATTCTGTGCGTATCTGATGAACCTCTTAGCGGAAGCCTGTGTATTCCTTCTCTAATTCTTTCAAGCGCACCTCCAGCCGAACTGTTGTTGCCAATAGAATCCTCCAAGAGATGTGCGCTAAATTTATCTGTTGTATTTTGTACATCAGTTATTATTTCTGAAGAATCAAATATTTTATTAATTATAGCATTATCATTTGCTACAAATCCAACATTAAAATTTTGATACACATCTGAGTTAAATAAATATATAGAGTCATTAGAATTGCTAGATGTTTCATGTCCTACTCCATATAGTCTATTTTTGTAAGATATATATTTTTTGAAAAATATTGACCCAAAAGAAGATGTTGTCGCATCACTTTTTAGTTCTAATTTAGTAACAAGTTTGGCATCTAAATCAGAAATTACAAAACTATTTATAGTGTTAGTACTATCTGATATTGTAAAATGACATTCCCTAAATTCACTATCATAACCACAATATATTCCCTGTATTAAGCTACCAATATTATTATTAGAATTGATTGGTATAATTTTGTCTTTAGTAATAGATTCAATATATGATTTATAACCTAAAGATAAAGATGCTGGATTTATAGTGTTTCCATCAAATTTAATAAGCTCACCTTTATCTGAATCTATAAAATAAAAACCAGTAGGAGTTGTTACGGCTTTATTAAAATGCTGAGAACCATATTGTGTAGTTAAATAATCATATCTCTCTATAGCCGTACCAGTTCCTGAAACAATTTGTATATCAGCTGCAGATCCTTCTGCTGTAATTAAAGCTCTAGGATTAATAGATAAAAGTGAAACTCCCTGGTCCTGTAATGCATATAAATTATTTTTATAATTAACTAAATCAGTTAATTTTCCTTGAGCTAAATTTAATTCTATAAAATCACTAGAAGGAAAAACACTCCAAGCATCAAAAGGCTCTCCAACTAATTTTGTTTGAGATGCAGCTATTTTTGCTCTAAAGAAATCATTAGAAGTGAAATCATTAGGCTTAGCCACATAACCTTTTAGTGAATTTTGCATCGAGTATGCAGTATTGTATAAGTAATTATCTTCTACATTAAAGTTTGCTACATCAGAAGAGCCAAGATAAACTCCTTGTCTTAATGCTATATTGTACCTCGATTCTATAGGAAAAGTTTGACCATACGATTGAGTACTCGCAGACCCTCCTTGAAGTGATTTACCTATAGAGTAATAATCTACATAAACATCTCCTTCTGTAATTAAAAAATCTGTAGTAGTTTTTTTCTTAAACGGAGAAGCAGATATAAATCTATTATTTCTAATCGCACCATCACTAACGCCACCAAACTGTTCCCAACCATCAGCAGTATGCCTTATTACTTCGCAAATCCATTTAGATGTATTCCATCTCCAAAGTTTAGTCCCGTGGACAGCACCATGATCCATGTGTCCAAACCAATGATCATCAGGTATTGTAGCGCTAGTCGCATTATCAACTTTTACAACTGACGGCATAGGTATATTATCTGGATGGGTAGAAACAAACATAGTTGTTGGGCAATGGTTCATCTCTCCTGTAGTAGCATGGTCAATCCCAGAGGAATTTGCTATATAAGATCCTGAATTAACCCAGTCATGATTACCACTAGCTGATTGAGATTGTACAGATGAATTTCTAAATATATAACTCATTCCACTTGAAGATGTGCCAACTTCTTCACCATTAACAACTGCTTTAGTAAACTTTAGTTGTCTACGAACACCATTTAATAATTTTTCATCTGAATAGCTAAGAAACTTATCAAGGTCTTCCATTATTTTTACAGGCCTATATTTGTAAGAAATATATGTACCTGTACCCCTTATATTTATTCCAGATACATACGGGTCATTTGTAGCTCCACCAGAATTAAAAGACATACCAGACCAATCTTGTCTAGTATCTAATAATCTTTGTACATTATTATTTGCGCTAGAACTATAGTTGAAGGTAGTATTTTCCCCCCACAATTCACTCTTTCCTTGTACGCCCTCATTGTTTGTTACGCTAGGATCAGCAGAATAACCAATGCTTTCGCCTGACTCGTCTTGATACCAATTTAAACCACCCATATCCATTTCTACAGGATATATTACTTTTAAATCAAACCCAGAACCATAAGAGAGAGGAAGACCGCCAAAAGTAGCGTCAGGAGTATCAAGAGTATATCCGTATTGTTCCATAGCTCCAGCAGCCCAAGTCGCGTTACTTCCATCAGTATCGCTTTTATTTAAGTTATGCGGCACATACCCAACACCAACCTTGTTTTTCATATCAGTAGGTGTGTTCGAATCATTTTTATACCTCATAATAGGATTTAACAACCCCTGAGTCATTACCATTCTATCGTTTTCAAGCATTTCTACTTTAACTATTTTATAGCCAGATATTTGGTTTTTTATAGAATCTGGGAATCTAACTTCAACTCTAGGTATTAAAGCGTGAGCCCAAGTTTTATTATAATCTTTACCTCGAGATGTTACTGGTTGCCAACCTTTATTTAAGTTATTTGTCAAGTAATTGACATTAGTATCTTCTGTAAAATTAATTTCTGTGTCATTTGCAGCTGAGTTAAGAACTAAATTGTTAGGATCCATTGCGTCTGGCATTTTTATATCACCAATATGATGTACAAAACCAGGAACACCCTTTAGGTCAAAACACACTATACCAAACCTGTAACACTCACCTCTTTTAAACCCTCTAAATTCATTATCCCATAAAGGATTAGAAGGTCCTGGCTTTCCTCCACCATATGCGTTGTCATTATATTCTGACCCTACACGAAAAGGCCTTGCCTTATGATTAGCATAATAATCAGGATTTTGACCATTAAGCCATGCTGACATTCCAGTGTCAACGGTTCCGCTAACTGTCATAGACCACCTATCGTCTATAATATAACTTTCGTTTGTAAATGTAATCCTGTAGCCGTCACCTCCAGAACTATATCCTGGAGTCTCAGCGCCTAAAACAAATTTAGGTTGACCTTGACTAGTATTATCTGAGTTAAAATTTTTATTTATAAACTTAAGAACGTTTTTGTCTGCAGCATCATTAGAAATGCTATAACTATTATTTGATCCGCTACCATTATAATGCCTGTTCGGATTATGAACATCTGCGTGAGTAAAAGAGTTCCAAGAACCATTTGCGTATACCCATTGGTAAGATTTAACCCTATAAGAACTAAGATCTAAATCCATTAAACTGCTAGTTAAGTTTCCAGCATAAAGTTTATTATCTTTTTGCGCTAAAGTTTTACAAGAATCCCAAGTTAAATTACTTATTAAAACATCTGCAATACCACCAGAAATAAGTGTTTCTGTTTCAAATCCACTATGAATAAAACTGTATGAAGTTCCATCTAAATCTCCTTGCTCAATTAATGAAACTGTATTTGAATTATTTGTAACGTAATGTATAGCTGCAACCTCTATTATCTCATATTCAGTAGGTATATCTATTATATTTACAGTTATTGTTGATGTAGAAAAATTAGATGAAGTGTCGCCTTCAATAAATAAAGAGTCCATACTACTTAAGTCTCCTTGTACAATATTTATGGGAGAACTTATTGAAGACCAATCTGACCAATTTGCTTGATTCTTAGAAGCTAATCTATATACATAACTATAAGATCCACATAATAACTTTCCTCCAGTATCGCTATAATTACCAATAGAAGCTTGTGCTCCTACCTCTGGTTTAAACGCTGTAAAATCAGTAACATCATTTGATGATATACTTTCTTTTACATTTATTGATTTTAAACTGGTTATGCCGTCTGTACAGTAAACCCTATGAACTGTATCCGTCTCTACAGAAGATTCCATTTCTATTTCACCAGCGTCATCACTAAACAAACCTGCACCACTCCATAAACTAACATCTAAACTGCCATCAATAGATAAATCACCCTGGTGGTCTATTGTATATTTTCTTATTTTCCAGGTTTTATCTGATGATACTAGCTTTCCTTCTATGGTTATTACATAATCATCAACAACTACAGCACCATGTATTACATACCTATTTGTACCAGTATAATAAACACCGTCAGAATGTGTATTTAAATTCCATTCAAGCTTAGGCCCTTTAATGTTTTCTAATGAGTATGAATTGTCACCATTAGTTATTACCCTAATATTTAAGCCTGTAAAATATGTGTCTTTTGGTTGGTACCCTGGATCTAAATCCGTAACCATTCCACCACCAAAAGTGTTAGGTTTAGACTGTTCCGCCATCTTCTCTTTCTGGTATTAAAGTGTTCCAATATTTTGCTATGTTTCTCATCTCTGACTCAGAAGGTAAATTATCATTACCCCTTGCTTGAGCGCACAGCCAGTACCATCTTTTTTCTAAATCCTGAACTATATATCTAGCAATTTTTCCATTATAATATTCTATAGATTTATATCTCCACATAATATATTGGGCAACAGCATCTTCATGTCCTTGTTTAATTGTTGGGAATCCATCTGAATCAGTTTCTAAGGCTTTGTATGAAATATAAGCCTTTCCGCTAGATATGTTGACAAAATGTATATAACTACCAACGATCCAGTATTTATCTCCTGACGCGTCTCCCTTAAATGTTTTTTGCGTTGGCTCCATTAAGACATCATTACCACCCTTAACGTCAACTAATTTTATTAAGTCTGTTGGCAATAAAGCTTTATTAGTGGTAACAGTTAATTCAGCTTCTTTATCTGTAAAAGTGCTAAAACTTCCAATTTTTTGTTCAGCCTCAAAAGCCCATTCTATAAATGACTCTAAGTGTTCTGATGGATTGTTTAGCCCTAAATTACGAGCTACATTCCCAATTATTCTTTTAACGCTAATTTGCATTATATGTCTGTTTTAATAATTCTCTAACTTTTTTAGCAGGATACAATTTGCATTTACGCAAACTAGATCCTTTTTTAGCCCAACTTATCTTGTAATAATATTCATCTAAAATAGGGACTTTATACCTAACAGGTTCACCTTTTATCTTAGACTCTACAATATCTTTTCGTATATGGAAAGCTCTGTTGTGCTCTTTCTTTTCTACATACAAAAATCCTAAATTCAAAGGTAAGAAAATTCTTTGTTTTCTTATTATTAAATCCCTAGCTAGGATTTCAAAGAATTTAGTGACTATTTTAAAATACAAAGAGTAAGGTATAGATTTAGTCTTTTTCCTGCCAGACGCTTCTACTCTTACTCTTTTAGATATTTTATTGTAAATATCTTTATATGTTATATACATTATTGCTTACCTGTTTGTGCCTCTCTATCCGCTTCCACCTCGTTATTAATTAAATCACCAGGAGTTTTAAGTACTATATTTAACTCTACTTCTGCGACCATTTTTATTAATGGGTTAACTAACTGAGAAGGTAATGGATACTCATCATCATCACTTCCCCAAGAGGAGGCGGATGTTGGGTCCTCTAGAATGCCTATTATTTTTACAAGTTCTCCACCCCCATTACCATAAAAATATAACTTTGTTCCCTCTTCTATAAAGAATTTAGGAGTGTTAGCTGTAAATCTACTTTGCTCCTGATAAGCTATTTTATCTTGAGTTGTTCTAATAAAAATCATATTACCATCTACGGATGTTACGCTAGTTATTCCTTTTGTGTCTCCGTAAGTAGCCACTTTTGGTATAGTTAGATAAAATCCTTCTTCTGGAACATTATAATTTCCTATAACTTGAGTGGCTCCTTGAGGTATGTTTTTACCATTATTAGTGTACGACTCTAATATATTTAGTCTATGATAGTTTACCCAAGCTTTAATTTGACGAGTACTTAATTTATTATCGTCTGTTGAATAACCTCCTTCGGCTAAATTTTTAATGTTGTAAACAATTTCGTTTAAAGTCATATTTTATTTTTTAAAAGAATGGGGGTAGATTACTCTACCACCCAATCTAACGCAGGAAAAAAGAGAGTCATCAACGCTTGTCAGCGGTCAGCTCATTCATTTGAAGCTGATACCGTGGATCTTCCAACGATAACATCATCTTTCTAACTGCAATATTTAGTATTTCTTCACCAGAATTTACACTATAACTACCTAAAGTTTGCGTACTAGTACTTGTTACATTTCCATCTGCAGATAATGCTGGTTTTGCAATATAAGTTATTTTAATAGAATCATTTGTCCCTATTATTTTTAGCTTATTGCCAGAAACAAACAATCCTACAGGGTGAGAACTTGAGGGCTTGTGAAATGGATCATTTTTTGCCGCAGCATATTCGTTGTTTGACATTATATTAATGTTTACACCTTTATCCGTGTAAGCTCTTAATAAATGAAAAAACGGAATACCTTCAGTTCCTAATAAAATACTATTAGTTGAATCTGGACTAGCAGAATTTGATGTAAACACAAGAGGAGCTATTTTTTCCATAGATTGAGCGTCAGACTCTAAAGTGTTTATTAAACCTTTAGTGTATTCCATTACTGCTAAATCAATAAATTGATTTTTTTCTGTTGTAGTAAAATACGCTGTACCTGTTTTATCTAACAAGTTATCTATTTGTGTATAAGCCCGATCGTATGTCATTTTTTAACTTTTGTCTTTTTATTACCAGACATTTCTTTTCGCAATAATGCGTGAATGTCTTTATTATCTTTAAGCCACTGCACTACTTGGTCTTCTGTTAGACCTATAGTTTCAGTATTGTACTTATAAGTTCCATTTACAAAGTTAATCATTTTTACGTCAATAGCGTGCTCAATGAATACTCTATAATCCTTATCTCTATCATTTATTATTCTAGAGAATTTGTTTGGGTCATCATTAGCCAATTTAATAACCTGAGCTTTAACAAACTCAATAGAATTATCTTTAGTTCTAATACCTGTTAGCTTACAGAAATCTAATATCTCTTTATCTGTCATTGCAACAGCAATTTGAATTGCATCTGCTGATTCAACCATTTTTTCTGTAGAAACCATTTCATTTGCAATAGTATCTTCAAAACTTAGTTTACTAGAAATATTAGGGTAATTCTTTAACCATGTGTATCTCTCTAAATCAAACTTATCACTAATATCAAAGACAATAGCTGGAGATCTCATAATAAAAATTTCTGGCTCTCCATTTATATCCTTTAGTATTTTTCTTCTACCTTTATCATTTTTATCCTTGTATGAAGAACCTAAATTTAGGTAAATAAATTTTTTAGGCTTTTTAGCCCTTACAATAATTGGATGTTTCATTTTTCTCTCTTTTTTAAATTACTTGTTTGCGTTCTAAAGGGGAGGATTACTCCTCCCACTTATAGTATAAACCCTATACGTTTACAGCTTCTAAAATACCGCAAGATAATGGGTTACGAACAATAACAGCTGATTCAGACATGATTTGACATGTGAATGAGTCGTCACCGTTAGCAGCAAGCATTGATTTTTGATCGTAAGGATTAATCATACCAGGAATATATTTCTTGATATAATTACGATTAAATCCATCATGACCTTTAGCAACTAACTGAATATTAGGTACACCATCTACAGACGAAAAGTCTAAGAATACCATTTTACCAGACATAGTTCCAGGTAGTGCGTCAGCACTTTGAGCTGAACCATCATAGTTAGCAGCAGCACCGTGAACATTTGCATCATCAAATACTGGGCAATAAGCAACAGTCATTTTGTTACCTAATACATAGTAAGATACAAAGTTAACACCTAAAGATACGTCAGATCCAGTTTTCATAGATTGCATAGTACCGCCAGTAGCAGCAGTTGCGCCTACAGAAATATCTTTCATAGCTTTGTGGAATTGGTATCGACCTTCAGTACCAGTAAATACTACCCATTCGTTACCTTCAGGAGATTTAGCGTTACGAGAAAGCTCCGCAATAAATCGAGCCAATTGATCTTCTGTTAATCCTGCATGAGGATCGTAAGATGAAGTAATTGTGTCCTCAATTTGAGCAAGAATACCATCACCCATTAAGTTACCAGCAGCTACAGTACCAGATTCACCAGGGAAACCATCAGCAGTAGCAGCATCAGTAACACTAGCTCTACCAAACCATCGTTGTAGCTCTAATTGATACATAAATTCATCAGTAAACAATTTCTCAGCAGTAAAGTACCACAATTTAGACCCATTGTTTTCTAACCAAGTTACGTCAGTTAACGCACCACCAGAAATAGATAATTTACTTCTGTTAATTGTTAACCAGTTTTTATGAGTATCTGGGTAAGCAGTGTATTCAGATACAGCAGAACCTAAAGATCCTTCACCAAATGCTGAACCAATTTTACCAAAATAACTACCAGCAGCCATTGCAGCGCAACCATCTTGCATTTTAATAGTGTAGGTATAACCTGTACCACCATCTGTTACAGCAGTAGCAGTTGGTCTATTAGCAACTACAGTACCAGCAACTCCAGTTACTTGACCTACAAACCCTAAAGAATCCACAACAACGTCATGAAGAGCTAAAAAGTTATTAGTCAATGGAAGAGTCCTAGTAGCTACATTCCCAGCTGCAGCAGCATCAGATCCTGTGTAGTCAGCAGCAATAGCTAAAGCTTGACTTTGGCGACCTAATACTTTCCACTCGAAAGATTTGTCTCCCATTACTTTTACGTTAGCGTGACGGCCTGTTTTTTCTAACAAGTATGTCAAAGCGTAACGAGGGTACTGCTCAATTAAAGTAGCTGAAATTTCAGGATACTTTAAAAGATTCGATACCAGCGAATTTCCCATTTGAGTATCAACCCCAAATGTACCAGTGTTTGTTTTCATTTCTTTTTACAATTTAGAAATATTAATAATTTATTTAAAAATTGCATTTACTTCTTTATTCTTTTAAAACGTAACCTTGACAGCATTAAAATTATTCTCCCATAAATGCTGAAGCATCGAACCCAGAACCTGTATTTCTTTTAGGTTTACTGTTTCCTCTACCTCCTCTGTTTGAAAGGTTGTCTAAGACACTACCCTTTCCGTCTTCGAAGCCTTGCGACCTCAACATTTTCTGTA
>Ga0181390_1000068_pt1 | contig 36476 bp, 49 predicted proteins | sample 13SPOviralmetaG_FD_130085 | JGI IMG/M metagenome (GOLD analysis project Ga0181390, IMG submission 130085) | Marine viral communities from the oligotrophic San Pedro Time Series (SPOT) site, San Pedro Channel, CA, USA - 13 SPOT_SRF_2010-07-21 | ecosystem: Environmental > Aquatic > Marine > Strait...
CATACATCATAGCAGGAGAAAGTGATGTATTAGGAATTATTAAACAAAAAGAAGACAATGAGTAAAATTATCGAAACAGGTTCTGATTCAAGAACAAAATTATTAAGTGGTGTTAAACAATTAGCTAGCGCAGTTGTTGCAACATTAGGACCAAACGGACGTAACGTAGTAATTGCACAACAACATGGTAATCTACCACAATCAACTAAAGATGGTGTTACAGTTGCAAAAACAGTTACATTAAAAGATCCAGTTGAAAACTTAGGAGCACAAATGGTTAAACAAGCTGCTGTACAAACAGGTGATTCAGCGGGAGATGGTACAACTACATCTACTTTATTAGCTAAAGAGTTAATAACAGAAGGTATGAATCATACAAACTTATCTCAAAAACATAATGCTGTTGCTATTAAAAGAGGTATGGAAAAAACAGCTAAAGAAATTGTTAAACATTTAAAAGAAATGTCTACTAATATTTCTTCAGAAGATCAAATTAAACAAGTAGCTACTATTTCAGCTAATAATGATGAAGAAGTAGGTAATTTAATTGCTGCTTCTATTGAAAAAGTAGGATTAGAAGGAGTAGTTACAGTTGAAGAAAGCAAATCATACGAAACAACATTAGAAACAGTTGAAGGTATGCAATTTGATAGAGGTTATAAATCACCATATTTTGTAACTGATAATTCAACAATGCAAGCACAATTAGATGAACCATATATTTTGTTATATGATGGTAAAATTACACAAGTTAAAGAATTATTACCTATCTTAGAGGCAGTTTCACAACAAAATAAATCTATGCTTATTATATCTGAAGATATTGACGGTGAAGCATTAGCAGCTATGATTGTAAATAAAATGAGAGGTATATTAAAATGTTGTGCTGTTAAGGCTCCTGATTTTGGAGAAAGAAGAACACACATTTTAGAAGATATTGCTACATTAACAGGTGGTACTTTAATTTCTAAACAAAAAGGACATCGTTTAGATAAAATTACTTTTGACGATTTAGGTACTTCTAGAGGGGTTACAATTGAAAAAGAAAGAACAACTATTGTAGATGGTAATGGTACTGAAGATACGATTAAAGCTCGTTTAGAAGAAATCAAAGACCAAATTGATAGAGCAGAAAGTAACTATGCTAAAGAACAATTACAAAACAGATTAGCTAAAATGGCAGGTGGTATTGCTGTGATTAATGTAGGTGGTTTTACTGAAACTGAAATGAAAGAAAGAAAAGATAGAGTTGATGATGCATTACATGCTACAAGAGCTGCCTTAGATGAAGGTATTGTTGCTGGTGGGGGTGTTGCTTTATTAGAAGCTAGACATAAATTAAAAGTAGCAAATTCATTAATTTGTGAAGGTGATGAAACAATTGGAGCTGAAATTCTATTAAATACAATCGAAAAACCATTTATTCAAATACTTAGAAATGCAGGTATTGATAAATACCATAGTATATTAGCTAATGTAGAAGAAAATTTTGATGGTTATAACATTAAAACAGGAGAATATGTGGATATGATAGAAGAAGGCATTATAGATCCAACAAAAGTAACAAGAACAGCACTTGAAAATGCAGTGTCAGTTGCAGGAACAATGTTAATAACAGAATGTACAATTGTTGATGATCCTAAGGATGATAAAGAAGTAGACCCAATGTCAATGATGCCAGGAATGTAATATGAGTATATTAAACTATTTTTTTATAGGAACAGCTTTTACATTTATAGTAGATTTACTTTTAGGTATGGAATATATTAAAAATCATCCTAAAATGCAAATTGTAAAATGGGGAATAAAAGAAAGAATAGCTTGTATTTTTATATGGCCTGTAGGAGCATTAATATTTTCTGTAGCTTTTATAAAACAATTTTTTAAAAATTAAATGGAACTTTGGGTAGAAAAATATAGACCACAAACTTTAGAGGAGTACGTAGGTAACGAAACGATTAAAAATAAGATAGCAGATTATCTTAAACAAGGATCAATTCAAAATCTACTATTCCATGGGGTTGCAGGTACAGGTAAAACTACATTAGCTAAATTAATTGCTAAAAATTTAAATTGTGATTTGTTGTACATTAATGCTAGTGATGAAAGGGGTATAGACACAATTAGAGATAAAATTATACCATTTGCTTCTAGTATGAGTTTTAATGATGTTAAAATCGTTATATTAGATGAAGCAGATTATATCACACCACAAGCACAAGCAACCTTACGTAATACAATTGAAGCTTGTAGTACAACAACTAGATTCATATTTACTTGTAATTATCTTGAACGTATAATTTCACCATTACAGAGTAGATGTCAAACATTTGAAATTACACCACCTTCAAAACAGGAAGTTAATTATAAATGTCAAGACATTTTAACACAAGAAAAAACATTATTTTCCGATAATAATATAGATGATGTAATTAATACACACTACCCTGACATTAGAAAAATTATTAATACAATACAAGGTTCTGTTGTTGATGGTCAAATTAAAATCGACAATGATTCACTTAAAAATACACAGTTAGGAGGTTTAGTAGTTGATGCATTAATTAGAAAAGCTAAATTATCAGAAATTAGACAAATACTAGCAGATTCAGGTTCAAGAGAATTTGACGACTTATTTAAATATATTTATGACAAATCATCAGTATTATTTGGTGATAGAGAAGGTGAAGCAATACTTATTATTGCAAAATACCAATATGAATATACATTTGTGCTAGAGAAAGAAATTTGTGTAGCTGCAATGTTAAATAAACTAATAAATTTATGCTAAATATACCAGTAGTAAAAGGAAATATAAATAAAGCTTTAAAGATTTTTAAACGTAAATTTAGGGATACACAAGTATTAAAAGAACTTAGAGAACGTAAAAATTACACTAAACCTTCAGCAAAGAAAAGAGTTCAAAAAGATGAAGCAATTAGAAAATTAAAGAAACAACAAGATGATGAATAGAGAACAACCAGGATTAAATGTAGATTTTAGCCAAACAATAGCTGAAACTTGTGAATCATGTGGAAATGATACATTTGTACAAGTATTTCAAATGCGTAAATTATCTGCATTATTATCCCCTACGGGACAAGAAACTATGATTCCTATTCAAGTATTTTGTTGTCATAAATGTGGTCATATTAATAAAGGTTTTTTACCTAAGGAATAATGAATCCATTCGAACACGTTAAAAATTTACATACTAAAAAAAGACGTTGGGAAGACTTTAATGATGAAGAAAAAAAATCATTTAATGTTTTTATTATAAACAAAACATTAAGTTTTAATCCCAACTATCTTAATATAGTAAATATGGTTCAAAATTACACAGGTTTAAACCAAGTGTTATCCCAAAAAGAAGTATTCAATTTATATTATTCACTTTTACCAACTAAATTTAGATTTTACAGATGGATTAAAGGAGTTAAAACAAAAAAAGACAAAGACAAAGCAGAATATTTGGCTATGCATTTTAAAATTAGTATAAGAGAAGCATACGATTATTTAAATATATTAGACAAAAAGACAATTAAATCAATAATAAAAAATTACAAAAATGAACCACAGAGAAAGGCTATATAACGCACTTAAAAGTGAATGCGAAGCAAGAATTAATGAAGCATTATTAACATTAGATATGTGTTTTTTAAAAGGCACTGCAATTGGAGAACATACATCAGAACATTTTTTAGAAGAAGCAAGTAAAGCTTTAGACAAATTAACAGATGCAAGAGATCAATTAGACACATTAAAACAATATTATGATGACTCTAGTATGTTCAATAAACAACAACAATTAAACGACTAATGGAATTTACAAAAGAAGATAATGAAGCAGTAGAATGGTGTGAAAAAAATCATGCTGACTTATGTGTTGAGTATAAAAAAATCATGATGGAACAATATGTTATGTTTTGTAAAAAACACAGAAATTATGGTTGTGGTAACATAAATGTAGGTACAAATTTAGACACAGACAATGATGTTAAATTAGCATTAACAGGTTTGTGGTTTAGAATGAATGATAAAGTTCAACGTTTAAAACAATTAGTTGTATTAGGTGAACCTGACACTGTAGGAGAATCAGTACAAGATACTTTTCAAGATATGTCTATTTATGGTATCATAGCTCAAATAGTTCAGCAAAAGAAATTCAAGTAAGACTTGGCTAAGCTAAATATTTTTCGTATCTTGATGGTATGAATATAATAGAAAACATCCAAAAAACTGTGGTTCCAGAAATGGATTTTAACACAGAAAAAAACATCAGTTACACACAACTATCCGCTTGGATGGAATGTCCTCACAGATGGGCAGAAATGTACATTGATAAAATTAAAACACCACCAAACATTTACTTTTCATTTGGTACTGCAATGCACGAAACACTCCAAGAGTATATGGAGTTAATGTATAATAAAGGTCAACAACATGCTGACGAATTTGACGCACACACACACTTTCAAGAAGGTTTTTTAGCTTTATATAAGGGTGATGTTGAAAAAGTAGGAGGTGAACATTTTGCTACACAAAAAGAATTAATCGAATTTACAAATGATGGTTTAAACATTATTGATTTTTTCTTACGTCACAGACAAGAACATTTTCAAAAACACGGTTGGAAATTGTTAGGTATTGAAATGCCTGTATTGTTAGCACCACATGAAGATTATCCAAATGTTAAATTAATGGGTAAATTAGATTTAGTTATGTTTGATGAGACACTGCATAGAGTAGTTATTTGGGACATTAAAACATCAACTCGTGGTTGGACTAAATATGATAAAAACAATAAAGTAAAAACATCCCAAATGGTGATGTATAAGAAATATTTTGCAGAACAATACGATGTTCCTATAGAAAACATTGATGTTAGGTATTTTATTGTTAAACGTAAAATTCCAGACAACCCAAAATACCCAATAATGAAGTCTCGTATTCAGAAATTTGAACCATCAAGTGGTAAAACAACACAAAACAAAATGGTCAAAAATATGAGATTATTTATAGAAGATGTATTTGTTGAGGGAACTCATATTTATGACACAGACAAGATAGAGACTATTTTATCAAATACAAAGAAATGTACTTCTAAATGGTGTCAAACATGTCGACCACCTAAAAAAGGTATAAGTAAATTTGTAATAACGTAGTAATAACATGAAAGAACGTATATTTCCATTCATAGTAGCGCTTTCAGCGCTATCTGTGTCCGCATCAGCTGCTTTTTATTCTGTATTTGGATTAGCCCATTTATTTGCAGGTGCTAGTACTCAAGTAATTATAATGGCGGGGGCTTTAGAAGTAGCTAAATTAGTAGTAGCTTCTCTCTTGTATCAATACTGGGATTCAATCAATAAACTACTTAGAGCATACTTCGTAATAGCAACTTTTGTTTTAATGGTAATTACATCAGGGGGTATTTATGGATATTTGTCAGGTGCGTATCAAGAAACAGCCACACAATCAGAATTTTTAGACAGACAAGTAGCAATCATAGATCAAAAACGAATTCGATTTATAGAAACAAGGGATGATTTAAAATTAACAGTTAAGGAATTAACTACAGCTTTAGCTAATCCTACTCAAATACAGTATGTAGATAAAGAATCAGGCCAACTAGTAACTACAACTTCGTCTCGTCAGCGTAAGTTATTAGAATCGCAGTTAAGCGAAGCAAAAGTCAATCTAAACGCAGTCACTGATTCCATATCTATATTGGATATACGCGTATTAGATGCGCAAATAGGCAACGAATCTGCGCGTGAATTAGGCCCACTTAAATATATGGCTCAATTAACAGGTCAACCAATGGCTACAATAGTTAATTGGTTTATGATGTTGATTATTTTTGTATTTGACCCATTAGCTATTGCAATGGTTGTTGCAGCTAACATGGCTTTTGCACAAGTAAAAGGAGTTGCAAGGGATCCTAAAGATTACGAGGTTTATCAACCAAAAGTTATTACTAAAGAAATAATTAAAGAAGTACCAGTTGAAGTTGAAAAAATAGTAGAAAAAGAAGTAATAGTTGAAAAAATAGTTGAAGTAGAAAAAAAAGAATTATTGCAAGGTAATTTAGTAAAAGATTTACCTAAAGATGAAAAACCAAAACCTAAAGATGAAAAACCAAAATATAAGAGTAGTTGGGGAACTCCTGGTAATCCTAAGTAGCGGTTTTTAAAATAGTTATATATGTATATGTGAATATACAATAAAAATATCATGGCAAGTAAAAATTTAAAGTTAACAAGTGTAAAAATAGTTGATCATTTGTTTGAAGATTTCAAAGTTTCATCAATTAGACACAAATTTAATTTACAAAAGTTAGCAAACAGAGCAGTACATCTGTATTTAACAGACGAAGAATTTCGAAAGAAATTACACAATCATACCGACTTAACGATTAGCGGTAGTTTATAAATTTAAAAAATAAAGGTTATATGAAAGAAGGTTATATCCCACAGGATCAACGTAAAAAAATTCTAATGCTTTCTGATGATATTCGAACACATAGTGGTGTTGGGTGTCAAGCAAGGAATATAATATTTAACACAGCTCATCATTTTAATTGGGTTAATTTAGGGGGAGCAGTAAAACATCCTAATGCAGGTGAAGGATTTGATTTATCTGATGATATAAATAAGATAACAGGTTTAACAGATTCAGATGTTAAGGTTATAGCAGCTAATGGTTATGGAGATGCTACTATGTTAAGATCTATTATAGCACAAGAAAAACCAGATGCAATAGTACATTTTACAGATCCACGTTATTGGATTTGGTTATATAGAATGGAAAATGAAATTCGCCAAAAAATGCCTATGATATTTTATACTATCTGGGATGATTTACCTTACCCAATGTATAATAGAGAATATTATCGTTCAGATGATCAATTACTTTGTATTTCTAAACAAACTACAAATTTAGTTAAAAATGTATTAAAAGATCATCCAAAACCAGACTGGGCAGTTAAATATGTTCCTCATGGAATTAATCCTAAGACATTTTTTCCAATTATAAATGATTTAGAATTTGAAGTATGGAAAGAAAAATTTTTAGAAAAAGAAGAATATGATTTTGTAGTTCTTCATAATTCTAGAAATATTAGAAGAAAAAACCAATCAGATATTATTCTATCTTGGAGAACTTTCTTAGATCAATTACCAGTAGAACAAGCTAAAAAATGTTTATTAATAATGCATTGTGATAAAGTATGTGAACATGGTACACATTTACCTAATGTAGTTGAGAATCTATGTAATCCTGAAATCCATAATGTTAAATTTAGTTCTCATAAATTAGAAGAAAAAGAATTAAATTATTTATATAATATATCAGACGCTCATATGTTTTTTACAGACAATGAAGGTTGGGGGTTAGGTTTAACTGAATCATTAATGGCAGGTAGAATGATTATAGCACCAGTACAAGGTGGTATGCAAGATCAAATGCGTTTTGAAGATGAAAAAGGTGATTGGATCAATTTTACAACAGAACATGGTTCAAATGCAGATGGTAAGTATAAAAAATGTGGTAAATGGGCAATGCCTTTATTTCCTAAAACACGCTCAGTAAAAGGTTCACCTTTAACACCTTACATATTTTCAACTCAAGTAGATGTTTATGATGGAGCAATTGCTTTAATGAAAACATATAAAATGGGATCTGAAGAAAGAACAAAAAGAGGCCTAGCAGGTAGAGAATGGGCTATGTCTGATGAAGCAGGATTTACAGCAGAAAAAATGGGAGAACGTTTTGTAGAAAATTTAAATATATTATTTAAAAATTGGAAACCTAGAAAACGTTTCACAGTTACCAAAGTAGATAACTCTACTAAATTAAATAATTACAATCCATCACCAATTAGTTTAACACCAGAATTTTTAAAAGAAATACAATCAATATGAAGCCAACATGCGTAGTATCGTGTCCAATTGACACATTTTCAGGTTATGGAGCAAGATCAAGAGATTTTGTAAAGGGCCTTATAGAATCAAAAGGGGAAGAATGGGATATTAAAATTTTACCTCAAAGATGGGGAGAATGCCCTTGGAATTTTTTACCTTATGACCATTATCTTAGATCTTATTTTATTAGAGGAATAGACCAAAACAATCAACCTGACATTTGGATGCAAATCACTGTACCTAATGAATTTCACCCAGTAGGAAAATCATTTAATGTGGGTATATCAGCAGGTATTGAAACAACCATTTTTCCAGGAGAATTTTTAGAAGGGATGAATAAAATGGATTTAAATTTAGTTAGTTCTGAACATTCTAAAAAAGTTGCTTTAACTACACAATTTGAAAAAAGAGATCAACAAACTAATCAAATAGTAGGTACAATTAAATGTAATAAACCAGTTGAAGTTTTATTTGAAGGTTTAGATTTAGAAAAATATAATAAAAAACCACAAAATTCAGGACTACTTAAAGACATAAAAGAAGATTTTTGTTTTTTATATACAGGACATTGGTTACCAGGTAAGTATGGGGAAGATCGTAAAAATACAGCTGTATTAATAAAAACTTTTTTAGAAACATTTAACGGTCCTGGTAAGAAAAAACCAGCATTAATATTAAAAACAAACACAGTAGATTATTCTTTATTAGATAGAGAAGATATATTACATAAAATTAATGCATTAAGAGAAAAAACAGAAGGTAATTTACCAAATATATATCTTTTACATGGTGAAATGACTGATGATGAAATGAATAAGCTAAATAATGATTCTAAAGTAAAATCATTTGTATCATTTACAAAAGGTGAAGGATTTGGTAGACCATTATTAGAGGCAGCAATCACAGGTAAACCAGTAATTTGTTCTGGTTGGAGTGGACAAACAGATTTTATCCACCCTGATTATAATGTATTATTAGGAGGAAAATTAGAAAATGTACATAAATCCGCAGCAAATAAATTCTTACTTAAAGAATCTCAATGGTTTAGTGTAGACACTGCAATAGCAAGTAGAGCTATGAAAGATGTGTTTAAAAATTATAAAAGATATTGGGAAAGTTCACGTAAACAAACACAATATTTAAAAGATAATTTTAGTTTTAATAAAATGGTTGAAAAATTAAATAATTTACTTCCTAAAATTGAAGCAGCACCACAAACACAACAAATACAATTACCTCAACTTAAAAAAGTAGGATCTAAATCAACACCTATCCAATTACCAAAACTTAAAAAAATTGGAGAACAAAAAGTGACATCAATTCAATTACCAAAACTTAAAAAATTAAAAGTATAATGAAACAATTAAAAGATAAATTAGTAACAAGCCCTATTTGTAATAGTGACGCATGTTATGAATCAGAATTTCAAACACAAGATGGAGTTGTAAAAACATGGCTTTGTATGACTAGTGGTTATACTTCAAACACTACAATGACAAAAGATGGTGAATCACTTAAACAAACATTAGAGTTAACAGCTGATTTCATTAAGGATTTAAGACAAGATCATGAACCACCTGGGGGTGGAGAGGTATTAGCTTGGTTCCCTACAGCAATTACAATGCCTGATAAAGGTATGATTTTTCCAGAACCACAAAAAGAAGGAGAGTGGAAATGGACAGTAGTAAAGTCCATACCTATAACTGAAGAAGAAAAAGACAAATATCCAGATCCTAGTAATCCAGGTAAATTTTATAAAAATAGAATGGATATGAAAAATTTAAAACGTTTTGATAAATTATGTTTTATGGATGCTGCTGAAGAATTAGGAATGTTTAATCCTAATTTAATAGAGGGAAATGCGGATTAGTTATGCAATACCTGTTTGTAATGAACATGTTGAATTAGAAAAGTTATTATCATTTTTAATAAAACACATAGATGAAAATGATGAAATAATTGTTCAGTGTGACCAGGGCAATACTACACCTGAAGTATATAAGGTATTATATGATTTACAACAATCTTACACAGAATTTCCATTAAATGGTCATTTTTCAAATTTTAAAAATAATTTAAAAGAACATTGTACGGGTGATTGGATATTTCAAATTGACGCAGATGAATTACCACATGAATCTTTAATCACAAACTTAAAAGAACTTTTAAAACTTAATTCCACAACAGAAATGTTTTTAGTTCCTAGAGTTAATACTGTAAATGGTTTAACTCAAGAACACGTTAGTAAATGGCGTTGGAATGTAAATGAAAAAGGTTGGGTCAACTGGCCAGATTATCAAACACGAATTATACAAAATTCACCAAAAATTAAATGGCAAAATAAAGTTCATGAGCAAATAATTGGGATATCTACAAAGGGGGTATTACCGATGGAAGAAGAATGGTGTTTATATCATCCTAAAAATATAGGAAGACAAGAAGCACAAAACAATTTTTATAATACATTATGATTTTTTGGAGAATTTTAAACAATAATTTACATCCTGTTCAAGAAGTAAGTAGATTAGGTTTTGAAGAAGCTGATGGTTTAAGAATACCAGATGAATATCTAGAAGCTAAAGAATTTACAGTAATGAGAACTTGTTTTGGTTTAGGAGATTGGGGTATTATTTCAGCTATGCCTAGATTATTAAAACAAAAATATCCTAATTGTAAAGTATATTTACCTTCTAAAATTTTACTTAAAAAATTATTTGGAGATATACAAAAAAATTGGTCTAATTTTTCTGACCCTTTTAATACAGTACATGATATATTTGAAAATAATCCTTATGTTGATGGGTTTAAAGATGAAATAACAGGAGAAGTATTCCATGATCATTATAGAGTATATGATAAAAATAATAAAAGTATCCCATTAACTAAACAAATGTTAAAATTTTGGCAGTTTGAAGAAAATGAATATCAAGATTATACTCCAGAATTATATTTTTCAAAAGAAGAAATAGAGTTAGGAGATAAAATAATTAACGAACATGTGGGGAATAATGAATTTGGGGGATTATTAATTACTAATAGATTTGAAAGTAGAGGGGGAAGGTACGATGAAGAAAGTAACAAATTATTAGCTACTGCTTTATTAAATAAATGTAAAGATTTGCCATTTTTCTATTGGACATATAAACCAAAAAATCAATTATCTTTATCATTTAAAGGATGTTTAGATATGAGACATATTGATACTCGTGTTCAATTATATATAAGATCAAAAGCAAAATTAAATATAGGAACCCATAGTGGATTTCTTGACTGTTTATCAAGATATACTAAAGTATTTCAAATACAAAGAGTATTTCCCTTAAACCATAATAATGTTGAAAAAAATTATTATGTAAATAAAGAAAATTATAAAAAAATATTAAGTTATGTATAAAGAGTTAGTTACCTTTAAAAATTTACCATTATCTAATGGTCTTTTATCTACCCCTAATACCAAAGCAAATGGTTATGATTTAAAAGTAGGATTTGATCCTAAAACATGTTTAGTAGCATTATATGATAATGTATCCCCAGAAGAAATGTTTAATGAAGATTATGTTTATGATTCCTCTCAATCAACAACAATGATTGAACACTTTAAACAAGCAGCTTTATCAATTCAAAATAAATTTGAATGTTCAAGACCTTTAGAAATAGGATCTAATAGTGGTATATTTATAGAACATTTTTCTAAAGATATATCATTAGCAGTAGAACCATGCGATAATTTCGCAAAAATAACAGCAGATGAAAATATAAGAACTTATAATGAGTATTGGGGAGATGAAGTAACAGATAAAATAATAGAAAGTTATGGTAAAAGAGATATGATATTTTCTGCTAATACTATTTCTCACATACAAAATTTAGATGAATGTTTTAGTAATGTTTATAAATGTTTAAGCGACGATGGTGTGTTTATTATTGAGTCTCCATCATTTTTAGAATTATTAAAAGGTAATGCATTTGATCAATTTTATCATGAACACCAATCATATTTTGGTTGTTTATCCTTAAATAATTTATTAAAAAAACATAATTTAAGTATATTCAATATAGAATTATATCCTGTTCATGGAGGAACATATAGATTTTTTATAACTAAAGATAATCATTATCCTATATCCCAAAATGTAGAAGGAGCTTTAAAAGAAGAAATTAAATATGGTTTAAATAATTATGAAATTTTAAAGATAAGAATGGGGATGATGTTAGATAATATTAAAGAAATAAATAGAACATTAGTAGACTTAAAGCAAGAAGGAGCTAATATAATAGGTTATGGTGCATCTGCTAAATTTACTCAAGTAACTAATATGAGTGAAATAGATAATAATATAATTGATTTTGTAATGGATACAACTCCTGATAAGCAAAATAAATATCTTCCCAAAAGTAATATTAAAATATTACCTTATAATAAAGAATTACTTAAAAATGTAGATTATTGTTTTTTAGGTGCTTGGAATTATAAAAAAGAAATTATGGATAAAGAAATAGAATTTTTAGAAGCTGGAGGAAAATTTATTACTCACATTCCAACAATTCAAATATATGATATTAGTAACAGGTAACGGAGCTTTAGCAAACGAATTAGTAAAATATTCATCACTTCCTTGGGTAGGAATGCCTATTATATCTTTATCTAGAAGAGAAATGGACATAACTAATGAAGAACAGGTATCAAACACAATAAAAAAGTATATGATGATGCCTGACTTTCCTAAATATATAATTCACACAGCAGCATTAACTAAACCAATGAGTGTTAATGATAAAAATCCTATTATGAGTATTGATACTAATATAGTAGGCACTGCAAATATAGCTAAAATATGTTATAAATATGATATTAAATTTATTTATATCTCAACAGATTTTGTTTATGATAGTAGAACAGATAGCGAAATAGATGAGCAAGGTAGTTTAAAACCTATAAATAATTACGGATGGTCAAAATTAGGGGGCGAATGTGTATCTCATATCTTACCTAATTCTTTAACTTTAAGATGCTCATTATGTGATATACCTTTTAGACATAAAGCAGCTTTTGATAATGTTTATAGAACTCCTATTACTCATGAAGACGCAGCAAAAGAAATATTACATATGAAAGATGAAACAGGAATAATTAATATAGGAGGAGACGTAAAAACAGTTTATGATTTTGTTAAAGAATACCAAGATATAAATCCTATAACTTATAAAGGTAATAGTTCACAAGTAACATCTATTAAATTAAATACAACTAAATTAAAAAATATAAATGAGTTCAAATAAAAAAGTTATATATACAGCTATATTTGGTACAGAATATTATTTACATGAACCTGAAGTGCCAATTGAGGGGTATGATTTTATATGTTTTACTAATGATCCTAGCCTCAAATCAGACTTATGGGATGTTAGGCAAGTAACTCCTATATATAAAGAGGCAGATGGTGCATTAACAAGAAATGCTAGAAAATATAAATCATTACCACATAGATATCTTAAAGAATATGACATTAGTATTTGGATGGATGGTGATTTAAAAATAACAGATAATTTAGACTTATTAACTCAAGAACATTTAAAAGAAAATAACTTAGCTCTATTAGACCATTCTTTATGTGGAATGACTACAACAGGAAATTTAAATAGAAGAAGTTGTGTTTATGATGAAGCTAAATTTATAAAATGGGCGGGAGATAACCACCCAAGAAAATCATATAAAGATAACATTAATATTATTTTATCTCAAATGGAAAAATATCAAAAAGAAGGTTATCCACCTAATAATGGATTAGCTAGAACAAGTATGATATTTAGAAAACATAATGATCCTCAAATAATTAAAACAATGGAACTTTGGTGGGAAGAAATGAAATATGGAAGTAGAAGAGACCAATTAAGTTTTAATTACAGTGCCTGGAAAAATGGTTTATCATTTACATATATCCAAGAAGATATAGATGATAATAAGTGGATTAAGTTAATGAAAAGATGGAGACAACATCGTAAAAAAGAAAAACAAAAAGCTCTAGAATTTAAAAAACAATTTCAACCTATTAATTTAGATTATTTCTTAAATATGGAATTAGCTAATGGAGGTGGGGGAAAAGAAATCATAAAAGGAAATGGTGAATTAAAAACAGTACGGGATATAGTTAATTTTTTTAAGACACATGCAGATGAGGTTGAAAAAACACTAGTCCCATCTAATTGGCAATATTTTAACTGTATGATGGCTGAGTTTAGACATAATGTAGAAAACCACCATGATTTAGGATGGGAAAATATGACTAAAGAATATTATGAAAGTTTAGATCTTATGTCTGATGAAGAAATAGAACAATTTTTAAAAGATAATCCTGTTGAATTTGATAATGGGTTTATTAGACATAATTACCATAGAGCATGTGCTATGATTGGTAGATTAATTAAAGGTAAACTATATATTCCTTTTTATATGAAAACATCTCAAATATATGATGAAGCAAGAAAAAAAGATGGTTTACATAGAGTTAAACCATTAACTAGTAAAATTAAATTACTAGAAGAAATGGATAGAAGAGGAATAAGTAGAGATGATTATTGTTTAGCTCAGAGTTCTATTTTAAGCATAATGGGTATTAGAGATAATGATGATTTAGACATTATTATTTCTAGTAAATTAAGAAGTCAAAACTTACAATTCCCTCCTGGTGTAGATGTGTTTGCAGCTAATAGGGGAAAATTTAATTATTTTGGGGCTAAAGGAGACGACGATATATTAGAAAATTACTGTATTAAAATAGATGGTTATAAATTTTTAGAACCTAGATTCTACTTTGCTCGTAAAAATAGGTCGACAGAAAGAGATGTAAATGATTGGAAAAGTATAGAATTATTTTTTATGAATAATAACCATAAGGGATATCCCTTTAATTTTGATTTTTATAAATGGGGAGTAAATTATGTTAATAAAGTACAATTAAAAGATTTAAATGTAAATAATTTAAAAACTATAATAAGTAAGTATAATAGAATAATAGAGGGAATCAATCATGGGAGAAGTGTGTTTTATGATGAAGAAAATAAAAGATACATAAAAATATTTCACCCTGAATATTGTAGAATAGATAATTTTAAAGAAGCCTTAAGCTCTGGATTTTTAAATGGATTATGCCCCTCACTAACAGATTTAATATATAATGGGGGTAATTTAGTAGGATATATTTGTAAAGAAGGATCTACTTTATTAGGAACACAACACCCAAACCGTAATGTATTTAAACATTCAGAAGAAATTCCACAAGATTTTTTAACTACAATATTAAAAAATTGTAATAAAAGAAAAAAAGTATATTATGATTTATCTCCTTCAAATATAATAAAACTAGACAATGGGCAATATAGTTTAATTGATTTAGAAAGTGTATATGATTTAGATAATTTAGATATATTACCTTTACATAATGCGCAAGTTAAACCATCTAATCTTTTAGAATTAATTGAACAAGCATGAATATAGTATTCATTCCAAATATAAATTTAGGGAATAATAGAAACACTCCATACCATTATTCTATTAAAAGCTGGCAAAAGTGGTCAGAACAGTATGATAATGTTAAAGTTATTGAATGGGATGAAGCAATTATGGATCCTAATGAATTTAAAATAACATTACAACGTTATTGGGTTCATGATATATTAAAACATAATGAAGTAGAATATGAACAAGTATTAATAGTTGATGCTGACACTATTATTCACCCAAATTGTCCTAATTTTTTTAATGAAACAAAAGGTAAATTTGGTGTAACAATCAATAATGGGTGTTATGAGTGGGTAACTAGAAGTATTAAACAATGGGGAGATAATTTATTTTCTAACGATCCTAAAGTCAAACCTTGGAAGTATTTTAATGGTGGGTTTCAGATAACAAGTAAAGAACATATATCTTTTTACACTACAGTTCAAGAATATTATACTTCTAATATTAATACTATTAATAAATTAAGTGAACAAATAAAAGCAGGAACGGATCAAACAATTATAAATTATTTGGTTCAACAAAATAATGTTAATACAATATACATGTCTGAAGCATATAATCTTCAAGATTTATTTAGAAAAAATCTTTTACACATACCAGGACATTCTTGGTTTCCAGATGAATTAAGATTTTTAGAAGCAGGATGGATATATCATTTTAATGCTATACCTCAAAATGATAGACATGTAAGCTATTGGATGGAACGAACATATAAAGAATTATACACATGATAACAGCAAGAGTAATCCCCGAAAATAAAAACCAAAAATTAAATATCAAGGGTAAAAAACTAATACATGAAACCGCAATTATAGGTAAAAATGTAATTATAAATTGTAATGATTTTACTTTAGGAAAAAACTCAATTATAAAAGATAATTGTATAATAAATTGCAATAACTTTACAGCAGGAGAAGGGTTGTATATGTGTGAAGGTGTTGAAGTAGGACGAGGAGGATGTTTTGGACCTAAATCAAATGTTTATATAGGAAATAATGTTGGTATATTTGAAAAAACTATAATTAACCCTTCAGACGAAGTTCATATTGGAGATAACGTAGGAATTGGTGGAGAGGTAGCAATATGGACACATGGAGCTTGGTTAGATGTAATGCAAGGTTTTCCCGCTGATTTTGGTCCAGTTCATATTGGAGATAATGTTTGGTTACCAGCAAGAAGTATAGTTTTACCAAATGTAAAAATAGGAGAAAATACAGTTATAGGGATAGGTTCTATTATTAATAGAAGTATACCTAAAGGGTGTTTTGCAGCAGGTTCTCCATGTAAAGTACTTAAAGAAAATTGTTATCCTAAAGAACTTTCAGATGAAGAAAAGTATAATATATTAGTAGATATAGTTAAAGATTATATTGACTTATTAAAGTTTAAGGGATTAAAAGCAGGTATAGAAGTAAATCCAGACTCCTTAGTTTTAAAAAGAGCAGGAGGAGATACTATTTTTAATATAGAAAAAAGAACTATAGAAGGATACGAAGATAAATTAAGTGAAGATATGAGAGATTATTTAAGACGTAGAGGAGTAAAAATATTTACAGAAAAATCATTTAAATCAATATAATGAAGTTTTTAGGATTTGATAAAGTTTTATGTTTAGCCCCACATCCAGATGATGTAGAGTATAGTATGGGGGGTACTATTATTAAACACTATAATACACATTTTGATATATTATGCTTAACACAAGGAGGTGATTGTGATGAAACTACAAGTGATAGTAGATTAGATGAAGTACGTAATAGTTGGAAATCAACAGGTATTACTAATATTAATTTATATTTTTCACCTTATAAACTTTTAAAAGAAAAGGGTGAAGATGAATGGGTAAATTATATTGAAACTAATTTTGTAAATAAAAATAATTATGATTGTATATGTACAACGTCAGCACATGATAGTCATTTTGAACATAAAATAGTATCTAATTTAGGATGGCCTTTAACTAGAACAAAATCTATATCCTTAATAGAATATTATTCACCAAGTACTTTAGAAAATTGGACACCTAATACTTTTATAGATGTTTCTAAGACATATAAATTAAAATTAAATATGCTTAAAGAATTTACTTCTCAACAACATAGATCTTATTTTAAAGAAGATACTATTAAAGGATTTCATACAAACTTTCAATGCTCTAAAAAAGGAACAGAATTAGTAGAACAATTTAATTTAAAACAACTATTCTTATGAAAATAGTATTTTTTACAGAAACTCCTGATATAGGAAAAGTTCCTAGAAATTTTAATAATATGAGAACAGATATGGCTTGGTTATGTGCTTTAGATGCTGTGCATTACCCCATTACTAAAATTCATGAATTAAATGAAAATTTTGATTTAGGTATTGCAATAATCCCTAAGAAAAAAGAAGGTTTATATAATTATCCTCTTATAGAACAAATGAAACGTGTGTGTAATAAAATAGGTACAATGCAAGAAAGTACTTATTGGTATTGGCAAGGGGGAACAGTACAATCCCAATTATGGTATCATAATGTGTTACAATCTATGGATATAATATTTTGTCATAATGACATGGATTTAAAATATTATAGAGGAATTACCGATGTTAGATGTGAGTTATTACCTACCTTAATGATAACAGACAATATAAGAACATATGAAGGTGAAAGAAAAGGAGTTATGGTTGGGGGTAATTGGGTCACAGCATATAGGGGTTTTGATTCATATATAGTAGGAAAAATATTAAGTGATAATATTTCTTCTCCCACAACAGGCAGAATGAAACCAGATGAAAAAATGCTAGACATAAATCATTTACCTTGGATTGTATGGTTAGATTGGATGTACGAATTATCAAAATGTAAATATGGGGTACAGTTAGGTACTGCGGCAGCAGGTACTTTTAATTTAAATTGTTCTTATTTAGGAATACCTTGTATTGCTTATGATAATGTTAATACGCAAAAATATTTACACCCAGATTTATCAATCCCCGATGGTGATATAGAACAAGCAAGAAAATTAGCAACTCGTTTGGTTAATGATGAAGAATTTTATATAGAATGTTCAAACAAAACTAAGAAAAACTTCAAAGAATTATATTCAGAAGAAGTATTTTTAAATAAATTTACAAAACTAAATGTGTAGTATATTATTTTCAACAAAATATAATAAGGACATCAATCTAGATGACTTAAACTACCACAATCAATTTAGAGGACCTGATGATACTTGTGTTAGTATAGATGAAACTAATGGATTTATGTTTATTCATAATCTATTAAGCATGACAGGTAAATTTACTCGTCAACCTTTTATAGATAATAGTATTATATGTTTATATAATGGAGAAGTTTATAATTATAAAGATTTTGGTGATTACGATAGTGATGGTGAATGTTTAATAGATTTATATAAAGAGTACGGAAAAGATTTTGTAAAAAAATTAGATGGTGAATTTGCTATATTATTATTAGATTTTGAAAAAGATATAGCAATAATGGCTACTGATCCTTTTAAAATAAAACCACTGTTTTATTCTACAGATAATAATGAATTTGGGTGTTCAACTTATAGTACACCTTTAAACATGTTAGGTTACAATAACATACAAAAAGCTAAACCTAACACAGCTATGATATTTAAATTATCAGACGCTACATTATTAGACGAATTTACTATATATGAATTTGATTTAAATCAGCATAAAACATCATTTGATGATTGGAATAAAGCATTTGAAGAATCAATTAAAAAAAGAACAAGCAATAGTTCACAAAATATTTTTATTGGGTTAAGTTCAGGTTATGATAGTGGAGCTATATGTTGTGAATTATTAAAAAACAACACACCTTTTAAAGCATACAGTGTATTAGGAGCGTGTGATCCTAGAATTATACATGAAAATAGTGCTATTATAGATTCACGACACTCAATGATTACACAATCTGAAAAAGCAGAATTTGAAACATTATGGAAGAAAACAGAATTGTATAATGCTCATAGAGATTTAGTACAAAGAGGTACTGAAGAATTTATTTATACTATTGAATCTTCTTCTAGTAATTATAAAGAAAGAAGAAAATTAATAGATGATAGAGCTTCATCTTGGTTGTCTTTAGTGTGTACACATGCTATAAATGATGGACGTAAATTATATTTATCTGGTTTAGGAGCGGATGAAATATTTTCAGACTATGGTTTTGGAGGTGTTAAAAAAACTCAACATAGTAACTTTGGTGGTTTATTTCCTAAAGATTTAAGCACTATATTTCCATGGAACAGTTTTTACCATAGTAGTATGGAATCTTATTTAGCAAAAGAAGAATACGTTTCGGGTATGCATGGTGTAGAAACAAGATACCCATTTTTAGATAAAAAAGTAGTTCAAGAATTTTTATGGTTAGATCATAATTTAAAAAATAGCCAATATAAATCAGTATTAGATAATTATTTTATAGAAAACAATTACCCATTTAATAGGGGAGAAAAAAAAGGATTTTAAAATGAGAGAAACAAGACCAGTAACCATTTTTTGTGATATAGATGGAACTTTAGTAAAACATGGTAGCCCTTTCGTGGCTACCCAACCCAATTTTCGTATGGAATTATTACCAGGTACTTTAGAAAAATTAGAGGAATGGGACAGAAAAGGATATAATATTATTTTAACTACAGGAAGAAGAGAAAGTATGAGAAAAGTAACTGAAAAACAGTTATCTGAAGTTGGGATTATATATGATACTTTAATTATGGGAATTAAAGGGGGAAAAAGAGTATTAATAAACGACAGAAAACCAAATGGAAGCAAAAATTATGCTTCTGCAATTAATCTAACTAGAAACGAAGGAATAAATAACATTAAAATTAAATAAAAAATGAGCAAATTCGAACACATCAAAGACAAATTTATTAGAGAATCATTAGAAGAGTACAAAGGACCTATTGATAGCGCTAAACCAGATGAATTATCTGTAAGTAATTATAGAGTAGAAAAACCATGGGGATATGAATTATGGTTAGAATTAAATGAATTCTATGCATACAAACGTATTCATATGAAAAAAGGAAATCAGTGTAGTCTTCAATCACATGATTATAAAATTGAAGCAAATTACGTTATTGAAGGTGAAGCAGAAGTACTTTTAGAAAATGATAAAGGAGTTATGGAATCTAAAATATACAAAGCAGGTTCTGGTTGGACTGTGCCTTTAGGAAGAAAACACAGAGTTATAGCTAGAGAAAGTTACACAGCATTAGAAGTATCTACTCCACATCTTAATGATGTAGTAAGATATGAAGACGACACAAATAGAGTATCAGGTAAAATAGAAAGTGAGCATGGGAAACAATAAAGCCCCTGGTTCTTGTATAGAATGTCGTGAATGTAATAAACAGGTAAAATACTGTACAGATTATGTTGGTGATAAACAGGCTATGGTTAAATTTTGTGTAGAATGCGATGCAAGAATAGAAGAAAAATATAAACTTTGTATTTTAGCAGCGGGTAAGGGAACACGTAATACATCAATAGATAGTTTACATAAAGCTTTATTACCTTTAGAAAATAAAGCTGTAATATCTCACATTATAAAAAGTGTCCCTAATACTATAGAAATTGTAATAGCTGTAGGATATAAATCAGAACAAGTAAAATCTTATGTTAATCATGTATTTCCAAGAAGAGATATTACATTTGTAGATGTTGAAAACTTTGAAGGTCCTGGATCAGGTCCTGGATTAAGTTTACTAAAATGTAAAGAACATTTACAATCACCTTTTATATTTACTTCAGCAGATACTATTGTTAAAGAATCATTTGTATTTAATGAATTAGAAGAAAATTGGTTAGGTGTATCACATGTTAGTATGGAAGATTCTTTAAAATATTGTTTAGTAAAAGGCTCTAAATATTTAGACAGATTATATTATGGTACTGGAAATAGAGCATATGTGGGGATGGCAGGAATATATGATTATAAAGATTATTGGAAAAGTTTAGAAGATCATAAAATTATCAAAGATGAATATCAAGTAGTTCATGGATTTGATGGTATGAATAAAATCAGACTAATAGATTTTACATGGTACGATACAGGTAATAATGAATCTTATGAAAATACTAGAAAACATTTTGCAAATGAAATAGTAGCAGTTAAAAATAAAGAATCAATATTCATTGATGAAGGTAAAGTAATAAAGTATTTTACAGATTCAAATAAAAATGATAAAAGAATAGAAAGAACTAAATTTCTTAATGGTTATTGTCCTCAAGTTACTAAATTAAATAATAACATGTATGCTTACGACCACGTAGAAGGTAAATTATTATCAAATATTTTAGATGATAATATTCTTAAAGATATTTTAAACTTTTATAAAAATAAATTTGCAACAGAAAGATTTGAAAAAACACCCCAATTCACAAATAATTGTAAGGAAATATATTACACTAAAACCTATGATAGAATTAAAGCTTTTACAAATAATTCTTTAGATAAAATTGAATATATTAATGGGGTTAAAGTACCAAGTATAACAGAATTATTAGATAAAATTAATTGGGATTCAATTTATGATAATTCAATACCTTCAAGATTTCATGGTGATTTTCAACCAGAAAACATAATACATGATGGTAAGGATTTTAAATTAATAGATTGGAGGGAATCTTTTGGTGATAGTTTAGATGTAGGAGATTTATATTATGATCTAGGAAAACTATACCATGCATTAATAATTAATGGTCAAATCGTATTAAGAAAAGGATATAATTATTCTGTAAACAGTAATAAGGCATATGTTGATTATAACACAAAAAGTAACTTATTATTATTACTAAATTATTTTGAAGATTTTTGTAAAGAAAATAATTTAAATTGGGATAACGTAGAACTTTTAGGTATACTACAATATATAGGAATATGCACTTTATATAAAGATTTTCATGAAGGAAAATATGGAGAGTTTTTATTCTTATTAGGAAAATATTTACTAACAAAAAAATTAAACAATGAAAAACTTAATTGATCTTTATAAAAAAGAATCAAACAATGCATTTTTATCTATACCAACAAAAGATATAGAAACATTTGTAAACATGGTTATTAAAGCCTATACTAATGAACAAAAAGTATTTGCTTGTGGTAATGGGGGTAATGTAGCATCAGTACAAAATCTAGTATTAGACTTAAATATGCATCCATTTGTATCTGAAGATAAATCAGCTAGAAAAGGAGGTCGTAATAAATTTCAAGCTATAAGTTTATGTGATTCAGGAGCTACAATTACTGGTATAACAAATGATTTAGGATTTGAAAATATATTTGCTGAACAATTAAAATATCAAGCAAGTAAAGGAGATATATTATTTGCAATGTCTGGTTCGGGTAATTCAGGAAATGTAATAGAAGCATTAAAAGTAGCTAAAGAAAAAGGCATGATTTGCGTGGTTATGACAAGAAATCTTATTACGAAATCAGATGAATATGCAGATTTAATGTTAAGAATTACAAGTGAAAATTCAACATTTCCTGGTCAAACAGGAGGAAATAATAATAATTTCCATTATGAAGACTGTATTTCATCAGTATCACACATAGCAGTAGGAATATTAAAACAATACGTTGAAAATGAAAATTAATCCAAACAAACTTAGAAAGCATGTCTTAGACATGGTATACGAAAAACAATCAGGCCATATTGGTGGTAGTTTTTCAATGGCTGAAATTACAGCCTACTTATATAATAATTACGATTTGATAACTCCTAATAAGGATAAATTTATTTTATCTAAAGGACATGCAGTACCTATTTTATATGCTGCTTTGTATGAATTAGGACATATTGATACTTTAGATAATTTTAGAGAAGTCAATTCTCCTTTACAAGGTCATCCCGATAAAGAAAGACTAAATTTAATGCACGCAACAACAGGTGCTTTAGGACAGGGTTTAAGTATAGCAATTGGTCATGCTATAGCTTGTAAAACTAAAAAATTAGATAATAAAATCTTTTGTGTATTAGGGGATGGAGAAGTACAAGAAGGTCAAATTTGGGAAGCATTTATGTTAGCGCCTAAATATAAATTAGATAATTTAGTGTGCTTTATAGATTATAATAAATCACAAAATGATGGTTATGTAAAAGATATATTAGATATGGGTGATTTAGGAGCAAAAATAAAATCATTTGGTTGGGATACTTACGTAATTGATGGTCATAGTTTAACTGATATAGACTCAGTAATGTCAGGACTTAGAGATCATAAAAAACCTATTTGTGTAATTTTAGACACAGTAAAAGGTAAAGGTGTTTCATTCATGGAAGAACCTGAATGGCATGCAAAAGCACCAAATAAAGAAGAATATTTACAATCATTAAAAGAATTAGGTTATGAAAGCAACTAGAGACGGGTTTGGAGATCAATTAGTTATCTCAGGAAAAGACAATCCTAATATAGTCGGATTAAATGCCGATTTAGGAAAAGCAACTAAAATAAATAAATTTGGAGAAGTATACCCTGATAGATTTTTTGAAATGGGTATAGCTGAAAATAATATGGTAGGTGTAGCATCAGGAATGTCGGAATATGGATATAAAGTATTTTTAGCATCTTTTGCATCATTTTTAACAGGTAAATATGATACAATAAGATGTTCAATAGCATATTCAAATGCACCATGTATTATAGTAGGAACTCATTGTGGTATGGCTATTGGTAAAGATGGTGTAACACAAATGGGACTAGAAGATATAAGTTTAATGAGATCTTTACCAGGTATGACTGTATTAAATCCATCAACTTATAATCAAACTAAGTCAGTAGTAAAATGGCTTTGTGATAATGATTTAGAAAATCCATATTATCTAAGATTAGGTAGACAACCAGTTGGAGAATTTTATGAAGAAGATGATAAGTTTGAATTAGGTAAAGGTATAGTACATAAAGAAGCAGAAGGATCTTGGCAAGAACATAACGTAGTATTTAGTACAGGGTGTGTATTGCCTGATGTTCTTGAAGCGACTAAAGACATGAATATTACAGTTATTGATATGCCTACTATCAAACCATTAGATAAAGAAGTTATTAAAAAATACGCTAAAAATAATATATTTACAGTTGAAGATCATTCAATCATAGGTGGTTTAGGATCAAGTGTAGCAGAAGTTATGGCTGAAGAAGGTATACATGGTAAATTATATAGAATTGGGGTAAATGATATGTTTCCTGAATCAGGTGTACCAGCAGATTTGTATGAAAAATATGGTTTAAGTGCTAATAAAATAAAACAAAGAATATCTAATGAATTGGGTAAATAAAGACACAGAAATATATTGTTCATTTGCTAAAAAAGCAGGCAATACAGGTTGTCAAATGATGAATTCTGCTTTTTACTATCATGGATTAAATAAAATTTACAAATCATTTTCTGTAGATAATATAAAAGACGCTATTAGCGCTGTTAAAACATTAAATATTAAGGGCTTTGCTATCACTATGCCTTATAAAAAAGAAGTATTAGAATTTGTAGACGAAATGGATTATAACGTAGAAGCAATAGGAGCAGCTAATACAGTAATAAATGAAAATGGAAAATTAACAGCATATAATACTGATTATTTAGCAGCATTAAAATATTTAAGTTATTATAAATACACAGCTAAAGGTTGGGATAGTTTTTATATATTAGGTAATGGAGGTTATGCTTTAGCAGTTCAAGCAGCAGCTAAAGAGCTTGATATGGAATTTACTAGTATTACAAGAGATAATTGGGACTGGGATACTGTTACTAACCTTAAAAATAGTTTAATATATAATTGTACACCATTAGAACAATTATCAAATTTATCTGAAAATAATGTATTCATAGATTGTATAGCTACTACTACAACAGGTCATAAATTAGCTACTATGCAAGCAGGACATCAATTTAAATTATATACAGGGTTAAAATTTCCTTACTAGTATGAGAGTAGCTTTATGTTTTTACGGAACTTTAGGAGGTATTAAAGGTAAAGCGGGGGATAAAGAAGGTAGTCCTCTAAGTGTTTTAGAAAAAGCATTTCCTCACTATAAAGAAAGAATTTTAGATAAAAATAAAGTTGATGTTTTTATTCATTCATGGGATAAAGATATTAAAAAAGAAATTATATCTAAGTATAATCCTACTAATTATAAGTTTGAAAGTCAAAAAGTATTTGATATTCCCTCTCATATAAAAAATACACAAAGAGTACAAAATCATTTTAGTAGATGGTATTCTTGTAAAGAATCTTTAAAATTAAAACGTTTATATGAATTAGAAAACAATGTTAAGTACGATATGGTAATGTTAACTAGACAAGATATAGCGTGGAATTGTGATATAAATTTTACTGATTTTGATAATTCTTATTTTTATGTTCCCGAATGGAACCATCACCATACAGGTATAAAAATGGGATATCCTGAAGGAGGTTACAATAAATCCCTACAAGATTTTTGGTGTTTTTCTAATTCAAAAAACATGGATACTTTAGGAGAGTTATTTGATAATATACCTAGTTATTGCTTAGAAAATAAAGAACTAACAGCACATGGAGATATTTCTAATCATAGACTTTTATATTATAAGCTGTGTAAAATGGGTATTATTCCTAATAAATTAAAATTTGTGTTTAAATTTGATAGACCCGAATTATCAGATATGCCTTTAGTAAGATGGAAGTATTTTGATGAACCTACAGATTATAGAATATTAGATAAAAATAGAAAAAAACTAAATAATAAAATGTATAATACTAAAGATACCTTAAGTATAGTTAAAAACTTTATTCTTTTTGATGATGAAGGGGGCAATAAAAGATTAAATCACTTAAAATCATATAAAGGAATTGAGTCATTTGGTAAAACATTCCCTGAATGTAATTTCTATATAAACTATAAAACATCAGATTTTTTAAACGAAATAGAAACAACTTATAAAAAACATGTAAAACATTTAAATTTATATAATAATATAGAAACTTCTGATTTTAATTGGGCTTTATATACTTTGGCTCTTGTAAAAGAAGTACCTACACCATATGTTATGTTAACAACAGAGGATAGAATGTTTTATAAAACTAACTCAGAAGAATTTAATAAAGTAATTACAGATATTATAAAAAATAATGTTTGGTATATGCCTGTAGGAAAATTAGACCATTTATCTGTAGGTAGTAGATATGCAACAGTTGAAGATTTAATGAAACCAACACCTGTTCATGGCCAAACATGTATTAAAAAATATAAAGATAGTGGTGGGGAATTATTTTTATTTGAAGCTAAAGATGCCCCTATTAAAATAACTAGTTTTTCTGCAGATGCTATTTATAAAAAAGAATTAATAATATCAAAACTAGAAGAAATGTTAACTAATCATACAAATGATTTGTCTCCAAATAATAGATTTTCTAAAAACACATCTAAATTTTTTGAAGACTATTACACAGATAAGTATGGTAACGGAATTAGACAATGTGGAAATATGATGTGTGCTGTGCCTAAAAAGGAAATAGTAGTATCAGATGAAACCCCAGGAGAAACTTGGGGTAAATAAAAAAATAAATTATGGGATTAGGATATAAAGAGGCTGTGCCTTTAATAAATACTTTAAAAGAATTAGATGGTAAAGAAAATATAAGTTTTCTTGAATTAGGTAATAATTACATGAGAGGTGATGAAACTATTAATTGGGTAAAGTCATTAGGTTTAGATATACCCCTTGGGGGACAACAACATAAAAATGGATTTGTAACAAAACATTTTTGGACTAAAATTGGTTTTAACCATACTTCAATAGATATGAATGGTTTAGATGGTTCTTTAAATCTTGATTTACGAAAAGACTTATCAGAAGCATTTCCTGAAAAATTTGATTTTGTTTACGATGGTGGAACTGGTGAACATGTAGATAATCAATATATGTGTTTTAAAAATGTACATAACTTTACAAAACCTGGAGGGTTGATGTGTCATGTATTACCTAAAGTAGGAACTGTACCTGGTCATTGTCAATATTATTATACATTAGAATCTTTTAAAGTATTAGCTGAACTTTGTGAGTATGAAGTAAAAGAACTATTTGAACATGAAGCAGTAGCAGGTGCAATGATATATGCTACCTTAATAAAAAAAGATAATGATTTTATATCAGAAGAAGAATTTAAAAAAATTCCAATACATTATGTAGAAGGACAATCTAATGATAAGGCTTTATATCCTTATGCTTATAAATAAGAGTATGAAAATAAGTTTAATACAACCAGGAAGAAATAATCTTAAATATCTTAAATGGTCTTACGATTCAATTAGAAAGAATCAGGGCAGTCATGACGTACAGATTTGTGTAGCAGACGATGCATCAACAGATGGTACTTGGGATTGGTGTTTAGAAATGATGGATAAAGATTCTAATTTTAATGCAATTAAAAACGATGGTCCTGAACGATTAGGTCATACAATATTATACGATAGATTAGTTAATGAAGTAGCTAAACATGATGTGTGTATGATTTATCATGCAGACATGTATTTAATGCCAGGAGCAATAGATCAAATTGAACACAAGTTAGAAGATAAAACAATTGTTAGTTTAACTAGAATTGAACCGCCGTTACACCCCCCAGGACCTGAAAAAATGTTAATGGATTTTGGAATTGAACCTGAAGAATTTAAAGAAGAAGAATTATTAGAATGGTTTAAAGATATTCAATTAAAACAATTAACTAAAGTAACTGAAGGTATATTTGCACCTTGGGCATTTTATAAAAAAGATTTTCAAGAAATAAATGGACATGATCCCTTATATGCACCACAATCTAAAGAAGACAGTGATATATTTAATCGTTTTCACTTAAATGGAATTAAATTTAAACAAACATGGGGAGGTTGTGTTTACCATATGACTTGTAGAGGTAGTAGATTTGCTGATGGTGCTGTAAGAAATCCTGATGGTGAAGTTTTTATGAAAAATAGAGAAACAGACGAGTGGTTAACACAAAATAATAAAGCTAGTAGAAATTTTGTTCGTAAATGGGGTCATTTTGTTAAACATGATGATTTAATGAAACCCCTTGTACCCTCTAAATATGATGTAGGTATTATAACCTCAGATAATAATATTAATAATTTAAGAGAGTTAGAACCATGGTGTAGTACTATATATTGTGACAGTAATTTAGGACAACATTATATAAAAACTGAGCAACCAAACACACTTATAGATTTATCTGAAAGAGTATTACCTTATAATAATGAAAAACAAAATCAAGTATTAGTTAATATTGGTAATATTTTTACACAGCAAGATTTTCAATTAATACAACAATTACCTGAAATATTAGATAATAATGGTGAAATTGGAGAATTTGAATTAGGTAATTTAAAAATATCAATATTAGGATTAGATACATTTGAAAACAAATTAATAGTATGCAAATATTAATAACAGGGGGAGCAGGTTTTATAGGTACTAATTTAATAAAACAATTATCCCCCCACCATAGTATAGTATCTATAGATGATTATTCTACAGGTAAAGAAGAAAATCATGTTGATGGAGTAAAATACATAAATGGAGATATCTATGATTTAATGGACCATGTAGCTACTTTATCAACACCTTACTATCAACCAGATGTTGTATTTCATTTAGCAGCAAAAGCTAGAATTCAACCTTCATTTAAAACTCCTAAAGATTATATAAAAACTAATTTTAATGGAACTTATAATGTAGTTCAGTTTTGTGCTAATAGAGAAATACCCCTAATATATGCAGGTAGTTCATCTGTTCATTCAGGTAAATTTACAAATCCTTATACATTTAGTAAAGATTTAGGAGAAGAAATAATTCAATTATATCAAAAACATTTTGGATTAAAGGCTACAATAGCTAGATTTTATAATGTTTATGGTCCTAACCAATTAACAGAAGGGGGTTATACGACATTAATAGGTAAATGGATTAATAATATACAAAAAGGTACACCTTGTGAAATATATGGTGATGGATCTAAACGTAGAGATTTTACTCATGTAGATGATATTATAGATGCACTTACTAAAATAATGTATTCTAAACCTTATAACAAAATTTTTGAATTAGGTAGAGGAAAAAATTATTCAATTTTGGATGTTGCAAAAATGTTTAGTATAAATCCTACGTTTAAAAAAGATAAACCAGGAGAAGCATCAGAAACATTAGCTAATATATCTTTAGCTGAAGACAGATTAGGGTGGTATCCAAAAATTAATTTAGAAGATTATATTAAAGATTTAAAATTATGAATATAGGAATAATAGGACAAGGATTTGTAGGAACCGCTGTTAATGAAGGTTTAAAAAAATATTATAAAATTGAAACATTTGATTTAATAGAAAAAAAATCAACGTGTAAATCAATACAAGAATTAGTCAACAAAACAGATGCAATTTTTATATGTTTACCAACCCCTATGAAAGGTAATGGTGAATGTTATTTAGGGTTTGTAGAAGATGTTTTAGAAGAATTAAATAAAGCTTGTATGGCGCCAGATGGTTATGGATATATTAATAAAAATGTAGCTATAAAATCAACAATACCCCCTGGTACGACTGAAAAATATAATAAAAAATATAAAGCATTAAAAATATCTTTTAATCCTGAGTTTTTAACTGAAGCTAATTCAATTGAAGATTTTAAAAATCAAAATAGAATCATAATTGGTGGTCCTAGACCATCATCTACAGCTTTTAAAAGAATATATGCTAAGGCATTTCCTAAAGTACCCATTGTCAAAACAGGTTCTACTATAGCGGAAATGGTAAAATATTTTACTAACTGTTTTTTAGCAACTAAAGTATCATTTGCAAATGAAATGTATGAGATTTGTAGTGAATTAAAAATAGATTATGATAAAGTAACAGAATATGCTATTTATGACGAGCGATTAGGTAATTCACATTTAAACGTACCCGGACCAGATGGTGATTTTGGGTATGGAGGACATTGTTTTCCTAAAGATGTTAAAGCATTAATAAATGTGGCACAAGATTTACTTATTGAACCACATATGTTAATAGCAACTAATGAAAAAAATAATGAAGTAAGAACAAACCGCGACTGGGAAAAACAAGAAGGTCGAGCAGTAATAAAAAATAAATAACATGGAAAAATACATTTACAGAGCAAAATTAGACAGAGTAGTAGACGGCGACACAGTAGACGCCTTAATTGACGTTGGATTCGACATATGGTTTAAAAAACGAATTCGATTAGTAGGAGTAGACACTTGGGAATCAAGAACAAGAGATCTTGAAGAAAAAAAATTAGGAAAACTAGCCACAGCTCGTACAAAACAATTATTAGAAGAAGTGTCAGCTAAAAGAGGCTATTTTAGACTTAAATCACATGGTTTAGGAAAATATGGTAGAGTATTAGGTGAGCTTTTTGTTATGGATGGCGCTGGTAAACAGTGGAACGTTAATGAAACATTATTAGCTGAAGGTCATGCTTACGTTTATGACGGAGGTAAGAAAAAGGTATTCACCTCGTAAAATTTTTCTATATGTATAATAAAATAAAAAACATGTGGGGAATATTTAAAGACGACAACGAATGGAATGAAAAAAACGTAGTAGGTTTTATTGCATTTATAGTTATGGTAGCTTTTGCATTATTAGATTTAATAACTGGATATTTAGGTAAAGATTTAGTAATAAATGAAACTATATATGATTCATTTACTTGGGTGGTATTAGGATGTTTTGGTATTGCAGGTTTAGAAAAATTTAGCAAAAAATAATATGAACTGGAAAGATATAAAAAAAATTATCAGAAAAGAACTTAATGAAGCTACAACTGTAGACGCAGGTGGTTCTAAATTCAATTTACGTACAGGTGTAAACAAAAATCCAACTAAATTAGGTATTAAACTTCAATTTGAACCTAAAGGGGGAATGTTAGATATAGACGTTAAAAATAAATTAGAAGTTGCTTTACAAGAAAAATTAAATCAAGCATTAATGGATTATGATATGCAGGTGAGTAAAGATACTGACGTACCACGTCCTGAAGTTATTGGTTTTTTTATTCCATTAGCTCAAGTTAAAAATTTAATTGTAAAATCACTTACAGGTAAAAAAGTAGACGCACCTACAACAGCAGCACCTGAACCAGAAGGTGAAACAACACCTGAAACAGCACCTGAAGATGCTGACATTGAAGAAATGATTCAAGCTGAAATGCTTAATGAAATGAGGGTTCGTGATTTAAATGAAATTTCAAAAGTTATAATGAAAGAAGATTTCTATGCTTTCATTAATGCTGGTAATAATGTTCTTCGTTCGTTAGAAGAAAATGGTAGAAGTGTAAACGAAGCTAAAAAATATTTAGGTTATTTAGTTAAGCATAATATAATGTAATTATGACTAGAAAAATACCAATCATATCTCTAGAAGATTTTGAAGCGAAAGCAAAAAAACCAATTATGATGAAAAGCTTAGTCTCAAACATAGCTGAAGGTATAGAAGATAATTTAGAATCAGTTAATATAGCAGAAATAAAAAATCACGATATAATAATAAATGTATCAAAATCTGAATGGGAGGGTGGTTTAGAAAAAGCTATGGAATATTATATTGAAAAAGAGGAGTATGAAGAATGCTCAAAAATAAAAAAATTAATAAAAAGGTTATAAATGGCAGAATACGCAATGTCTATTAAAAATGGAAATGGGTTAGTTTTTAAAACAAAATCTAATTCATTAGAAGAAGCAAAAGAATATTTTAGAAAATTAAAGCAATTATCTAAAGAAGAGTTTAGTAAAATATTTATAGTATCAGAAATAAAAAATTAAAAAAATTATGAAAACATGTTACACAAGAGAACAGATTGAAACAACTGTTAAAGCAAAAGGATACAAATGGTTTGAAGACACTAATAATAAAGGATACGATGTTAATATTGTAGGAGTTAGAAATTCAGAAACAAAAGGTAGAGTAACAAATGCTTTTGATGACTGTATTACTATATCTTATAAAATAGATGGTGAATGGCAATTTCACTGTTTTCAATGTACTACAGACCCAGGTTCAGCATACATGGATAATCCAATCCTAGAAAACACAGGATGTGCTATATTAAAACCAAATCAATATAGGGGTTCACATAAATTAAGATTACATGCAGGTAAATACTTAGCATTAGGTCAAAAGAAAGACGTAACAGTTTATAGAGATAATAATCGTGATGACAAATATGATTTAGATGAATCTAAAACAGACACAGGTTTATTTGGAATTAATATTCATAGAGCAACTTCAAGAGCAGGTGGTAAATCAACTCGTGTTGATAAATGGTCTGCAGGTTGTCAAGTAATTGCTGACAATGATGATTGGCATGAATTTTTAGACATTTGTCAAGCAGCAAGAGAAATACATGGTAATTCTTTTAGTTATACATTACTTGAAAGTAAAGATATAGCATAATAAATAAAGGTTATGTCAAAAAAAGATAATGTTGATAAAATAAAGTCATACATTGATGAGGTTTTAGGCACTAAAAGTAGCCTAAGAAAAAAATTACCATCAAAATTATCTCACGAAAAAAAATTATTTTGTGAAATTCTACAAAATTTACAATTTGTAAATGGTAGAACTATGGGTATGAAACATGATTATAAAATCAACATGATGGATTATGATGACCCTTTTTATGTAACTATAGAAAATTTACTCAAATTACATTACACTCAAGAACAACAAAATGTGATAAATTGGTGGTTATATGATAAATATCTCCCTACAGGTGAAGTTTTAGTTTTAACAAATAAAGAAACTGAAGAAATTATACCTAGTGATACACCAGAAGATGTTTGGGATTTAATCCAAGAACATAAAGATGAAAAAAAAGATAATAAGTAAGGAAATGGTTTTACGTGCTATGAAGCACACTAAATCAAATATGTCCGCTGCTCGTTATTTAGGTTGTTCTTATCCCCATTATAAACAATACGCTAAACTATATAAAAACGAAAAAGGCCAAACACTGTTTGAAGCACATTTAAACAGACAGGGTAGAGGTATTTCAAAACATTTATATAAAAAGAAAGACCTTACACCTATAATGGACATATTAGAAGGTAGAGTCGATATAGCAAATTACAGTCCTAAAGACATAAAAGAACGCCTCATACATGAATCTTTAATCGCAGAAGAATGCAATAGTTGTGGATTTAACGAACGTAGAGTGGTTGACTACAAGGTGCCATTGATATTAAATTTTATTGATGGAAACGCAAAGAATTGGAAATTAGAAAATCTTGAATTGTTATGTTACAACTGTTATTTTTTGAATGTTGGTAACGTATGGAGCGAAAATCAACTACAACAAATGGAAGATCATAATCAAAAGAATAAATTCAACAACGATCCAGAACCAGATTGGGAAATGGATGAATCTCACATTGAACATCTTAAAGGTCTTGGATTATGGGACGATAAAGAAGATGGCGAAGAATACATAAGTACTATATAAAAAACTTGGTTATTTAAAATAGCCTTCGTACATTATACCATAATATAAAAGGGAAAAATCATGGGAAAAATGAAAGAAAAGTATATGGAGGAACAAGAACGTTTAGTCAATGAAGCAGTAAATGCTTTTATAGATGACGATTGGCAATATCAAGAATATTTAAAATCATTAAGCGAACGAATGGGTTATGGAACATCTAATCCAGTTACACAAGAAGAAGTACAATCAAATCATGATGATTGGTGGAATAGTTTAACTGATGAACAAAAACAAAAGTTATATAATGACCAAGAAGAATCATTTAAATTAACTATAGAAGAAATGAATGATGAACGTGAATAATATATCAAAAGAACGCTTTGAAAAAGCAAAGAAAAAAATTACCAAAAAATATCCTGGTGCCCACACTGTAATGGATCCTAATGGTCAATATTATGTTGCCACAGCAAATGGTCGCGATATAAATAATTTACAAATAGGCCAAACAATGGACGCTTATAATTTTGATGGTGAGGATGATTTGTATGGTTTTAATGCAGCTTTAAATAAAGTTACAACTATACCTCATTCAAATACAGTGGTAGAAGCTTGGCTTAAAACGGAAGTAGCAATTAAATCATATCACGTAGTAGACAGAAATAGTAACAAATTTAGTGACGATAAAGTCATGAAAAAAATGGCAAAAGATTTTGAATGATATTAAATTAATACCCTTACTTATAGGGATGGGAGCATTTTTTATAGCCCATGTGTTAACATTCTTTCAATTAAACGGACAATTTTTATACAAATCATTTGTTAAATATGAATGGGCAGTAGCAGCTGCAGGAGTTATATTATCGTTCTTTTACATATGGGGAACAAAATACACAGTAGAAGCATTTAGTGGTTTATTATGGCCTGGTAGATTTATTGGTTTTGGAGTTGGAATGGTAGTTTATGCTATAATGGTAAGTTACTTTTTTAATGAAGGAATAAATTTAAAAACACTTACAAGTTTAATTCTAGCAACAGGATTAGTATGTGTGCAGGTTTTTTGGAAAATATGAAAATAATAAGACCTTTACTACAAGAAATATATCAGGATGATCCTTGGAAAATGTTATGTTGTTGTATAATGTTAAATCTTTGTAGACGAACAACAATAGACACTGTTAGACATGAGTTATTTAAAAGATATCCTACTCCACAAGCAATGATAGATGCTGATGAAAAAGAAATAGCTGACTTACTAGAACCATTAGGATTCTACAATAAAAGAGCTAAAACACTACAAAGAATGAGTGAAGGATATTTAAAAGGATTTACAGATGTAATTGAACTTTTTGGTGTAGGCAAATATGCTAAAGATTCTTGGGAATTATTTCAAAATAATAATAGAAATATAGACCCTACAGACAAAGTTCTAACAGAATATTTAAGAATTACTTAGGTCTTTTAAAAACAATTATATGTATATCTGATTGACTGATCGATCTTAGGACGATCAACAACAATAAATTTTAGAATTATTAATTAAAAACAGTTTACCAATGGGAACATTATTTTTAGAGAGAAACTTCTCACCACTTGACATTCTTGTCAAAAACTTCTTCCAAGCAGAACAGGAAGAATTCACAACACCAAACAACAGAATTTTAAACCACCCCGTAGATATCTACGAAGATAAAGACGGCTTATTTTTTGACATTGCCTGTACTGGCTTAACAAAAAAACAAGTTAAAGTTGATATCGAAGAAGATATTTTAAGGGTATCATATACTAAAAAAGATAAACCGGGAATAGCAGAAACTATTCACCTTTATCATGCAGGTATTGCTAAACGAAGCTTTAATTTAGGATGGAAAATCGCTAGGCGGTTTGACTTAACCAAAATTGAAGGTTCAATGAAAGATGGGTTATTGAAACTATTTATCCCCCTTACACCTGAAAGCAAACCAAAAACAGTTTCAATCAAGTAAGTTTTAATAAGATCAGTCAATTATCCTCGTTAAACAAATAGGTTACGTTCATATCATAGATAAGGGATTAGTTGAGGAGCTAGTCCCTTTCTATATTTATAACAAAACAAAATAATGTATACCCTTGGGATACCAGATAGACAAAAAAGACGAACATTAGGATACTTAAAACAACAATTTGTTGATTTTGAAGAAAATCCTAGTATGGAAGGATTTTTTGATGTTAGTTTTCCTGGTATGGATGAGGATGCATTTCGAAATATAGTAATAAAATTAAAACAGCAAGGTGTAACAACAATAGGTGCTGATGAAGAATTAACAGAAAGAAAAATCATGAAATTAACAGATTTAATAACAGAAGACTTTTCTAAGAACTTAGATGAAAGTGATGGAGATAATCTTATTATGGCACTAAAAAATATCTTACAAGTATGGCAAACAAAACAATATGCTGACGATAAATCAAGATGGGAAGAATATTATATGGACATACAAGAGTTAGTTGAGGATTTTGAAGAAGAAAGATCAATGGACACACCAACACCAAG
>Ga0181390_1000069_pt1 | contig 36458 bp, 67 predicted proteins | sample 13SPOviralmetaG_FD_130085 | JGI IMG/M metagenome (GOLD analysis project Ga0181390, IMG submission 130085) | Marine viral communities from the oligotrophic San Pedro Time Series (SPOT) site, San Pedro Channel, CA, USA - 13 SPOT_SRF_2010-07-21 | ecosystem: Environmental > Aquatic > Marine > Strait...
TGATGTTCCACCAAAGTCACTTGTACTTATTACACCATTTGTAGCCAAACTGCAATTAGCACCTGATGATGCAGTTAAAACATTTCCACCAGATGTAACTTCACTAAATGTAATTGCACTATCTGATGAACCTTGAACTGTAAATACTGTACCAGAAAAATTACCTGCAACTGAACCTAGTGATCCTGCTCCTGTTGTAAATGATGGTGCAGTAGATGCAGTTAAAATATTGTTTGTTGATCTTCCAGCATTACCATCTGGATTTTCTATTCTAACATAATAATTACCTGATGCTAAAGTTACATTAACTGAAAGTGTTGTAGCATTGGTAAATGAAACTGTATTAGAATTTGTAATAGCACCTGTTGAACCATTTATAAATTGTACTTGTGGTATTGAAACAAAGTTTGTTCCTGTAATATTTATTGTTGTAGCAGTAGCTGGAGCAATCGTTTGAGATACATCTGCTACTGTTGGTACTGTTGGTAAAGGTACTGCAGCAAAAGATAAATTACCAGAGCCATCTGTTTTTAAATAATAATTATTAGTAATAGAGCTTGGCAAAGTTAAAGTATAAGATTGGCCAGCAGAATGAGGTGGTGCTTGAATAGACACACCATGACTGTTTTGACTGCAATTTAATGTTAATTTTGCATCAGCACTAGAGCCATCACCTTTAATCTTTAATACTGGGTTTTCTATTGTACTAATAGTTCCAGAAACTATATTTCCAAGATTCCTTGCTTTAGACATTATTTAATTTTCCTTTATTATTTTGAATTTTGTAGGCTAGATATTTCTACCTAGCCTTTAAGTATTACTCTGCTACTGGTGGTGTATAACCAGTCAAAGCAGTTGCTTCAGCTTGTGTTAATCCCAAGTCTAATAGCTTATGATTGCCACTAGCTTGAGCATTTGCTTTAGCTGTTGCTTCTTCTTCTTCTGTTGGAAGTTCAGCTATTTTAGCTTCAATGTCTGCAACACTAATTGGCGTTGTTTCATTTTTCCAAGTAATTTGTTCTAAATCATCATTTAACATTACAAATGATGCATCTTTATTAATAGCCAAGATAGCTTTTGTTTTTATACTCATTATACTGATGTCTCCATAATTGTAAAAGTTGATGTTTGACTGTTCTGTTGCAATTCAATTTGGTTGTCTGCTTTAACTTGAACTTTAAATACTGTTGATGAAGTAGAATTTGGACTAGCTATACCATGAATAGCAATTACATTTCTCATGTCTATTGTAGATGCACTTGTATTTACATATGTTGCAGTTTTACCATTATGTGTAACTACATCAGTCCAACCACCACCACCAACATTTTGTTGGATTCTTAATCCTATACCAGAATTATCTTGCATTTTAACCATAACATTTGCCATTACAATAAATTTACTTGATGTACTTGCAGGTGTTTTGGTAAAAACTAAACTTGCAATGTCTGTATAATCTACATTATTTAAACTTGTTGAAGTTGTTGTACTTGCAGTATCGGTCATTAATAATCCAGCAGATACATTTCCATATTCTGGAGCAGTAGCACCACTATTCATTTGTAATACTTGACCTGCTGTACCTTTTGGAAGTCTTTGAAGTCCACTTCCATCTCTGTAAAGTATATCGCCTTGTGTTGTTAAAGTTGTTCCAACATCAGTTCCATTTGTACCTGCCGAACTCATAATATTCCAATAAGCTGTCGCATTACCTACTGCTTGATTTGTGTGTGCTTGAATACAAACATAACTAGAGCCACCAGATGAAACTACATCATCTACTGCATAAGCTGTGCTGTTACTGTAAGCACCTTTCCAGTTAAATTTGATAGCACCTAGATTTACTGTTGCCATATTTGTTTCCTTATATTGTTGCTATTAATTCGCCATTACTAATGCTAAATGTAAAACCACTAGCACTAAATAAGACATCATCAAAAGTGGCGAAAGTTGAACTTGAGATGTTGTCTGCACCCTGATTAGTCGTTGTAACTATTAATTGACTATCTGAATTTTTACTAAAACCATAAACTTCTGCACTTGAAGTTGCACCATATTCTAAAGCATTTCCAGCAGCATTTACTTTTAATGCCTGTCCTGCTGATCCTATTGATCCTAAACCTGTACCACCTCTTGCAGTTGCTAGAACTCCAGCAGTAATATTAGAGGCATTAATTGAGGCTACATTAAAAGTACCATAGGCCACTATATCTAAAATATCTGATGCTGTAGCACCCACAGATAAAACAACAGAACTTCCACTTGTAACTGTTACATCAACTCCGTTCACTAGCTTACTGCCGTTTAAATAACAGTCAATAAATCCTGCGTCATAAGCAAGAGTCGATCCATTATCATCAGTTCCTGTAAATGTAGTTTGATTAGCACTAGCTGTGTATTTAAATCTGGCTGCGGTGCCGTTAACTGTAGAGCCAGCTGCAGCCCACCCACTTGATTTATAAACTTTTAATTCATTAGCTGTTGTGTCAAAGTACAGGTCACCCACATTCAAACTGCTTGTAGGTGCTGAACTTGATATTCTATAAACTTCTGCAAAATTATTTACTGAACTTAAATTATTAGCAACAGTGGTAACATTAGCTGAATTTGATGCTAGTGTATTTAATCCACTTATTCCAGCTAGTGTATTCATGTCAGATACGATTTGAGTAGTACCCAAAGTATTCATATCAGCTATTGCATCACTTGTTCCAAGTAATCCTATTTGAGTTGATTTTGAGGCAACAGTAGAAACTTCTGTAGCTTTTGGAACTAATCTATGAAAATTGTATGTGTGTTGTGTAGTTGTAGATTCAACCAAGATACCAAAACCTGCTGGTAAAGATGCGTTAGCACCACAACCATTTAAAGTAACTGTAGAATTTCCAACAGTACCATTGGCAATCGTAACTACACCAGATCCATTTGCTGTATGAGAACTTGCAAGTGCTTCAACACTCACAATAGTTCCTACACCATTATTAACATCTGGATTAACATTTGGAAAACTTGTTTCATTTGCTATTGGAACAAAACCACCAACATCATCTACAAGATCAATAACTCTTGCATCAATAGCAGCCGTTGTTGCAATATAATCATCTGACGCTGACCAAGATTGACCAGAGTTAATTAGTTCTGATGTATCTTTATTTAAAAATCTAGTGTTTGCTGCAGAGGTTGTGTAAAAAGTATTATCATCTGGTGTATGACCAGCTTGTTCTGAATTAGTAACAATAGTAGCATCAGAAATTTTTGCCATTGTAACAGAATTATCTGAAAGATGAGCAGTGTCTATTGATCCATCTACTAGATGCTCGGAGTTTATACTATCATCTGCTATCTTTGATCCATTAACGGCATCTGCACCTAATTTAGTATTGGTTACAGCACCAGCATTTATTTTAGCTTCTGTAATTGCATTTGCATTTACCTGTGATGCTTGAACTGCATTGTCTGCAATCTTATCGTTTGTAACTGAATCATTTGCAAGTTTATTTGTTGTTACTGATCCATCTGTAAAATTTCCTGATCCAATAACTCCTAAAGGAATTGAATTATCTGTTGCTGTAAGTATAGCAAGGTAAGGTGTTAAAGTTTCATTGGCTAAAGTTCCACTATCTAAAGTTACATTAACAGTAGTGTCTGTTGAAAAAGAAGATGATGAAATAGTTCCATGTCTAAAAACATTAGAAGTGCCTAAATGAATTTTAATTCTTCTATTAGCATGGTATTGAGAAGTAACATCTGCTCCATTAATTTTAAATGAAGTTGTACTTACATAAGTTGTAGTAAATGCACCATCACCATCACCGTAAATAACCCACTGGGCGTCATTATACCATTCTCTAACATTGACCATTAGGCCTCTGATGGCATTATTTAAATTTGACGGAAGCATACCTTCACCGACATCAATTCCATTCAATGTTGTGTTGTTTGCTTGTACTATTCTATAATCTTTTATTCCTGCCATAGTTTATTTCTCCTAATTCATAAACCAACTAAACGCTTTATCGCTTTCAGTATTATTTTTGTTAATTAATGTATTTACAGCTTCCTCTATCTGTCTTTGAAAAAACTCTTGAGTTTCAATAGAATAACGAACATTGTCTATATCTATTTTATCACTCATTATCTTGATCCTCCAGGATTTGCTTTTAAATCTATCCCTTGTGCATGAGTCCAAATACTTCCTGCTGGAACTTTAACATTTGCTCTAAAGTATCTACCAGATTTTCTTACAGGATTTATTCCACTTGTATTTTGAGAACTTGAAGATGATGAAGAAACACTATCAGCAAGTCTATCTCTTGTTTTTACAACTACATTTGCACTAGCATCAACTAAAGGTCTAACTCCTGTGATGTTTGCTCTCATTCCAGGAAATATTTCTGTTTCTTTTGTTTCTAATTCTGCTTCTAAAGTAGTTCCTGAAAATATCGCAGCTTTAAAATTTTCATCAATAGCACCTAAATATAAATGGCCAGTTGTCCAATATGGAGTATCTAAAGAGATATTTATTTCATCTAAATTCTCACTTACAATATCCATTAATTCAACTGTGTTAGCTATTACGAATTGTTTAAAAATTTGTGATGCTTTAACTTTAGCTACACTCCATTTTTGAGTAACATAATTATAAATTAATAGTTTATCACAAATTCCTGTTGTATTTGGATTATCTTTAGAAGGATATAACCAAATAGCCAAAGTATTAAATGGATCAACAGCACTTGTAATTCTATCTGTGTATGCTTTATTTAAATCACTTTCAAAAAAACGATTTACTTTTTCAGCACCAATAGGAAGAACTTGATCTCCATTAATTTGAAAAAAACCATCATCTGCATAAAAAAAAACTTGTCTATTATCTTGACATACAGTTTGTCCAAATACAGCCCCTCTATTCGGAGAGATTACACTAAATCTGAATATTGTATTTCCACCAACAAAGTCCATTCTAATAATTTGATTTTGTCTGAATACATATCCGACCTCACCACTGGTTATTGCTACTACTTGGCCACCAGATCCTGGTAAGTCTTGCAAGTCACTTGAACTAACTCCACTTTCCCACATTGAAATATCATTAATCCCTGACCATTGAACTCTATTTTTAGCGTTTTCAATATTTCCTGTAACTAAAAAATCTCTTATAACACCTGATATTCTAAATTTAGATGGTACTGTACTTCCACTTGATGCTAGACTTTGCAAAGTGACAAATACTTTTGGATTTGCACTACTTAACATATCGTACACCATAGGTGCATCTTTACCATTACTAGCAATTACATATTGGCCAAATTGAGTGAAAGTAAAAAAATCTGTATCTGTACCACTAATTGTACATGATCCTTTAACACTAGAAAAAGTTCCTGATGTTAATTTATAAATATTATCTTTAGTTCCAACAAAGGTAAATACAGCGTTTGTATTATCCCTAAATGATCCTGCACCTTTTGCATTTTGTGTAACATTTGATGCACCACTATAAGCTACTAAACTTTTTACAGGCTTGTAACTTGAAGCAGCATGATAAACATTAGTCGCTACAGTTGAGCCAGGATTTAAATGTGCTGGTTGGTCAGGCAACCATTCACCAAAAGGTAATTGCATAATTAATAATTTTTAGTTGATATTGTTTTAAATGGAGAAGCCACTGTGTCCTCACCTCTCATTTGTAAAGGTGATCCACTAAATTGATCTTCTCTGTCGTTTAATTCTAATCTTTCTAAAGCTGTACCATACATAGCTTCCCATTTTGCTAATCTTTGAGGCTCTATACCCCCTAGAAAGTTTGCAGCATGAAATAATGATCCATACAAATAAATCGCTGGATGTTTTTCTAAAATATAGTTTGTTGCAACACTAGAACTTAAAGCATCAAAACTTTTATAGTAATTCATGTAGCTAGTATATTCAGCATCTGGTTTTGGCATAAATCTTAAAGTATCACCAAGTATAGTATAACTTGATGGTATTCCTGTTGTAGAAGTACCATTAACTTGATCCATTTGTGAGGGAGTCATATATCTTAAAGGATATTTAGTTGATCCACTTAAAATATAAAAATCTCTAACTTGTAAAAAGTTTGTTGGTAAAGATTCAGTTTCAGCATTTACTGTAATTGTAGCTTGAGCAATCATTTTTCTAACTCTTAATTTAGAATTAAGATCAGCCTCTGCTAGCTTAATAAAATCATCAGCAATCTCCGAAGTTAAATCACTTCTATCTAACCAATTTGCTATTGATGTTTTTAATTCTGTGTATGTTGTTAATGCCATTAAAATTTTCCTGGTGCTGTTCTAAAATATCTATAATCAGAACTATTTAATTTTTCTCTTAAAATTTTTTGTTGAACTTCTTTAGGTAGTTCAAACCAATTACCTTTATTTTGATCTTTGTGATATTCTTTTGTCCAAATCTCTAAAATAAGTGTTGGAATAGTAGCTATTCTTTTTAAACTTTTGTCAGGGCTATAACCATCATTTTGATTATATAACTTTTTATTATTTTCCAAAATAGGAGTAGTATTGACTTGTCTTTTATGAACAACACCTTTATCTGTTCCAATAAAGGACTCTGATACTAAACCATCTTGTTCAACATTAAAATTCTTTGTCATCTACCTTGCCCTTTATATCTGGTAAGTTTTTTATTTCTTTTCTCTGACTTATTTAAACTTTTCTTATGTACTCTAGGCCGTTTTTTAGGTTTTGGTCTTGGAGTAAAGCTAACAAACTTCTGTCTAGCCATTAGCCTGACATTTCAGTCACATATACATTAGTTGATGATCCATGAAACACAGCAATCTTTTCACCAGCACTAACTTTTAAAATTTCTATTTCACCAGAAGGTAAAAAAGCTGAAGTCGCAGCTGCAGTTGGAGAAGTGCTTATAGCCCAATGGCAATTAGCATCAGCAACAATTCTAATATATGTAGTTCCTGCTGTAAAAGCAGAAGAGGCTTGTGAAGAATTGTTTGTAGTTATTTTTTGTGTTACTCCTGGTCTTAAACCATAATTATAACTCATATTATTTTCCCTTTTTCTTTTTTTTAGATTTTTTCTTTTTGTTTTTTTTAGGCGGTCTGCCTTTTTTAGATCCGTAAGTTCCCATTCCGTATGGCATATTATATTCCTTTAGTTGATTGGTATTTGAGGGGAAGTATCGCTAGACAAGATCCCCTCAAAATCGTTTATTATCTTCTTATAACAAAAGTAATTTCCATTTTAGAGGCATTAGTTGATCCACCATTAGTGATACATTCAATAGTACCATCTTCTTCAACTCTATTAGCTGCAGAAGGCTCTGATGTAAGAACTCTACCTGCTGATCCTGAAGCTGTATGGCTAATTCCACCATTAGTTACAGCAACACCACCTATTTCAAAAGAAATTGCAGCAGTTCCTGTAGTTGTAGCTTTGTTATGTGTAATAATTTTAATTATTCTTCCACCATCTGGTACAGCAACAAAAGTTGATGACGCAGTTGATACATCTGGAATTGCAGATGTTAAAAAGTAATCGTTAAGTGTTCTCATGTTTTTTCCTTTTTTATTTGCTTCGTTCCGTCAATGACTTCAAAGACCAAACAAAATTGTTATTTGAAAGTGATGGCGTATAAAACGCCACCACCAAGTATCATAATTGATTATGCAGTTGTTAAATCAAATACTGCACCACTAGCTTTTTCGTTTTTGCTAGTTAGTGTGTATTCAACAACAATCGCTTTTTTCTCAGCGTCACCTGTAGTAGCTAAATCCATAAGTTTGAAATCTCTTAAGAAAGCAACTGACCACATATCTGGTGATAGTACGAAACAATCTCTTGATCTTGAGAATCTGTTAGGTACAACTGTCATAGCACCAAAGTCTGACTCATAAATGTCCACTGCAGCAACAAGTCTTTTGTCATCTGCTTGAGTCATTTTAGTTGAGCCACCAGTAAAGCCTGATAGTTTTTGTTTGTTGAAAGAGCCAAGCATGATCATAGAAGGATCACCACCATTATCCCAACACTGTTTCACAACATCTTTTAGTTGTGCTTCTGTGAAGGCTCTTTGAGTGCCGTCTGTTCTTGCATGACCTGGAGTATCATTTCCACCACTTTGACCATTAGCACCATTCGCAGCTTTATTAGTATTGGCTTGAATCCAAGTTGGAAGGCCAGATAATTTTCTAGCTGCAGTATCACTACCTGCATGATGTGTTTGGTTGTGGCAAAGAGTAGTTTCCATATCTCTTTTTAGTTCTTTAGACGCTTTTGATATCTGATAAGCAAGTTCGTTATTTCTACCTGCTTTAGATACTGAATCTAAAGTACCAGAAACAATAACAGATTTTCTTGAAATTTGAGTTCTGTTATTTATTCTAGCTGTTGCTGTAGGAGCAGCGAAAGCAATTTCATCACCTTCAATTTGGTGGTTATCACTTGCAGCCGCAGCTAAAGCATCTGTCTGCCATTCATGAAGAACGGCTGTCGCTTTTGATTTACCAATACCTGACATGAACGGAGTATCGGTCGGACTAATATTATATATTATGTCAGACAGATCTTCTCTTTGTCCATTAGCGTCATAAGTACTGTAAGTTCCTGTAACTTGTGTCATAGGTTTATGTCCTTATTGTTGAGTTATTTGTTATTAATCATATCTAAAAATATGCTAGTCGCATCATTGACACTTCCAGATTTTTTTAGACGACTCAACTTTTCTTTTCTTGCTTTTGAATTAATTATAAATTGATCTTTTTTAACTCCAGAAGAAAATGGCCTTGAAGGTTTAGAAATCTTTTTAGCAATATTTGGTTTTGCTTTTTGTAAATTTCTATATTTCATAGCATCATTCACCAACAACAATATTCTATGATCATAAACTTGTCCTATCTCTTGGTCATTAAAACCAAAATCATTCAAGTAAGTTCTCATAGATGATTTTAAATTTGTTGCTTTAGTAGGATCAGCAAAGTCAGGCAATTTTTCAATTAGCTTACTTTTTTGATTTCCTAAATATTCATCAAATTGTTTTTGTTGTTCAGCTTGAGTAACTTTAAGAGCTTCGTTAAGTTTTTCTTTCTTAACTTTTATTCTTCTTTCAACCCTCATAGCTTCTGTTGGATCATCTTCGTACAGCTTTTCTAAATCATCATTACTTATTTCTTGATCTACTTGCTGTTGAGCATCCTTGACCAAATTATTCAATTCATTAAGTTTTAAAGAATAGTTTTGTCTTTGCTTTTCAGACTCAGATTGAAATTGTTTTCTTTCGTTTGAAAGTAATTCAGTCTTTTGTCTGTAGTCAGCATCCCTTGAATAACCGTTTCTCAACTCATCAAGTGTAACTTCTAATTCTTGTCCATTTACTTTTACTTTGTAAGATGGGGAATCTGGTTTCTCTTGAGTATCAATCTCTTGTTCTTCATCAGATACATCTTCGGAAGTTTCTTCTTCGGATTCTTTTTCAGTTTCCTCTGTTTCTTCTTCCTTTATTTCCTGTTCTTGAGGTTGATCTTCTTGAGATTCCTCATTTTGTAGTTCAGGAGAATTTTGTTTAATTTCTTCTTTTGGTGGCTCTTGTTGTCCAATAGTTTCTTCTTCTTTTGGATTTAATAAACCATTTAGTGCAGATTGTGCTTTATCTAAATCAGTTTGACTTTCCTGTAATGGATTACCATTGTCTGACATATATTTTCCTTTTTAAGTTAAGTTCCTCTTATGAGGTTGACTTATCCTAAACTTGATTGTTTAGAATTTTTGTTTTTCAATAGTGGCTCTAAAATCCTCTAATTGTTTTGAGGCTAGTTTTCCAGTATCTATAATTTCTCTAAAGTGTTGTTCTACTTTTCCTAAAACTTGATAAGCTAACCATAGCTTTTCTCTAGTTTCAGTTTCGTTAGTTCCTGTATTTAATAAGCTAGTTGAATATAAATTTTTTAACTTATCAAATGCCTCTTTAAAAGAGGGGTTGTCTAATACTTCTTTAGCCTTTTGGGATTGGCTCACTTCTTGGTGGAGTTTGCCTTCCTGCATCTTGTCCATTTAAACCTTCAATTTCTTGTTGTAAATTTTTTGTAGATTTTTCAGCATCCATTAAACTTTTAACTTCACCACCTAAAATAATTTTATTTATATCAGCGTCAGCTTTAATTTTAGAAGAGTCTAATTGTGTTTTATATTTTAACTCCATGTCTTTAATTTTTGTTTCAAAATTTAAAATTTCCATAGCGTTATTACTCTTAATCTTTTTCAATTCTAATTCTAGTTCTGCAACTTTTCGTTTTTCTTCACTTGCAATTCTAGTAAATTCTATTTTCTCAATAGGTGTAGGCTCTGGAGGTTGAGGTGGTGGCATCATTTGTTTTCCTTGATCTGGATCAACAAAATAATTATCCACATTTTTTAGACCAGCATTTTCAATAATTTTAGATAAACTATTGTAAATGTTTTTTAGGCTCACCATTGGGTACTCTTTCCCACCTTGTAATTGGAACGCTTGAATTTGTCTTTCCAAAATATTATTCATCATCATTATTTGTTGATCATTAGTTCCTGTGCCTAAACCAACAGTAATTGATATGTTAAATCTATTTCTCCATTCCGTAGGTTTTACAGGAATGAATTGATTGTTTAATTCTACAATTCTTTCTTTGTCTTGATACTTACAAGTTAATTCAAATATTTTTCTAAATAAATCTTTAATACCAGTTTCGGCAAACACTCTAGCAACTAATTCCATTCTCATTTGAGATTGTGTCATTAGTGCATTTACACCAGTTGCAGTTTTATTTAACGCATCTGCGTCAAGGCCTTGATTATATCTAGTTACCCCTGTTCTAGACTCTCTAACTGTATCTAAATATTCTAATAATGGGAAGGCTTGTTGAGATAATGATTGCGATTGCATAGGCATCATTACTTGACTTGGTGGTTGTTTAGTTCTTACAACACCCCCTGGTCTTGAAGTTAATAAGTCATCCAAATTAACCATGCCATCCATTACAGCAACTCTATTATTATTTGTTAAATACATATTATCTAACAACTGTCTCATCACTGTAGATTTAACTAATTGAACATCCTCAACTAACTCTGCAACACTTCTTCCATAAAATCTGTGTGGCATAGGAATTGGTGTTAAACTACAAAACGGTATGGAGTCGCAAACCATGTTTTCTAAAATTGTATATCCACCTTCACCAGCTACAATAACTTTTCTTAATTCGGCTACGCCATCACCATCCATATCGGCTCTAACATAGCACTCAAAAATTTCTATCTCTTGAGTCGATTCATCAGGTGCATCATTAAAAGGTGTTTCATCAATATCGCTATACCTAGTTAATCTTTCATCATCTAATAAAATATTATTAGTTGTTGGAAGATCCTCTACAATATCTCTATCGTAACCCATTTCAATAAGTTCACTTCTAGTTTTAGTAACTTTGTGAGCTACAAAAGAAGCCTCATCAATAGACTTTGCTGTTCTTTGAATTAAAAATTCTTCAGGTGGAATATTTTCTATTTTAACTTTACCACCTTTTGATGTTCTTTTAATTTTACAATTATAAAGCATTGGAGTAGGAATTTCTTCAACTACTTGACCTTGAGCCTCTGCCATTTTTTTTGCAAATTCTATTTGCTCTTTAGCGTTTTGATCTTCAAAAGACTCTTCTTCAACTATCTCAACATTCTCATCATTAATTAATAATTGATATTCTTGTTGATTTAAATTTTCGTAAGTTTCTTGCTCAACCTTTTCGCTATCATCCCAATAAACTTTAACTATGCCATTCTTTTCTAAAAGAGCATCTTTAAACCATGTGTAAAGGATAGAAAAACCATTATTATCTTTGTTAAAAATATAGTTAATATAGTTAGTTGCTTGAACAGATAGAGGTTTATCTTCTGGTCTTACAGGCTCACATTTAACTACTCTATCACTACCTGTGAATATTCTTAATAAGTTAGGTAAAATAGTTTCAATAGTGTCAGCTACATCTGTACTTACCACTTGGCTACGACCATCAATCTCTGTACCTAATTTATCTCCCATATAATACTCAAGAGATTTCTTTCGGCCTGCCGATAACGCACCACCCATATAACCTTGAGCATTGTCTATTTCACTTTGTATTATTCCTCTTAATTCTATTTCTGATATTTTTGCCATATTTTTTAAACTATATAATTTGTTTCTATTGGAACTTCTTCACTCCAATCAGAAGTTTGTAATCCTTGCCCTACAATACCAGTTCTAAAACTGTCTGCGCAGTGTGAGGCGTAATTGTGTAAAGGTTTATTTCTAAATGTTTGGTTTTTATCATCATATCTTTTTTGATATGCTTTCAAGTATTCAACGGCTGTGCCACATCTACTTTTATCAAACCAACAATTTTGTAAGTTTTTTCTTACTGCCTCTATACCATCTTCAACACTTACTTTTGGTGCTACCTCAAAATGAATACCTAATTCTAAAGCACTATCTAATCTTGATTTTCCAAAATTTCCTAGTTCCCTAACTTTAATATCATGAGGGGCTATGTGTTTTGAGTAATCTTCTGAATATGGTTTATTATTTAAAACATCAATATAATGATCTAAACCAAATCCACTATTCTCATAATAATCTATTAATCTTATTTCACCTTTATGCTTTTGAACAAACCATATTGAAGTGCTATCGTTCAGCCCCAGATCCCACCAAGTTTCTACATCAAGGTTATCATCAAAAGGAACATCCCCTATTCTACCTTCTTTTGCTAGACCTTCTAAAATATTTCCATAATACGATCCTGTGATCGCAGCATTGAATGAACACTCAAACTCTTGCTCATACAAGTCTTTTGACATAACGCCTTTTGCAGCGTCTAATTCTTCTTGGTCTAAAATTTTTGTTTCACTAGCTTTGAAAACGCATGAGTACCAATCTTTAGTTTCTTTAGCATTTTCATATAATTGATAGAAGTAGTTTCTACCTTTTGGTGTTCCGATAAATACACACCAACCTTTTCTATCTGCTAATGCAGGTCTTATAATCTCTGGAAATATAGTAGGTTTAATGCTTTGAGTTTCATCAAATACACATCCATCTAAACTTATTCCCCTGATCGCTTGATCATTTTCTGCACCTAATATTGTAATCCTACTTTTATTAGGTAGATCGCATCTTAATTCTGACTCATTAAACTTAACGCCAGGAATTTTTCCAGCGTATGTTTTTATATAATCCCATGCGGTCAGCTTTCCTTGTTTGAAAGTCGGCGATAGAAACACATATCTTGAGTTAGGCAAAGGATTAGTTAAGGCATCCTTTAGCATGTGATTGATCATGGCTACTGTTTTTCCAGCCCTTCTGTGAAGGACAAGAACATTGAAACGGTGCATATCAATTTTTTTATGCAAAAAATTTTGTAATTCTCTTGGTCTATATGGAATAGTAATATTTGGCATTTTTAAAACAAACCCCCCCTAATGCAGTGTTTCTCCATGAGGTAAGGTTGATAAAGATTCTATTCCTAAATCATTCATTATTTGATGAGAAAAGAAATTACATTCTTTAAGGTTATTAAAACCATCAAAGTGAACAATCACACTATTAGTGGACTCCATCACATAAACAATAGCCGTATAACCCATTTTTTTATCATCAAATTTTTTCATTTTAGTTTGGTAATAATGCTTTAAAAAGTTCTAATTCTTTGTCGGATATAGTGCCTCTCATAGACTCCATGTTTTTAGCTACTTCTTTTTTACTCATGTCTTGTAGCTTTTTTAATTTTTTCTTTTTTTCTTCTTCGCTAATGTCTTTTCCAGCCATTTTTTCTCCTATGTAAATTTGTTAATCTATTTGTGTGAAACTTCCCTAAACTTTTAAGCTAGGCTCAAAATTATTTCGGTGTGTGGCCTTCTCACAAAACCCCCCAAAACCCTAGTAAATAATGGGAAAATGATTGTTAGTCATTAAACCTTTATCAAAACACCAATAAAATCAATGCTTATTTAATAATTGTATCTAATCAATATAGATGTTGCATTTATGTCACACATTTTTTATAGAAATTACAACTATAAGCGTTCATGTGTTAGGTTTGCGTAATCTACGGATAATATTAATATTTATTCATATAAAACAATACTTTTACTTATCCCATTTAACAACAAGAGGACTCTTATCATCACCAATTAAAGCCAAACTGTCCTTTTTAGCGTAATATTTCGGTGCTAATCGTTCTGATTTCCACTTTGCTAGATCAATATAAGCCTTAACTAAATGAGTTTGACCTAAATCTGTTTTTTCTTTTGTTTTACTATTAATAAGGCTTTCATTTATCAATTCCTGTGCATCTGAAAGAAGGTATTCGATTCCGTCTTGTTTTGCCTTTTCATAATCTTGGCGTAATGTTGGATATTTGGAGATATTATTCATCCATGATCTAAATGTAGCCCAACAAGGCCTATCTTCCTTCTTATTTTGTGGAGATAAACATGACCGAATAGATTGACCAATAGCCAATTCTTCCATGATGTCCTTGATTACTTCTTTTTTAAATTTTGTTTTATTTGCCATATTTCTTATGTTTTTAATGGGTTGTAATTGAGTTATCATTGACTTATAAGTATCTTATGATTCTTTATTAATTCGAATCAAGGAGAGAAAAATGAACAAACAATTAATGAAACCTTATTCTATGTTTAAGGTTAATATAGTTCCTCTTTATAAAAATAGAGAGAAATTTAAGTTTGGTCTAAAGTGTAGGAAAGTGTTTAAAACGCTTAAATTACACCAATTAAGGCCAATAGAATCTAAATATTAAAGCATATAAGGGCATTTTGTAGTAATTGGAGAGAGAGAATCAAAGACTATTAAATAGCCCTTATATATAACCTACTTCTAATTGTGGTAAATGAAAAAACCTTACTAGATGTAGTGTATCCCTTTTTACATCATTAAATCTTTATTTGTCAAATAATTAAAAAAGTTAATTGACTCTCATCAATAATCAACTTAATGTCAATGATATGTCAATTAATATAAATAAAAAGGAGAGCAACATGACAAGAGAACAAGAAAAACAATCATTAAAAGAAAGTTCAAATATAGTTGAACAAACTTTTAAAAACCTAGAAAAAACAAATACAATAGATGATTTTGTTAAAGATAATAATATTACTATTGTTAATGAGTATAGTGATTCAAATCCTCACATGGAAAGACAAGATATGAATCATTACAAAGTCACTTTAAAAAGAAAATACAAATTAAAAGGTAATCATTTAGACACTAGATATGGTCATAAGCAAATGACTATATTTTTTAGTCAAGGTTATGGAATAGATAGAGAACCTACGGCTAGTGGTGTTCTTGAGTGTTTAAGAAGTGATTATAGTTGTTCAAGGGATGGATTTAATGATTTTTGTGATAATTGTGGTTATGACAACGACTCAATTAAAGCTAAAAAAACATTTACAACCATTGAAAGACAATCAAGAAGATTAAAAGCCTTTTTGAATGATAGTCATGAAAGCAACTTCTTCACAATGGGTACTTTTAAATTCAATCAATTTTTAGATTGTGAGGCATAAATGATCATATTTTTATTATTAGGATTCACCCTTATAGGCCTTATGGCCTATTTAGGCATAAAAGGAACTAATGAAATAATTGATTATCATAACAATAGGAGAGATAGATGAATAAATGTAAAGATTGTAGTAGTGAAGAAGGAACTTTGTTAAAAGATTTTGATAATTCAAAAAATTATAGTTGGTATGATCTCTCACAAATGAGTGAAGTTTGTGCTAGTTGTGGAAGTGAAAACATAGAAAAAGGAGAGAATGATGTCAATATTAGTTGATCCAAATGATTTAAGGTATGACAAAAGACCAAGAAAGAATCCACAATATAGAAAAAAGATTACCAATGATAAGGGTATTTCTTTTAATGTAATCTTGAGTAAGGAAGGGAAAGCAAAATATATTACCTTTTATGATTTAAGATATAAAGATAAACCTTTTTTTAGTAAATATGGTCAACAAGTAGCCAAGTATTACATGAACACCTTATTAGGTAAAGATGGCTATGGCTCTATTAAAAATAGAGGTTTAGACCTTTATGGTGGTGTTGATGATTGGTATATAGACTCTAATGCCTCAAATAAGCTAATTAATTGGATAGAAAAAACAAAACATAAATTAAATTAAATATATTTCTTAAGGTCTTTATTTGCGTATCTACAAACGCTTTTTAAGGCCTTGAGATACATATACCGTAGTTTCTCATGGCTAACATCCAAATACATTTTTTTAAGTTCCCTATAAGACTTTCTATGTGGAAAGTTCCTCAAATATATAAGTTCTCTATCTTCCTTTGTAGCGTCTAGCATAACGGTGGCCACAAAATCATATATAGTAATTTGCCTAGAAGTTAGGACAATCTTCATTTTACCCTTATAGGAGTAACTGGAATTTTGAATCGTTTCTTTAGTTTCTCCAATTCCATATAAATCATCAATAACTTTAAACATTGAAGGAGTCCTTCTATTAGACACTTTTGGTAATTTACCATCAACAAAACTAGCAACACTTAAAAATCTATCTAATTGGTCTATGGTTAAAAAATTAGTTATCATTCTTATACTTCTCCTCTAGGTAAGTGTTAAATCTATCTTTTGATAGTTTCTTTTGTAATTCTCTATTTGTCTTTGACTCCTTGTAGGCTTTGTAATTCTTTTTTCTTTTCTCAATAGCGTTGGAGTAATTAAAATTCTTTTTCTTTGCAATATTAGTAATTGCTTTAGCAATTATATTTTTATCTATATAAGTTGTCATTTAATTTACTTCCTTAAGTATATATAACTATGTCTATATTAAGAGGGTATTTTGATACACCCAAAAAGGTAAATCCCCACACCCAATTCACTTTATTTTTTAACCATGTTGATAACATTCCCAATTTGTTTATTAATTTGTGGATTGTTTTTTTTCTTTTTAGCTAATGCAATCTTTCTACGCTTATTAGTATTATGTTGAATATATTCTTGCATCTTTTCTTTATCAAAAACATAATGGTTGGTGCCGTTATCCACCTGCTTTCTAGCAAGAAGGCCAAATAGGGTAAGTCTATCCAAAAACTTTGTTAATGTCCTTCTACACCCTATCCCTGTTCTTTGCATAAGGTATTTATGGCTTATCCTACATCCATGAGGGGCATTACGAAAAGAATAACAAATTAAATAGATTAATTTCTCATGACTATTTAAAACCTTATTGTTTAATAATAATTTATCAAATTTTTCAAAAGCCATTATAAAGAAATCTCCTTTAACACCATGCCATAGTTATTTACTCCTATAGGGGTAATCAGATCTTTCTTTTTAATTGGTAAATTCTTTTTATAAGGTGAATAATCTACAAAGTGATGCCACCTATTAAAACGCCATACAACTTTAGCTACATCAGGGTGCATTTTTTCTAGCATTTTTGATTTATTCATAGTTCCTTCTTCATCATAAAATTCTTTTGAGTTACCGCCACTGATCCTTTGTGTAGTAGCCTTCTCTTGTAAGAAAGCATTAAATTGAAGGGTGCAATCTCCATCTTTTAAAACCCTTAAAGACAAATCAGTATCTTCGTTATATCTTCCTCTCCATCTATATTTAGTAGAGTTATCTATTAATAGTGTTGAGTAAATTCTTGTATTAAATAAAAATGGTGGATATTTCTCACTAGCTATACAAAACTTACAATAGTTAAATCCACTTATCTTAACATTTTCGTACCGATCATGAAAATCTTCTGCAGCTTTAAATATTGTCCCAGTTTGTACTATGTTTTTAGCATTACGATTTAATCTATAAAAATCATAAATATTGTCATCCATAACCCAATGCTTTTTATGACCATTACTTATGGAGTGTTCCCAACAAAAATTTCTTGCTGCGCCTGGCCCTGTGCCGTTGCCCTTGCCAATTTCATCATCAAATATGTCATAATCTTTTTGGAATTGTTTATCTAATATTAAAACTTTAGACTCATCAATAACACTACAATATTGTTCGTATTCTTGTTCCTCTACTACTACAAAATAAGGAACTTTCATTCTTTCTAAAGACTTAACGGTCAGCCTACTATCCCATCTAGCTTTAGAAACTACATAAATTGGATATTTAGGATTCATCTTTGTCCAAGTACCTTTTGTTAAAATGATTTGCGAATTTAAGTTTTGGATGCCAAATACTTTTAGTTTTATTATTTATATCTTGCCCTATAAGTTTGGCAAAATTTTGAAGTTCTTCCTCACTATCAAACCTTACAATAATTTTGTGATAAGCCTCTTTAGGATATTGCTCAAACTCAGGCATCCCATCCCACTCTTTACGCCAATCCTCTTGTATCTCCTCTTGGCCAAACAAATTGTTTTGCTTATCATCACTCAAAATGATTACCCCAATTATCCCAACCACTTACTTTTTGTCTAGCAAAGAGTTCTATTCTTGGTTTATCTCCACATAATTGAACTATTCTATCTCTTGAACAATCTGGTTTTCTTGAGTGTTCTCTACGCTTATCAATAATTAATTGTTTTACATTTTTAAAAAATCTTTTTGGCTTACCTTTAGTGGCCAACAAACACATTTCTGGATTTGATCTTGTCCAATAACCTAGCCCCATAAACAAGTTATCATTTGTTTTATTTTTTTTAGCCCAAGTAAAAGCAACTGTCTTATAGGTGAAACCCCATTTTTTAATAAGCTCAAAAGATTTCTCAAGTAAAGGATCAACAACCCACATAAACAATACGCAATCCACACTAGCAATACTGTTAATATCAAGATCCAATAGATCGTTAAATTCCATACATGGATAATGTTTTGTAGCATTTCTTCCTTCTCCTTTTTTTGAATAACTTTTAAAATACCAGGGGGGATCTGCCAAAATTATATCGTATTTCTTTTTAGGAAAAGGAATCATGGCTTAACCACCTTTAGTAAAGTGTCATCTTCAATAACTTCTTTTGTTAATGTATTAATATTTTTACCAGTCCATTTACGACTTAAACAATCTGCACAATAATTAGTTCCCTTTTCAACCACATCAGCAGGATCACCACATTTTGAACAAACTCTAATATCACCAAAAATATTTATTTTATTTGCCATTAGTTCCAAGCCCCATTTTTTAGTAAGTCTATTGGCGTTAATAAATTAATTGGGATCGCATGGCATTTAGGCCTATTAGGAATATTAAAATCAGTTAAGTATTTTTCACTTCCCAATACATAAGTTGAATTTACAAAACCATGAATTTCAAAGATCGGTGCTTTGTCTATGACTAAAATATAAATCTCCCCTACCTTACTTCCTTGAGGTCTAATAATTAGACTATTATTTTTTTTTGGTAATTGAGATCGTATTTGTAAATGAGTGTCATGAAATATAAGATCGGCATTGTTGCCATGATTGACATGGTAAGTGTGTTCAATTTGTAAATATTTTGCAACCACTAATTCTGCTTGCGATCCACTTATTGATTTAGCAATTTTTTCATTAAGACTACCTTTAAATCCATGCCCCCAATCATGACCAAGACGCATTGATTCATAGACTCTCATCAAACCATTTTGAGAAGTAATCATTAACTCATATAGGTCTAATTTTATTTCTATCATCTAACCCAATTCCCATCTTTGTCTTTGCAATAATGTAAAAAAATTGGCTTACCTTCATAAACATAGTAACCCCACACTTCTCCGTTGCCTTCTTTGTAATTAGGATTTTCTACAAACTTTGTATTTTTCTCAAATGCTTGATCACAAGTTATTTTTTTTACACCTTGCGATATAGGAATTTTAATTAAGTGCATGGCTGGATTTACATCAGCACTTGCAACACCTAGTATTAAAAAAAAAATACTCATATCAATAATTTGTGTTTTGATTCGTTAGGCCTACTAAATAAGCTGAAAAAAAATAAAACTTGTTGGGGAATTTTGTTGAATTTGTAGTTTAGAACTGTTTTAAAGAAGAAAATTTTTAAAAAATTAATTTTAACTTTATTAAATGATGGTCTAAAAACCTTGATTTTACTTATGTTTTCTCTCATTTTTATCATTATTAATTTTTAAATTTAATTATGAATCGTAAGTTATTTATAAACCAATCTTAAACAAGTTGACAACCATTATTAAGTCAATGTAATGTCAATAAATGGATAATAAAAAAGAAATTAATTATTTGGATATAATGTATAGTCCAAACAATATGAATAATAATGATTTTAGAAAAGAAGGATTAGAACTTTTAAAAAGTAAATATAAAAAAACAACTCAAGACTTTATTAAAGATACTTACCCAAAAAAAGAATGGGCTAACATGGAAGTTAAAATATCTAGGTTAATTAATAAACCTAAAAATGCACCTAAATATTATGATCATTTTCAATTAGCAAAAGATTTATCTAAATATTTTAACAAACATAGAACTAATGGAGATTTTTTTATTTCACCTAATTATTTTTTAGGAGAATCAAATTATATTAATATAGTTGGGGCAAGTTATAGTAATGCTCAAGTTGGTTTATTTAAAAAAAATGAAATGAAAAAAGTTGGTGTTCCATCAAGATATAATGGTTATCATGCAATTACTTCAAAAAATCCTATATCAAATGGAATGATAAGATTATTTAAACCTAGAAAGTTTGTTCATTTTGGGGCTGATAATAAATTTAGTTTGGCTCAAGATAAAAAAACTAAAATTATTTGGATAGGTTTTTTAGAGCCTAGAAGTAATGGAAGATATGATATTTTAGATAAATCTTCATCAACAGGTAAAACAATCCAACCCTTGATTGAAGATATTAATTTGTCATGGTCATCACAAATTGAATATTCGTCTTTCCCACAATATTACGATTATTGACACTTATCATTGAGTATTAAGTGAATTGACTTTTAATATCAATTAGCTTATTACTCTTGGATGAGCAAGAGAATCAAAATAATAGGTGACTGTTATAAAAAATTTAATTTAAAACACACTTCCAAATCACAAAATACAATTCCAGAAGATATACGATTTAGAAATTATATCGTAATGACCACTAAAGAAAAAATGAATATGCCAAAATCATCTTCATTTGAAGGTGGAACTTTGATTCATGAAATTGTTCAAGCCCATTTAGTTAAAAAAATAAAACTTGAGGAAATATCATGATAGAAAAAATTGTTGAAAGAATAGAAAACTATACACCAACTGATGAAAAAGATGGTTTTAAATTTGAGAACATAGTTAAAAATAGAAATTTAATTTCTCAAAATCACATAGATAATATTAATGAATTACCAAAGCAAGAATGGGAAGAAGAAAAAGAATTTACCCATTGGGATGAGCAAGGAAGAATCCAAACTTATTTTTTATGTTATGTAGATTTAATTGGTGCTGCAGTTGATCAAACAATGAAGTCTTATTTTGGAGATATTAAAAATGTTTTTGGAACTGTAATGACTACAAAAAAAGGATTGTCTTACACAAAAAAGAAATGTCCGACCAAACCATTTCATAGTGATTGCCTTCAAATTGCCTTATATCAAAAAGTTTTACCAAACCATATCCCCTTTTTAACTTATGCAAGTGATTATGATAGAAAACTTTTTACTCCTGATAATTGTGAGGAATTACAAAAAGATAATCTTGAAAAATATTATAACGAATTAGTTTTATATCAAAGATGTTGGGAAAAGAAATTAGAGTTTGCCAATGGTGATCCAAAAGTTTTGGCTTTACTTTGTAAGCCTGACTTTAGTGAAATAAGAAAAAATGGTTTTTGGTGGAAGGGTTTCCCAAAAGAAATTACTCAAAGATTTAGAGGATATTATGAATGATCAAGGAATTATAAAACCTTTACGCCAAAGAATTAAAGATTTGGAAACAATTAATGATGCTCATCAAAAAAAGAATGGCCAATTAAGAGTTGAAATTCAAGACAAAGATAAAAAAATTCAAGAACTACAAGAACAAATAACAAACCCAACCAAAAAAATGAGAGATAAAGGACAACTATGAGTAAAGAAAAAACATTGGAGAGTGCAATACAAGAATTTAAAAATGGAATTAAGCAAAGCGATTATGTAAAGCTAGGTGCTAAAGGGGAATACCTTACAGTTCCTTATCGTATAAAATTTGTAAGAGAATATTTTGGAAATAGATTACAAATTGTAACTTTTAGTAGTGAGTTGGCCAATGGCTCTAGTAAATTTAGAGCAAGTGTTTTATTAGATGGCAAAGAATTAAGCGTTGGTGAATCAAAACAAATGCTAAATAGAGATAAAGAGTTTGAAAAGGCTCAAACAGTCAGCGTTGGTAGAGCCTTAAGTATATTAGGTTTTATGGGTAATGAGATCGCTACCGCGGAAGAAATAGAGGATTTTATTAAAGATAGAGAGCCACCTAAACAAGTAAAAAAAGTAATAAAAAATATTCCAACACCTACTAAAGATACAAAAATAGTAGCTAATGAATGGATTGCTAAACTTAAAGAACAAGCAAAGCACTCCGTAGGTGTCAATAAATTTGAGCAAGGGATTCAATCATTATCAAATGAATATTTAGATGAACTTAAACAAATAGCCCTTGATCCTCTTGAGGAATTAAGAGTTGAGCAAGAATACAATAAACTTAAAACACAAATACAAGGAAGGAAATAAGATGGCTGACGATAAATACGATAATAGTTTGGCGTTATGGAAAAGACAAAAAAGAGATACTGATGTTGCAGGTAAGGCTTATCCACATTACCAGGGCAAGATGACCGTAGATGGCAAAGCAAAAGATGTAGCTATTTGGCTTAATACAAATAAGACAAAAGAAGGACAACCTGACATGAGTGGAAAAATTAAACCACCTTATGTTAAAGGTGAACAAGGTGAGCAAGGTGGTCAAGATGAGGCTCCGTTTTAATGGATAACGAAAGTGTTAATCCACCTCATTATAAAAAGGCCATACCAACTTGTGATGCCATTTTATCTCAACAAACCCATGAGGAAAATATTGGTTACTTAAAGGGTGCTGGTCTAAAGCACCTTTTTCGTTTTGGTGCAAAGCATGGAACATCAGTAGATAGTATCATTATGGATTTAGAAAAATGCTTGTGGTACTTGAAAAAATTGTTGAATTACCTCAAAGCCTTAAAAGATGATGGAATGGATGTAAAACAAACCAAAGAGAATGTCACAAATTTATTTAAGAAGGATGATAATGAATAAAGATTATATTTATTTAAGTGAAATTAAATGGAAAGTTCTCCAATACATAAATAATTTTACTCAAGAAAAAAAATTTAGTCCTACCTATAAAGAAATTGCAGAGTCGCATAATTTTTCTAGGGCTAGAGCAGGTGCAATATGTGGAGAGTTATTTAAGTTAGGATTAATTTCTAAAGGTAAGTCAGCTCATAGAAAGATTAGATTATCAAGAAAACAAGTTAATTTAATTCCAACCTTACATTTTAACAAAGAATATCCAACAATGAAAGTCCATTAATGAGCAAAGCTATTAAAGAATCTTTTTATGAAATTAATGCAAAGTTTGAAGAAGAATTTGAAACAGTGGAGAAAGCCCACTCATCAAATAAACCAAGTGAAAATGCTAAAGTAGATGTCATTGACATTAAATTAGAAAAATCAAGAGTTAAATTAAAACAAGGAGAGAAAGAAGATGGGAAACAATAAAAAATCATTTTTTTTAACAAGCAAACAACAAGAAATAAATATAGCTATTGGTAAAAGATTAAAACAAGCAAGGCTAGGAAGAAAAATAATTATAGATGGTAGTAATAAAGAAAGAATAAGACCATGCACTCAAACTGAATTAAGTAAAAAATTAGATTGTACTTTTCAGCAAGTTCAAAAATATGAAAAAGGCTCAAATACTATGTGTACTTTAAAAATGGTTTTGGCTAGTAAGTTTTTAAATATTCCATTGGATTCATTTACAAACATTTACGATCTTCATGTTGGCCAAAATACTACATTCACTCTTGATATGTGTGATGATGAAAAATTGTTAAGTGAAAGTAAGCAACTTGATAATAGTCCTACAAGTAAGGATTTAAATTAGCTTACATAAGTTGTAAATAGAGAGGGAGAGGTTTCATTATTTAGCTCTCTTATTGTTAATTCCTCTCTCTCTTTTATATGTATTTTATAATTCATAAGCCTAAAGATAAATTCACTTCATTCACTAATGTTGTTTTCTCAACGGACAAAGAGGCTAGAGAATTTGCAAAAAAAAGTATTAAAAAAAAAATAGAATGGGATGTAGTCCTCTATGATAAAGAGAACTACGATAAATATTGGTACGCTTAATTAGTTATTAAATAATAAGTAATTGCCACCAACTCTATAATTATAAAAGCCTCAAGCATTTTTAATAGACTCCACATTTTTAACAAATTGCTTTGCATCTTTTTCATTTATAAAAAACTTTTGTGAAAAACTCATATTATTTACAGCATTAATAAACTTTTTAAGTTTTATTTTTTTTGTTCTTTTATTGCCAAATTTAATCCTATAAACATATAAATTACTTTTTGTGGTCATATCTCTCCTAATAATTAAATTGTTGATTTTGCCAATCGCTTTTGTCTAACTCCAAACTTTTTGTTTCATAAGGCTTGATGTAGGTACGATTAACAAAATTTATGTCTTTATCTCCAAGTGCTTTTGCCAAGTCCATTGGATCTGTGTATTTTTTATTTTTAGCCCACAAAGTCGCTGTGTAGTGGCGGAAAAAGTAGCACTTCCGATTAATAGGTAGTTGCAATCGCATTTTAGCTAAAGCCTTGTCTAAATGGCTAATAAGTACCTTTAAAGCTATGTATTGATTAAGATTACTTTTAAATAGACTATTTTGATCTTTTGGAAGTTCATCTACATATTTTCTTAATCTATCTCTTAAACTTGAAGAAATAATTAAATCTCTTTTACCACCTTTAGTTTTTGGTAGTCCTAAAGTTCCATTTCTTTTTACAGCACTATTTATAGTTATGTAAGCACCTTGATTAGAGTCTAAATGTAAATGATGTCTAGCAAGACCTCTAGCCTCACTTGGCCTACAAGCTGTCTCTAACATAATAAAAAATAATAATTTAACTTGAGGATGAGGAATTAGTTCTATTAGTTGAACTATTTTATCTATTGTCCAATAATCAAAATCTATTGGATCAAACTCTCTATTGTATATTTCAATGTCAGATAAAAAATCTTGAGAGTTGCAAGGGTTTTTATTAATTTTATCTTTACTAACTGAATAATCTATAATTGTTTTAAATACATTATAAATTTTACTTAATGTTTTAGAGTTGATTTGACCATTATTAACTTTCTCCTCTAAATTATCTACAAAATCAACTATGTTATTTTTATCAATTAATCTTATGTCTTGGCTTTGAAAGTGTGGAAATATATGATTTCTATAAAAGCTATCATAATCTTTAAGACAACTCTTGGAAGGCTTTCCATAATTTTTTTCTTTATATAATTGTCTATTGTACCATAGTTCGTATGCTTGAACATAAAACCAAGATTTAGAATTGGTTTTAATAAAACCTTCTTCTTCAATCTTATCAACAATAGCTAACTTTAAATCTTTTTTATTTATTCTTGTTAAAAATTTAGGCTTACTATCTCTACCTGTATAAGCAATTCTCCATTTAGTTTTGCCATCTATTTCAACAGGCTCAATATTATTATATTCTATTTTCTGGGGGGTATTCTCTTGGCTCATTTCTCTCTCCTATATTTTCATTTTTAATTAATTCATTCCAACTCTTACAAAGATCAGTGACAATTAATGGTAAGCTAGTTTTAAATACAGCGTCAGGCTTATCTTTGAAAGTGTGCATTTTTCTCACAAGTATATCAAGTGATCTTGATACATTCTCAATCTTCTCTATTTCATTATTTGTACTCATTTTCTTTACTCCTCTCTAATAGTTTTAAGTAAAGCCCAATTCGTATCTTTAACACTATAAATAAGTATCTTTGCTTTTGGGTTTTTACTTACTATTAGTTTTCCATTTGTTATAGCCTCATCTAAAGTTTTATATTCAGTTGACTTTTGTTTTCCTAAAGGCTTGTAGTCAACCAAAGTATAATGTTGAGCATGGCTAATGGCCTCTTGTTCTCTAACATTATGACCTTCAATCGTATTCATTTTCATAACCATAATCTCTCCTTTATGTTATATACGCTTGTTTATAACCTGATTATATGTGAATGATAAGCGAATTGCAATAGTCAATAAACCCTTAATTATAGTCAATAAACCTTTATTATTGTAAAATATAATAAAAATATATTTTTTAAGAGTATTGATTCGATATAAATTTTTAAAAAAAAATTCTTTTTCCTTATATTTAGCCGTAAAAAAAAGTGGCCTACATATCATTAAAGATATATAAGCCTTATAATTGTTTAAAAAGTTTATTCCTCGGTAGCTCAGTTGGTAGAGCAGTTGACTGTTAATCAATGTATAGCCCCAATAACTAGCTTTAATCCTATTCTTTTTAGAAAAAGTATAAAATTAATATTTTTTTTCATTTTTTTTACATTCATTACATATAACCAATGTGAATCAAACGATAACACAATGCTAGGTAAAATCAAATGTAATTTCCCACCCAAACCCTCTAACAAAGTTAGAACAAAGCCATATAATAATATGAGCCACCTATTCTTAAATTCTATGAAGTTCTATATGCTTTAGCACTTATGGTACTTTTGGCTTTTGACCGACTAATACCTTTTTTCTTTCTCCGATTTACATTAAACCAAAGACCTTTTTTTGCAATTTTTCCAGATTTAGTTTTGTGGTAACCTTTTTTCATTCTTATCCTTTATTAGTTGTTTAAAGTATTGTTTTCTATCGCACTCAAAATGAGCATGAGTCTTGTCATGAAAAGCTAAAAAACTCATATCGTTTGTAATAGGTTTATTACATACTCTACATTCACCTACTTGAATTATAGTTGTAGGTTTAGCCCATAATTTTTTAGTTGCCATTTATCTCCATGCTTTTCTTGACCAATAATTAGCAGATAGAGTTTTTTGGCCTTTAGTCTTAATCCCACCACTTCTAGCTAAATAACTTTTTCTAGCTTTAGGATTGTTTTTTCTGATCTTCATGTTGGGATCACCAAAAGTAACTTTATTAACTTTGCCTGTCTTTTGATTTTTTACATAAACACCACTCTTTTTAGAACTACCTTGAGGCAATCTAAAAGGTTTATTGAGTGTTACTTTTTTTCCTTGATATTCAGCCATTATGTATTTACTTTCGGTATTTCTTCACAAACAAATTTCATGTAAGCACCTTGTTTATTTACAAACTCTCTACTCATATTAGAAATCATTTTGTGTGAAAAATCATAACCGAATGAAACACAATCATAATGATCTTTAAAATTGTCTAATGGTAAAGGAACTTGTTGACATTTGTTTCCATCAATCACACTACAAATAACCATGACTAAAACAAAATCCATTTATTTTTTCTTTCTTCCTAAATAATGTTCTGATGGCTCATAATCCCATCTTTTTCCATGATGGCCTCTTATATCTGCATAAAACATTCTTAATTTGACTATTAATTTTTTAGTTACTAACCACACTTATTTTCTCTTAATTAAATCTGTTGCTTTTAATCCGTAAACACTAGCTATGACACCAACAAAAATTGTTTGATACCAAAACGGAAGATTACCAAAATGTTCAAAAAATAGATTCATCTTTTCCATGTGTTTTGGATTATCTGACCATACAGAAAATGCTAACATTCCAATCGGCAGACTCAGTAAGACCAAAATAAATTCATCTTTCCAGTCAGAGTTTCTACTTTCTAAAAGTTTTCCTTGATATTCTGCTTGACCGTTGGCCATTTTTTCAGCATGGTGCATTTGTGCATCTGCCATTAACATTTTAGTTTTTTGTTTATTTTTATATATATGACTACCTGCTTGAACAGCTAGTTTAATTGCACTTAACCACATTATGATTTTACCTTTCCGTCTTTCCATTCCATTTCTGGTAGTCCGTTGGAATAGGTCTTGCCATCAAATGTTAAGACTTGTTTTCTATTAGTACCTTTTTCATTGTAAGACACATGAATCCAACCAGCATTTGCATCACCTTTTTTATAAAATTCTAAAATAAGCTGATCAAAGTCACAGTTGTTTTCAATCCAATAAGCTACTTGAATATTGGGTACTCCAATAATTTCAAAATCTGTTGCCATTCCTTTACAATGCTGTGATGTAGTTTTTGATCCAATAGCCTCTGAAAGTTTTGGGCTACGATAACCACTTGTTATAATAACTGGTTTTTCAAACTTGGCTCTAACTGGCTCAAGTATTTCATAAGCCACATTTTCTAGGTTTTTTATTTCCCCAGATCCTGGCATATTATCTATACCATTCCGTGTAGCCACCATTGATTTAGTAAATTCTTCTAGCTTAAAGTGTTTTGATAACTGCATATATTCCTAACATTTACAGGTTGAACAAGTACACAAATCACCATCATAATGATGAGAGTGCAAATCATCTTTGCAGTGACATCCACAATGACAATTTCTACATTTCTTTTTTTTTCGTTTTTTAGGTTTAGATTCAAAAAGTTTAGCAATAGAATTACAAAAGTTATCTATGCTTGTTAAAAATTTAATTATATATTTATCCATTATTCTAAAATAAGTTTTTTAATTGATTGTGAGCCATCTATATTAGTTTCAAGTTCAGCTTTAGATTTAATACATCTATACTCAACATTGTTAGAAACATCCCTGTTGGCTATTCTTTTTCCTTTTAGGCAAGAACTTAAATCAGGTTGTAATCTTGCTTCTTTAATTTCGTTATTGACTAGCATTAATAAAGCTATGACCATTTGTTCCATCAGTGATCTCCATTAAGTTTGCCAATATTTGCTCTAACGCTATCTTTTAATTTTTCTATATCGTTTAATGCTTTATCTAAATCTTTATCAATAGAACTAATCATGACTTTGTTGTGCATCATGTCATCAACTCTTTCAGTTAATTTTTCTACTTGTAAAGCCAAGTGTTCAATTAACATAAATTGTTCTTGATCTATTGGTTTTTGAGTTGAGGCCTCAAGTAAATCTTGTTCCATCAATGCTTTAGATGTTTCAAGGTGTATTATTCTTGAATTAATTTCTGCATAAGTCCACACAGCTATTGAAATTCCAACAGCTATCATTACTAAAGTTTTTAAATCTGTTTTAAATGATGTTTGTTCTGTAATCATAATTTAAATATTGTATTTTTGAATTAGCTGGTTTTACGCAAAACGCTAATAGCGTCATAAGTATTATCAAAACACCTGTAAAATAATAATTCATATCTAAACTCCATAAGTTAGTTTCCATGATCAACCATTACTATTTTGATTCCTAATTTTTTTTGTTTGGCAGAGGGTATTCTCCAAATCTTACGCCTATAAGACTTGACATTCTTCCTGTAAGTATTTGTTTTTATATCAACAAGTTCAATCTTCCCATCAGGGCTTACCAAAACTAAATCAAAAGGGCATTGTGGATCACATGACTTGGCTACCCAATAGCCTTGTCTAGTATAATCAGCTATACACTGATATTCTCCAATAGTTCCTTTTTGAGTTTTATTTAACTTATTAGGTTTGATATTAGATTGAGCAAGGTTGATAGACTTATCAATCCTACTGCCCATAATAATTTATAAATTGAATTTACTTTAGCATCTAAATGAGCCAAGTGATTATCTTTAATTACAGAAATTTTATTATGAATTAATTTTATTTCACCTTGTAATTTTATAATTTGTTCAGAGTTTTTTTGAGATTGAGTGGCCATTATCTATACCTATCTAAAGATTTAATAACACCATAACCCTCTAAAGCTGAAGCATTAGGTATAACTTTTTCGTTATAAGTTACATTTTCCTCTGCATTTTTTAAAATAGGTCTTTTCTCTATTGCTTGATCAACAACACCTGCACCACCACTTGATTCTGGTATTCCAAGTTTAAATATAGCTTCTTCTATTTCTTTTAATTGTTGAACTTTAACATTATTTTTTGCAACAGAGTCGTATAAAAATCTTCCACTAATAGTACCTTGTATGCCAAAAGTTTGAAAACCTGCAATTCCAACTGCACTTCTTGCGAAAGAGTTCCAAATACCCATAAAGGCATTTGCACCTTCATCAGCATTGACAAAAGTTTTTCTAGGTATTTTGCTTTCAATTTCTTTTGCAAAAGCTAATAATTGTTTTTGTTCTTGGGGAGTAAATAAAAGTTTTGAAACATTTTTTCCACTTCCATTAAAAGCCTCATTTGTAGCTTTAACAAATTGAATAGGATCAAATACTTCTCTACTACCTTGTTTTTTAAAACTATTTTGAATGATTCTTAAATAAGCACCATCTTTAATTAATTGTCTGCCTTCTGTATTTGGTTTAAATATGTCATGTAATTTATTAATTACTTTAACACTTTTGTCTTGCCATGCTTTACCAGATGCTGAATTACCATAAACAAAATTAGCAATTTCTGTAGAAGTATAATCACCATCAATTACATTTCTAACAAATTTACCACCTGAATCTATTTGCTTAACACCTTTTTTAGTAATATTTGAAACACTAAAAGTTTTCATAAATTCTGTGTTAGCAGCTCTAGCTTTTTTAACTGCGTCTAAAACATCTTTACTTCCACTTGTTAAACCTTTTTCAATAGCGTCATCATAAAAAACATCAAACCTTTTTTTAATAACCATTAACGCAGATTTATCTACACCATTTGGCATATTTGACATCATTTTAACTATTTTTTTTCTTTCAGTTTCTAACATTCCAACTGTAATTTTAGATAAATTTTTGTTTTCTAAAGATGACATAAATTTATTTAAACTTTTCATAACCACACTAGATTGAGGCATAAGTTCTTTATTTAATACTTGTCCTATTCCATCATCAGCGTCTAGCAAGGCTTTATTAATATGATATGTAAAGTTTTTTAATACAGGTTTTTTAAAACTTAATTTAGCGTTTTTATCTACAGCTGAATATTTAGCTTGAACACTATTATACATTTTTTCTTCTGTTTCTTTTATAAGTTGTTCAACTTGTTTAATATTTTCATCAACATTTTTTCCAACTTCATTTTTCATATTAGGTGGAATTTGATCAACACTATTTTTTTGATTTAATAATTTTGATCTATATTTACCAAGATACTCAAATACTTGTTTTAATTGTTTATCATCCTGTGCTTGTATAATTTTTTGAATATCATCACCATAAGCACCATCCCTCATTAATTGAATTTTATTTAAAACTTTTTTATTACCACTAGCTTGAGCCAACCAAATAGATATTCCAAATTCATTTAGACCTACCATATTTCCTGCGGTTGTTTTATCTAAACCAGATTCAAGTGCTTTAGCAAAGTCAACCATTAAAGTCTTATTAGCCAAAACTTTATCATTAGCACCATATTCTTTTGCTAATTTTATTGTAGCGTTTGTAACTGTTCCCTTATTATCAAAGTAAAGACCAGATCCTGATGCTATATTAAATCTACTTGGAATTTGATTTTTAACTACATTTTTAACTGCATTAAAACCACTCCAAGTTTTTAAAAATTGTCCAACTTTTTCACCACCTGCACCTGCTACTAAATTTATTAATGCTTTATCTTCTTCAAGAATAGGAATCATTCCTTCACCTTGTTTTGATCCAAGAGTATAGCTTATAACATCACTTGCACCACCTGTGGCCATAGCACTTCCACCATGAGCAACAACTTTAGCAATAGTTCCTTTAGCTACATTTCTTTCAACCCAACCAGCACCTGGAATATACATTAAAGTCATACCAACTGTATTAACAAAACCATCTACACTAATTCCAGGTTTATCAAGATAGAAACTATTATTACCATCTTTAACTGTGTTTTGAGGAAGGGTAACTATAATATTATCAAATTTGTCTTTAGATAAAACTGTACCTGGATATTGTTTCATGATCATATCAAGTCTAGCATCACTATTAGCATTTGATAACCAACCAACATTTAAAGCTAAACCTTTTGCTAAAGAATCTGTTTTAATTTGATACACTTCACCCATTTGTTTAAATTCAGTTTTGCTATCTCCAGTAACTGCGTCAACAGTTACATCTAGCATTTTTTCAAACCAAGTAGGCTCACTCTCTTTTTTTTCTATTTTTTTTAATTTTTGGGCGTTTAATTCTTCAATAGTTTTTTGATCAAGAACAATTTCACCTTCTTTAATATCGTATTCTTTTTCAACTTTCTTTTTTTCACTTTGAGCATTTAAATTTTTAATTAATTCTTCATCTGTAACTATTTGACCTATTTCCATAATATTCCTTTTTTAATTATTCGTAACCAATCCACATCCAGTTACCATTAGGTAATTCGTAATATTTTTTTCCATTCTTTATTTCAATTTTAGCACCATCTGCTAAATCAACTTTTTTAGATAAATCAAACATTTGAGCTTTTTCTTCTTTACTAAATAAAGGATTTAATAATTCACCATCTTTACCTTTAGCATTGACATAGCCACTCCACATTTGGTTAAAAGTTTGCATTTTACCATCAACCATTTTTTTTGATCCAGGCATTGTTCCATCTGAAGTCCATTCTTCAATCGCTTGAGCCTTAAGTATTTTTCTATCATTTATAGCTGTATTAATTTCAATTACATTATTAATACCCTCTTTACTCATACTTAAACTAGGTGCTAGTGACATAAAAAATGTCATTTCTTTGTCGGAAATTGATCCTTTAGTTTTGCTAATAGCGTCTAAAGTAAATGAAGAAGATAAAATTTGTAAAACTTCTGCGTTTGCAATAGTTCCTTTTAAACCTTCTCCTTTATCATAACTTGATAACCAGTTAGTATCTATTCCAAATCTTTCACCAAGTTTTGCAATATCTAATAATGTTGTTCCACCTGCTCCTGTTTCTATTTCTTGAGAAACTTCGCTTAAAAGTTCAAGTGATGTGTTTTGTTCCATAGCTTTATTACCATCATCTTTAACAGTATTAACAAATTCACCTTCACCTTTTCCAACTATTTCATTAAATTTACTTTCTTTTTTTGATGAAGCATCAACATTTATATTAGTATTATTAGGTTTTGAAGGAATAGGTATTAGAGTTCCATTACTAGCTTGAATTTCTGCCTCTGTTGCAAATTGTGTACCACCTGTTAAAGTATTTAAAACACCTTTAGTTTTTTTAAGAGTTGGGGCAAAGGCTTTTTTTATTTTCGCAGCTTGTAAAACAGAGTTCATTCCTGCCTCACCTAAACTTTTTCCTTTAGCACCTTCACTCATTAGACCTAAACCTATTAATAAATCTTCGTTCTCTAATAAACCTTTTAATATACTCATTAAATTAACCCCTGATCTTTAAGGTAATCTATAAAAAAAGGATTACCTGTTGTGTTTGTTTGTGTAAATGGCGTATGGCCATTTCTATTTAACCCATATTGATTGTCATTCATTGTATTTATTCTTGCAGTTATATCTGTTTTAGCTTTTTCATATCTTTCTAAAAGTCCTTTAGAAACTGTGTTTGTTGAATTATTATTAAAATAATCATTAACCATTGAGTTCTCATTTGTTTCAATAGTTTTTACATCTTCAGGATTATCATATAAAACTACATTATTATTTCCACCACCACCACCATCATTATTATTATTATTATCACCTAGTGTGCTACGATAATCTGTTTCATTAAATAAATAATTATATTCAGGTGATCCCTCTACAATAACTCCATTAGGATTCCAATTTAATCCTGTACCTAATTCGTATGCTTTTATATCTGCTGTAGACATATATTTATTTCTTCTTTTTTTATTTGCAGCATTGGCAAAAGGAGAGATAATTTCTTTTAAAATATTTAAAGTAATAAATGGTGAACTTGTAATTCTTTCAAATCTAGTTTTTCCAGTTAAAGCATCATTAATATTTACACCTTGATCTACAAGATCAACTATGTTTTGTGCAACAGCAGTATCTTGTTGAGATTGAGTCATAGCAGTATTGTAAGAAGTGTCTGTAATTCCTTGATATGCTTGAGTTGATCCACCACCAGATGATGATTGATTATTGTCATTACCACCTCTGTCCATTGAACTAGATACATCACCACCAGCTCTATTTTGGCCAGGATCAGTTGATCCAAAACCATCATAACTTAATAGACCAGATGCACCGACATTCGGTTGATCATTTTTTAAAGAGCCATGTAAATTAGCGTCTAGCAACAAACCTTTTTCAGCTTCAGTTATGTAAGCTAATTCTGTTGATGGTGATTCAGGTGATGATTTCCAATATTTAGGTGCTTGAACTTCTTCAGTTTCACCTAGATAATTTCTAACGCCACCTTGCATTACAAAGTCTTTTTCTAAAAGCATTTAAAATTCCTATAAAATTATTGAAACTACAAATAACACACCAAGAATAATAATATATTTAGATGTATTGTTATCTATATCTGTTTTTAAATCATAAATTATTTTATTTATTTTTTCCATTATAATAACCCCCCTAATAATGCACCAGCAATAGCACCTTGAACTCCAAATGCAGCACCCCCCATAGTTCCTAATTGTGATCCAATTAATGCACCACCAGCAGCTTGAGTAAATCTGTTTGGATCTGTATTACTTGTTGTGTTTTGTTGTGGTAATCCTGTTGCAATAGGATTAACTAAAGAACTATATTGTTGTAAGGCACTAAACGGAGCCATGTTTTTTTGTCTTTCAAGATTTTCTAACTGCGCTCCAGTTTGAACTAAACTTGGTGTACTACTAGCTATGTTTAATTGATTTGCTCTCTCTGTGTTGTATTGTTGAAAAGCTAAAGGCATCGCAGCATCTGCAATACTTCCCATAATCATTTGTTGATTTACAGGAGAGCCTGGTGTTCTGCCCATTCCACTAAATTCTGAATTAATTGAAGTAGCAATATCATTAGCTGAACTTTGTAGCAAAGGTTGTAAAAAAGGATTTAAATAATTCCCTGCTAAAGTATCTTGTAATTGTTGTTGAGAAGCTACTCCTAAATTTTCTTGAGCAGCTAGGCCTTGTAAAGTTTGAGTAGTCGGTGCAACATAACCAGCCGCAGCAACTCCTTGATTATATAAGTTTCCTGACTCTGAAATAATTTGATTAAGAGCAGGTTTTGCAGGATCATAAGGATCGTTTTTTACAACTTGCGTCCCATTCCCACCACTTGATCCACCACCGAATGACATATTTATTTATCCTTTTTGTTTATTGATTTTTCAAGAACTACATGAGTCCTTTTGTATTTGTAATTTTGTAAAACTTTTTGCCAACCAGGTCTAGCAATAAGTTCCATTCCATCACATTCGTTTTCTTTTGCAAATTCTTCTAATACTTGAATAAGAGGAATCCACTTTTGTCTTTGATTGCCTGTCACTATAAATACATGACAAACTTTTCTTAAAGTTCTTTTTATTATTTCTGTAACTACTACACCAAAATATTTTTCTTTTGTAGTAGGCTTGTCTTTATCCCAAATAATCCATAATTGCATTTCTTCTTTTCTTAAAGTGTCTAATACAAATTGTGCATTATGATTATCTCCAGAATAGGTTAAGGCATTGGCTATATCTTTTTTAACCAATACCCAAACCTCATCTAAATTAGATGTGGGTATTCTTACTATTTTCATTATGTAATATTTAAATAACTTATTCCTATGTGAATTGAATCACTTGATGAAACTGTTGCCTTTAAAATATCTGAATTTTCTAACACTAAAGGTACTGTTAAAATTTCAACACTACTATTAGCTGTTAATGATTGTGTTTTTAAAATAGTAAATTCAGCATTACTTTGAGAACTATCCAATATATCCATAGATATTGTTGGAGTATTCCCTGTGTTATTTGTAATTCTAATTGATTTAACAATTAAAACTTCTTTTGATCCTGATGTTAATAGAGGGGTTTCATTAGTTGTAGCTAAAGCCACCCCTTTAAATTTATATTGATTAGCCATAATTATCTAGCAGTGCATGGTACATTGTTTGAACCTACTAATGATTGACCTATTGCCATGTAGATGTATGTGTGACCATTATCGTTTACTCCACCACCAAGACTTCTCCACTTAATACCATTAGATAAAAAGTCTGGATTTGGGTAATTGTTATCTGTTATTTCTGAAGCATTTGAATTTGCTCTTAAAAAAATACCAAGTCCATTGTAAGAAGTTCTTTTATTATCAAAAAGTTCCCAAACACCATCTGCATTACTATCCTTTACCAAAATAAAGGATGGTTTAAATCCTGTGTAAATAAAGCTACCATCATCATTACCATTACCAGTATATTTACCAA
>Ga0181390_1000071_pt1 | contig 36199 bp, 14 predicted proteins | sample 13SPOviralmetaG_FD_130085 | JGI IMG/M metagenome (GOLD analysis project Ga0181390, IMG submission 130085) | Marine viral communities from the oligotrophic San Pedro Time Series (SPOT) site, San Pedro Channel, CA, USA - 13 SPOT_SRF_2010-07-21 | ecosystem: Environmental > Aquatic > Marine > Strait...
GAGCAAGGCGGAACATATTATCAAGGTGCTTTCCATGTAAGGAATGGTGCTGATTTAACTCAAGTTGTGCAACTAGCAGATATTCCTGATTATGCGGGAACTATAGCTGTAATTAGTCCTGATCAATATCTTGCTACGCACAGCAATTCTAAAGGGCCATTTGCAGTCAATGCGATAAGTGACTTTAATGATTCAGCAAAGTTTGATTTCGAAACATTTAACAATACAGAAACTGTTACATTCTTTACAGATGTGATTGGTGATTTTGCAAGTAGGTATCTTTCATTCCCGCTACCGCCGATACAAGATGTAAGCGACTGGGTAAACTTGATACTTAAAGGTTTTGTAATCAACAAGGATTATGAGATTATCACATCAGGTAACACTGACTTCACGCATCCTTTCTTTGGTGCCGAAAATAATTTACCGGGAACAACATTTGGTATTACTGAAGCACAATGGGATGCACATTATCCGCCTCCCAGCCTTGCGAATATGACAGGAACAGTTCTAAGCAGAACAGATAACAATTATAGAATGTCAGGCGCCCCGTATTCAGATTATAGATCACGACTAGCAGATGCATTAGGATCTAAGACAACTGAACTAGGATCGCTTGATACAATTAAAGTAACATCATCAGGTTCAGGTTATGAAAATGATGCAAGAGCATACATTAGAAATAATGATATGTACAAGTTTGATTACACGACAATCGCATTGAGGTTTAACAAATCTAACTTCGGTATGCAGATTGGAGACATCTTAGAGCAAACAATTCAAGTTCCTGATTTGACAAAAGATTCGAATGACGAGTTTATTAATTCAGGGGGAACAATTCCCTATACTGCAAAAGCAAAACTTGTAAGTAAACAAGAAGATAGTTTTATATTTCAACCCTTAAGTTTTTACGGGTTTGATATTAATGGTTCCTCTATTGAATTTTCAGGCAACACAATATCGATCACTTCTATTGTAAAAATTAATGGGTATGACAACTTAGGAGGAAACGCTGTTGTAGAAGGCGATGCGAACTATCTGGCAGGAAGGATTGTGGGTGTTGATGTCATTAAATCAGGATTTAGATATACGTCAGGAGAAGAAGTCAAGTTAATAAATAATGACTCTAAGAACGAAGATAAATATAATGCGTGGGTTGGTTCAGCAAAAATTACTGTCACAGACGCAGGTATAACAGAAGGTAAATGGGAAACAACGACTTCACATCTATCTGATTCGAATAGATATATTCATGACAATGATTATTATCAAGAATATTCATACGATGTTGCGACAATCCTAGACCCTAGTGTATATGAAAAAACTCTAAAAGATGTTGTTCATGTAGCAGGAACAAAGTTCTTCGGGACACCTTTGGTTTCAACTTCTAACGACATTGGCCCACGAGTTGATTCAAGTGTTATACGGTTCAATAGACGAGAAGAATTATTAATACGTGATCATGATGGATCTACACAACACATTGAAATAGCAAGTAGAGATGGTTCGTTATTGGGTGCTGATTATTCCTCACTTGGTTTGAATCACGAATATGTGTATGCTGGTGATTTCGAAATAGGCACACCATATGTTATTGTCAGCACAGGAACATTTGCTGATGCCAACCTGCGAAATGGTTCTTGGGGACTCGTTGCTGGCGTCAATGGAACATTCTTGCCTGGCACAAGACTTGTTCCTATAACAAACGGAACAGGATTGCCTAGCGATGCTTATGTCATACCTGCACGATTTGTAGTTGAATTAGAAGAACCGGATAGTGTAGTTGTGGAATTCAATTCATGATTATCTTCATAAATAAAACAAACACTTAGGAAAATTTTTACATGGCAAAGGTTGTAACTGAAAGTTTTAGAATCGAATCTACAAATGAGTTTGTAGATTCTTTTGCGGACGCTGCTAAAAATGATTATTACATTATGGCATCATCACATACCGCTGATGCAACTGCCATAATTAATAGTCAGAATGACATTCGTGAATTCCAACGTAGGGTTATCTTTGGCAATAAGATAGACATTTCTGACGTAAGATACATGTTTGAAAGACGACCCTGGGCATCAGGCACAATATATGATGCATTTGATGATGGTCAAGATATGAGTTCGAAAAACTTTTATATTACTGTTCTTGATGGAACGATAAACGAAACATCGTATAAAGTTTTTAAATGTATTCGTAACAATGGCAGACAACCTTCTGTAAACAGTCCTTCGACCGCTTTGTCAACATCAACTAATTATGAAACAACCGAAGAAGATGGATATGTGTGGAAATATATGTTTGATGTTCCTCCCGCAGAATACATATCATTCGGCACAGCAAATTTTTTACCCTATATTCCAAGCACGACTGTATCGTTATCTGCTCAACAAGGTATAGGAGATCTTATAGTTGATGCATCACCCGCAGAAGCATTTAGTTCGTATGTTGTAGGACCTGTAGGTAGTCCCGGACAGGCAACTGTTGTTTCAGCGGCATCACTGAATGCCACAACATATAGAATTGAACTTACAACTACTCAAGAAGTTAAATCAACTTCCGGTGAATATAAGAATATGTACTTGCGCCTCGCTGATGGCTCATTGTTAGATATTGTTGATAGTTCAACTCCAGCATTTGCTGTTGCAGGAAATAAATTATTGTATATTGATGTGACTGCATCAAGTATTCCCAATTCGTTTATTGATCAATCAGTAGAAGTATTGCCTAAGATACAAGTATCGAAACCCAATGACGCTTCAGGAACTCAAGCGCTTGCATACGGTGTTATAGATTCATCAGGCAATCTATTAAATGTAAATTTTAAAACAAAAGGTTCGGGATATGACTATGCAATTGCTGAATTGCAACAGCCAGGACAACCTGCAGGCACTGCTATTGAAGGATCACAAATCCGTGTAATTCATTCTCCTAATGGCGGCCATGGATTTGACCCTATTCACGAATTGTTTATGAGTCGGGCTGAAACAGTGACAACATTCCTTAGCGATATAACGACAAATACTCCTAGTACAAATACCTACACTGAAGTTGGAGTTGTTAAGAACCCTCACTTCAAAGTTGTTGACACATTCGGAGCAGGTTTATCAGATGATTTAAAAATAGAATTGAACAAGACATATAAAATTACAAATCTTGGTGTTGGTGATCAACAAGGCAGATGGAATGAAATAGCAGGTACAACAGGTATCGTTTATTCAGTTGGGTCAATAATCGTTGCTAAGTTTATTAATAGGGATACCAATGGCGGCAAGGTTATGGAAATACCTAATACGCTTGATAACAGAATTAAAATTGTCAAAGATGTTAAAATGACAACTGCGCAAGCGGCGCCAGGATTTTATATAGCACAAACTGAGAACGGTGAAACATGTGAAGGCATTATTCACGAAGTTAAATATACCGATCCCGCAAACACAGGATCTTTAACGCATACAGAGTTATATGTAACAGACGCAGTAGGTGCGTATAGTAAAACATTTAACACTAATACAAACATTGAAATAAAAGAAACAAAAGAATCTTCAAGCACTGCTTTCAGTAGCACTATAAATAGTGTTATACAAAGTGTTTACACACCGTTCACTGGTGAGTTGTTACATTTCGTTGATTTTGATCCTATTACGAGAACAGAATCATCCAAAGAAAAAGTAAAACTTATTTTCGACTTTTAAAGGAAAGAGTAAATTAAATGGGCATTAACACAAATTTAAATACTGCGCCGTATCATGATGACTACGATGAAACAAAACAATACGTTCGTGTATTGTTTAAACCCGCACGAGCAGTACAAGCACGAGAGATGACTCAACTGCAAACAATCCTTCAAAATCAAATTGAAAGATTTGGTAATAATGTGTATCAGAACGGCACAATTATTGAAGGTGTAAACCCTACTGTCGATAAGCAAGTTTCATTCGTTAAGGTCAATGATCAATCTGGCATTTCTGATTTAACAATATATGCATCAACAGATGATATTACTTATGTGCTTGAGGGTCAAACCTCGGGGCTAAGAGCAAAGGTTCTTGCTGGCGCTAACGGATTCCAAACTGATGCACCGGATCTCAAAACATTCTTTCTTAATTATTTAAAGTCAAACACTCCTGATGTGAACACAGGTGTAGAGTTTAAACAGTTTGTTGGCGGCGAGCTATTGAATCTTGTACAAGTTACAAACTCAACAGGCATTGAAGTTGATGTTACTACGGTTACTGTTGCATTATCGACTTCAACAGATGGCACAGTCAATAACGTAGGCAATTCGCTTGCGGTAAGCGTAACAGACGGTATCATATATCAGAACGGCCACTTCAATTACGTTGAACCACAATTACTCATTGCATCCAAATACACACCTAATCCTGATAACATCTCTATCGGTTTTAATATCGAAGAAACAATTGTTGATTCGTCACTTGACGTATCTTTGCTTGATAATGCTCAAGGATTCAACAATCAAAATGCTCCGGGTGCTGATCGATTAAAATTGCGGCCGAAGTTAGCAGTTTATACTACAACATCACGCCCAGCAGAGTTCTTTTCTTTATTAAGAATAGAAAGAGGCGAAACAGTCTTTGTTCGTGGTGATACACAATTTAATTCTATTAAGCAGGAACTTGCAAAACGAACCTTTGACGAAGCAGGTAACTATGTTGTTGATGGGTTCGAGATAACAACAGAAAAAGACGAAGATGACGGAAAGTTTTATGCTGTCATAGGTCCAGGTAAAGCATACGCATTTGGTAATGAAGTAAATACAGTAGGCAGACAACGATTAGAAATCACGCCTTCAACTGTGACCAATTTAAAGTCGAATCAATCAACAGGTGCAGACTACGGAGCATGGTTAACTATTGATGTGTCTGGCAGTACACCTGTTTTAGAGAACTTTAACTTTAAAACTAGATACAACTTATATGCGACAGATTATAATCCCAGTGCTGATGGCAATACAGAAGGAACAGATGATAACGCTATCGGAACATGCTCTATTCGAAGTATTGATCCCATAGGCGGAAACAAAGTAAGAATCTATGTGTATGCTATTGATAAAGTATCTGCAAGCAAATTCAATACTATAGGATTTATTGGGTCAACTGAAGCGTCATCTAAAACTGCTGTTATCGCAACAAGCGATATTAGCAATATTGTTTCTGCTAACACTGGTGCTGTTATTTTCAAAACTGGTCGTTCAGCGATGAAAAGCGTGACTGATGTGACCTTTACTAAAAAAGAAATTGCAACATATGATGAGCCTATACAAACTAATACTGATGCGACACTTGAAATTAACCAGGTAATCGTAGGCAACATAATAAAGACGCCTATCATTAATATTGGGTTACCTTCTGGCGGCGTGTTTGCAGTAACTACAACTAATGAATATGTTGAAGCAACAAACGCAACACTATTGCAAGGCACAAACAACATTGAAGCGACTTTCCCTGCAGGAAAAGTATTGCGTAGCGTTTACTATGATTCAAGAGTAGAAGGAACCACGCACGACACATTAGAAGATGAATCTATTTGGCTATCGACAACATTTAATAAATTAACAAACTATGGTAGTGCAGGTGTCCCTAACTGTGTTAAACTCAATAAAGTAGAATATGATGACGGCGGCACGTGGGTTGATATAACACACAAATTTGCTCTTGTTAAAAATGCACAAGACGGCTATTACGGCATTTCATATTTGCAAATGAAGCAAGGCAAATCTATGGAGGCAGATGTTACTGCCATCAGAGTAAATGTTGTTGCTCTTCGAAGAACTGTAAACGGCGGATATATAACTCCTAATAGCTATTCTGGAGTAACTAATGCTGCTGAAATAATCAAAGCACATCCTGCCAAGGATGGTGATGTATTTAATTTGTTGAATTGTTATGACTTTAGACCTTATGCTGATTCAACCACTCAATACTTCACATCTGCAAGTAATGCTGCACCTGTAACCACACAGACATTACAATTCGATCCGAACAGGCCGCCTGTTTCGATTGTCAATCGAACCACAATCACTTCGTCACAAGAATATTATCTAGCGAGATTTGATAAGGTTGCAATTGATAAGTCGCAAAGTTTTGTGTTGATTGAAGGGCAACCCGCAGACACACCTGGTAAAGTTTCTACAAACACAGTTTTCGGCATCGCTGACATATTTGTTCCTGGTAAGGAAATATCTAAGCAAGACACTAATGCGATAATGGTGAGCAGAAATACAACTCGCAACTATACGATGCGAGACATTGAGCGTCTTGAAAAGAAAGTCAACAACACAGTTGAAATATTAGCATTATCAATACTTGAGCAAGACACTAGAGACAAATTTATTCCTGATGCAAATGGTAATAATAGATTCAAAAACGGAATATTAGTCGACCAATTCAAGGATCACACTGTTGCTGATTTAGCTGATGCTGATTTTAGGGCATCTATTCATAAAGGAAGAAGAATATTAGCACCTGCTCTGGAACAAATTCCAGTGGATCTGAAAGTAGACACAACGTCAAATGTTACAACATTTGATGACATAACAACAATATCTTCATCTGAAAGAGAGACATTGTTGTTCCAGGAAAATGCAACAACATTCAGAAACCTGGCATCGAATTTCTATAAATTCAACGGTGACATGCAACTTGCGCCACAGTTTGATGCCGGATATGATGTGACCAATGCGCCTGCTGTTAATGTTGAAATAGATCTGGCTTCTGGGTTCAACGACTTACTAGAGAATATTCAACAAATAGCGCCCATAACACAAGACACATATATGGGAACCCAGTTCACAGGTCAGACGCTAGAAAAGGTTAGCAGAAAAGGGTACAATCAAACAACAAGTTATCAAGATAGCTATTTGAAGGAAGGTTTAGCTATTAATTCATACAATGAGTCATTAGATTTAGGGACATACATATCTGATTTCTCAATGAAGCCATATATGAACTCAAAGTCGATCAAAGTTTATTGCGCAGGTTTGAGACCTAATACGCAACACTTCTTCTATTTTGACAGCAAACCAGTAAACAATCATACTTCACCTGGCGGCGTTTACCAGAGTGATATTGTATCAGGTAATGGCGGAAGAAGTATTAAAGCAAAAGATGTTTATCGAGCCGGCGCAAAAGGAACTGCTGTTAAAACAGATGAGTTCGGAAAATTATTTGCCGTGTTTGACTTACCTGAAAGAGCATTCTTTGTAGGTGATGCAGATTTAATTATTTCAGACTCTGATCAATTTGAAAGTATTGACTCAGCAGGAACATCATTCGGCAGAGCAACATATCATGCATATAGTTTTGCAATTGAAAAAACATCGATTGGTATGGATATACGACAACCTGACATTAAAATTGAATCAGAGATCTTCTTGGTTGATAGAGAAATCACACAGTATCTTCATTTCGATCCTTTGGCACAAACCTTCCTCGTTGATCCTGCACAAGCAGAAGGATCGGCATATATGTTTACTGACAAACTTGATGTTTGGTTTAGACGCAAGTCGCCGGCAGATAGAAAGAACGGCATTACAGTACAGATACGAGAAGTTCAAAACGGATACCCGACTGCAAAATTATTGCCTTTCGCATCTAAACATATGGAATGGGATTTAATCAATGTGTCTGATGATGCTACTGCCACAACAACGATTGAGTTTGACAACCCTATCAAACTTGAAGTTGGAAAAGAATATGCTATCGTTTTGATACCGGATGCAACTGATCCTGACTTCTTCATCTATACCGCAAAAGTTGGCGAATCTCTTATTACTGACGATAGTATTCGTGTTGCTACTGACTGGGGTATGGGCATGTTGTTCACATCAACGAATAACAGAGCATGGAAATCGTACCAGAACGAAGATATCAAATTCCATATCTATAAGAAAGTATTTTCGAAGAATACTGCAACAATTGATCTTGTTCCGAATGATATGGAATTCTTTACTATCTCTGACACAGTGGGTAGTTTCATTAATGACGAAATTGCATATGTTCAAGCAGGTCAACCTGGCGCAGGTGTTCAGTTTAATGCAGACATTTTATCAAATCGAAAGTTGACTGTTACTGGCTTGAACGCTGATCAAACAGCAAACTTCCAGTCGTTCATTACAGCAGGAAGTTTGCTTATACTTACTCAGGCGACAACCAGCCATGTTAGTGTGGTGGATTCGATCTCTACGGCAGGTACCGGCACAACTGCTGTTCATACAATTCGATTACAAGATGCTCCGCCTAATCAATTTACTGTAGGGTCTTGTGCAGTCACGCAGGGCATCGGTGGTAAGGTTGCATACTTTGACAGAATTGAAGGACTTAAACTTTCGATTAAAGAAAGTACTTCTACTGCTTCTTCACAATACTTAAGTGGCGGAGATCATATAATTACAGGTGCGCAATCGGGCGCAACTGCAAGAATTCAAACAATCTATGACTCTCCTATATCGTATATACAACCTATGGTAATGGAATCAAATACTCTAAGAACAAGAACTTCATTAGAATTATTTAAACATACATCAGCATATGATTCAGCCTTGGGTGATGGGAATTCTGGGCAACAAATTGCATTTGGCCAATCAACGTATTTATCAGCAGAGCAAAGATTTATTCCGTCTAAGCAAAATATTATTAATGACGGTAACACGAACACAGTTGACAGACTAAGATTCCGTGTGACATTAGACAACAATGACTTCAGGTTAGTATCGCCGACAGTTGACAATGCTTTAGCTTTAGCGCAAACATATAACTATGTTCTATCAAATGTTGGTGACAACACTTCGCAATATGTATCTAAGCCTGTAGTGTTGCAGCCAGAACATCCTGCTGAAGGTTTGAGGGTGATACTTGCTGCATTTAGGCCGGCAGGTTCTGTGATTGATGTACAAGCAAGATTCTTACTGCCGAGTAATCCTGATGCATATACAGATTATGTTTCATTGACAAACGAATCGCCTAATATGTATTCGAGTTCTGGTGATGTGAATGATTTTCGTGAATTTGAATATTCATTTGACGAAACAGCATTCATTTCTAATACGAGTGCTTCAATAACTGACTTTGATGCATTCCAGATTAAGATCGTGCTTAAACATGAGGAATCTAGTATAGGTACAAATGTGTTCCCGCATGTGTATGACTATAGAGCGATTGCATTGACATGATGAGCCAGAATCATTATACAAGAACCGAAACCTCGGCATTAGTTAATAATGATGTTGCATCGTACAAAGCCGCAAAAATGCGTAATAAAAAGGAGTTGCAATTTAATCAATTGTTGGAAAAAGTTGATAAATTAGAGCAGTGTGTTGAAAATCTAAAATGCAGAATAAAAGAGATAGAGAAAAATGGCAATAACTAATATAAATCAAGTTAATACTAATGATACATTTCAACAGTGGTGGACAAAAACCAATGACATAATTACAGGTTTAGGTAATGTTGTTACTATGGGATCTGGTCAAGGAAACACTGGTGACATTATTACGGCAGGACATATACGAACTGATGACACAACTGATGGTGTCAAAACAAATGTATTGTCGCCATTAAACACTAATGACAATTTAAAACTTAAATACGATGTTGTCGAGTTTAATCAAAAGCAAATACTATATGTTCCTGCTTCTGGTTTAAGCAATACAATTCAATTTGTGAATGGAACAGATGCTAGTGTTGCCGCTAATAACACCTGGGCAATAGGTCCTGTCGATCTTGACAGTTCAGGTATTCTAGAACATGCATCTCTTCAAATATTTGGTCGAAGCAATACAGGTGAAAATGATGCCATATTTACGTTCACAAGATCGACAGGAAATACTCCTGGTGAGTTGACAGGTACGAATGTTGTAATTAACGATTCAATTCTTCCTGCACAAATATCCAGTAACTGTACGACAGCATCTGCATTTGAAACCGCACAAACTATAACCTTTACTGGTGATGTGACGGGTTCATTTGCCGTTAGTGGCGGCACAGAAGTTTCAACAGAATTGACTTTCAATGGCGACATTGAATCAATCGAAAGTATAACCATAGGTAACGGATTGTCTGCGAGTGGTATCACAGGTAGCACGTTTAATGACACAGAAAACACGGGTACAATTTCACATACTGACAATACTGTTTCAGTAAATAGTACTGATAGTACTTCAGGTGAAGCAGGTTCTTCATCAAACTCTGGAACACATGGCATTCAGAGTTTAGGTTTTGATCGCCACGGTCACATTAATTCAATCAGCACGAAAAACTTTGCCACCGAATTTATTAAAAAGAATCCTGCTGATGCCAGCTCTCGAACTACACTTAATGGATTCGGTCTCACTGTAGATAATGGAACATTAATTTCCTTTGGTGATATGGATGGATCCGATCATTTAACGAAGGAATCTCATATTCAAAGAGACACTAGCACAGACGGATTTTCAACACTTATATTATATTCAGGTCAGCATGAAGCTCTAGGAAGTCCGGGACAAGGAACTCAGGATCCAAAAGGTAGGATATTGTTGCAGGCATTGAATCAAATTGATTTTGAGGATCATAGCGGCAATACTAGGTTCGAATTTAATACGACAAACGGAAACCTATCAGCATCAGGTGACATTACAGCATTCGCTACTCTTTCAGATAGATCGCTAAAAGAAAACATTGAGCCTATTGAAAATGCTCTTGACAAAGTTAATTCGATTGGCGGATATACATTTAACTATATTGATGCTCCTGAAAAAGGACGAGTTCCTGGTGTCATTGCTCAAGAGTTACAACAAGTGTTACCAGAAGCAGTGTATGAAACTGAAGAAGGCAAAATGGCAGTTAGGTATGATAACACAATTGCGTTACTTATTGAAGCAATTAAAGAATTGAAACAGCAGGTTGATGACCTCAAAGGTAATTAAAGGAACCTCTAATGCCTATTAAAACATATCGAGATGCAGACAGCGACGGCCGTGCCGATAGTGCCCTTAGTATGTCCGAGATTAAAACCGAGCATGGCGGGGATTCAGATCCTTCATTAAAAGAATATTATCGTAATGAGGGTTTTGTGCAATCTAGTGATTTTGATATGGGTTTCAATAATAATTATAGTGCTGGTCTTTATGCAATAAAAGATCCTGGCGATCCAAATAATAAAATGATTGTAAGAGCTGAACCTGTTCTGGACGGTGCTATTTTTGACTTTGGTGTAGTCAACATCCAGCCTGGCGGATCCGGCATTTTCACTGATGAAAGATATGATGATCTTGAAAGAGAAGTAGTTATTGATACTGTTCATGTTGAAGGAACTGGAAATGCTACAACTGGCAAATATAGAGTAAAAACTCGCAATACAGAAAATTCATTCATACCTAAAACGGGACAACCCATTTCATTCTCTGATCTTTATGGCACAAAAAAAGAATTAGATGGTTATAGTTTTGATTCTTCAATCGGGAAACTATACATCACAGTAACAAAAGATCATAGTTTGTCTAATATGGATACTGCTGATAACGACTTCCTACTAGATTATCCCGGATCTAATATCGACAGGGAAAAATTCATTCCATTAGTTACTGCAAAGAATTTACTAGAAAATAGCGGCATTTATCAAGATAAAAGAAGTTCAGTAAAAATCGTTGAATTCATTATCCCTGCGGGTACAATTGTGTATAGTCCAGACAGTACTCGCCCAGCATTTGATATTGACGGAATATCCTCTGATATTAAGATAATTTTGAATTTAGGGGGAAGGATTGTCGGAGGAGGCGGTAATGGAGGCGATGGTGATTATGATGGTGCTTCCGCCTCAAGAAGCGGCAAAGATGGGTCAACCGGATTAAGAGTTAATCATGATGGAGAGTTTGTCCTCTCTGTATCTAGTGAGTCAGAGTATGCTATTTGCGGCGGCGGCGGTGGCGGAGCTGCGGGTTATTATCGCTTCAGTGACGGCAAAGTTGTCGGTGCTGGCGGCGGTGGCGGTGCAGGAAGAAGCTTAGGTGGTGCCGCAAGGTATGATAGTCAGATAGTGAGTAAATCTGCATATCCTTACAATGCTTCAAATACTGCTACTACTGGGTTTACACCTAATGGACTAACAAATCATATAAGTTATTACCTCGGTAACTCACCGTACTGGGATAGGTTAGAAGGACTCGATGAATTAGTTGATCGCTTTGTAGATGATGCGTATTATGGCCAAACCAGTTTGTGGGCAGACAGAGAAAGTGGTTATAGTTCTCGACATGTTAGTGGATGGGATGCGGATCGAAGAGCTATGTCAACTAATTCCGCTCGAGTGACCACTACAGGCTATAAAGAAATAAACGAAGTAGTGCGAGCCCGACAACAGTTCGGCGGCGCAGGTGCTGGCGGGTCGTTGATTTTGAAAACAAATCCTCAATGGCATGGAGTAAATCTACCCTACACAAAACCAGATTATATTCACGAAACAAACGACTTCTTTACTAGAGAAGATCCCCGATTTGTCCAGAATGTGCCAGAAGGGTTCACCAATGGATGGATTATTGAACATATTGACGGCACTGGCGGCGGGTATTACGCTATTGTCGAAGAAGGCAAAGTAATTTATTCTGATTACTCAGGCAATATTAGAAACCTAAAGGCTATTGGATTAGAAGCGCAAGACAATTATGGCGTAGGTGCATACCGGTACGGAATGCGCTTAGCGCAGACTTTTACTGGGACAAGACAATTACAAGATGCTGAGGTGACTCGTTCATGGATATGGTATGAGCGTGTAGATTTCACAGATGATGGTGCCCCACCAATGCAACCGAATCAAACTAACTATGATCTTATTGGTTTTCGAGCAGGTAACGGCAATCCTAGTAACCCACCTTATTATCATGGCGGCGGATTCACTAAAAGTAACAATACAAGTTCTGCAGGTGACGTACACAAATATTTATATTATCCAGTTAAGAAATTTGATCAGGGAATAGTTAGAATGTTTTTCCCAAATAATAGCACAACCACTCGCAACGGTTGGCCGGCGCCTAATAATAATAATGTTAGTGGAATAACTGTAAGTTCTGGCGCAAACGGATCAGTAAAAGGCAATCCTGGTTCAACTAATTTGTCTTACCCAACAGCAATTCCGTCAAATGGTAATGGCGAACGTAGAATGCATGCTAGTTATACCGATTTAAGTATTGGCGGGTATGGAGGGTGCACCAAATCACCAGCGGGCGGAGAGGCAGGGATTGGGTATTCACTTTTAGTGGCGCCGACTTTCCCAGGAATTACTGGTACTGCAGGTGATCTAAGACGAACTTACCAGCATATTTATGGTGGAGGCGCAGGAGGCGGCGACTTCGGATCAAGAGGTGGCGATGCTGTTGGGATTCACTGGTCAGGACCTAATAGTAGCACTGCTACCAGTTATAAAGCATACGGCGGAAGAGGTGGATTTGCAATTGAAGTTAATAAAGCAGAACATCTTATTACTAATGGTGCATCAACTGTGCCGAAAAACAAAACTCACGGACGTATTGTTATCGCTGGGCAAACTGACGTCTACACAGGAATAATGACTACTGGGTATAATACATTCCAGCGCACCGGTGATCCTAAAACCCGATTTGAAGCAGGGTATGGATCGTTTTCGCTTGCTCCTAACTCCTACGGACGACCCGATACTGTAGAAAGTCCTTATGGTGATCTGCCGAATAGAGATGAAATAGATGCTGACAATGGCAATGAGTATATAGTTCATATAAAAGCAGAAGGTTATACTGATGGCAGTGACATGATACTAACCTTTGAACTATGGGGAGTTGACGTAATTAGCCACCTATACAATGGTGGTTGGGAAAACCTCCAAATAGGCGGAATCACCTATAACAGATCTGATGCAACATTCGAGAATGCGAATTTGTTGTTTCCTGTGCGCAGGTGGAAATGGAATCTCACTTCAAACCCCTTTGGCACCTCTAGAGGTGCTGCGAAAACCATCTCGATAGGTTAAATATAAATAAACAGTATACTAACAGGAAAGGCAATTCCAAATGGCAATAAAATTTACCGATTTACCGACAGCAAATACGCTTAGTGCAGATGATCTATTTGCGGTAACGATTGATAGCACAAACGTATCGCAGTCGGTTAGTTTTGCAACATTAAAAAATCTTATCGTAGATGCTGAAACATTTAGCGATCCGACCAACCTCGCAAACTTAAAGTCAGCGTTGAATGGTAACAATTCAGGTCTCAATTCAGATTTGCTTGATGGACAGCACGGATCACACTACCTCGATTATGGCAACCTGCAAAATAAACCTATAGAGAAAACTGATTTAGATGATTTTGACAATAGTCAATTCGAAGAAGGCACAAGCAAAGTAGGCGGGTTTCTTAAAATCAGACCTTCTGATAATAAAATTATTTTTCAGAAAAAAGAAGGAGGTGTTAATAATCCACCTGCTATCATTACTACAACAAACCTTGATGAAGGGGTAAACAAATATTTCACCGAAGATCGTGTAACAGAATATTTTGATCAATATTTTGCAAACTACTTTAACAAATATAATGTGACATTCGATCAAGGAAATGTCAACGACAGTTATACTGACACTGTTGGTTATGCACCTACAACAACATTCTCTGGCGAGACATCTACAATTAGAATTAAAGCAGAAGGCAGATTGCCTGGGGTAAATAATAACTATCAAAAACGCCAACAAGCAGTAAGGTTTGCATCATATCAAAAAGGTAAAGCGCTTAGAATTTACGGCGCCGATAGCTCTACAAGTGCTGATGCTATTGATAACAATGCATCAATCGCATCAATCGAGACTGTAGGGTTTGAGACATACGATGACAATTCAGTTGGTGCAACACCTACTTTCAATGCCGTCACAGGTGTAGCCCCTGGCACAGATACGATTACAACAATTGCTAATCATAACTTTTCATTAGGTCAAGAGGTAATATATTCATCGGGCGGTGCTGGCGCAATAACCGGATTAATAGAAGGTGCAACGTATTATGTATTTTCTCCTACTGCAACAACTTTAAAACTGATTGACACACCAGGATCAAACACCCCAAAATCAATCGATACAGGAACTGGTGCAACACATACATTAACTCCGGTTGAAGTTACAAATCCTTTTCAGCGCATCACATATACTTTTGCTGAATGGGACATGACTACAGGTAAAATATCTCCTATTATCGAAGAAATATCGACAAATATTGGCGTAGTGAGTGCATTGCAATTAAATGCTGCTGAGCAAGAAGAATATTTAACAGGTAATGTAGACAGAATCCTCGAATCATTTAGCGTTGAAAACTTTATTAAATTATCGTTCTCACATCTTGAACTGGGTGTGCCGACTCAAGGCATCACGCCAGGAAGAGGCATATGTATTTACAGAAGAGTATCGCAAGTCAATACTATTTCAGAGCAACTTAAAGGTGAACCTAGGTTAATTGCAGTATTAGGACCGCTGGAGTTAAGAGAAAATTATTGGATTGATTATTTCACAGATGATTTATTGACTCATGCAGGCAAAAATTTAACGACTAATGCTTACATTCCTGAAAACACAGTACATTTTACGCCACATGAACTGCCTTCTTCCAATGGCGGCAAAGGGTGGGTAGATGCAACTATTGATAGTGTCATTTATCAAAACGATGTTAATCCATCTTTAAGCACATATATTGATGTGAAATTGACTGGCAATATTATTACTGATGCGGGTGAAGAGGCAGGTGTGTGGATATCGCATGATGATACTGCTGCAATTCAAGGTGCTATAGACACAAACTCTGCTACAGGCAGAAAGGCAATTCAATTCAATCCTAAAAATTATGTTGTTTCATCTTTGTCCGTTCCAAGTAATTTTAGTATTGCTGGTTATGCATATAATACTAAACTGACAAAACTTCCTTGGTCAGGATGGACAGGGTCATCAATATCATCATCAGCACGCATGATTAAGGCTGCAAGTGTTAAATTACAGAACACGAGTTTTGTAGGGTTTGATATTGACGGTAACTCTGGCAACTCAGTAGCATATGATGATAGAACAGATATTTCAAGAAACTATGCTGTTGATTTCGGTTCAGCAAATAACAGTATTCTTCTTGATAAAGTGCGATTGAGCAGGCCTATAGGCGGAGGAGTATTTGCAACCGATCCAGTGAACCTTAAAATCATCGGATGCGAGTTCATTGATTCAGGAATAACTGACAGGCATGTATACTCGCCGCTAATCGCTGATGGGGGTAGCAATACTTCTATATCATCAAACAGATTTGAAAACTTTTCGAAAGGAAGTGTTGACTGTTCTATCACTGATCAAGGTGCTATTGAAGGTAACATTATTTCAAATTGTGGTTCAGGATTATTGGCATTCGGTTCACGATTTATGATTACAAGTCCTAATGTTTTGACAGGTCCCGCAGGAGAATTCCTACCTCAACCAGATTCGTTTAATTCTGAGTTTGATTCGATTAATGTTGACTTAACAGAATCAAGTTTACATGCATCCGGCCCACAAGGTTTTGATTCAGGTCCGCACACATATCAAGAGAATGGCGAACTGTATGATTTAGGCACTCCTGGTCCCATATATAAAATGTTTGCTATTAAGAAAGAACCAGTTGCTGGCGAAGAGTCAATCTGGATTAAAGATTTGCGGCCGCCAACAGGAATGAATGCTGACACATATGTCGCAACATTTAATGCCGCAAATAGTGGTAGCTATGATACCACTAACGATAGAATAATCATATCGGCCGGGCATGGATTGAATACTGGCGATGTTGTGTATTATAGCGCAGGAACAGGTGGCATCCCGCAAACAAGTTCTGGGTTAGTTGAAGGTGCTAGTTACTTTGTACATGCTCACAATACAACGCAAATTGAATTATTTACTAATTATTCACATGCACTCGCAGGAACAGGGGCATCTCAACTTGACTTCAGCGGCGGCACTACAGGCGCTTCAGGCACAGCGCATACATTAACACGTAACTCATTCTTACAAATTGCACAAGGCGTTGAGGCAGATAATCCTGCATCGAAAGGAGGATTCCAATGGACAATACCTGCTGACACAGTTAGCAGAATGAAATTGGCAAATCAACCTTATACAATTGAATCGATGAAGGATGCAACTAAAAATGTTTATCATCGTGACGACAATGGCGATTTTGCTATGACTGCGGGTGACCCAGATCACGTAGGCATAGGTTGGTCAGCATCTATTACACAATATGTTAGTTCAGCAATGATTGTCAACAATGCAGGTAATCCCGGAGTATGGTCCCAAGAAGGAAACGATCATTTCTATACCGTCACTGTTCGTGATTATAAATACTTAGTAGTGGATAGAAAAGTAAAACCCCAAGAGCTCGGCATGAATTCACATAACAATTTTGACACAGGTGGATCAACTAGCGAGTACGGAATTATAACAGATATTGGTGCCGGAGAAGAAGAAAAGGTGATTAAGATTCGATGGCCAGGAGCAAACGCTGCACAAGCAAGTGGTGGTAATGGTGGAATATTATTAGCAGAAAACACGTTTGTAATAGCAACCGGAAGGATTAAATAACATATGTCTAGCTTAACGAATATTAACAACAACACAAGAGTAGTTAACGTAGGTAGAACTACGCCAGTTGCTCCGGGTCAACAACCATCAGCGAAATCTATTCCTGTTGTACTTGCAAGTGATCAAACTGCTGTTCCTGTTATTGAACAGAATAAAGTTCAGTCAGAGGTTGCGCTATCGCTTCTAGGTATTCCTAGATCAGAGGTTGCTCTTGGCATTTTTGCTGATGTTAATACATACGATGTGAACCCGACAGAGTGGTCATCAAGTCCTCAATATTATAATAGAGATGCGCTTGGTAACGGGTTCGGCATTAAACATTTGCCTACCGAAGCAGGTGCATTAGTAGAAGCACCTCGTGATAAAGCAGCAGTTCTGACTTCGAAAAGATTTTTCAGATACCAACCAGGTCGTGTATCTGCAGCAACCTTTGGTGTTAAAACCTCTGTAAACAATAGTCACTATGCTACAAATCCTGTTATTCGTAAGTACGGTATCTTTGACAATTTCGATGGATATTATTGGGAATCGAAACAATCAGGTCAAGGCGATAACTTCTCTGTTGTTCGCAGAACGCAATCATTGCTTAAGTTTCCGGGTTCACCTTTCGGTTTAACAACTGAAATTTTACGTAAACCTACAGGCAATACTAACGCAGGAGACACATTTACTCCGTTTAATCAAACAGATGATTATCGTGCTACAGGTAAAGAAGGCACTAAAATAGAAGGCAAATATTTCGTTCGTGAAAGAAACGAATTATTGCATGATAGTATTACTCTCGGTGAAGCAGCATTCAATAATTTGATTACTACTGCCGGCGCATTCCAGACATATTATAATAGTTTGTCTACAGATGCAAAAGAAGTATACAAAGATAAGTGTCATCGTGATGCAGCTTTCTGGATGAACATGTTTGCCATGGATATGGAATGGGGCGGCGATGCTCATACACGAATCAATACTAAAAACTATACGACAGCAGTATTATCGACTGCAGCCAGAGAAGAAGATCTTTACACAGAATTAAGAGCGCTGATCAGAAATGAAGCAGCTAATTCTGTTGTATCAGCTGGAGCCGCTACAGGCACTAATTCAATTCATAATACTAGCGCTGGCGTAAGGTCATATGCTAGTCAGACAGCTGCAAAAGCTAAACTTACTGCATTAATAGATATTACTATAGGATTCTTCGGTCAACCTAATCTCGGCAACACTAATGATAATAATGGTGCTAGAATTACAGCATCCCAAGTTTATACCAATACAGCCAATATGCAGTTCGGTGATAAGTCTCGAGTTGAAACCTTGTTTGATACAAGAGTGCATTATTGGTCATACTTTGTTACTTCTTTTGCATATGACGCCTCCAATGTTGACAATAAACTTGGCGGATACCAGTCATATGATTTCCAAATAAACTCAATCAATGCTGCATTTATGCCTGTGGGTGATTTCTCTGCTTTAGTTGGATACGAATTATCATCTGATTCTAGCACTGGGCAATATTATCCTTATGCTGCAGCAGACGTAATACCAGCTGCTGATTTGCCAAACTCAGTAAGCGATATTACTCTAGATGCAAATTCAGCGCTTGCGTTAAATGAATATTATCAAAACATTAAGTATAAGTGTGCTCGAGATCTCGAATACGTAATCAACGGTTATAAGAATGACTTGATCGGTGGCGGTAATGCTGAAACACTTTATAATGCTTCTATGTATTATAGAGGTTCGGGTTTATCAATTTACACGCAAACTGAACAAGGCATTCCACAAGAAGTTGCAAAACACAAACACCTAAGAGATTGGATTACAACAGACCTTAATGACTCAGCGTTAAGATTAGGAAGCGTAAGTCAAGAATTGATCGATTTGGGTGACGGCCTAAATTCAGGATTGACAAAAATAATTATTGACAACTTCGCAGAAGAAGTGACTTCAGGTGCTGAATTAGGTAAGCGTGGGTTTGCAGGTAACCTTGTCGTATTCCGTGATGGGTTGATGATGACACATGCTGCCGTCAACGATCCTAACTTGTTAAAAGAAGTTGAACAGATCAAAGCTCACATTTCTGAGGCGCCTGTTGCAAGTCAACCAACAAGATTTAAAATTACAAAAGGTGTAGTTACATTTGGTCAAAAAGTTCGTGTCGTCACCACAGATAATCAAACAAAAATAAGTGATGCAAATTCATCAGTTTCGCTGGGCGGCGTGAATGTTAATGTTGTTGAATCAAAATATAATAAAATTTATACCGTAAGTCGTGTATATGGTCCTATAGGAACTGAATTTAATTTGCGGGATCAAGACGGTAATGACATCTATGCGTATAGAGCCCCTGCCTCCAATGGATTGATACCTGACAATATTTACGTTGAGTTGGTCGTGCCATTTATCGGCGATCAAACTTATAATCCTGCATACTACAGATTACCTAACGATCAACGTGCTGATAAAACCATTCAGGATCTTGATGGCGCAAATGTAACGACTAGATATACAGAAGCGGATGATCCATTCCCTATAGGCATTCAATGGCCGTACAGATATTCATCATCAACACAATTATCAGATACAACTGCAAACTACATCGGTCACATTGATACTTCAGTTGATCCTTCAAATAGTGCAGGTACATCATCAATACGACAGCAATACGATGATATAAACTTTAACCCTGAATACATTAACTGGATTAAAAATAATGTTAAACCAGAATTCTGGGGTGTTTATGAGTATCGTATTCCTCGTTCACGCTTTAGTCACGATAAATTAGACGGACAAACGTCTAAAAGATTATACAGTGATTTGGCGACAGGTGCATCAGGTATTGCTCGACCTGGCATGGAAGTTCTTGATGAGGATGGCATATGGGTTGATGCTATATCTGAATACGATTTCGACTTCACAAAGGTAACGATGCTTAAAATTGAGTTCTCGTGGTATGGTGCGGTAGGTGCATTGTTCCTCGCTTATGTTCCAATCGGTAACGGTGAAGCACGATGGGTACGAGTACATCACCTAAGAGCATCGAATCAGCTGAAGATTGCATCTCTCGGTAACGCAACATTGCCAATCACATACAATGTATGGGGCGGCGGTTCAGATGACACATTAGGTGATGGCGAAACTAAGACACACACATACGGAACATCTCAAAGTCATCACATTGTTAAGTATGGTGCTTCGTATTATATTGATGGCGGTGACCGAGGTACTGTTCGCCTATACAGCCATAATAACAATGATGTTGTTAAAGGGTATGGTAAAAAATGGGAAGTTAATTCTGCTGCAAACGGTGGCGCAACAGGCGCTGGTGTAGTCACAATGCCAAGTAGCACACCAGGTGGCACCGCTTTCCCAAATCTTGTATACTTTATAGCTGCGCAAGTTAAAACAAATAATCCTGTCGATACGGGCATCAAAGTTGTTTGGGTCGATGACGCAAACAACAAAGTGTATTTAAACAAGCAACCACAAGGTACAGGGTTAACATTAATACCTGATCGTGGCGACCTTGTTTACGGATTGGAAACTAAGGATGTGATCTTTAGCACAATTGAAGGTAATCCTGTTCGTAACCGTGTTCAGGTTTATCCTACTAAGATGTCAACAGCAAACCTCGGTTCATTCCCGGTAAGATTACAGATGAAGCGCACCCCTGTATTCCAAACGCTAACACAAACGGGCACTAATGTTGACTTGGCAATAAATGGCGAATATACAGTATCGCCAAATAATCTTCCTTTAGTTGTTAATGAAACGGGTGGTGCGAGTGGCGTACCGTATCTCCAAAATGGCGAAGAAATATTTGGATGGTTCCAAGGCAATATATCTGATGTTGATGCTGAAACCATTTTCGGAAGATTATATAAGAAAACAAATGAATATTATTTCGAAGTATTGCAATCATTTAATGGTGTTGTAAAATTGAATGACGGCGGAAAGTTTTTGAAAGATTTAAGATTTGCTCGGGCCACAGCAGACAATGGAACATTAGATGAAATTACATCAGAAACTGTATCAGAAACTCCGTTGGCTGATCAGCTAACATCTGTTAAAGCGCTTAATAATGTTGTTGTTCCTATACCAGATACAGGAGCGAATGTAGCAACACTATATTTACAGCCTACAGGGACAGAACAAGTGGATCTTGATACGTATTTTGATTATAACAAAGAATATCTATCTTACCCACTAACAAATATACCGGAAACATTGTATTTTGCGATAGATGCTGACAGAGCGGTTAATGAAAAAGCAGAAATTGCAATAGGATTGACATGGGAAGAACAATAGATGCCAAGACAGGTAAAGATCGGATTTGATAAGGTACCTGCACCTTTAACAAAATCCTTCCACCAATTAGTAGACATTAAGGGTGTTCCGCTGACAGACGCAGCGGGCAACCCTCTTGTTACTCAAGAAAGTGCTAGAAACCTTGCATTCACTGTTTCTTCAAATTCTTTGCCTGCAGTTGTCGGCAATAAAGGAAAGAAAGAAGCTTTGGCTGTCACAGAAGTTTTTGCGGGCGCATCTGAAGTAAGTAGCACACTTCTTGGTGTCGATCGTGCCGAAGAGCAGTTAAGTTTATTCGCAGACGTTTCGACATATGGCCTTGCAAGAGATAATTGGAATTATTATACAGTAGGACATGGAAGAGTTCCTTATCAATGGTATAATAGAAAGCATCCCATTTTCGGTAAGCGAGGACCTGCTGAATTTCACGAAGAAACAAGTGAGCAAGCGCTATATCTAAAATCATTTCCTACGCAGTACCGATGGCCCACGCATCCTTCTGGTGTTTCTGAAATACCTGCCCCATCAAGTCAATTCGGTAAATATTTAAGGTTCATCGCACTAGGCAGATGGTTATATGAAATCTGGATAGACGTTAATCCGAAATTTGCTAATGATAATTTTATTGGCCGAAGCCTAGAGTTTGTGGATTCTAATTTCGAGGTATTGCCCATCACTAAAACTAGTTGGCAGCCAATAACTGCTGATACTGGCGGGTGGGCGAATGAAGGCGATATGCGAAATATCATCTATGAACAAAACGGTTTTAGTTTCCAAGAATCAATGAATCAAGTCGAAAGATGGACGCTATTCTATTTTTTGATGCGAAACGATGAGGACGTATACCCTCCTTATCCTGTTTATGATGTCCCTAGACGAACAACAATAAACTATAATTTCAAAAATCCGTCAATTGGCGGCGCTTTGATTCCTGATGTAGGAGAGTATATAGCAATACAAAATTATACTCGAGGCGATTTCACTAGACCTGGCGGAGACGAAAATAATACTTCTGTAGGTGTATTAGAAAGTAAACAAACCTTTAGATATCAGCCAGGTCGTGTTTCAGGGTTTACGTTTGGTTTACGCATGAAAAACAATCCTAGAGAGCAATCTGATAAAATAGAATGGGGTTGCTCCAATGACACCGATCAATATATGATGCAGGTTACAGGGTCACAATGGAATATCGTAAGAAGATCAACACAAAGGATTCCTGATTCGGTTCTTGAAGATCCTGCAGGAATGAACTTGCAGCCTGCCAATGATTACAGAAAACCACAAGTTGAAATGGATGAAAATTCTGCTGGCGAAAGAGCAGAGCCTCAACTGCCACCTGGTCGTGACAAATCATCTGAGATGTTTGAAGTAAGAGTGCCAAGATCTAAGTGGAATGGCGATCCTTTAAACGGCACAGGTCCTTCAGGTCACATTGCCAATTTAGAAACTGTGACAATGTACAAAATTGAATTTTCATGGTATGGCGCAATCGGCGCAAAGTTTTATGCATATGTTCCTGCAGGAAGTGGTGAAGCACGATGGGTTCTTTTGCATACGTGGGTGATTGAGAATAAACTGACAACACCTGCATTGCAAGCAGCAGATTTTAAATTTAGATATGTTGTATTCAACAAAAATACTTCTAACCTTGTTGAGCCATCATTTGTTTACAAATACGGATCATCGTACTATATCGATGGAGGCGATGAAGGCAATATTACTTTGAGCGCAGTAACCGGAGATACTCGGACGTTCACCAGATCGCCCGGTGAACCTGTACCCGTAGGATCAATTATTGCAATGCACCCAAAAACAAAAATTTTAAATTCTTTCGGATACGATCCATCGTTTGCTGCTTATGAAGGCACACTAAACAATAAAAAGATTTATCCCATGACACTTTCTGCTATAGCAGATAAAAATGTAAGGGTTGATATATTTAAAGTCAAAGTTAGTCCTGACGGGCATCACGGCACTAAATCGGTCAGTTTATGTTCAAAACAAAGATTTGAAAAAGATGTCGCTGTTACTTTTACAAATAGAAATGTATTAGAGTTTAAAGATCCTGCTGACACAACACTACCTTATACTCAGGCGCCTACCCCATTAACACTACTTGATAATTTCGGCAAACTTATAGGGCAGGGGCTGCCGAATACGTATTTAAGTCTACGAGAAGGAGTTACTGATTCAGCTGATCTTGTAAGAAGAGATGGTTCAAATTGCGAGTTGGTACAAAATGATTTCGGCGAAAGGGCATTTTTGAATGGCTTTGCCGACTCCGATGTTGTTCAAATTAATTCGGGCTTGGATACAAATCTATTTCCCGCAAAACTGACCTCGTATAGGAGTATTGTTGCTTCTGATACGCCAATATACGCAAATAGATTTAAAATTCATTTTTTGAATCCTTATAATCGAGACCCCAGATTTAGTGCGCACAGACTTGCAGCAGATTTTGCAATTGGTGTGACGGGTGATGCTCCTTCTACTAGCACTGAAGGTGATGATTCAGTAGGAGTTCTGACATTTGGTACAAATAAAAAAGTGTATCCGTATGATCCCCCTGTCATACAAAGTGAAGGTGATGGCGAAGAAGGCGGTGAAGGCGAAGGCGAAGGCGAAGAACAAGCCACTTCAGTTTTCGACTCAGGTGAATATTTTGACATAAACAAACAATTACATGTTGAATGGTCATCAAGTACTCATCTAAGATCGGCTTCATCGCTTGCTGATTTACGTGAAGCTGATGTCACGGAAGGCACAAGGTTTGAACAGGATTATCGTATTGAGGGCGTAGAACGCCCATTCTCTGGCAGATATGGTCTCGCTTCCTGCATACAAGTAACTGTTCAAACAATACCGTATGCTATTCAAGGTATCGATCAACCTGCTGAACCTTCAAGTGAAGTAGATGAAATTACCTGGGATCAAAGAATAAGATTCGGATCAACCTTTCCTCCGGTATCAGGCAACACTTTAGGAGAAGCGGAAGTGGGTGTTGGCGGCGTGGGTACGGGGTATGTGTTCGTAACTAAACCTTCTATTGAACTTGTTGACGGATCAAGAATATTTACTGCATATATAGCAAAGCGTACTACTGAAACCCCAGATTTTGATTTTTCATCGACATCAGCAATAGATGCAAAGGTCGTAACCCTTGAGGATGATAATAAAATTTCAATAGCTGATAGTTCAAGAGATTTCACGGTTGCAGAAGTTTTTCGGTTTGATGTTCAACCTCTTTACTTGTTTGTTGCAATGAAGTCTAACGCTCGAATAAATAATATTATTGTTGAAGAAATATCTTCAACAACCAGAAACACACATGTCCCTAACTTTTTAGGCACTATAGGACAAGTGGATGCAACAGGATTAGATTCACAAGGCAATTTCTCGAAGTCCGTTGAACAGAGTCAGATAGATGCACAATTTGAAGGTCCTGGAAGATCTAGTAGTGAATTTAATGTTGAAGGTAATGAAACATCGAATATTGTCATCGTCAAAGACGTACAAACAACTGCAGATCAAGCGCCGTCAAACTTTTTATCTGAAGATAATTTATCAGGGATAAGGTTTGATACTCAAACTGATTTGCCTTTAGCGCCAGGCGAAAACATATATTCATTTTATATCGGAGAAGATGAAGCTGTGAAATTCGGATTACAAAATATATTTGACATCGACAGGGCAGTAATAACTCCCGGATTGTTTAATAATGAAGCGTATTATTTTAAAGTGACACCCGTTGCTGAGTCAGATACGGCATCAGTTCAAATGACGCTAACGTGTAAGGAGCAATAATGGCAATTTACACAGGATTAAATGTCGGTAATTATCTTAGTGATGTAGAAAATCAATCTGAGTCATTAAGAAACATCGGGTTAAATAGACTTGATTTAGATCACATTCGTGGCATTCAGAATTATGATTTGACAACAGCGCAATTGCATAATCTGTCAGGTCTTGACATTGACCAGGAAAAAGAAAACTATTCAAACTATCAATCTAGTATAGCTGTCGGCAACGATGCTTTATTACTAGGCGGCATTGAAAGAGAAACTAATTTTAATCTGAGAATAGATCATCAACTTCGAGCAGGCGCAATAAAATACAACTATGTTGATTATTCTACGTCTGTCCCAGGACACAAAAGTGCGGATATATCCACAAGTCGTGTTTCTTCATGGTCGCAACTACCTCCTTTTGCTGCATCAGATCCTATATTTTATGGCGCTGATACCGTAATCACTGGTTCAGGTGGCGAGTCAGTTCTTCAAGCCGAGAATATACTATTCACAGGAGAGTTGACTGCAAAAAGATTTCTCGCTGAAGTTCCTACACATAAAGTAACCGTAAACATAAACGGCACAAATAAACAATTCTTTGCGATGAGAAACATTCCATTTAGGATTATTGGAGTATTTAATAAGGCGAGGATAAGAGTTGATAGTACGAATGCAACAAAAAATATTCCGCCATCAATACTGTTTACTAATACTGCAATGGCCGAAGGTTCTATAGGTAGGGAGGTCGCAATAAGTGGGTCAGCTGGCACTGCAACAAAAACTTTTTTCTATAATCCGGGTGTAACATTTGCTGAAACGCATATAGATATCTTTAAAAATCCTAACGATATTTCACGACTAGATTTGTGGGATACTTCATCCCGAAGAGCATTAAGAGTAAATGAGTTTCCGAAGGTTGAAATGAAAAATTTGTCATATATTAACATTGCTGCAAACGATTTTTACGAAATGCCCGATTTCTTTGATATATCTGGAGGCAATGTTTCAAGTAACACAAACGGTAAACTTATTACTATATATCAAACTAATAACGATTTTTCAAGATCAGATAAAACTGCACAGCAGCAATTAACAGATTATATGCCATCTTCCGTGACATCGCTTGTTACCAGATGCACCTTTTCGGATGAGACTCCTATAGATATCCGGCAACTTAAGGCGAGCGGAACAGGTTCCCTTGAACCGTCAAAATTAAAGAACTTTTACTTTGACGCTTGGGATTGGTACAGCAAAAGAACAAGAAGAATGTTAGGAGTTAGAGAATCTGGCAATGCCTGCTCACCTAAAGTTAACGGCAATAATATTGAATTATATGAAATTTATCGTCAACAGTATCAGTACTTGCATCACGAAGTTACGCATAACTCATACAGTATGGACGGCAAAGTTCAAGGACAACCCAATAACCTTAAATACTTATATATTTACGGCAATTATATGTATTCCCAACTATCTTCTAATGGGACCCCGGGGCAAGTAGTTACTGTACCTGATTCAATAATAAAAATTCAAGCAGGGTACAATAATTTAGAAGTAATTAACGTATCGGGTAAACAAAATTTAACATATTATTGGCATTACAATAATTACAGTCGTGCAAATCCGTCAGGGGGAATTGACGGATACTTTACTGGCTGCAACAAGTTAAAATATTTACACTTTCAAAATTCATATGTAACAGCAAATACTGCCACATTATTTATCGGATTGCCGGAGTTGTCAAACATTTATTTTCAGAATACACGCCTTACTGGAAAAATGACTCCTGGGACATTTAGCGGGACAGAACAGTTAAAGGTATTTAAATTAAGCGGCGGCAACCATGATAGTCAACCAGGACAAGCAAACTTCTTTGGCAACGACTTTCAAGAGGTGATTGCTGATGAACCTACCGGGGGAATAGGATCAGAGTACGGCGGAGGATATTACGCAGGAACATTAAAGAACAATTCTCAAGAGCAATATCATCTTGTTGTTGCTGATAAACAATACGAAGAATTTTTGCCTAGGTTTACTGGCTCCGGCACAGGTGCGCAAGGATCACCGTCAACAAATGACGGCGTAACAAATACGACTGACGAACACGGTGGTGCGAATAGTACTGATTATGCAGCTACAAAATACATTGTCGATCTTAATGCGACATCTCCTGGCGGCAAAAGTGATTGGTATTTGCCTGCTAGAGATGAACTTGAATTAATGTATCGAAACCTGAAACCAACAAGTTCTAGTAATGACATCACAGCACCTGAATCAAATAATTTTTCAGTGCCTACTTTATCGCAGGGTGCATATACTTCCTCTGTGCCTTCAAATGTCTCGACACCTGCCGCATTTAAGAATACTGGGTCAGAGGCGTTTAGGACATCAAATAATCACAATGGCACCAATGGTGATGTAAATTATTTTGTAAACCCTAATTTCACCGCTACATCATCATCATCACCTTCTTTTGGATTTACAGCATCAGGTAATCCGACTATTCTTACTGGCGGATCGAACAAATTAACTGTTGCCATAGCAAATGATGGAGGCGTTCCCAGTGTAGGAACAACATTAGAAACTGATCCGATATCATTGCCTCAGGGTACATATGAAGTTTCGTGTACTGTTGCTTATGTTAGAGATGCTCAAGTTCCTTCAGGTTCTTTTGTTGTAGGAAGAGATTACGCTATTACAGATTTAGGTAACGGCGGCGACCCTCAATGGAATATAATTGCTGGAACTACTGGGGAGTCGTATAGCTTAAATAGCACATTTACGGCAGCAACTACTGGAAGCAATGTTAGTGGAGGGTCGGCAAATCCTCTGCCTGCAGGTACAAGTAGCTCACCAGGAAAATATGGCGATATTGACATCATTGCAGAATCTCCTCGCCAAGCACAGGAATTAGGGGTAGTTACGAATACTGTGTTTCATATTAGTCAATCAAGTACAGCCGTAACAACAACCTTTTCAGCACTTTTACCTATAACCCTGACCGGCAATACGGATGTTGTATTTAAAATAGTATCAACTAATCAAGATTATAAGATTAACAGTTTCAATATCAAGAGTCAAGGCGGAATATATTGGTCATCCACTGAAGGACCTAATCCAAAACAGCAACAAGTCAACGGAAATGCCCTTGTTAGTGGTATGGCACAAAGTTTTAAAACGGGTGAGCAAGTTGAAGCGCAGAAAGGAGCAATATATAATGTAAGACCTGTAAGGAGAATTCTTGTTGCATCTGCTACCAATTCAGAGCGCCAGGAAACATCAAAAACTTTCGAACCTTGTGGCGGATCTTTAATAGAATTCTCCTTGACAGGACAGGGAAGAGATAAAACAACTGGGACTAATATCAGAGGAAAAATGCCAAATATATCTTTCCTAACTGCAATTCAAGAATTCAGTATAACATCAACGCAATTGTCTGGTGTTATGCCTGATTGGGAAAATTCTGATTCGTTAAGAGAGCTCACTTTGCACGACAATAAGTTGACAGGCACATTTGCTTTAAAGAACAATAATGTCAGAAATATACAAGTGCAAAATAATGAGTTCACTGCAATTTCAACTATCGATTGTCCCAGAGCATGGAATTTAAATGCAAGTAACAATGCAATGGTAGGATTTATGCCTGATTTGTCATTATCGCCTAGGCTATCTAAAGTCAATCTCAGCAATAATTTATTAACGACATATCAGTCAGGGTCTCTTAGTTCTAATAAATATATTAATACTTTAAACGTGGCAAACAACGATTTATTCTTGGGTTCTGCTAAACGTCTATTACAGGACATGAAATCAAATTACGATTTAAGAAACAGAGGCGGCGTAAACATAACTTTAACAGGTAACTCAAGGGTCACTTTGACTCGACTAAACGCAGATGGAGACACTGAAGCAATCATTGACTTTTTGAAAGGTAAGGGTTGGACAATAAGTGTTAATCCATAATAAGGTACTAAAATGGCATTAGGTTTTGCACGAGATAACAATTTACTGGAATCACAAGATCCCGCATCGGCGGCAGGTATTCTCAATAACCTTGGCGGCGTAGGTATTGCTGATGACATTAGACTTTTTGCAGGTAATTTATCTTTTGAGGATGAGTTTGATTATGGCGCCGATGCATATACTGCTAGCGCAAATGAATTTGCTGAAAATGATGAAGTTTTTTATACAACAGGCATTCCTGATTCTACGTTTACTTATGTCGTTATACCGAAAACAGCATTAGGCAGAGTTCCGTATTCAAATGATACAATATTGTATACGCTTAACAGTTCAAGTCAACGAGTATATCATATTGTAGGTGACAGTAATGGAGTAGACAGGTTTAGATTATATGAATATTCTGGGGGCACTAAAGGTCCTGTTCGCAATTGGTCATCTTTTTATGATCTTGAAGTTAAAAAATTCTTTCGTCCCGAGCCAGTATATTTCGAAAATATCACCAACTTTTCAAAAGATAGGGTCACGCTAAATGATGGAACTGGCGGAATTATCAATACCTGGAACAATCAGGAAAATGAAGAAGGGTTAAATGCAGAAAGAGATCAGAGTTTTGAAGTAACCTTTTTGAAGTCAACAACCGCAAGTGAATTTGCTACTCAGGTCGAAAATTCGTTAGACACTTTGCTGTATAAAAAATCGAGAAATTTGGTTTCATATAAGTCAAATGCATTCGATAGATTAATTGAATTTGGCGGGCCCGTTCATATTGTAAATCCTAATAATATTCCATTGCCCACTGAAGCAAATTCATTTGCGAATAATGATATTATGCCTGGGTTATTCATTTATGGCGGCGAGCCTCCGCAAGTATTAAGAGCATTCAGTGATACAAGAAATCCTTGGGTGGAAGATAATAGTTTCACAGGGTCGGACAATACTTCTAGAGCAGTGATTAAAACAGGTGTTTCGAATCAATCAGCAAGAGTATTAAATTTGATTTGGAAAGAGAGTCCAAAAATATTAGTCACTACAACTTCAGGCGCTAATCAATCAACCCGAACAATACTGAACAATGTTCCTGTTGATGCTGCATCTAATTGGACACACAAAGCAAAAATTACGGTCAACGGAGAAGATTATTATTTGTTGTTGACGAGTAACGAAAGTTTATTCGAAGACCCTAATTAATCTGTAAGTGCCCAATACTTAGTTCCATCAGGTGTTTTAAGTAATAACCCTCCATCAGCATCATCGGTTGATGGCGTCACTTCTACGGATGTCGCATCCTCGAATTTTATTCCTGAAATTGCAAACTCGCCGCCAACAACTAAATGCGGTGCTGTTCCTGTTGTCTCTAATCCATCATCAGTACCTGCAAATGGCGGCGCAGTATTTAAAGGCATGATACAACCTTCTTTGTTGGTTGCTGATACTGAAGGAGCAAACACAATAGTGACAGATTGGTTCAAAGAAACTGTTGTGCTTAAAACTACAGTATTTCCAGTTATACTTTGAATCGTTGTTCCGTCAGGAATAATTGGGTTATTAATATCTATCCCTGCAAAATAAACTTTCATTCCTGTCTGAAGTCCCTCAGGAATGAAAGTCAAAGGAACATTTGCGCTGTTAGTAACCTGATTGGCAACTTCTGCACCTACAACACCAACACATTCAGTAGCAGTTGATTGGTCGCTTAATCCTCTATGCGCATATATTAACCCATACCCATTCACTGATCGTGATCGGCTCATGCTAGGCGAATTGCTCCCAGTATTAAACGGAGTAGTCGTAATATTTATACCGGAATTGGTAGTCGAAACCTCTGTTATTTTATCAAACCACTTCGCCTGTGTCTGTACAGGAGTCCCATCGGTTTGCCTCAAAACCGAAAGGTTTACAAATAAGTCACCTGCACGAACATCAGTGGCAAAATAATCTGATGTTGATAAGCCACTATCTTGATAATCACTATTTTTCACTCTGCGCAACACATGTTGTCTGGTTGCAGTGGAATCAGCACCGTCAGCACTTGTTTGATTATATATGCCTATAAGACCTTTACTATCAATAACATAAAATCTTATTGGTGCATTAACCGAATTGCTGTAAGCGCCGCCTATAATAGTATTTGGAGATTCATTTGTACCTTGGTTTGAAAATTTAAATGGTTCGACAAATAAAGTATCTTCGTTATTTGTTGATGCAACTTGTAAAAAATAATGATCACCTCCCGGTCCTAAGGTGCCTGCAATTGTATTCGGCGCAAGGCGGTCAGCAAATAGCAAAATATCACCGACTTTAATAGTTCGCATTACTGTCGGGCTACCCTGGAATCTTGTATTGCCTCGCCAGGTCAAGGTGGTGGAAGTTGGTTCATAATTACCCGAACCTGTATTGAATCTCGAAACCTCGCTAGGTTTTAATTTTGCAGTATATCTAATATAAAGAGGCTGCGCATTTTGAAAGTAGTGTGATAAATGTTTATTTCTTTCAGATATTACGTTTCGTGAAAAATGAGTATATGTATTAGGAATAACGGGTGCATTAACACTGCCTGATTTTTCAGCAAAGAAATAGTTGTAAGGCGTGTATAATGAATCGCCGTCTTCACTCTCATTACCACCTGCAATATCAATATCAATACCTAAATCATATCTCATGCCGAACGAAGGAAAATCAGATACTGTTTTCGCAGTAACAAAATCTTCAGGCTTTGGATTCCACACTGTTATTCTAACTTGCTGCGTATCTCCAACAGCCATCTCGTCAGTGTGTCTAAAGCCTAGATCTGTTATCATTGTGCCTATCTTTGACGAGAAATGTATCGTATCACCTGAACTAACACTCAAGTTTGCTGCTCCAGATATGGATTGTAACGTGCAAACAGGTTCAGAGTATGTATAATCAATATCAATAATTGTATGTGTAGGTGATCCTGCGACAGTACCCATTCCAACATTTTGAAACAAATGCAAACTATCAGCAGCCGTGAATGTTATTTTTGTTGTGTCAGCAGTATTATCTACGTGGACTGTCGCTGTCCATTCTTCTGCAGATCTGACTTTAACTGGCTCCCATGCTTCAGTGGTTGTACCAGTGTCTTTTTCCAAAAGAAAGAATGATGTGCATTCGAAATCAACCCTACGAGAGGCTGAATTGGACAACCAACCTGTCCAAGAAATTCCTCCAAACCTATCTGGGAATGATGGATGAAATGCTGAATCGAATCCGAATCTGCCGTCCATCCAATAATCTTGTGTTGTAATAACGGTTGCATGGTCAGGGTCAAAAATATCAGTATATGGACTTAGCGGAGTGCCTTGAGTGCGATGACTTTGTCGTGCGCTGCTTGGAGATATTAAAGCATATGAAGGAAATACTTTTGCAATTGGTCCTTGGCCGCCTAACCTGTAGGCAGGATCGCCAAGAATAACCTTTTCATTTCTTATCTTATCAACTGATCTGATTCGTGGCTGCACATCACTAGGAGCTAGAAAAGCTAGGTTGCCGTCACTGTCTACGTATAAAGGTGAATATTGAACAGATATATCGATAAGTTCCTTTAAATCTTCAGCCCAAATATTTGTTGTATTTAATCCATTGATAACTTGTAGGTCGCCTGGAATGAATGACTGGTTGGGGATTAGATCATCGAGAATATTGCCCAAACTTGTTGTTTTGTTTGGCAGATCTGCAAGGTTTTTGTCTGCTCTCAAACCAATTCTTAAATATTTAGATACTGACATGTTTTTCCTTTAAGTTAGGGACTTGTGTTTATATTATTTATAAATACTAATTAACACTAATTGGAGAAAATGATGGCTATTAAAGCAAATATAACAATAGATCAAGGCGCTGACTTTGATGCCACAATTGATTTATCCGATGCATCTGGTGTACCCGTGAACCTAACAGATTATACTGTTGCTTCACAAATGCGCAAAAATTATGCATCATCAACACCGACAACAACATTTCAAACTTCACACAACGGCTTATCAGGTCAAATTACTTTAGTATTGCCTAAAGATGATTATACAACAGGCAGTGAACCTGATACAGTAACACATGCGGGTACAACTTCTCTTGAACCTGGTAGATATTTATACGATGTCGAGATTACAGCACCTGTAAGTCAAAATAGTAAAACAGATCGTGTGGTTCAAGGGACTGTTACTGTCACACCCGGAATAACAAGGATATAAAATGCCTAATATAAAAGCTACTGTAACACCTTCAAGCAGATTACTTGTCACGAATTATGCAGTTGGAGGAACCGCCGGAAGCATTCAATTAAATAATTTATTCGATGTAGACGCCACAAATCTTGCAAACGGTGCAATGTTAATATACAAAGAAAATCAAGGTGTAGGGAAGTGGACTGCAACAACAGAATTAGATAGCGAAGAAACCGTGCTTGAAGGAGGCACTTTCTAATGAGTATCATTAAGGTAAAAAGATCAACAAGCGCAGGGACACCGATTCAAGGCGCTCTGAAGCAAGGTGAATTAGCATATTCACTTAAAGACGACAACCCAAATGGCGGTAACACGCTATATGTAGGTTCAACAGACGGAATCGATTCTGTTGCAATTCCTGTTGGCGGTAAGAAATTCACTGATCTGTTAACTGCAACCCCAGGAACACCCGCTGCAAATAAAGCAATTATTGCAGGCAGTGCAGGAGCACTCGGATCGCTTATTTTAGGTGACGGGTCGAATAATTCCACATTAACAAACACAACGCTAGTGTTGACAGGTACAGGTTTAACCTTTAGTGGCGGAAATATTATATCAGATGGCTCCGCAACAATCACAGGATTACCTACTCCTCAAGCAGGTGCAGACTCTTCAACAGTCGCAACTGTAGGATATGTTACAAGTATTGCAACTGGTATTAATGTTTCAGATGCACAGTCTACACCCAACACAGGTAATATTGCAGGCAATGATGTATTTAAATTTGCTGGTGCTCAAGGCGTAACAACCGGTTACGATGATGGTACTGCTACTATGACAATAGGTTTGCAACAACAACTAGATGTTGATGACGATGTTGCATTCGGCTCAGTAACTGTCGGTACCGGAAATCAAGAAGTCTTAGTTGATGGTAATGTTATCGAGCAACTATACCCTTCAATATTCCATGAATTCGTATCAACTGACGCTTTAGTGGGTAACGCATTTAACAGATCAACAAATGCATTCGATATTAATGCTCATGGGTTTGCAGAAGGACAACAAGTAACGTACACATCTCCACAAGCAATTGACGGATTTGTAAACGGCACAACATATTATGTGATAAAAGTAGATGATAATTCATTTAAACTTTCGACAGATGAACAAGCACCTAGAACTGCTGAAACCGCTCCAACTAATACGGGCGGTTCGCAAAATGATGTAATACAATCAACGTCTAATCCTGTAAATCTATTTGCAACTACTGATGCAATCAACATTGGCAACACAGTCAATAGTACAGTTGCAATTGGTGATAATTTGACAGTTGCCGGAAATACTGTTATCGCAGGTAACTTGACTGTAAGTGGTGAAACAACCACAGTTAATACATCTGTGATGCAAGTTGATGATCCTGTATTAGAATTAGGTGAAGGAGCTGTTAATGATGCATTTGATCGTGGTATCAAATTCCATTATCATGACGGCACGACTGCTAATAAAATTGGGTTCATGGGTTATGATAAAGATCAAGGAAACTTCACTTTACTTACAGACGCAACTGATACTTCGCAAGTCTTTGCAGGAACTACAGGAACGCTTGTTGCTAATCTTACGGGTGCTGTTACAGGTAATGCATCTACGGCAAGTGCTTTAGCAGCTGCTCAAACATTTGAATTGACAGGTGCTGTTACAGGTACAGTATCTAGTGACTTAACTTCAGGTTTGTCAATAGAAACAACATTAACAACAGATGTTTCAACTGCAATAGGAGATTATGTAAAAGATCTTCAAGTAAAAGGTACGCTTGATACAACTGATCCGGCAAATCCTGTGTTTGCTGCAGATGGTGCAGGATCTTCTGTTATAATTGACTCGGCAAACAGTACATCTAATGGTGATATTGCAACAGTTGATATTCGATTGGCAACTGCAACAAGAAACGCTGCTGCGATTACTGATACAAATGATGCTAATTATGGAGGTAACTGGAAAAACAATTTGGGTGTTGTAGAATTTAATAATGATCAATTTGCAGTGACTGATGGATGGGCAGAAATAACGACTATTGATGGCGGAACTTACGGCACCCCATAAATATAATTGTACTATATACAAGGCGATCATAGATGTCAACAAGAATAATTCATAAGAAAAACGCTACTACAGGTGTAGTTCCTGTAGTATCAAATGATGCAACCAATGAATTAGAACTCGGCGAAATTGCAATCAACACGCATGACGGCAAGATGTTCATTCGTCAGGATGCATCCGGCAATATTTCTCTTAAAGAGATAGGCAAAGCAGATTCTGTTACAAATGTTTTATATGTTTCAAAAAGTGGAAATAATGCCAATGACGGA
>Ga0181390_1000073_pt1 | contig 35131 bp, 41 predicted proteins | sample 13SPOviralmetaG_FD_130085 | JGI IMG/M metagenome (GOLD analysis project Ga0181390, IMG submission 130085) | Marine viral communities from the oligotrophic San Pedro Time Series (SPOT) site, San Pedro Channel, CA, USA - 13 SPOT_SRF_2010-07-21 | ecosystem: Environmental > Aquatic > Marine > Strait...
CTTCAGCCAAGGTGTTCATGTTGTAAGTCTCGTCTCCAGAACCACGAACGGTTGCTCCGCTAAAGGCAGTACTGGTCGACGCCTGCTGGTACGTGTAGTCCGCATACTGCTGTACAGCTGCGTTCTGAATTGCCCCAAGGTTTTCTTCTTCGATAGCACCAAAGTCCCCCTGTATGTAGTTCTGTAGGTCTTCTCGGCTAAAAGCGCCTTCCCCCATAGATGCGGCAATCTCTTCAGCCATAGACTCTCTAAACTCCATAGACTCTTGGTCCTTGCCTTTGTACTGATCAAAAAGCCTTCCTGTTACGTAGTCGTGCTGCTGCCTTGCGTTCATTTCCCTAAACCCTGCATCATCTACAGATGCGGCTTTAAGTCGATTAAACCTGTTGGACAGCTTGGGGTCTGTAGTAAGATCCAACAACCTTGGGATAGGCTCCTCTATTGTTTCAGGTCTAAAGCCCCTTGGGTTGGCGTATTCGCCCATGACGAATATGTCCGACGGCTCCGTAGACAGCTCTCCATTCTCTAGATACTCATAGCCCTGCACCTCTCCGTCTTTAATGACAATTAAGTTGGTTTCTGGATCTCTTTGGTATTCGAAGTAGTTGTCGTGCCTCTCTACAGCGGCGTCATAGGATGAAGGGGAGTTGTTTTCATACACGGCCATTCCGCTGCCATCACCTGGAGTATTGATCCGAGTTCTATCGTCAGCAATCGTGCCTGCAGACTTCTTGTATTGAGCCTTTGCCTCGGCGACATCACCAAGGTTGTGAGCAGACGCCTTGCTAAAGAAATTGTTGAGACCGTTGATTCTGTTAGCCGCTTCTAGAGCGCTGTACTCTTGTCCTTCGTACTTACCAGTTCCGTTTATGTAGTCCTTAGAGTCCTGTATCTGTTGCTCCATGGCCTCCTGCATACTCTTGGGTAGGGCTGACGCATTGAAGCCAGAGAGTGAGTTTACGTTTGCTATCTGAGATCTTTCTTGTGCATCTCTCCTTTGCATCTCGAACGCAAGGGCTCGACTTTTTTGCTGAGCAGTACTTGACGCTGCACTAAGCAAGCGGTCAAAGCCGCCTTGAGTTCCGTTAGCCATTATCCCTGAAATCTTTCTTCCGTTGCGATCTCATCCATGAAGATCTCAAACAGAGTGTTTTTATCGCCCTTCTGGGCTGCAGCCATTAGTTGGTCAAAAATGTAGTCTGGAATGATGGCCTCGCTACCTGTAACGTGCATCTCATCTCCGTCTTGATCGTGGGCAGGTGTCCCGTCCTCGTGCGATATGATAAGGTTCAGGGCGTCGTGGTCGTGAGGTCCTGCTGTGATGCCGCCGTGTTTGAGTTTATTGCCTTTCTCGCTTGTGCCCACACCCGCTGCCGCTGGGTTCATCAAGTCCTCTGCCTTAAAGGCCAAAGCCCCTAAGTCAAACATGCCTTGGTTCTTAGCTTGAGCAGCCCCCAGGATGTCAAACTGTTTGGCAGCCAGCTCGGACTGTGCGAGATTCGCGTAGGCATTGTCTGTAGCCAATTTTTGAGCGGCAAGAGCTGCGTTTTCTTGTGCGTCATCCTGGAGCTGAAGGTTGGTAACTGCTTGATCTCTCTTGTCTCTATTGGCAGATACCATCGCCGCTGCTTGCTCTGGAGACATACCCTGATCTATTAGTGTGGCAAGGTTGCTTGCGTCCTCTTGCTCAGACCTTTCTGCAGTTCTAATTGCGTTTTCGTAACCCAACCTCTGCCTTGTCGGTATAGTAGCCGCCCTTTCTAGCACGTCTTTACTTGTATCTACTTGCGCATCAAGAGCCTGTGCTTCAAGCTTAGGCACCTGATACATCTGCTGCAAAGTCCCTACAGCACCCAAGCCTAGTCCTGCATATGCGCCAAACCCCAAATTACCTGTTCCTTCATTGGCTGACTTAGCCCGTCTACCCTGTCCTGTTACTATTCTCATGATTGCAAAATTAGTGAATTATCTGCTATGGTCAAGAGTTGTAGGCTCATATTCCAAATTTACTACATCGAGCTCAAAGTCTCCCTGAAGCGAAAGACTCATATCAGCGTAGTTGCCTCTAGCGCTCTCTCCATCAATACTGCCTGGTGTTACCGCATAAACAGTTATTGGTTGGTCGGTGGGGCTAGAAGCAGTTGTGTTTAATACTGCAAGTGCCGCACCAATATTTGGGGTCGCTCCTCCGCCAAAGTCTGTAAGAAACTCCAACAGGTCAGTAATCGTGACTTGACCGTCGTTGTTCAGATCGGCGGGAATGCCCTCTCCTTCAAGCCCAAATTCTCCAAGAAACATGAGCAGGTCATTGGTGGTAACAAGTCCGTCGGAATCGAAGTCTGATGCTAAAGTAATAGGCGTGTTATTGTACTTGTCACGCACACAAAATATTCCGTCTAAATATTCGCCATAACCATCCTTGAGGGGGCCAAGAGCATCGTAATTATCTGGTTCATCAACGTAACTTCGCCACTCATACTGTTTGTTTTTAAATTTCACTTTCGAAGGCGACCCCTTAATGTCAAACGTCATCCCCTCCCCGCTTTCCAAAACACCAAAACTATTAAATGCAGCATCAACTTTATCAAATGTCTTATTAAAGTATTTGGAAAAAGCATTAACGTCAAGGGCGTCCGAAACAATGTACTTGGTCTCGCTAGAAGAGGGCTGGTAGTTAGAGAAAAAGTCTATGTGTAAAAAAGCGTACCTCGATCGGGTGGAATCATATATCCTAGGCGTCCCGTCAATCTCAGTAGCCTCATAAGACCCACCAACAGGATTTACATTGTACTGATTTTTTAAGTAAGCAAGACTTGATTGGCTCAAGGCTTCTGCGTCTGCTGCATCCATAAGAACGGTGGGCAGCGTTTTATTTTGATATACGTTTATTGACTGAGCCTCTGGGGTGTATATCTGCCAGCACCCTTTGAGCTGACCTACAGGCGTAATGTTAGCCCTAGTCATATACTCGTTCTTTCCAATATTAGAATGAAGCATAGCACCCTTTTGCACAAATGTAGAGGCAGTAGCGGGGCGCTGTTGGTTTTTGTTGCTTGAGTCGTTGGCTAAAAAAGACGCCGAAGGGCTGTTGTTCTCAAAAGACCCCTCAAGAGAAAAGTTCTTGTATATCTTGTTGGCGCTTACGTTTTCATTGAATGAAAATTTCATTGAAGACCCAGCTGCAGGACTACCGTAATACGACGTTTTTACTGCGTTGTTTTTTGGCTCATGACTCCAAAGGGCAGGAGTGCCCTGACCGCCTCCAGATTTGGGCGCTGTAATCATGTCCCTATTTATTAGGGAGTAGTTTGTGGGGGAGAAGCTGTACCTCGTAGACCAGTACCCGTCATTGTTTTTAAAAGCAAATGTCGACATGTTATTCTTCTGGTTGTTTGCCGCTTACGTTTTCATTGTAATCGTGCAAGGGGTTTGGATCTCCCTCAAAGGAGGAATCATACAGCCTCTGCCTACACTCAGGAATGCCCGATCCCTGTGGCACAATTTGGAAATCACCAGTCCAGTCTGACCAGTTACCAGGCTGATTATTATCATCAAGGTAGTAGGTTCCATCGCATCCGTACTGACAGCACGCATCGTAGTAGTAATATTTGTAGCCAGCTACCTGGCTACTTGTAAACTCCGTGAAGCTATCCTCGCCAACTACAACCGCGCCGCCGTCTTCACCCTCTCCTTCAAAATCACCGTAACAATCGTTTGATACTGATGGATAAAAACCATAAAAGGTACTTGAGCTGCCAGGACAAGGCAGTTCAAACGTTTGTGTCCTATTCGCTATTTTTTCGGCAACACCAACGTGGTCGTTTATAATTTTTATGTAATCAATCCCCCCTGACGATGTTACTAGCTCAATATCATTAAAGTATGATGTGGTTGGCGAGGCGATGTGTTCTCCTATCGACAGAGGAGTTACTGCAATGGTAGTTTCCCCGTATGTTAAGTTGTTAGGATTCATACAAATATTGTACACATAGGGCTGGTTGTTGCAATCACCAAAGTCAATGACCGCGTCGGGGCCAGTGATGTCTCTAGCTGAAGCGGCATCGCCAGAGTCCCTGCAATCGTTGGCAAGTGCCTTATAGTTTAAAGCCTCAGGATCGGCGCACGCTTTGGCAAAGCAGACGTCTCTTGAGGCGTTGTAGGAACCATAGGTTAGGGCTTGCTGTACTTGGATTGGGGCCTGCCTGTAATAAAGCGATGGGGATTGATTCTTCGCAGCAAGGGTCCACCATGGGAGATTTTGACCTACGACATCGGCTTTCCAAAACTTCTCTTGCTCGTCAGGTATATTATACGTACCATCTAAATCTTCAACGTCTCCGACCAATATATCAATCTCAGTCCTGGCATTTTCAAAGCTACCAACAGGGTGTTCGACTAATTCTCCATATCTAAAGGGAGGACCTTCTGTGTAGGCAGCAGCGAAGTAGTTAAAGCAGTCCACAGTCCATGTGTCCTCCACAAAACCCCAGGCCTTGTTGTTGTTAAAAGACGTAGGGGGGAGATCTGCATCTGGCACCCATGTAAAGTCAAGCCCAAGAGCTTTTATAACCCCAGACTCAAACAATGGGTCTCCGTTTACACCGTCCCCCGAAAAGCTTCCAGGGACTCGTAATGCTGCACCAGAACCTATAAAGTCTTGAAAATCAACAAGATCCGCGTAGTTAGCTTTTCCGTCTGGGATAGATGAAAAGGCATCTATGATGCACGGGTTGAAGAACCTGCACTGGCAATCATCGGGGTTGTCGTAGCCTACAAGGTCAACAAAAGTTTGAGGGCCAGAGTCACAGGGCAAATACTGCCCTGCTCCTGTTGGCTCTAAGTAGTTGATAGCTCCAGGTGTGGTGCATCCAAAGTATATGCAGCTTCCGTCGTCTTCAAACGCAGCAGGTGAGTAGTTGGGGGCGCTGCCGTCAAGGCACCCCAATGTGGTGTCTTGTGCGTCGGAGGGAATTACAGTGTCCTGACCAGTATCAGCCTCTGTGAGCCCAGTATACACATAGTCCAGCACAGTTTCTCCTTGGGTTTGCGCAGGACTTAGACTCTTTATAGAAATAAGAAACTCATCATCCATGGGGTTGTACCCAGTAGGGATGTAGGCGTTAGACATGTTTTGAATGTCATTAAAGGCGTTGTAAAAAGCAGCCTTCATGCCTACAGAAGATATAACCTCTATGCCGCCCCCAGGAGACAGCCTATATACCTCGGCGTTTGTTTTAGAAGCGAAAAAGATGTACCCCCCTTGCTTTAGCACAGACTCGGGGTTGCCGTCAGAGCCAAAGTCTCCAGAATAATAAGTCTGTATTCCTAGTACCTCTTTGCTTTGGACCAGACTATTAGACCCGTCGGCAGTACTAAGAACAGATCGCTCAACAGGTACCTTACTGGACTTATTCTCCTGTATGACAACGATAGAATCATAGTTGTTGACCAGGTAGTCTATCTTTCCATACTCTCCTGAGAGGTCCTTAAAGTTCCCCTTTAGAGAGTTGAAAGAAGAGAATCTATTCTTAGACTTACTAAATACATGCTTGTCGGAATACGTAATAGATGACTTGTCGCGTGTTTGCCTAAATTCGTCATCTATAATGTTTGGCTTGCCCCTACTTGTAGAGTCGTTGCCTGGGAACGTATCGTTAAAAGCCTTGGCCTCTAGATAGTAGTTTTGAAAGTTAGGGCTACTGCCCACCTCGTTGTCTTTGTCGTAAGTGACAAGGTTCTCAAACTTGTTGAACTCTTCTCTGTCTGGGTCGTCGATAAAATTAGGTGTAGCCAAGGGTACTCTCCTAAACCAAACATCTCCTCTCTCTAAGAGAACGGGATTTGTCTTGTACTGCACAACATCATCTCCTGCTGATTCTTCGCCAACGTCATAAACCCTACCTGTTTCATAATACAGCTTATCTTCTTCTTCCGACGACTCCTTAGTGGGGGAGTATATCTCGACAACACAGATGTTATTCCATTTATGGGAGTTTGTTGTCGGTTTGTTTTCACCGCTCTTTACGTCATTGTATGAAAACCCGTTGGCAAGAGGGTTGTTTTTCAACACCAAAAACTGACCAGACTTTGCATCGGCCATCTCTACACTGTCTTTGTTGTCGGAGAAAGCTCTTCTTAGCGGGTTGATTTCTGGGTTTCTGGATAGATCCTCCACCCCTACAATATCAAACTCCACGCTATCTACCCAAACCCTGCTGTCTACGTTTATGTCTCCGTCGTCATCAAGAGGGGGTCCAGAGAAGTACGAGATAACTTTAAGCTTATCTCCAGGCGAATATGTGTACAACTGCTTAGCGCCATTTGGCGTGACAGCACCAAAGGCTTCTGCGTAAGAAACGTCCTTGTTGCCCTGAAGATAGTTGAGAGATACGTATATGTTTTGACTTTCAGAATCGGCTGACTCTTCTTCGCCTACAGCAACAAAAGCGCCACCCGTAGAGTACTGAACGAAGTTAGACTTTGAGCTGTTGCCAGCGTATACGATCTGATATTGCTTAGCCCAGGTGGGAGGCACTCCCGCTAGAGATAACTCAATACTGCATCTTCCCTTTTCATCTCTTTCTTCATAGTTCTCCACGTAAATAGGCTCTGTCGTTTGTATCGGGTTAACCCTACCAGCTCTGCCCCTTTCATCATAGAATACAATTCCAAACGAGTGGTTGGCACCACTTTTAAAAGACCTACCCCCAGACCTTATTTCTTCCGCTAGAAGTGTGCCCCCGCCTACATCGAGAAGGGCTGGAGCAGGCAAGACTGGATCAAGAGCTTCTTGAAAGTCAACCCTCCAATCGTGACTTGGAGAATTAGGTATAACGTTTTGACCACCTTCAGAAATTTCAAGGTCCATAGGTGTTGCATAGTAAGTAGCCCCTACGCCACTGAGCGCTGGCCAAACTCCTTCCCGCCACATATATCCTTTTGCGGGAGAAAGCGTTATGTAGTTAAACTGACCTAAAAACGGCATCATGCAGTCTTGCCCAAACTTATTGAAGTATGGATCGAACCTATCGCTATATATGTTGTTGGCGACATCAAGGTCTACAGGGGGTCTGCTGCCGTCCTTTATCTTGCTAGGCAGTACCGTGGCGCGAGGGCCTATATACCCGCAGAACAGCATCATACCGTTTACAGTGCCCATAGTTTGAGACAAGCCTTTGTCGTACCTTAACTTAGCCTCGCCTCCACCAGGCTTACTGCCTATACCTCCAGCACCATCAAGAAGTGTAAACCCTTGCTCCCATGAATCGAGTGTGTCTGATGAAACGCCCGTGTTGTAAATTCCCCCGTCTATATCTCCTAGCCAACTGTCCCCAGAGTCTAGCCAACCTAAAATCCTAGCTCTGCCCTTATCGTAATTGTCGCCACCGTTATGGTTACTAAAGAAGTTTCCGTTGATGGCAGGCAAGAACCCATCGCCACCGACCCTTAGCCTCATGTTGTGCCTAAAGTGAAGATGATAGACTTTGCCATCCGATTCGCCACCAACACCTGGACCGTTGTCTATTAAAAGTTTTTTGACGTGAGCTTGCTTTAAAACAGCTGCATTTTTTAATGCTCCATTATTAGACACCTGTGGGTTTAAAGTGCCCCCCACCTCAAAGCCAGGAATAATCTGTCCAACAGAGTATCCCAAATCCCCATCTGGGTCGTAAATGCTGATCTGATCCGCAGTTACTTGAAGGGGTCCGTTAAGATATCTAACGTAATCGCTATAAAGCGATGTAAATAGAGACTCAGGAACCGTGTTCCTAACCATAAATTCCTTAGAGTAGCAGTACCACTTATCTATAACCATAGTCTCAAACTGCCACGCGGTAGCGTCTTTTAGACCCCAATTCTCTTCTTTGTTGAAAGAGCCAAGACTTTGATGCGCCCAGTACGCGGTGTCCTCTGGACCTCTATTCCCGCCGTTTTCAGGGTTAACCTCCATGGCCTTATCAATCCAAAGCTCAGCATCTACAAAAGGCATACAGGTAAGGGTCTCTACATCTGTGAGACTATCGAGATTAAGGTGCAACACCCCAAAATGCGCCGCGTTTGAAATATCGTTTCTAGATCTAAGAGAGAACTTAGGCCTAGCTCTGTTTACGATAAAGTATCCACATGGGGATAGGTTGCGGAGATCTGAAAAATTCGCGTCAGGGTTAACCACAAGGCCGTTGCCTACAGATACAATAAGGTGTTTTCTGTCGTCCCCTGCGTTTGACACATTTATAATGTGGGCGCCAGAAAGGGCTTCTTCGTTTGTGGTGGTGGCGTCACCGCCGTCAAGGCCTTCGTCAATAGAGTATTCAAAAGAACTCTTAAGGTTTAATACTTCGAGAAATTGACTTTCTCCAAGGTCATTATAAAACGGACCAGTAAACTGATCTTTTTGCAGGACTGCGTCTTGGTCCCACGTAAGAGCTCTTTGTATAAAATCTCTGAGCCTGTTCTTGTATGAAGGGCCAAATAGATTTTCTTTGATTCGAATAGAAACGCTAAACAGAAGGGGCCTGCCTCTAAGTATAAACGGATTGGCTGGAGAGGTCCCATAGACACCAGGAACAGAAGCTCCCGCCAAAGGCGACGGAGATATGGAGTTTCCATCTAGATCCACGTCATGTTGAGAGTCTACAGTCCTCCAGGTTGGTCTCCCAGCCAAAGTCACCCCGTTGTTGGCCCCCCACATTGAGTTAAGACCTAGGTTTGAGTGATCGTTTATTCTAGACCTACTGCTTCCGCCATCTCCTGGCTCTCCAAAAACGCCTGAAACACCAAATATTCCATCACTAGCCAGGTTAGGGCTTACCTGATAGGGCTGTATGGTGGTATTGTCGTTTGTAGGGTGAGGATCTATAATGTCCGCAGAAAGGTTCCCTAGGTGTCTGGAGCCGTGAAAAGACCTGTACGAGTTGTATATGTGCCAATTCCTTTTCGGCCTAACAGTAAGAGTTAGGTCTATAGTGCTGTCCTTATCGAGACCAACGCTATTGGCTGGAAAACCATCTACATCAAAATATATGCTCGCCCTTCTTGAGTTTATTGTTTCCCCTTGATTTAACAGGTCTATTGTTGATTCTACCCTTACGTCCAAAGACTTAAAGTCATCTAGTCGTGGGCCATATTTTACAGTGGCTGTTGCCTCTACATCTACATTGTCATATCCAGAGGTGTAATCTGCATACATCATCCTGTTGGAGGCAGAGGTCTGAGCCCCCGCAACCAAGGGTACGGCGTCAAAAGGCTTTTGAGCTTCGTCTTTAGAGAAACCCTTCTTTACTTTGTCATTCCTAAACTCATAAATTATAGGGTCCGACTTCATAACAACACCAGGAGAATCTCCTGCAGAAATAGTGTCCACAATAGAAAAAGCTCCCCTGTTGCCCTCCCTCATCAAGATTCTTATCTTAGATACATTCCTAGGCAAATACCTAACGTACACATCAGAGGGGCTGTCAGAGGTGCTGCTGAGAACGCTAGGATCTATTTGCTTGTTAGTGGGTATGTTAAGTACACATATGTTTGACGTTGATAGATCTGCTGAAGACTTAGCGCCTTGCTGAACATACGCTGGAGGCACCACAATGTCTGAATATGTAGAAAGTGCAGACTCCTCGCCTGTATCATATATGTATTGATATGCAAACTGCATACCAGAGATACCCTCAAAGTTAGAGGACCTTGTATCGGGGTCGTTTACAAACGCTGCCGTAATTGGATGGACTGGCGTTTTAGGGCAGGCGTGCATAAAGTCCTGAACATCGTAGAAATCGGGGCGGGCTGGCCAATTGCTTGGTGTTGTGACGCCTATACCCCCGTCCGCTGCAAAGCTACTTGTTCTTAGGTTAACGTAAGCCTCTCGCACGTGTATCTTTCTAGGCTCATTGACTCCGTCAGTAAAGTACAACACGGGGTCTACAACTTGTCCGCTGATGGTTTTGCTGCTAGGCAGTACCACAACATCGCCTTTCACAAATCCGTTGGACGGAAACTTCATAAGGGAGCTCCTAAAGACAGCCTTTATTTGGTTAGACGAGCCTGGGAAAAATCCGTCTGGATCGTAGGCGTACACACCTTGAAGCTCAGCCTTGGAGCACCAGACAAAGTAATACAACACATTGTTCTCATCGTCAAGCGTAGACCCGAGGACCCTTACAGCAGGTGGGTTGTCAGTAGGGATGCCTTCGAAATTACCCAAAACGGTATTTCCTTCTGACGGCTTTATAACCCCCATATTGCCCCCTGCATCAGTAGAGTCATAGTCAGCCGACACGTTGATGTTTAGCGCGTCGTACATCTCATCTGCGCCCCTTACTCTTGAGTCTTTCGAAGAGTTGAGCTTCCTGGGTCTTTTCTTTTCAATCATTAGTACTTAGGCGCTAACTTGAAGTTTCTACGAATAACGTTAAGGGCTTCCACCTTAGAGAAATTGCTGAGCCTAGCACGCGCCTTTCTTCTCTCGTTATAATACTCTACTCGCGCCCTCTGCTTTTCTCCAGCTGGGACAGAGCTCTTTCTCTCTATTATCTTGTAGTACATATAGGACCTAAGAGCCTCCTCTGCATACACGTGAACCACAGGGTCAGAAGACCTAGCCGCATCAGACACGTATTCCAAGACCACCTCAGAGACCCCAGCCTCGCTGTCTATCTCTATTCTGTTCTGATCGTAGTTGATCCTGTAGTTGCCACGAAGCTTACCGCCTCCAAGTCCGTAAAGCCTTCCAAGCCCACCTTGATACAAGTAGTTCTCAAAGATGTACCAGTCAAGGTCCTCGTTGTTTGAGTCTGCATTCGTAGGCGTCTTGTCGTCAGCCCTGTTGTCTATTTTGTTATCAGCAACGTACCTTCTGTTCTTCTTGCTTGTTGACTCATCAAATCCAACTTGAGTAGATTGATTTTTTGTTTGAGGGCTTTCTATCTTCTGAGATATGTTAATGTTCTTGTTCTCAGCAAAAGCTCTGACTGTGCCATTGTCGTCTACCACACCGATCTTGATGATATCAACAAAGTCGTCGGGCAGCGTGATGGTGTTGTTTGTTGTGTCTATAGACCTCTTAAGTGACCGCACAGAAGGCTGCACATCAAAGGCAAACTCACGTATACCCCTTAGGCCGAAGTTCCTTATAGCATACTCTGAAGCAGAAGAAGCGTAGTCGTCTTCACCCATGGTAAGCATGAAGTCTACTATGACTTCTCTCAACGACACATAATTGTGTCCTGTATTGTTCTGCTCTCTAGGTGTGGCCATTATTGCTGTGGTTTATTGACAAGAACGTTGTCTCTGAGCTTAATGCCTATGTATCCAGCAATAGTCTCAATCAATTCAGCCTTGTAATGCTCAGGAAGGTCAAAGTCCCTGCAGTTAAATGCGTCTGGCAAGTCGGGGCCTGCCTCAGCGTAAGTAGGTTCGCTAGTAAAGTCAAAGTCCCCCGCAGAAATATCATTGTATCCTGTCACATAAAGAGACCTAGGCTGCCTGTAATAAGACAAGGTTATTAGGTAGTTTGGCTCGCTGGATGTGCTCTTAGGAAATATCTCTATATCGCTACCTACAAGTGCCACGGGGAAGTTAACGCTAGGACGAGACAGGTTGCTTCTAAGGATGTTATTGATGTCGTCGTCGTTGTACACGAGTTCGCACTGGATCTTTCGAGGCGTAGACACCGATATGATTCTAGACAAGTCAGATGGCTTCTTGTACACGCTAGAATCCATGATTGAGTAGTTATCGTGAGCCACACTGCCGCCGTCGGCACTAGTGTATCCAACCTGGCCAGACGAAAGCGGCTCTAGCCTAACCTTCCTTATGTAGCGAGACAGATCCTCCTTAATGTACTTGTCGGCAGAGAACTCTCTGCTGCCGTCTGTCTGATTCATTCTAACGCCTTTGGCCGTAGCCACGGACGAAAAGAACGAGTTGTATATCTTCTTCTGAGCGAGAGCAGCGAAGGCGTTGAACACCTTTGGCGTAACAAAGCCCTTCTGGTCTTTATTGCAATACTCAACAAGGGTGCTGTATGTTTCCAATACGCTTATCATGAAGCAAATATACAAAAAGAAAAAGCCGCCCCGAAGGGCGGCTCTGTCGTCAGGCTAGGCGCTCTAGCCGTTCCTCTAGAGAGGACAGCACTGGCGCCCCCTTTTCTGTGAGGCAGTACCTAACCATGACGTCCATTGCGTCTTGGCCTGCTGGCACGCTCACTATCATCGACTTCGAATCAAACCAGAAGCACTGGTCTTCCTTCATGCCAATGATCTGGTAGTCTGCCGACTGCTGGATTATTGATCGAGCCTGCACCTGTGGTGAGTCAAACGAGTCAATAAAGTCCTGAGGCTTGCTCTTTGCAATGCGAAGCAAGTTGAATCTGATCTCAGATACAGGAGAGTTGATGTTGACGTTAAAGAACATAGCTACTGGGAGCAGCTCATTGATGTCCTTGTCCCGCACCATAGTGACTGCCTCTGTAATCTTGAACTCCTGGTTCATCTTAACCTCAGCGTCCATCTTCTTGTCTACCTGCTTAAATGTAGTTCCGTTGTTCTTCATGTTCAGCGGGTGGTTGTCCAAGAACTCCTTGAGGTTTGGCTTCGTCTTAGGGACAAATAGTCTACCCTCTCTGAAAGCTACAGACTCCTTGATGGCGTTGTCGCTCTGCTCGTCTACATAGATAGACGGCTCGTTGGGGCAGTATCTGATCTCACGAACAGTGTCCTTGTTTTCGTCGTATACGGTGACACCCTTCTGAGGCAGCATGTACACAACACCAGCTCCTTTTGGAATCTCGTACTCCACCGTGGTCGTCATCTTTTCTTTACGCTTGATGACGGGCCTCTTCTTTACGGACTTTGTTGCCACTGCAGGGGCTTCCTGCTTAGGCTGTTCCACAACTGTTTCCTGGGGTTTTTTGGGGCGTCCAGGTGCCCTTCTAGCTTGTTGAGCCATGATCAATTAGATTTTATAAAAATTAAATAAGTCTACAGCAAGGTTTGCTGCGTTGTTTGTTCCTATGTCTGATGAGATAACACCAAATCGAGCGATGTTACCCTTGTATGCGGAGCTTATCTCATTAGTTGTCCCAAGCCTTTCTAGCAAGAGCTGTCCGTCTGTAGCTCCAGGCTCCGTAGTTTTGCCCGTAGCAACACCTGGTATCTGAGCGATAACCTCCCCCTCTCTGTTTTGCAAGAACATATTGCTGTCTTCGTCTCTCCTTACGATAAACACATGGCAACCGTTGTAGTCATCATCTCTGTCAACACCATCGGTAATAAGCGGCCCCTGAGACGTGGTGGTGGCTATAGCGCCCAGCCTAGAGTCGTGCCTTATGCTAACCTCATTCGTGGTATTCGATACAGCGGTCGCTGCGCCGTTTTCCGAGTAAGAGCCAGCAAAGCCAAGTGTCTCACCATCAGCATCCCCATATATTGCAGATAGCCTTTTAAGGTTGTAGGTACCCAAAACCATGTATATGGTGTAGTCGCCCTGTATAGCTATACTTGGAATAGTAAAGTATTCAGTGTCCAAAATCTGAACCCCGTCTGTTCTGAAGTTGTTTTGGTTGGCTGCATTCACCATGGATGGTGTGGTGCCTCCACCAGCAGAAAGATTGTAGGTCTCACCGCCAGACCCAGAGTTTCTCCACGTAGACACCGTAGCCCCGTTGGATAGCGATGAGATGGTTGAGGGGTTGTAGTCTATGATCGGGATGTTATTCCCGAAGTCTATGCCTTCGATAGTAGTCTTAGACACGAAGTTGCCAGTAGAAGCCTCGTAGCTATCAAGGGGCCCTGTAGACACCTTGCCTGTGTTCATGTTTATAGGACGAGACTTTACTTTGGTTACAACGCTGTTTGGCTTTGTCAGGTCTGCAAGCTTAAACGTAGAAGCGTCTTCGAGGACGTCAAACTTCATGACGTTCCTTTTGGTCTCACCCGTGATAAAGTTTACGATGTCTTCTACAAGCTGAAGCTCCTCGCCTACGGCGCATCCTACGTTAACTGACGACTTCTCTATGGAGTCGCCTTCGAAGAGTCTGGCCTCTTGGTACAGTGTGGCGTCATTGAATGCGATGAACACCTTCCCCTCGGCGGCAGATATATATGCGACGCTCTCTGCTGGCACAGCGAATAGGCTCATGCCAACACCAGAGTCTGAGGCAGTAGCACTAGCTGACGTGATCTGCTCCCTCCTAAAGATGAAATACTTGTTCATTGTACTAAAGTAGCGCAAATATACGGAAAAAGAAAAAGGCCCCGAAGGGCCTTTCTCGTAGTAGTAATGGCTGTGTTAAGCCAAACGAATCAAGTCGTATGCCTCTGAGGAAGCTGTTACGTTCGTAAACTGCAATCGAAACATTCCGCTACCCACACTAAAAGCATCGTGAGTGGTGACAGGATTTTCTACATCCATAAAACCAACTAGAGTTGCTCCAGAGGCCGTGACTACAGTGATTGTTTCGTCCTCGCCCGCAGTGCCCTGATTGATAATGTGAAAATCAAGGCTGTCACCAACTTGACATCCTACAACCCCAGCCACAGCCAAAGCTGCTGTTGGAGCAGTAAAGTCACGAGCGGCTGTTGGATCCATACGAAGGATTCCATTTTTAATTTCTGCGATAGTAATTGTGTGAGCACCAGCAGTGATAGCAGAAGGAAGTGCATCTCTCTTAATAGCCTGAGCGTCAAGCCTTTGAGCCACCACTTTGGTGGCCTCAAGGTTCGTCACAAGCATTTCATCTATATGTCCCATAATTTTTTTGTTTTTGTTTTGTTAAAAAGAAAGTGCAAAGGGGCTGGGGACTTTCCCCAACCCATTCGCGTTATTCATTAGGATGGGTTAGCATTTGCATCTAACTCCATTTCAACCACTGCATCAAGATCAGCATGAATGTAATCTGAAGTGTGGTCGTCAGCAACGGTTATGATATTGGCGGCGCCGCTGTTCATTGCCTGAACAATAGCGTTAATGACCGCCTTCTCATTGTTGTTTGTGACACTCAAATCCCAGTAATCCACTCTGTCTGCAGTATTAGATACTGGCTCAAAGTAGAGCTGAATTTCGTCTGCCAACGTGTCGTTAATTCCGACCAACCTGCTGACAGGACGATAGTTGAGTTCATCTTCTGCGTCTCTTAATCTAAGAAATTTCATGTTTTTTACGTTTAATAATTATTAGTTAAGGGCAGAGAAAGTGATTGCAGAACCAGTAATGTCAGAATGTAGTTTCTCACCAGAAACAGCGTCAAAGACCACAACAAATGGGTCTGTAGAGCTATTTATAGAATTGATGATTGCCTCACAAACTGCAACTTCTTTTTCGTCTGTAATCGTCAAGGCCACCAAGTCTACGTCACTAGCGTCATTAGATCTTGGCTCAAAGCTAATTGTAACAGTTGTATCTCCTGTTTGCTGAATTGCCAAAATCTTATCTACACTATTTGCATAGGCGTCGTTTGCCCCGTCCTTAAAGTACAAGAATCTTTTCATAATGATTAGGTTTTAATAGTTAGTGAATAATACTATTACCCCTTGATCATTACGTGCTGGTTTGCAGCGCGAACGCAAAGAGCAACTTCAGAGCGGTAGTGGAATACTGCTTGGTCGGTACCGAGGTCACCGTTGTTGGTGTGACCCAAGACTCCGCCACCAGATACCCAGTGCTCCATTTCACGAGAGTAGCCGTTTGCTTCCTTGTAGTGCATAGAGAGCGCAGGAACAGAAGCACCGCTACGGGCGTCGTTCACAGTTCTCAAAGGCACCATAGCACCCTGAATGAAGTTGTTGTCTGCAGCACCCAACATAGTTGGATCGTTCAACAATCTCCAGTCGTGCTTGTGGAAGGTGTAGCCACCGCGAGTAAAGCTCTTAAATCCGAGCTGCACAGCCATGTCTGAGTTGTTCTGGAAAGAACCAAACTGACCTGGCAAACCTGCAGTAACAGAAGTAGCCAAACCTGCTGCCAACATATCGTCGATAGCCAAGTCCTGCTTTCTGTTCACGTACATAGCGTACTCAGAAGGAGCGCCTTGCTTGTCGAGTTCCAAGATGATGTCGTCAAACTCAGAGAAGCTATCCATTGGGTTGGAAGCAGCATTCTGAACAACAATACCTCTGTTCTCGATAGCAGAGAAGTAACCTTCAGATCCAGCCAAAGCGTTGTCCAAGGCAGTTCCAGCGGTGCCGCCTCTCTTCTCACCGAAGAGCATCATCAATTCACGCTTGTCCTCAAAACGAGCACGAGCTTCTTTCTCGCCGTACATGAACCAACGGTAGTCACCACCGCCCAAGTTGACGTATCCGACGTTAGTGGCTTGTGAGCCATTCACCTCGTAACGATCCTTGACGATCATGTATGGGTTGGTGTAACGGACGATCCCTGGATCGGTGAAACCAGTAGGCTGGTTTGTTCCCTGTCCGTAGATGTTACCGATAACAACCAAGGTAGAGGAAGAAGTTCCGTCTCCTGTTGCCACAAGGCTGTTATCCATCTTCACCAACACAGCGTTGGAAGGAGATGAAGTAGATGTGGTTGCACCACCAGCCTGAACGATGAATCTAGTTCCAGTCTCTGCGTCCATTACCACATCGTTCTTCTGAACGTTAGCGATGAATGTTGCGTCAGAGATAGTAATAGAAGCACCTGTGCCAGATGTGTCGATTCCAGCGTATGCTCTGTGACGACGACCTGCTTCCCACCAGTCGATCTGATCAGAAGAGCCACCGCTGTTTACAGCTCCAGTGAGCTTCAAAAACCCTGTCAAACCTTGGTCACCGTATACCTGGACCAACTCGGGCATCACGTCTTCACGTGTAGCTTTGATGAGTTCGTCTACAGTGGTGTAGGAGTCTGGGGTAAGTTTAAACCCTCTCTGCAAGAGAGTGTTTGCTACAGTCTTGCTTCCAACACTCAGGGAGTTATCGAGTGCTGGTTGACTTGCTTTAATATCAGCCATTTTTTCTAGTTTTTAGATTTTAAAAGTGAGTCCATTGGACCCTCGCATAAGCTGTCTCACCTGGTCTGAAAGCGGATTGTTTTGCTCCGTTCCAGTAGCCTGTGGTGATTCAGTAGAAATGTTGGCGGCTTGCGATACTACGTTACGTTGACCGTCGCTCATGCCTTGGCGATAAGCGGAAGACACAATCTTGTCGATGTTGTCTCGGACAGCGAACATAGAAGACAAACCGTCGAAATCCCAATTCCCATCGTCTTGAACAAAACGATCGAAGAAGGAATCTAGGTTGGCTTGTTTGTCCTTCAGCTGACCCCTGTAATTGTCATCAAGCGAGAAAGTAAATGTTTTTCCGTCTGCAACGTCAAACTCTAGACCTTGCAAGGCATCTACTTCTTTCGACATGGTGTCAATCCACTGGTCGTCAATGAAAGACTCAAGCACAGGATCTTCGTTCGAAGTAGGAGCCAAGTATTGTTGGCGGATGCCGTCAATAGCCTGACGCGCTCCTTCGGCGTCGATCTTTAATTGGAGCTTAGCTACATTGACTTCTTCCTCTGAAGCGAGGGCGTCGTCAACGTTATACTTGCTCTTCATTAGCAGGTCCACTTCACCTGAGCTAAGGTTGGGGTGCTCGGTAGCCAGCTTGACTCGCACTGCCGTCGTATCATCCATCTCTTGTGGATTCAACGACTGGTAAGCGAACCAGTCTTGAGGAGAACGCCCTGTCTCCTGTACAAACCGAGAAATAGCCTCAACCCGCTCATCGAGCGCGGATGTCTGCTGTTGCGCAGTGATTTGATCAAATGACTCGAACTGAGTACCCAGCTTCTCGCTAAGGTATTTCAGTGTCATAGCATCTAGATCTTCGTCACCGAGCGTTTGCTCATTCTGAGAGGACATAGTCCCCTGTTCAGACGGCTGAGCCTGAGGTTCTGCACTAGGTGCAGATTCAACCTGAGGCTGCTCCGACTGCGACTGATCGACTTGATCAGCCTGCTGTTCTACTTGTTGTTCTGCCTGTGGGTCATTAGACTCCATCATGGCTTCGGCAGAATCGAATACCTCGAAACCGCCGACTGCGTCATTTTGCTCTTCCATTATATTAAGTTAAGTGAATTATTTCTTGCTATCCGTAGGACCAAAGTAGCAGATCGCTCCGCCAGAAGTTTGATCCTCTGACAAGCTCATGGCTGTCCATCTACCGTATATAGTGAGTCCCGCAGGAAACACGTTATCAGAAGTAATTTGTTGACCTCCCGCCCCTTCAGACCCAGCGAACAGGTGCGCTACGTTTCCTACGTCTGTACGACGATCTAGCTCTATAAAGTTCTCGTTCTCAGCACCTGTGCTGTCAAAGCCTACCGCCTTTACATTGGCTACAAAGACACCAGTAGATGCTATGTACATAGCGTCGCCAGCCTTAGCCGTTGCTGCTGCACCGAAGTCTACAAAGGTCCCAGCTGTAACAGCTGCCGAAACAGTGTCTTGAGGCGTGGCGTGTGCAGCGTGTTGGACGCTGGCAATAGTGTCAGGTCTCTCTGAAATAAGGATATCAAACTTGGTGGCGTCAAGACACTGGATAGCCGTGATGACCATACCCTGAGGCGGTACAAGGACACCAGCGTTGGTTTCTGTAAAAGCACTTCCGAACTGTCCAAAAGCCATTTGGCTTGATACTCCCTGATTTGCAAATGTTGCCATGTCTTATTTATTAGGATCCTGAGCCACCAAAGATAGCACCTGAGTTATCATCTCCAAACACACCGTATTCTATCAGCGTGTCTATTTTAGTTGCGTATACTGCGCAAGTCTTATCTACGGCCAGAGGTATGAATGCAAACTCTCCTCCTGGGATCTTAGCGAACAAAGCGGAATCACTCTCCGTTTCATTTCTCAAGTAGATGTAGTCCTCGTATATGGGGGCAAGGTTCTTAATGTATAGATATGCTCTATCCACCTTGTCGTTGGCCAGATACACTATCATATCATCAGTGTCGGCTACTGTGCCCTTCACCTTGGCCCTCAAGAGGCTTCCAGAGTCAACGGACAAGACAGAGTCTACACCGAGAGATATGGGTGAGCTAAGCACGTCGGTGCTTATCATAGACAAAGAAACTCTTAGACTTCCCATTATTCGTTTATTAGCATGTACTCCAGCGTCATTGACGTGGCTACACTTGGTGTAATTTTGATGTCGGCTGCGTCGTCAAGACCGTTTGTAGTGGTTGCTATAGTAAAAGTAGCGTCGCTAGATGCCGCGTCCACAAGAACAAATTCACTAACATCTATCTCTTGATCAGCCCTAGATCTTTTGGCGGTAAATATTGCATCATCTCCAGATCCTGTTACTATCCAGTTTGGGTAGATTGTGGCTCGTAGAATTGCAGCCGTAGCGGAAGCGCTTGCTCCAGCATTCACCTGAACACCGTCAAACGTCAAGGTGTCTGCCACTTGCCAGGTGTCAGCGCATGAGGCGGTAAACACCTCTTTAGTTCCGTCTTTTGCGGACCAAGGAAAGAAAGCAAAATCACCCGCGTACAGTCTTCCGATTTCTTCGTCATCAATAGTGATGGTAAAGTATTCTGAAGCTATGGTAGACATATTCTTCAGGTAAATTTTGTGAGCCTTGTCCGCCGTGTAGTCATCAGCATAGAACAATCTAAAAACGCTAGAGGCCGTTGTGGTTTTTCTAGCGAGGCCCGATGTGTCTGTCAGACCTAGTGATCTCTCCCCAGCCTTTTTCAGCACTGTGGTGGCAGTAATAGCCGTTGAGGCGCTAGTCAAGTCAGAGCTAGACAAAGAAAGTGTTGCTGTCGTTGTGGGCATGATCTAATTATTATCCTTCGTGGAATATACCGAACTCGTAACTCATGCCAGCCTCGGAGGTAGAGGCCTTAATATCCTCTGTGCCATCCACGGGGATAAGCATCCAATCGCCAGGATACAGCCTACCGATAATAACGTTGGTCCCAACCTCCATAAGAATGTAGGTGTTGGCAGCAGTCGTGGATGTGTTCTTGAAGTAAAGCTTGCCGCCAGTGTTAGTAAACTCAGAGGCAGTAAACACTGCAATGTCGTTGGTGGCCGAGGCCTTCTCTACTCTAGAGATACCTGTAAACTGAGTGAGGCCCGTAGAGCTGCCAGCCTTCAGAAAGTTTGTAGACACAGAAAATGAACCGCCTCCCGTGAAGTCGGGAAGATCCAGAGTTAGAATTGCTGTGGTAGTTGCCATTGTGTTTGTTTTACGAAGCTACAGATTGAGACAAAACAGCAAACTCGACCGTGACATTTGCGCCGCTAGTATCTATGTCGACATCCAATGTGCCGTCGTATGGGAAAAATGCCCAATCTCCTGGATACAAGCGACCAAGGTTTTCGTTAGCACTAGAGTCAATCTCTATAGTAACAAACTCTGTCCCAGATGTGTTTGCGTTTCTGATGTAAACCTTATGGGCTACGCTAGTATCAGCATAGTCCGCAGCTAGGACAATGGCCTCTGCTGTTTGAGCTGTAGCATACACGACAGTATTAACCCCAGTATACTGATCAAGAGGCGTGACGTTAGAGTCAGCCTTGTACAAAGTAGTAGATGAGCTAATGCTGGTAGCATCACCCGTGATGTCGCTAGATAGTGTTAGTGTTGCCGTGGTTGCCATTTGTAGTCCTGTTTAAGTGCAAATATACTTATTATTCCCTTCCGTTATTTTTTGATCAAACGCAACCCGTCTATTGCCTTTTTACGCTTTTTTTTGTAACGAGACACTCTTCCCTTTTCTCGTTTTTCTTTTGCTGCACTAGCTCTTTCTGATTTACTTAATTGACTCCATGTGGAGGGGGTGTCTTTTGAGACGCGAACAGTAGGGCGAAAGGTTCTATCTTTTCCGCTGTAGCCCTTTTTACCCCTTGGAGTTCTCCACTTTTCTTTGAACCACCTCTTAAGCGCTAGACCTGCTTTTGTCTTTCTTACCTTGGGCACTTACTTGCTCTTGCTTTTTCCGTAGTTAGCTGCCCCCATCTTTCTACACTTGGCGATTCTGCCACTAGCGTATGCGCTTGGGAATACTTTTTCTCCAGCCTTGACTTTGTGGTAGCAAGCATCTTTTTTACTCTTGGCTTTGCCGCCTGTCCTATAAGAAACGACTTTCATGATTTTTTGTGATTTGCCAATTTAAACTTAGCCTTGGCCACGGCCCCTGGATGCGGTTTGTAACTGCCTTCCATAAGGTAATATCTACCACCCTCCTCCATCCAGTGGAATCCTGATGGCGGGTCGATGTCTTTCGACTTATTCGTAACGGTGAAGTTACCCTTAGATTTTCCTTTTACAGTTTTCATTAGCAGCGGCACTTCCATTTGCGCAGCGCCTTGTTGATGCGTGATTTTGGATCTCTCGCAGTCTTGGCACTAGTAAGTCTTTTCTTCATACCACACATACGAGAACAGAAAGACTTTCTTCTCCCAGCTCTTTTCCCCTTAGGTTTGCTTTCCGTTACAGCTGTCTTAAGCTTACTGCCTGGGTTGGCTCTTCTGTATGCCGCCACACCCTTTGCCGTAAGCCCACCAGAGCGACTCTTGTGGACACCCATCTTCATCTTGGGCATCTTGGCTTTGCGTTTCTTCACTCGTGGCATAACGCAAATATATGAATTAGAGGCTTAGCAAATTTTCACCAATCTGTGTGTTGCTAAGGGCGTTAGAGTACACACGAAGCCGCCTTACATCTATGCCCTGAGGGGTTGACCATCCACCCTGCATGTTTTGACCTATTTTAAATATCTGATTTGAACCAGACAAACCGACACCCTTGGCGTTAGAGGTGCTAGACTCTAGTGTTCCGTTTACAAAAAGCTTGCTGACTCCGTTTTCTACATCCATAACAAACTGACACTTAATCTCATCGTAAGCAAACTGTATGCCGCTGTCAGGTATACCAAGGTCAAAATCTTCATTAGATTGACCTGAGTTAAAATTAGCCGCCACCAAGTTAGAATGTGGGGGTTTAGAGCCTCCAAAGCTATTGCCAGTCTGAGAACCTGCATAAACGTCAAAGGACAGCCCGTGCGGAATGCGCAACTTGTCTGCGATTGAGGTGCCATCGGGATAAGACCCCACTATTCTAGGCGCTGATGTTCCAAAATTAAATCCACCTCCAGTGAACTCAGTATAGTAGCCTGTATACCCGAAGAACTTAAAGTTGTCTTTGTTGGCTGCGGCGCCAATAGGTACTAAGTGATCAATACCCGCAGAATACTTAAAAGCAAATTCTACAGTAAAGCTGCTGTCGTAAGGTATGAAGGCGTCTTTTGTGTACTTCTCTATATCCCCTTCGTCTCCCGCCGCTACTGTGACTACCTGTCTGCGAAAGTGAGCCCCACCACCGCCTGGGAAGCCATCATCAAGTCCAAGTCTTATATATCCATCATCTGTTTTTTGTGGAGAATTGTACGCATCAAAGACAAGCCCGAAGACATCGTCTACCCAGGCTTGCCCAGAAACGTAATTCGCAGCGTTAAGATCTAAGACCAGAGGCAGTAGACTTAACTGATAAGCTATAGATATATCGGCTGACTTGATTGCTGAATCAACGCTTATGTCTACAGACTTGACTGCTGAGTCAACAGATATGTCTGACGACTGAATAGATGAATCAATAGTGACATTGCTAGACGCCACAGAAACGTCAACACTTATATCCGATGACTTTACAGCAGAGTCGGCTGTTATGTCTACGGACTTTACAGAAGGGTCAATGGTGATGTCAGATGACTTCGTAGATACGTCAACCGATATGTCAGAGGACTTAACGGAGGGGTCTACAGATACACTGTAGTGCTTACCCATGACTTATGCGCCTACGGTAACGTCCTCTTCTACAAGAAACTCACCTGTCACCCATGTCTGAAGGCCAGAGGTGTTTAGAGCCTGTATATCATATACATATTCGCCCCCCACAAGGTCGATCATGTCTGTATACGGGACATTTATCAAAATGATGCCATTAGTGGCAGGCGAAGATGTTTCTGGGATAGTGCTTATAAGGGCCCCATTAAGTGCATCGTCAGTGTTTTCCCTACGTATCTCCATCTTAAAAGTATACCCATCTATATTTAAGGCCGTTCCAGAGGAATCCTTAAAGTTAATATTTAGCAGAAGGGTGTCTCCTCTACGATGAGTTATATCGAGAGTCTGAGCGATGTCTGTGCTTACTGTTGCCATTATTGATCTGTTATGTCTGGTTCTACGTTAGGCTGCATAGGAGATCCCATCCCTTCTTTCTGAGCCATGAGCTTACTAGTCAAAGCTGCCTGCTGATTTACGCGAGCCTCCTTGCCTTCGTCTTTCATAACCTCTAGCTTTTCTTTAAACTCTTGGTCTTCGGTTCTAAATCCGAGGGTAGCCTGAGCTCTAATCATCTCGATCTCTCTTCTGTGCTGATGCTTGAGCTTTTCAAGCTCCATCTCCGCCTGAGTCTTGGCCTGTATCTTCTGCATCTCAACTTGAGCCTCCATCTGTATCTCTTGCTGCTTAGCCTGTGCTGCGGTTTGTGCGGCCTGCTGAGCCACCTGCGCCTGCTGCTGAGAGTTCTGCTGAGCTATCTTCTGTTGCTCCTTCTGACGATTCTTTCTCTTGACCATCAAGAGTCTCTCCGCCTGATTGACATCCTTTATGTTACGCACCAACAGGGCGTCCTCAAGGTCTATCTCCTTCTGGCTCAAGGCCACCTGTATACTCTGCTCCAGGTACTGCTTGTCTGCAGACTCCATCTCTTTCACCACCTGCACCCCGAAGTTAAACATGGGCAGGTCTTTGAATGAAGACAGAGCCTCCATATTCTCCTTACCTATAGCGTTCTCATAAGACTTGAATATGACGGACTCCTCAGGCAGGATCTGCAAACACTTTACCACGTCACTACAAACCTTCTTGTAGAGTATCATAGAGGCATTAGTGATGTCGTAGATAGCGTTGTTACCCGCTGCGATTGCTTGTTCTCGCACACCCACCAGGGCGTCTCCTTTGGGAGAGCTAGAGTCCATGGCCTCGTTAATGCCTGTCGTGTCCCTGATCATTCTCAGGTAGTGGTTGTATAGACCTATGAGCTCGTTGATATTTCTTATGCTGTTGCCTATCTCACGAACTGGAGGATTTTGGAAGCCTCCCTCTGGGTTCTTGCTTCTGTAGTAGAAGACACCAGTCTGCTCGTAGATATCGTGCAACTCCAGCGGTTGCAACTCCCCACCCTTGCCGAGCTGTACGTTCTCCAGCCCCTCGATATCAATGATCAAGCCGTCGGGCTTGGCCTTGGCTATAGCTTGCTGTATCTTAAGGTGAGTCAGCTGAAGCATGTCGGCAAAGCCCACACAGCTATCTACCATAGACTTAGGCATCAAGCGATTGATGTTTGTAGCGACAACAGAGTAAGACAAAGAGGCCTTGCTTAGGTCGTGTACATTCTTAGGGACATTGGTTCTTTTGCCGTAACCTATGACATGGTCTGTGCCCAATATGTATATGCCTTTGTAAACGCACTCGATAGGCATGCAGTGAGGCGTTCTTGAGAACACGCTGTTCTGCTTCTCCATGTAGTCAAACCCTTGATAGAAGAAATTTACGTTTCCGTGTCTGTTCTCCTTTTCCTCAAAGTGCATCTTGTCAACAGACTTAAACTCGAACTCCATAATGTCCAGTGAGTACTCATCATACTCGTAGGCCGTTCTATCTGTGAAGTCGTCGTACTGTGTGGTTCTAGTGTAACTGGACTTGCCCTTGGCCTTTCTAGAGATCTTCTCAAAGTCCTCCTCCTCTAGCTCACCACCTGCCAGCCTCTTAAGCTCTGCAATACTTACGGTCTTAACGTGACCTGCGTACAATATGTCATCAAAAGAGGGATCTTCTGTGTAGCTGTGAACAAACCTAGACGGATCTACATACTCCACTTTGATACCGTAGTTAGGATCGTTGGACCTCTTTACCACAGACATACCCAGAGCTACGAGGTCATTGACACAGCGCCTAAACGTTCCGTCATTGAAGTTGTTCCAAGACAGGGTGAGGTTGGTAGCAATCTGTGCCGAGATCTCCGCATCTGTCTTGATGTTGCTATCGAGGTAGATTTCTGCCTCCTCCATAGTTTCGGGCAACTTGTCGGGATCATCGCCAAGAACAAGACCGCCTGTAGTTTCTTTAAGCTTCTTTAGCTCCTCCCTGAGCTCTACCTGATTTTTGATTCTACGCTTCTCGTTGTTCTTTTCAGAAGAAGAGAAGGGATCTATAGCTTCAAGATTGGGGTAGGGGTTCTTGGAGAGGATTTTGTTTACTACGACTCTCACGAACTTAGGCAGTACGGGTACTGGCGTGTAGTCCATATTCATCAAGCTGCCGTCACCCGAGTTAGGGTCTAGGCTATTCAAAAGCCTCTTGTATATAGAGGTGTCTTGTATACCTATAGCATACTTTCTGTTTCTCTCGAATATCTTTCTTCTCTTCTTTTGGAGACCGTTCTTGTCTCCTGCACCACGCCACTGCGACTCTATGGCCTTGGCGTACATCAATCCGTACCTCTTATCTGCCTTCTTTTCCGCTGGCGCTAGGGGATCAGGAAATGACTGATTAGTCTTTGAGGTATTGTACATCTACGGTAATTATTGATGCAAATATAACAAATCAGCCGATAGTCTTATACCTTCTAAAGAACTTAGCCTCAGAGAAGTTAGATGCCTCTTTGGGTTTTGACTTTTGCGCGGCCAAAAGAGCCAATCCAGAAGATATTGTAAGGTCAAACTTTGTCCTATCCGTAATCTTAAATCCAATCCAATCCTCTAACGTTCGGTTAAGATACATAGATCCAAACTCGCCTGTATCTCTGTTTATGCCGACGTGGTCGTGAACGTAGGCCTCGATGGCCTGAGCGTGAGATTGTATTACGTCTTGTGAGTTTGAAGGGATGCCCTTTGTCTTGACCTTTACTGATGACGACCCACTGCTTAGGTGCGAAGGTCTGTCCATAAGGTATCCGTCATACCCCCTTGTTTCGAAATACCTAGCTATACCATACTTGTTGTTCTCTATCAAAAGTGGGTACCCATAAAATACAGCAGCCATAAGAACATCCTCGTAGAATATCTTGGCTAGTGGTGGTCTAGATGCGTACTCAAGAACAAACATATTGGATGGGTGCTCCATGTGAAACTTATTGTACAGGTGCAGCGCACCCTTAGACCCCCTTCCGTCTACCGTAGCGTCAAGGTCATAAGAGTCAACACCTCCAACGCCTAGTACCTGGTGTGGCGGAACTCTCTTTCCACGCTCCTCTTTCTTGACGTTTCTCAGCTCAGGAGGCGGCATCCACGCAATCCTAAACCTTCCCGTAGGATCTGGAGAAAACACAACCTCTGAGTCCTGCACCCCACCCCTCCACACAAAGTTACCTATGACTACGGGGTTCGGGAACAGATCGTCATTGTATTGTATCTGCTCGTATATCTTACCCACGTTAAAAAGGCTTCCATCAATACTATCTCGAAAGGCCTCGTCTGTAGTAAAGGGAAACTGCCTTGTAACCTCATTGAGCTCAGAGGCGTCATTCTTCAAGGAGTCCCTTTCATTCTTGAGGTAAGTCTTAGCCCCTATGTTTATGGGCTCTCCGTCTATCCCGTCAACAGGCTTAGGTGGGTCGTTGGATACAGCGTCTCCGTATCTATCAAAGAATCCCTCTAGAGACTGGTGAGCTGGAATGAATAGGCGGTACAGCCCTGATATTGTTCTACCGTTGGCGTTCCTCTCGCTCGGATTCGAATCTCTCCACAGCTCCTTGTACTCCCTCCCACCCTTGTCCATTGGATTTACGGTGCTTCCGACCAGTGCTTTTCCTACGATTTTTCGCCCGACGATCAAACACGTCCGTTGAATCCTCCAGGCGTCCCTTATGTCTGTAGGTTTTTCCCATTTTCCTGCCTCATCTAAATACAGTATGTGGAGCTTCTCCCCGTCATACGCATTGTTGGTTGTGTTTTTCCAGTTAATTACAGTGTTCAGAGCCTCGCCCTTGTGTGATGTTTTGTTGTTTTTTGTAATCCTCTTGCTGGGCTCACGGAACGCCAGCTCCATACGAGGGTTCGTGGTTCCGTCTTGAATAGGTTTGAAGAAGAATGGGTAGCTGCGGAACATCTGCACCACCTTCTTCATAAAGATGTTTTCCTGAGCGTCTTTACCAGTTTTAGACTGTATGCCAAGAAGTTTTTCCTTAACCTGAGAAGCCTCATCAACGAGAACAGCGGAACAGATATTAGTATACCCAGAGCGGCGACACTTAGTATATAGCTGACCGATACAACGGGGATCAGCTTCGCACGCAGCCATGTGTAGAAATATTTCACGTTGGAACGCAAGATAGTCAGGATATCCTATATCCATCTTGGTCCACTGAAGCATCATATAGTGCCTACCCGTAATATACGTAGGGACACCGTTGTTATAGAACCAAAAGCCCTCACGCCTACGTCTAAACTCCTCCTCGACATACGGACGAAACCTTTCTCTGAACTCTCTGGGCATCTCGGCCCACTCATCCATACTCTTAATCCTAGACATTTCCTCTGGCATAGGAGTCCTTTCCCACAGCTGCATGAGCTTTGACCTTTCATGTCCCTCAATTTTCTTTTTGGGAGGCTTAGCGGGAAGTGCAATGAGTAGATCACCAAGTTGGATAATTTCACCTTGCGTACCCTGGGGGCAAATTGAGACAATATCCCCATCGTAATCTTTATTTTGTATTAGCCCACTCAAAACCAAGGTTGATTAGACAAAAACTCTAGCCAATCAAGAACAGTAACCACGCCGTCGCCGTCGTAGTCATATGTCTTGTTTTCGGTGCCAAAGGCATTGTAGAACCCTGCCACCTCCTGCATGAAGTCTAGAAAGTCTTGCATTAGAATACTTGACCCCAGCGATTGCTTCTAAAGCTTGGGGCGCCTTTTTTGGGGTTAGCAAGCTCCATGTGTTTGCCACAAGAACATAGAACGTCGTGTTGAGCCTTTCCGTCTACAAAACTAATGCGGACGCCTGTGGCCTCCTTGGTCTCCCCGCAGGGACATTTGTAACTAGCCATTGAATTAAATTTAGTACACCCGCAGGGACTCGAACCCCGAACCCTCGCCTTAGAAGGGCGATGCTCTATCCAGTTGAGCTACGAGTGCATGCCGTCAAACACTGTGCTTAGGTCCAGTCTTCTTAGCTCTGTTTTTAGATTGATGTTGGGGTTTGGTTTTGTCAGAACGACCCGTATGTGCATTGTCGATATTATCTCCATTCCCATAAGTACCAAGGCGCCTACCTATAGCGTTGAGCTTAGCCCTGTACCTCTTAGCCTTAAGCTTTTTTCCGTACCGAGCATACTCCTTCTTGTAGTCGCGTTTGAGTCTCATGGAGCAAATATAACAAATTGTTGGGACGGTGGGACTTGAACCCACGACTTCCTGTGTATAAGACAGACGCTCTAACCAACTGAACTACGTCCCAGTTGATAAACCCACAATACGTAGAGGGCCGCCTGACGAAAAACCAACAAATCAATCTTCTAGCTCGTTCCAGGAATCCTCCCAGAACTTGTAATCTGTTTTATTGTATTGCCATACTATTTCTTTCCAATCATTTAGAGAATCTTTCAGCGAAACCTCCGCTGTAGTCTTTTGCTTGTTCAATTCCTCCATCTGTCTGCAGGTCTTTAATCATTTGCTCCAATCGCTGTCTTTCAACGATTAGCTCCTTACAATCCGTAGCTGTCTGCTTAATAGACTGTAGCTCTGCCTTGCGTGCGCTACCGTTGATCTCTGGATCAACAGGCTTCTTGATCTCGTCGATCATATTGTCTATCGCCGCCTCCATAGAGGCCATAAGCCTTTTAGCGGCGCTTACCGTGTCAAACTTCTTCTTCGACATACAGTAGGTCTTGAGCTCTGGTGCGATACATCTCTACGTCGTCAATCTTGATGCGGTAGTCTCTGTTTTGCTTGAAACCCACCACGTCTCCTTTTTTGAGTCCCATGTCTACTGCTTCGTCGCATGTGTAAACAACGCGACCCTTTGTAGGTAGCGCTTCTTGGGTAGAAACAATCTCGATGGTATCTGACTCAAGGTCCGTCTCCTCTACGCTATCCAGCAAGCACCAGCCGCCGAGGCACTTTACTTCGCCTGTCTTCTTACTCTTGTATGCTATAGCCTGGTTGCCCAAAGCCTCTTCTCCGTACTGCACGAAGTAGTGGTTGTCTTCACCAGTAAGCACCTGACCCTCCTGCATAACAACGAGGTGATGGAAGTACAGGGTGTCCCCTACCTCAACGCCAGTATCGTACTTAAAGGGCACACACACCACAGGACCCTGAGTGATTCTATAATCAAACTCTGAGTTCTCAAACTTAGTCTCTACGTAAAGCTCTAGGCCTGATTCAGTCTTAATGGTGTCGTCTACGGTTTTCTCTAATTCAACTATGAAAAGGTCAAACGTCTTCATTTTTGGAGTCTTTATAAGGAAACATTTCATTTAATTTCTGCTGGCGCTTAGCACACCCACAATCTGTGTTAGTGGCCTTATTGTATGCGTCAACAATTTTTTTAATTCTGGTTATCCTGGTGATGTCGGCTATGGTGTCGCCGAGACCCTCAGGCTTTTTCTTAGTATCCTCCTCCATAAGATCTTGTGCTTGTGGTTTGTCTAACCGATGAGCTTCTAGGAATATTCTCTCTAGCCTTCCATGCGTTGCAAAGGTATGAGCCTTTTACTATGGCTGACCACTTTGTGCAATAAGATTGAGCGGTATTGAAAAACTCACAGTTTGAGCACTTCTTGCTTGCGTTGCCTAGGCGGTACGCATCGGGCAACTGGTCGGATATAAGTCCTCCGCCAGGGTATTTTCTGTGTGACATATTAAAAGTTTAAGTCAAATTCAATCATACAGGGCATGTTATCTACAGACTTCCAGAGAACCTGCGACTCATCCTCTTCTTGCAAATATACAAGGTATCTCTTAAATCCGTGTCTATACAGGTGCTCTTCATCCATAACTATGGCGCTGACGTGCCCCTTTCCTGCCCGCATACCCACATAGTACGCCATGGCGTCTTTCGGGTCGCGTCCAATAATAATCTTCCTGATAAGTCCTTGCATTTAATTTAGTGATATGCCCAGGCCATTAAGAAGGTCGTCGAGATCGTCATCCTCCTTTTCTGGTGGGTGGTAGGTTTCTTTCATAAAGTCCGTGAGCTCTTCGAGCTCTTCTTTCGTTTGTGCGTTGTAGCTGTATACTGCTTGCATTGATGCGTCGCCAAAGATATCTACTGTGGTAACACCCACAACCATCACCGACATCATCCTGTCTCTGACGCCAAACTCATCGGCCAACTTGTCCATTTCTATAGCCAGCTCTCTAACTCTATACAAAAATTCTTGGTCGTCCATGTCTTTATGTATTAACTTTGTTGTATGCCCATCAAAAAGCCAAAGAAAAAACTCTTTCGGGAGTTCTCGAAGCTCAATCAAAGATACGTAAAAAAAAACCACCTTAAGCATCTAAGGACCAGAACGAAGGAGTTCTGCAGAAAGAACGACATCTTCGAGAAAGAACTTATGTTTATGCTCTGGGCATACGACCTAGAGTTCTGGACGCTTAGGTTTGCCGCCAAAGAGTACGACTACTCTCAGAAGAAGCTAGGCGAAAGAATCGTGTACGAGCTGGTGAACCAGGGGTACATATACAAGTACTTCGATAAGCTTACTCCATCAGACACGTATGAAGATCATCTCTTCAGGGATGAAACCAAGTACAACTACAGGGTGAGGTATGCGCTTACTCAGAAGGCAAGGCTTCTTGTTCAGCGCTTCTACTCAATGTTTCAGCGTCCCTGACCCCCCTATACTTATTATGCTGTTACTCTGGTGCTTCTCCTTCGTCATACCATTCGGAAGTGGACAGAACGGAAGTTATTTCGCTATGCGTATATGTAGTCATTCCTGAAAAGAAGGAGGGGATAGGGGTCTCATACTTGATAACAGCCTTTGTGCCATCTAAAGAGTACCTTAAAACACTCTTTCCAGAATAAGGCAACTGAGAAAAATCTATAGAAGAGCTGGGGTCGTCAAGCTCTGACTTAGTTACTATGACAAACTTCTTCATTATACAGGTGTTGGTGATGTAGTAAATGTTGGATCACCCTCAGTGCCTGCGTCGGCACCTACGCCCATAGTATCAGACCGATCATTGTTAAGTCTATAGTAGTACTGGAGCCTAGATGAAAGATCGTAGTTTCCGCTATCGTTTCTCAGGTCAAAAGTTGCTCGGCTATTAAATACAGCGGCAGCTTGGTCAGCGGTAAAATGATGATTCCATATAGCAATTTCATCTATAACTCCGCTGATGTGGCCGTCATAAGCATCTGTATTAGGAAGTCTTCTGGCGCCAAAGGCTAAAGTAGCTCCACTGTCAGGTGCGGCAGCATCGGTGTTGGCTTTTGTAGGGCCTGCGTGAGTAATCTTTTGAACCCCGTCTACAAAAAGCCTAACGGTAGAGGTATCACTAGATCCAGCACCTCTCTCCACGGAAAATATTATGTTGTGCCATGTGTTGCTACTAATCCCAGCAAGACCAAAGCTTGTACTACTGGAACCGTTAGCAACAACCAAAGTCTGCAGATATCCTGAAATATATCTAAGGCTTAAAGCATCCTGGGTTCCTGTAACATCATCAAATCCCATAAGGAACGAAGTGGCATAGGCGTTGTCGTATATCCAAAATGATATAGCATAACCCTTTGGGTCGGTTCCCTGCTCACACCTGAGAAGAGTCTGAAGGCGGGCTTGAGTAAGCAAAGTGACGACATCACCCGTTCCGTCTAATGTTACAGCGTGAGTGTTGGCGTAAGGCTGAACCCTACCCCCTATCAAAGCAGCAGCTTGTTGAGTAGGAGCGACAACAGAAGAAATACCTAGCCCCAGCATTATCCGCTACAGCTTTCGCAGTCCTCTGGTGCATCGAGGTTGCAAGTTATCTCTCCAGACTTAACCTTGTCTTCTTGCTTCTTAAGCTTGTCTTGATCCAAAAAGCTGATGTCGTCAAATTCGTCTTCCATAGTTATTATTTATAGTTGTTTACCAAACATTACTTCGTAGTACGTCTTGCCCTCATCATCTCTACAAGCCTTGAGGCACCTTTTACGATTAGGGCCATCATACACGTAACTGACGTGAACCCAATCAGGATTATCGTCATCACCAAACTCCCAAACCATTTGATCAAACTCCAGGTTCTCACGAATATATTCGAAGACTTTAGAGTTCGTAGTCCTTCCGAATACATCTGCGTCAAGATCAAGCGCTCTTCCTTCCATGTGCTGACTACGAGTCGAACCGCCGATAGCACGGTTGAGCTCAGGGCCACGATAGCCGCTCGACACATATATAGGAACTCCGAGACCGTCCCTAAGAGGTTGAAATACGTTTTCTGCAATAGCTCTGAGATTTTCGACAACCCAATCATCATGTGGTTCATTACTTATTCCAAGACGTTTTGCCGTTTGACTTTTCAGACATTCGGCCAAAGATAAATTTTTTGACAGCTTCATTATTTAGGCGTCGTTTTTCGTTTTCAACTCTAGGGTCCTTGCGCTTTTTCTTCGTATTGAAGTAAAACTTCTTCATGCAATTATAGAATTTTCACACTTCTAGATTTGGATGGTATCGAAATTTTTTCATATACTAAGATCAGCGCCAACGACAAAGTTACGAAATTCTATTCAATATCAATACAATGAAATACACTATAGCATCAGCCGCTCTATGTATATTAGGAGCCCTCTTTATGGACGACGGATCGTCAAAAGAGAACCGACTGTATAAGCGGTACAACAATGCACAAATGCACGAAGCCATCATCACAATCAATCACCTCAACTCACCAATTAAAAAGTAAAATCATGCGTATTATCATTATTACCTTCCTCGCCTTTATCTCAACCGTTGCTTCTGCGCAGCTCTCAAGATCTTTCAATCAAGACTTTGTAGCTCGTGTAGGATTGGCTGAAGAGTTTGCCATCTTCCTTGTTGAAGACATCGAAGTCCCTAACGGAGTCAAGCAAGAACTCAATGAAGAGGTGTTTAATGCCAACCACACCCTCTTGGCCGCTATCCCACGAGACAGCGCCTTCACGTTCACCGAGCCAGGCATGTACCTCGTACTTCCTTTCAGAGGAGACACCATCATGTCTTTCGGAACTCACATCGTTATGAACGAAGACTACATCGACTTCTTCGTCTCAGGTCAAGCATCGGCTATTATTACGGATGATGTAGTAATCAGCGACATGCCTCATGCTATTGGACGCGAAGACATCCCCGTGCTGTGCCAGGCACTATGGCAGCAATGATCAATATCTAACCCATAGAAAAGGGCCCGTGAGGGCCCTTTTTTTTTACCCAGTAAAACTGGAGTGTTATCTCATATACATGCTTCCACCCATAGTCCGCTTCTTAACATCGCTTTGTCTGCCTCTGATGCTAAGGCTACCGCCTTCGCCACGTGGGCCTTCTCGGAATGAGAACTGAGTTGGTGTCTGTGTCATGGCTCGTGGAGCTGGTTCATTCACTTGCTGCTGAGTACCTGGGCCCTCTTCTATGAATTGAGAAATCATGCCACGAAGGTTTGCGGGCAGACTGCCTCTATTCAAGGTTGCTGCAAGTCTTTCCATGTCTACGTTTTCGTAGTCACCCCCTCTTACTATCTCCTTTATCTCTGGCATCTTGTAAAGAGCTCCTTTGTAGTCTGCTCCAGTGGGCGGCTTGTATTGGGTTTCTTCTTGGTAATCACGCATTGCCATTCTCTCCCTCTCTCCTATACCCATGCCCCTATCTGCCTGACGCTGTTGCATCATCTCCTGACGATTGACCTCTGAGTCAGTCATAGGCTTCTTAGGATCTCCTGTACCGTCAGCGTACTCCTTCATCAAGCGCATACCCTGCATAGCCATCTTTCTTCCATACGCTGCCATCTTGGCCCTGTATGACCCCATGCCATTTTCTTTGGCATTCTTCATGGCTGCGAAGTCCGCTCCTGTGATACTATCAAATGGGGCAGCCTGCTTGGCGATCTTCATCTGACTACCCGTCAGGTTCTTCTTGAGGTCAGCCTCTGAGGCTTGACCGTCGTCATCGTATGGTAGCTGAAAGCCCTTGCCGTACACTCTTTCCATCTTAGCCTGTGCTGCTTGCTCTGGAGTGTAGTCTGGGAAAGCACCCATAAATGCGTTGCGCATTGGGCTTTTCTTCTTTGTTCCCTTTCCGTCTCTGTACTGTGTTCTCATGACGCAAATATATGGATTATCAGCTTGCTACAAATACCTCTATGTTTACTGCATTGGATCCGTGGCCGTCAATAATGATGCTCTCTAGATCCTTAAGGCTTCCTGCGACTATGATGTCTGCGTTAGCGTCCGATACAGATATACCCGCATCCACTCCGCCAAGAATAAAGCTAGTCCCTGCACCAAGCAGTACACTAGCAGAGGAGTCAGCCGTTCCATTCTCCGCTAGAGAGACCTGAAGTGACATAGCTACGTCGTCGGAGCTAAGGTTGGTTACCCTGATGTACTTAGCGTCGGCGATCTTAAGCGCCCCGTCGGATGTATTGACAGCCGCCTGGAAGTTGGCTATGGTAGTGTCCTGCCCTGAGGGGCACGCGACGATCCTATTAAAGATCTGTGTGACGCTGCCTACCGACAGTGTATTGGTTGAACCTCTATCAGACCCATTGAGGGTGATTTCTTCGGTTATAGTTGTTGTTAGTGTAGCCATTATACGAATCCTCTAGTGTTTCCTTTTATATAAGAGTGTTTTCTTGTTGATCTGCGCAATTTAGCGCCTGTTGTGTGCTGATGTGATGCAAGTTCGGCTTTAAGGGCAGCGATTTGTTCGGCAGCACCCATACCAGACCCTCCAGTAGGTGTTTGACCTGGAGGAGGGGGAGGACCGCTTCCACCAGTAGGAACTTGTGAGCCTGTTCCGTCTCCCGATCCACTGCCCTCTCCACCAGCACTCTGTTTCGCCATCATCACACCCGATGCCAAGCTCATAGCAGGCTGAATAAAGTCAGTACCCTGCAGCTGCTGGCCAGTACCGTCATTAGGTCCCGAAAC